>JRHI01000351.1_pt1 | contig 52111 bp, 50 predicted proteins | sample 215371 | NCBI WGS metagenome assembly JRHI01 (sample SAMN02929681, study PRJNA255918) | sediment metagenome | biome: cave system; feature: Ice Cave; material: Sediment; isolation source: sediment from deep within a dark volcanic ice cave with no known source of... ...
CGCCGATGCAGCGCAGCTCGCCGCGGGCGAGCGCGGGCTTGAGCATGTTGCCCGCGTCCATCGCACCCTCGGCGGCGCCGGCGCCGACCAGCGTGTGCATCTCGTCGATGAACAGGATCACCTGGCCGTCGCTGGCGGTGACCTCCATGAGGACCGCCTTGAGCCGGTCCTCGAACTCACCGCGGTACTTGCTGCCGGCCACCATCGCGCCGAGGTCGAGGGCGATCACCCGCCTGTCCTTCAGCCCCTCGGGGACGTCGCCGGCGGCGATGCGCTGGGCCAGCCCCTCGGCGATGGCGGTCTTGCCGACGCCGGGCTCGCCGATGAGCACGGGGTTGTTCTTGGTGCGGCGCGAGAGCACCTGCACCACCCGCCGGATCTCGGCGTCGCGGCCGATCACCGGGTCGAGCCTGCCGGCACGCGCGGCGTCGGTGAGGTCGCGACCGTACTTGGCCAGCGCCTCGTACTTGGCCTCGGGGTTGGGGTCGGTGACCCGCTGCGAGCCGCGCACCGCCTCGAGGGTGCCGTAGATGCGCTCGCGGGTGACGCCCGCCGCCTTCAGCATCCGCGCCGCCTCGCCCTGGTCCTGGCCGGTGAGGGCGAGGAGCAGGTGCTCGGTGGAGACGTACTCGTCCTTGAGCCGGCCCATCTCGTCGAACGCCGCCATCAGGACGGTGCGCAGCGCCGGGCCGACGCCCGGCTCGGCGGCGCCGATCTGCTTGGGGCGCGCATCCAGGGTGGAGCGCAGCCGGGCGGCGAGCGGCTCGGGCTGGACCTCGAGCCGGCGGAGCACGCCGGGCACCAGACCCTCGGGCTGCTCGAGCAGGGCGAGGAGCAGGTGCTCGGGGTCGACGGAGGGATGGTGCAGTGTCTGGGCCGCCTGCTGAGCGGCCTGGAGCGCCTCCTGGGAGCGCTCGGTGAAGCGGTCGAGTCTCACGGCGCGATCGATACCTTCAGTGGGCTGATACGGCATAGCGGTGATACCCGACACCGGTGCTGGCCAATCCTCCCTTCCCCCGCTACCATGAGCGCCGATCGAGCATGCGTTTCCTCCACCCGCGTCTTGCCGACATGCTCCGGTCGCGTCCCGCCGCCCTGACGGTGGGTGCCGCCGTGCTGATCACTGTGGTGGTCGCGAACCAGCCGCGCGACGACGTGCTGACCCACCCCCGGTCGGCGTCGGCGGCCTCCACCATCCGCTCCGACCACCGCACCGCGCCGGCGCCGATGCGCACCCTGCAGCGCCGCATCGAGTTCGCCGACGGCTCGGCCTCGCACAGCGGCGCCCCGGCGGTCACCGCCGACACCGGCATCCTCGTCGACCTCGACACCCGCACCATCCTGTGGGAGCGCAACCCCCACACCTCCCACGCCCCCGCCAGCACCACCAAGCTGGTCAGCACCCTGGTCGCGCTCGAGAACTTCGGCCCCGACCGGCAGGTGACGATCACCCCCGACGCCCTCCACCAGGCCGGCGACGAGACGGTGATGGGGATCCACGCCGGCGAGACCTACACCGTCAGCGACCTGCTCGCCGGCATGCTGCTGATCAGCGGCAACGACGCCGCCACCGCGATGGCGGTCGACACCGTCGGCATGGACAGCTTCGTCGGCGCCATGAATTCGCAGATGGGCGCGCTCGGGCTGCACGACTCCCACTTCACCACGCCCGTGGGCCTGGACGATCCGGCCCAGCTGTCCTCGGCCTACGACCTCGCCGCGGTCGCCACCGTGACCGGCGAGATGTTCCCCCGGTTCCAGCGCCTCGTGTCCACAATCGACATGCAGCTGCCCGCAGGCAGTGGGCACCCGGGCTTCCAGCTGCACAACCTCAACCGCCTGCTCTCGATCTACCCGCCCACGGTCGGAGTCAAGCCCGGCTACACCGGCAATGCCGGCCCCTGCCTGGTCGCCGAGGCGGTCCGCGAGAACCACCGCCTGGTCGCCGTCCTCCTTGGCGCCCCCCACCTCTACAGCGACATGCGCCAGCTCCTCGACTGGGGCTTCGTGCAGAAGGGCCTTCCGCCCACGGTCACGCCGCCCCCCGCCCCCCCGCCCGCACGCCCCCACCGTTAGCCGCCGCACGCCACGGTGACCTTGATGCTCCTGCGGGGGAGAAGGAAATTCACCCGTGAAGCTGCTCGCAGGGTCCACTGTGAGCAACGCGAAGCGTTGCTCGTGGTACCTCGGCCGCAGGTATCTCGGCCCTTCGAACGTAGGGAACCATGCAGCAGCCCGATACCGGGCCGAAGGGAGAGAACCAATGCGCCGCATCGGCATTGCCGCCGCCATGCTCGCCGCCGCCGGGATCGGCGGCACCGCGATCGTCACCACCAGCCACGCCGCCGGGCTTCCGCTGCCCATCGTCGGCGGGGGGAGCGGCCTGCCCGTCGTCGGCAGCCTGCCCGGCCTGAGCGGGTCGGGCGACCCGGTCAGCGGCGTCCTCGGATCGGTCACCGGGCTGCCCGGCTACGTGCTGAACTGCGGCGTGATGGCCAACGTGCCGGTGCTCCAGCGCCCGGCGACGGCCACCAAGAAGACGAAGAAGGTCAAGACCAAGCACACCGCGCCCTCGATGCCCACCTGCGCCGGCGGACTGCCGGTGGTCAGCGGGCTGCCGGTCGTCGGCGGCATCGCCGGTGGGCTGCCCGCCAGCGGGCTCGGCGGCCTCACCGGGGGCCTCCCCATCGTCGGTGGCAGCGGCGGTCTCGGCGGTCTCGCCGGCCTCTCCAGCCTCCTCGGCGGTTAGCCGAGCGCCGAACGCGACTCCGCCGCCGCGCCGGCGCCTGCCCTCAGCGCTGCCAGGGCCTGGCAGTAGCCGAGGCAGACGTCGACGTAGGCGGCGTGGCTCCAGCTCAGCGGCGCCACCGACAGCGGCGAGCCGGTGAACGGGTTGGTCTGCTCGGGGAGCAGGCCGGCGGCGGAGGCGCGGCGCTCCACCCACTCCAGCAGCGGCAGCACCGTCTCCTCCAGCTCGCCGGTGCTGCCGGCGGTGCGCACCAGCCAGTCGGCGAGCCAGAGGGTGCAGATCACCCACGGGTTTCCGGGGACGTCGTCGGACAGCTCGACGCAGTGGTAGTAGTCGCGCTGGTAGCGGGCGAGGCCGCCGTCGCCGGCGCGAACCCAGAGCCGCTCGCGGACCGCCTCCATGGTGGCCACCACCCGCGGGTCGCCCGCGCGATACATCCCGAACGCGAACAGCCCCCAGAGGCTGGCGTCGAGGGTGAGGTCGCGGTCGTAGCCGGAGCGGTCGGGGCGGGGGGCGAGCTGGCGGGCGAAGCGACCGGCGGTGGGGTCCCAGAGGTGCTCGTCGGCGCCCCGGCGCACCTCGGCGGCGGCCCCGGCGTACAGGGTGCCCTTGGTGTCGTCGCCGAACTCGGCGGCCATCCGCGCGGCGGCGTCGAGCGCGCCCCAGACCGCGGCCACGGTGAAGGAGTGGACGCCGCGGCGCTCCTCCCAGAGGTCCCAGCCGGGCAGCGGCAGCCCGGTCCGCCAGTCGCGGAACGACGCCATGAAGTCGGCGGCGGGCTCGACCACCCGGCGGTACATCTCGCGGAGCAGCTCGCGGTCGCCGGCGCGGCGGTGGTGCTCGCCCAGGGCCCAGACCACCAGCGCGGTCTCGTCCTCCTGGATCGGCAGCTGGGCCTCGCCGTCGCTGTACCAGGGGTGCCAGGATGAGCCCAGGGCGCCGTCGGGGAGGTACTTGTGGAGCAGGAACCCGTGGGCGCCGTCGAGCCGGCCGGCGCAGAACCCGAGGAGACCGCGCAGCGGCTCGGGATAGCCGGCGCCGGCGAGCGCGGCGGCGGTGAGCGCGGCGTCGCGCGGCCAGACGTAGCAGTAGGTGTCGCGGGCGTGCTCGAGGATGTCGCGGTCGGTGGAGGCGATCACCCCGCCGCCGCGGTCGCACAGGGCTCGGGCGGTGAGCAGGCTGCGGATGAAGAGCCGGCGGAGCGGCACCGGCAGCGCGGTGACGGCGGGCGCGGCGGTCGCCGCCCAGCTGCGCCAGTAGCGGCGGGTGCGCTCCAGCAGCCGCTCCGGGCCGGTCTGCCGGACCAGGGCGTCGAGCGCGACCACCGAGCGCTGGTCGGTGCCCGCGCACAGCCAGGCGTGGAGCGTCGCCGAGCGTCCCGCGGGCAGGGTGAGGGTGAAGCCGGCGCAGGAGTCGACGGCTCCCTGCTCGATCGGCTGGCCGCCCAGCTCGCCGTCCTCGGCGTCCGCCCAGGTGCCGGCGAAGCCGTGGAAGCCGGCGCGCCCGCAGGTGAACATGTGCACCCCGGTGCGCCCCTCGACCCGGCCGTCGACGAGGAACCAGCGGTCGCCCCGGTACTGGACGATGCAGTGCAGCTCGGGGTCGTAGTACACGGTGTCGCCACCGTCGCCGCCGCCGATGCTGAGGTCGTGGTGGAGGAAGATGCGGACCTCCCGGGCCCGGCCGGCGAGGTCGCCGACCTCGATCTCGCGCACCAGCACGTCGCTCTCGAGGTCGACGGCGTCGCGGATGCGCACCTCGATGCCCAGCCCGCCGTGGTGACCGGTGGTGTCGCCCACCAGGGTCTCGTCCTCGTAGGCGGTGCGGCGCTCGAAGGCGTCGAACCAGGCGAAGGCGCCGTCGACCCAGAAGCCCAGGAGGCTGGGGGCGCCCGCATGGGACTCGTGACCCACCCACGGGTAGTAGAGGTCGCGAATCCGGCAGCCCTCGTCGAGGTTGACCTGCAGGCTGCCGTTGCCGAGGACCAGGGCGCGTGGCACGTCGTTTCTCCTGTGGGCGCAGACGCGCCCCCCGGCGCGGGAGGAATCCCCCCGGCCACCACCGCGTCGTCGACGGTGGCGGCCCTCCTCTCGGCGGGCAGTATAAGGAGGGCGGAGCTCTGCGACCCTGCCGTTGCACAAGCGTCTGCGCCACCGCGCGCCCCGAGCCGTAGCCTGACCCCGGTGCTGCTGGGGAGATCGCGCGTGCTGGCTGCCTTTCGGGGGTCCGAGGACGGGTCGTCGCCTGCCACCACGCTCCGGGCGATGCCGGTCGAGCTGCGCTCGGCGGTCGAGCACGACCGGCGCGCGGCGGTGGAACGGGTCATCGAGCTCGGCCGCTGGCTGGTGCTCATCCTCGCCGCCGCGAGCTCCAACTTCCCCTCGCCCTCACGGGACGCCGGGGCGGTCAACCTCATCCTCGGCGCCTGGGCGCTCTTCAACCTCGCGCTCACGGTCAGCCTGGTCGCCCGCCACCTTCCGGGCCGGCGCACCCAGTACGCCATGACCGCGGTGGACATGACCGTGGCCACCGCGCTCGTCTACCTCGACGGCGGGGTGAGCTCCGGCTTCGGCCTGACCTTCTACGCCGTGGTGATCGCCGGCAGCCTCCGCTTCGGGCTGTGGGGCTCGCTGCTCTGCGCCGGGGTGGTCAGCAGCCTCTTCCTCGGCGCCGGGGCCGCGGCCGCCGGGGCGGTCACCCCCGCGACCATCGACCTCTTCCTCTCCCACCTGCTGCTCTGCCTGCTCGTCGCCGTCACCAGCACGATGGTGAGCAGCGAGCTGGTCAGCGCCCGCGCCCGGCAGATGGCCCACACCCTGAAGCTGGAGCACGCAGCGCTTCTCGAGCTGCGCGAGGTCGACCGGGTCAAGACCGAGTTCATCATGCTCGCCTCGCACGAGCTCCGCACCCCGCTCGCGAAGGTGAAGGGCTGGCTGGCGCTGATGCAGGACGCCGGCGACCGGCTGCCGCCGGAGGCGCAGCGCGAGGGCATCGAGGTGCTGCGCAGTGAGACCGAGCACCTGGCCCGGCTCACCGACAACCTGCTGTGCATCGCCCAGCTCGAGGCCGGCGAGATCCGGCTGAAGACCGCGCCGGTGCGGCTCGACGAGGTCTTCGCGCAGGTCGCGACGCTGTTCGGCGACCCTCGCGAGCGGGGACGGCTCACCTGCGTCCCCGACGCCTCCGACCGCGACGTGCTCGCCGACCGTGACCGCCTCGTGCTGGTTCTGGCCTGCCTTGTCGACAACGCGCTGAAGTTCTCACCGGAGGGCGCGCCGGTGCGGCTCGACGCCCGTCGCGAGGGAACCCTGATGCGGATCGAGTGTCACGACCAGGGACGCAGCATCCCCGCCGACCAGGCGGAGCGGATCTTCGCCTCCTTCTACCAGGTGGAGGCGCCGCTGCAGCGCCAGCGCGGCGGCTGCGGGGTCGGCCTCTACCTCACCCGCCAGCTGGTCGAGCGGATGGGCGGCCGGGTCTGGCTCGTCGAGGACGACGCGGCCGGCCGCGGCAACACCTTCGCGCTCACGCTGCCGCTGGACCCGGACTCTCTGCGCTGACGCGGAGAACGGAGGGGCCCTCCCCCAGGCCATCAGCACCTGGATCGTGAGTCTCCCCCCTGCCACCTGAGGCGCGGCTAGGCTCTGCTCCCATGCCGAGCTGGGACGTCGCCGTGGTGGGCGCCGGGATCGCCGGCGCCGCGGTCGCCTGGGGATGCGCCCGGCGCGGTGCCCGGGTGGTGGTCCTGGAGCGCGCCCCCCAGCCCGGGGCGGGCGCGTCGGGGGCGGCCGCGGGGATGCTCGCGCCCTGCAGCGAGGCGCCCGCAGCGGGCCCCTTCCTCGACCTCTGCCGCCGCAGCCTGGCGCTGTGGCCGGGCATGGCCGCAACCCTGCTCGAGGAGGACGGCGTCGACTGCCAGCTCGACACCGGCGGCCTGCTCCGGGTCGCCCTCGACGAGGCGGAGGTGCCGGAGCTGCGCGGGCGCGCCGCCGCCCAGCGCGCCGCCGGGGTGGAGGTGGAGTGGCTCGACGCCGGCGCCACCGCCGCCGCCGAGCCCGCCCTCGGGGCCGCCGCCGGCGCCGCCCTCTACGCCGGGGAGGGGCACGTCCACAGCGTCCGGGCCGTGAACGCACTGCTCGCCGCCGCCGGCCGCCTCGGCGCCGAGCTGGTCACCGGCGCCGAGGTCACCGGCGCGCTCGACGGCGGCGGCGTGCGCCTCGACGACGGGCGGTCCGTCCCCGCCGGGACCGTGGTCCTCTGCGCCGGTGCCTGGAGCGGCCGGCTCGCCGACGCCCTCGGCGTGGCCCCGCTCCCGGTCGAGCCGGTGCGCGGCCAGCTGCTCGGGGTGCGAAACCTCGACCCCGCCCCCCGGCGGGTCGTCTTCGCCGGCCTGCAGGGATACGCGGTGGCCAAGCGCGACGGCGTCACCCTGGTCGGCGCCACCGAGGACCACGCCGGCTTCGACGCCCGGCGCACCCCGGCGGCGGGGCGCCGGCTGCGGGCGGTCGGAGCCCGCCTGCTCCGCGGCTTCGCCGCCGCCACCCCCGCCCACACCTGGGTGGGCCTGCGCCCCCGCGCCCCCGACGGCCTCCCCCTGCTCGGCCGGCTCGGCGACAGCCTCCTCACCGCCACCGCCCACCACCGCAACGGCGTCCTGCTCGCCCCCGCGACCGCCGAGGGGATGGCCTCCCTGATCCTCGACGGCATCACCCCCGAGGGCTGGGATGCCTTCGACCCCCGCCGCTGAGGTCTCGCTCGTGACCGCACGTCCTTCGTCGGCCGGGGCCGCCGTCAGATTTCGCCTCCACCCGCGCGTGCCGTCCGTCCCCTCCCGTCAGCCGCAGATCACGGCTCGCATGGGCTGAGATCGCTCTCGGCCCCCGGGAGCCAGGATCCGACGCGTGTCGCTCCCCGACGGAGCGACCCTACGCGACCGCCGCCTGGCTCTCGAACTGGGTGCGGTAGAGCTCGGAGTAGAGGCCGCCGGCGGCGATCAGCTCGTCGTGGCGGCCGCGCTCGACGACCCGGCCGCCGTCGATCACCAGGATCATGTCCGCCTCGCGCACCGTGGAGAGGCGGTGGGCGATGACCAGCGAGGTGCGGCCCGCCAGCGCGGTGCGCAGCGCGTGCTGCACCGCCAGCTCGGACTCGGAGTCGAGATGCGCGGTGGCCTCGTCGAGGACGACGATGTCGGGCGCCTTCAGCAGCACCCGGGCGATCGCGATGCGCTGCTTCTCACCGCCGGAGAGGCGGTACCCGCGGTCGCCGACCACGGTGTCGAGGCCGGCGGGCAGGGACTCGACGAAGCGCAGGATCTGGGCGCCGCGCAGGGCGTCGCGCAGCTCCTCCTCGGTGGCCTCGGGCCGGGCGAGCAGGAGGTTGGACCGGATGGTCTCGTGGAAGAGGTGGGCGTCCTGGGTGACCACCCCGACGGTGGCGCCGAGCGACTCCAGGGTGGCGTCGCGGACGTCCACGCCGTTGAGGCGGACCGAGCCGCGGCGCACGTCGTAGAGCCGGGGCACGAGGTGGCTGATGGTGGTCTTGCCCGCCCCGGAGGGGCCGACGAGGGCGACCATCTGGCCGGGCTCGACGGTGAAGTCGACGTCGAAGAGCACCGGGGTGGAGGGGGTCTGGTCGAGCACCGCCACCGACTCCAGCGAGGCCAGTGAGACCTCCTCGGCGCTCGGGTAGGCGAAGTTCACGTGCTCGAACTCGATGCGCCCGGCGCCGCGGGGGATGGCCACCGCGTCGGGCCGCTCGTCGATCATCGGCGGCAGGTCGAGCACCTCGAAGACGCGCTCGAAGGAGACCAGCGCGGTCATCACGTCGACGTTGACGTTGGAGAGCGCGGTCAGCGGGCCGTAGAGCCGGTTGAGGTAGGCGGTGAGCGCCACCACGGTGCCGACGTCGAGGGCGCCGTTCACCGAGAGGAGGCCACCCCAGCCGTAGACCAGGGCGGTGGCGAGCGAGGCGACCAGCAGCAGCGAGGTCATGAACACCCGGCTGTACATCGCCTGGGTGATGCCGATGTCGCGCACCCGGGCCGCCTTCGCCTCGAAGCCTCGGCTCTCCTCCTCCTGGCGGCCGAAGAGCTTGACCAGGAGCGCGCCGGAGACGTTGAAGCGCTCGGTCATGGTGGTGTTCATCTGCGCGTTGAGCCCGTAGCTCTCACGGGTGATCGACTGCAGGCGGCGGCCCACCCAGCGCGCCGGCAGCACGAACACCGGCAGCAGGCTGAGCGCCACCAGCGTGATCTGCCAGTCGAGCAGCAGCATGGTGATCAGCACGATCGTCACCGTGATGAGGTTGCTGACCACGCTGGAGAGGGTGTCGGTGAAGGCCTGCTGGGCGCCGAGCACGTCGTTGTTGAGGCGGGACACCAGGGCACCGGTCTGGGTGCGGGTGAAGAAGGCCAGCGGCATCCGCTGGACGTGGCCGAAGACCCGGGAGCGGAGGTCGAAGATCAACCCCTCGCCGACCCGGGACGACACCAGCCGCTGGGCCAGGGAGAGGCCGGCGTCGACCACGGCGAGGCCGGCCACCAGCAGCGCCAGCCCCACCACCAGGCGGGAGTTGTGGTGGACGATGCCGCCGTTGATGATCTCGCGGAAGATCAGCGGGTTGGCGGTGCCGATGGCGGCGTCGATCACCACCAGCGCGAGGAAGCCGGCGAGCATCCGCCGGTAGGGCCGGGCGAAGCCGGCCATGCGGCGCACCGTGCCGGGAGCCAGCCGGTGCCGCTTCACCGAGTCGTCGCGTCGGAACGAGCGCATGCTCGGACCCCACTGCATCATCGCCGTCCCCCTCCGTGCCCGCAATTGCAATCACCCTCGACCACCGCCTCGAGCAGACGCACCAGCTCGCCGCGGTCGGCGGCGGTCAGGCGCTCGAGCATCGCCTCGGCGGTGGTGCGGCGGGCCTCGTCGAGGCCGTCGAGCAGCCGCCGTCCCTCCGGGCTGAGGCTGACCAGCACCGAGCGCCGGTCCTGGGGATCCGGATGCCGGGTCACCAGGCCGCCCTCCTCGAGCACGTCGACCATCGAGGTCGCGGAGCGGGGCACCACCCCGAGCCGGGCGGCGATGTCGGCCATCCGCATGCTCGAGCCCGGCTCGGCGATCAGCCGCATCACCCGCGCCTGAGGCCAGGTGAGACCGAGGGGCGCGAGCCGGGCGCCGACGCCGCGGTGGAATCGCCGGGAGGCGCGGGTGAGCAACTCGGCGAGACGAGCCTCGGCGGCGGCGGGAGGGGATGGGGTCACGTGGGTTCCTTCGGATTGCTGAGTGCCTCTCCTAGTGAGGCTGGCTCAGTTGTACCCACTCGACCCGCTCGCGACACCCGGCGCGACCGGGTCGTTACACCCGGACCCGCACCTCGCCCGCCCCGGCCTCGACCAGGCGGCCCACGACCGCGTCGCTGCAGCCTGCGGCGACCAGCCGCTCGCAGAGCTCGGCGCAGCGCGCGGGGTCGACGGCCAGGAGCAGGCCACCCGAGGTCTGGGCGTCGGTGACGACGGTGCGCTGCAGCTCGGTGACGCCCGGGTCCCAGGTGGTCCAGCCGTCGGCGTACGCGCGATTGCGCCGGCTGCCGCCGGGGACCAGCCCCGCCGCGACCAGCTCGGCGACGCCGGGGAGCAGGGGGAGCGCGGCGGCGTCGACCTCGACCCCGCAGCCGCTCGCCCGGGCCAGGGAGCGGGCGTGGCCGAGCACCCCGAAGCCGGTGACATCGGTGGCGCAGGTCACCGCGCAGGCGAGCGCCGCCGCGGCGGCGTCGCGGTTGAGCCGGCGCATGCTCGCCACCGCCGCCGCGGTGACCTCGGCCGGCGCCTCGCCGAGCTTGGTGGCGTTGCTGACGATCCCCGTCCCCAGCGCCTTGCTCAGCACCAGCGCCATCCCCGGCCGCCCGGCGGCGTTGGTGAGCACCCGGTCGGGATGCACGGTGCCGACCACCGCGAGGCCGTACTTGGGCTCCTGGTCGCGCACCGAGTGCCCGCCGGCGAGCAGCGCGCCCGCCTCGGCGACGGTGGCGGTGCCGGCCCGCAGGACCCGCTCCAGCACGCTGGCGGGGAGCACGTCCTCCTGCGGCCAGGCGACCAGGTTGAGCGCCAGCAGCGGCGAGCCCCCCATCGCGTAGACGTCGCTGAGCGCGTTGGCGGCGGCGATGGCGCCGTAGTCGTCGGGATCGTCGACCACCGGGGCGAAGAAGTCGGTGGTGAGCACGATCGCGAGGTCGTCGCGCAACCGGTAGACGGCGGCGTCGTCGCCGGTGCCGGCGCCGACCAGCAGCGCGGGGTCGTCGACCTGCAGCGGCAGTCCGGCGAGAATGCCGGTGAGGTCGGCCTGGGAGATCTTGGTGGCGCACCCTCCGCCCGACGCGTAGGCGGTGAGCCGGACGGGTGCCTCGAGCATGGTCTCTCTCCTCGCCTCGCTGACAGCCTTCCCTTTTCAGACTCTGAGCGCTGACGCGCTCAAAGGGGAGGGGGCCTCCCCCAGGCCATCAGCTCCTTCGTCACCGACAGCCTTCCCCCTCCGGGAGGGTACTGCTAGGCTCCCGCAGCGTGCGTCTGACGGTGCTGGGCAGCGGCTCGGCGTTCAGCGGCTGCGGTCACAACTCCGCGTACTGCGTCGACGGGCGCATCCTCGTCGACTGCGGTTGCGCGGTGCAGGTGCAGATGCCCCGCGCCGGCCTGGAGGTGGCCGCGGTCACCACGGTGCTGCTCACCCACTTCCACGCCGACCACACCTACATGCTCCCGGTCTTCCTGGGAGCGCGCGCGCTCACCGACGACGGCCCCGCCCCGCTGCGGCTCGGCGGCCCGCCGGGCACCGAGGAGTACGTGCGCAGGCTGCTGCGCACCGGCTACGGCGCCTCGCTTCAGGGCGTCATCCGCGAGCGGCTGCGCCCCGAGACGGTGGTGCTCCAGGACGGCAGCGACACCGTGGTCGGCGGCTACCGCGTCCGCGCCCACGCCGTGGTCCACTCCACCGGCCCGTCGCTCGCCTACGCGATCACCGCCCCGGACGGTGTCACCGTGGGCTTCAGCGGCGACAGCGAGATGTGCGCGGGCCTGCGCCGCTGCGCCGCCCAGTGCGACCTCGTCGTGTGCGAGTGCACGTCATTCGAGGGCCCGCTCGCCTCCCATCTCTGGGCGGGCGAGGTGAGCGAGCTGATGGAGGCGCTGCCCGGCACCCGCTTCGTGCTCAGCCACCTCTCCGAGCGCCGCCCCCTCCCCGGCGCCATCCTCGCCCACGACCTCCTGACATTGGAGGTGCCCAGCCCGTGAAGGCTCTCGGCAATTGCGCCGGGAACGACCGCGTGCCGCTCCCGGCCCCGGTCACCGCGTCCAGCGTGAGCGACTCACCAGCGGTCCATGTGCACGACGCCTTCCAACGCGCGGCGCTTGCGGCCGTAGCGGCCGATCGGCCAGCCCATGGGCACCATGCAGACCGGGTCGACCGTCAGCGGCATGTGGAGGATGCGGCGGGCCTGCAGCGACGACCACAGGGGCAGGGTGATGAGCGAGGCGCCCAGCCCCACCGCCCGGGCGGCGAGCAGCAGGTTCTGCACCGCCGGGTAGATCGACCCGTAGTGGCTGCTGGCGGCGATCGGGGGCATCGGCACCAGGGGGATGTGGGGACCGCCGCGCAGGCAGCAGACCACCAGAACCGGGATCTCCTCGAAGTGCTCGACCTGCCACTGCACCGAGCGCAGGATCCGAGCCGTCTGGGGGTCGCCGCCGCGCAGCCGCTCGCCGAGACCACCGTAGAGCTTCCAGGCGCGGCGGTACTGGGCGGCGAAGGCCGCCTTCACCTCGCGGTCGCGAATCACCACGAAGCCCCAGTTCTGGCTGTTCGACCCCGTCGGCGCCTCCACCGCCAGCTCCAGGCAGCGGCGCACCACGGCGTCGTCGACCGGGTCGGGCAGCACCCTCCGCACCGCGCGCTGGGTCGCCATCGCGAGCTCGAGGGGCATCTGCAGCCGGCGCTCGATCTCCTCGGGGTCGGCGGTCGGCGTCCGCGGGCCGCTCTCGTCCTCGGTCATGTCGGCTCCCTTTGTGATCAGGCGCGAGCGGACACGGCCAGCAGGCGCCGCCAGAACAGCAGCATCGAGGCGCGGCAGACCCGCTGCCAGGCGCGGCGCCGGCGCACCACCTCGGCGGGGAGGAGGCCCTCGACGGAGTAGCGCTCCTTCCCCGAGAGCTCGGCCACCAGGGCGAGCGCCTCCGCGGCGGCGTCACGCACCGGCCGCGGTCCCGGCGGCGCCGAACCGTCGCGGTGGAGGACGGTGGTGGTGTCGGCGGGGAGCGCCGAGGCCAGCCTGCGGGCGAATCCGGCGTCGGTGTCCGAGGGCCGGCGGCGCACCCCGAAGGCGAGGCCGAGCAGCCGCATCCGCTGCCGCAGCGCGCCGCCGCTGCGGGCGCCCGCGAGCCAGCGCCACCCCACCGCGGTCAGCGCCGCCAGGGCCAGGGTGCTCACCACCAGCGCCACCAGCCCGCGGGGGGCGCCGCCTGCGGGGGTGACCGTCACCCCCTGGGGAGGGTCGGCCCGGGTCCGCAGCCGCGGCGCCGGCAAGGGTGTCGAGGTGGTGTTGAGCGGGCCCGTGCTGCCGCCGGGGGCCGCCGGGTTGCCGCGCGGGAAGGTGTCGAACTGGCCGCCAACCGAGCTCGGCGGGGTCGGCTCGAAGGGGATCCACCCGTAGCGGGGGAAGTAGGCCTCGACCCAGTTGTGGGCGTCGGTGGTGGTGACCCGGTGGATGACGGTGCGGGTGCTGGCGCTGCTGTCGTCCTCGGTGCCGCCGCCGTAGCCCCCCACCACCCGGGCGGGGATGTTGAGCGACCGCAGCATCGTCGCCATCGAGGAGGCGAAGTACTGGCAGTAGCCCTGGTGGCTGGTGAGCAGGAACCAGGTGATCGGCCAGGTGGCGTCGGGTGGGTGCGGCGGGGTGAGGGTGTAGGTGAAGTCCGGCGACCGGAGGTGGCTCTCGATCGCCGTCGCCATGTCGTAGGGGTTGGTCAGGCCGCGGGTCCACTCCCTCGCCCTCGCCTGGATCGCCAGCTTCTGGGTGGTGTCCGCGGGGTCGCGGGTGAGCAGCTGGGTGAACTGCAGCGCCCAGGCGGGGTAGTCGATGCCGGCGCCGCGCAGCTCGGCCACGCTGGCGGTGGGCTGCAGCCCCACGGTCTCGAGCCTGTCGATCCCCGGGCGCAGCGGCACCCGGTCGACGGTCAGCAGCCCGCCGGCGGCGGGGCCGGTGGGGTGGGCGCAGCTCGCGGCGCTGCCCTGCGGCACCCGGCCGCCGCTCAGCACCGACTGCGGCTCGCCGGGAAAGAGGGCGTCGGCCTGGACGGCGGCGGCCTGGTCGAGCAGGATCGACACCCGCAGCCGCCGCTCCTGGCTGCCCACGGCGCCGGCGTCGAGCCCGGCCTCGAGGGGGACGCTGCCTCCCGCACCCAGCGGGAGGCGGGCCAGGGGCGGCTTGCAGTAGTACCAGTTCCCCCGGTCGAACACGGTGTCGTTGACCACCCGCAGATAGACCGACTCCGAGTTCTCGGAGGTGTAGCTCAGCACCGGGCGGGGGACGGCAACGAGCGCGCCGCCCGGCTGGGTGTCGGAGGAGAACTGGATCGGGGCCTGCTGGTCGGCGGTGCCGCCGCCGCGGAGCCCCCCCTGGCCGCCACCGCGGCCGCCCTGGCCGCTGCCCACGTCGAAGATCCGCCCGGAGATGTCGACGTTGGTGAGCGGAGGCACCACCAGGGCGAGGAGCAGCACCAGGCCCGAGGCGGCGGCGCCGGTGCGGCCGAAGCTCCGCCCCGTCCCCGGCAGGGCGATGATCCGGCGCCGCCGCCAGCCGCTCTCCAGGTGCGCAAGGTGGGTGCGGGTCACCACCAGCAGCGAGAGCCCGACCGCGCAGGCCTCGGGGAGGAGCACGTGCTCGAGGCTCGGCGCGTTGAGGGCGTTGACCGCCAGCACCGCGTAGACGGGGAGCACGGCGACCACGCCGCGCTGCTCCCGCACCGCCACCCACCCGGTCCAGAAGCCCACCAGCCACAGGGCGCCGCAGAGGCCGACGAGGAAGGTCCAGTCGTCCGACTGGAAGAGGCCGGCGGCGAGCGCGCCGGCGTAGCGGAGCACCGCGTGCTGCAGCCCGGCGCCGCCGTCGGCGGGCATCGACCCCACGGTGAGCAGCACGATGACGATCAGCCCGAGCAGGGGCGCGGCGACCGCGGCGACCACCCGGCCGACCAGCGAGCGGGCGATCAGCACCGCCTCGGCGGTGGCCACCACCGCGGCGGCGAGGGTGACCCCGGTGCCGTCCACCCAGTCGGCCACCATCACCGCCCAGGTGGTGGCCGCCACCAGGGAGATCACCAGCGCCGCGGCGGCGGTGCGGCCGCGATGGCTCGCGGGCAGCGGCCGGCTCGCCACCCCCTGGGCGACCATGGCTACAGGGCGGCGGCGCGGGAGCGGCGCCCGGCGTCGAGGTCGTCGCCCCGGCGCACCAGCCACCAGTCCAACGCGAGCCGCCAGGCGGAGAGCACCCGGATCGGCGGCCCGGCGGCGCCGAAGGAGGTGGGCTCGATCATCACCGCGAGGTGACGCACGCCCCGCGTGCCCACCTCGAGCAGCGCCTCGATCCACTCCTGGTCGCGCCGCGAGGTGATCACCACGATGCCGCCGCGGCCGCGCCAGCCCTCGCCGTGGCGGCGCACCGTCTCGGCGAGACCGGTGCCGCCGTCGTCCTCGGCGGTGGCGAGGTAGTCGAGGAGGCGGAGCCGCTGGGCCTCGCCGCGGCCGGCGCCGATGGCGGTGTGGCGGGCGTCGTTGGTGACCAGGCCGACCGCCTGGCCGCGGCGCAGCCCGGCATGGCAGATCGACGCCGCCAGCGAGATCGCGTACTCCACCGACGCCTCCGGGGCGACCCCGGCGGAGTGGCCGCGCTCGAGGTCGAGCACCACCAGCAGGTCGGAGCTCTGGCGGGTGTCGTAGACGCGGCTCATCAGCCGGCCGGCGCGTGCGGTCGAGGGCCAGTGGATGCGCCCCATCCCGTCGGCGGTGTCGTACTCGCGCACCGCCGCGACCTCCGGGGGCATGTCGACGGGGCGGCCGCGGCGGACGTCCCCCCCGCTCCCCCCGGCGCTCAGCGGGCCGATCTCGCCGACCGCGTGGATCGCCGGGTAGACGGTGACCGCGGACCCGGGGGCCACCCGCACGGTGCGGGGGAAGAGGCCGAAGGGGTCGCCGAGGCGCACCTGGACGGGGCCGAAGGCGTAGAGCCCGCGGCGGGCGAAGACCCCGCGGGTGTTCCAGGTGACGGTGCTGCCGCCGTTGAGCGAGAGCGCCCGGCTGGAGAGGTAGCCGGGCAGGGAGGTGGCGTCGCGCACCTCGCAGTAGGCGATCGGCAGCAGGCCGCGGTTGGTCACGGTGAAGCGCTCGCTGAAGGGCTCGCCGACCATGAACACCCCGGACGGCGACTCCCGGGTCACCGTCACCCGGCGGGCCACCGCCCGCGACCAGGCGAAGGCGACCACCAGCATGAAGACGAGCACGTAGGCGAGGGTGTAGGCGAGCCGCACCCCGGTGATGCCCGCGAAGAACGCGAGGACCGCGATGCAGGCGATGAGCGGGGCTCGACCGCTCATTTTCTCAGAGGGGGCGTCCCCCCCCTCGCTGCGGCGGCGGAGCCACCTTCGCTCACCCCGCCCCATCTGATGAGCAAGATCATGGTCATGCGAAGCGCCGGTCCGCGAGCGGGACCGACTCGCTGTCGAGCACCTCGGCGAGCACCGAGGCCGCGGTCAGGCCGCGGAGCTCGGCGTTCGGCCTGACGATGATCCGGTGGGTGAGCACCGACGGCGCCAGCTCCTTGATGTCGTCGGGGAGCACGTAGTCGCGGCCGGCGGCGGCGGCGCGCGCCTGAGCGGCGCGGAGCAGGCCCAGGCTGCCGCGGGGGGAGGCGCCCAGGACCACGTCGGGGTGGGCGCGGGTTCGCTGCACCATCCGCACCGTGTACTCCTTGAGCCGCGCGTCGCAGTGGACGCCGCTGATCGCCGACTGGCAGGCGAGGATCTCCTCGGTGGTGGCCACCGGGGTGAGCGCCTCCAGCGGCGAGGCCACCTGGAAGCGGTCGAGCATCCCCACCTCCTCCTCGAGGGAGAGGTAGCCGATGCTCACCTTGACGAGGAAGCGATCGACCTGGGCCTCGGGGAGGGGGAAGGTGCCGCCGAGCTCGATGGGGTTCTGGGTGGCGAGCACGATGAAGGGCTCGGGGAGGCGGTGGGAGACGCCGTCGACGGTGACCTGCCCCTCCTCCATCGCCTCCAGCAGGCTGGACTGGGTCTTCGGGGTGGCCCGGTTGATCTCGTCGGCGAGCAGCACCTGGGCGAAGACCGGCCCGCGCCGGAACTCGAACGTGGTGGTCTTGGGGTTGAACACGTTCACCCCGGTGATGTCGCCGGGAAGCAGGTCGGGGGTGAACTGGACCCTCTCGAAGAGGCAGCCGAGGGACCTGGCGAGGGCCTTGGCGAGCATCGTCTTGCCCACCCCGGGGACATCCTCGATGAGGACGTGGCCACGGCAGAGGAGCGCGATCACGCACTGCTCGACCTCGGCGTCCTTGCCGACGATGACGGTGCCGACGCTCTCGACGAGGCGCCGGACCACCTGCCGGACGGTACCCACCACCACCTGCTCCTCCGCTGCCGGTCGGGCCGCCCATCTCCCGCCAGGCTCCGGCTGAGTATATGCGGGCAAGCCGCGACGTCCGGTCAACGGAATCACTTGCCCGAAAAACCACACGGGCACCCCTTTGAGGTTGTATACACGCACCTCATGAGGGCCGGGCGGGCGGTTCTTGCTTCCGACCCCCTGCCCCTCCCTCGACGCCCTCCGGGGCGCCCGCGGCGGCACTGAGGACCGCGTCCACCGATGTATGGGAACGGGAGGCCGATGATCGAGAAGCCCGAGGACATCCTCACCACCGGGGAGGCGGCCGTTCTGTGCGGTGTCTCCAGGTCGACACTCCGCCGCGCGGTCGGCCAGGGTCAGATCGTCGCCTGGCACACGCCGGGACGGCACCTGCGCTTCACCCGCGCCGCCTGCCTCGACTTCGCCCGCTCGCTGGGCCGGATCGACCTCGTCGGCCGCGCCTACGAGCCCGGCTCCGGTGAGTCCACCTCGGGCGCACGGTCCGAGAGCGGCGCGGTGGAGACCGCGGCGCGCAGCTGAACCGGGAGCCGGGGGAGCGGCGGCCGGGTCCCTGAGGATCCGACCGCCCTCCCCGGGCGCCCACGCCTCCACTACGGGATGCTGGTGGCGATGGTCGCGACCTTGTGCGCCCACTCCGGGTCGGTCGCCCAGAGCACGTTCATGCCCCGCAGGGTCGGGCCGTGGAAGTAGTTGCCCCGGGGGTCGAGGTAGTGGGCCGCCACGTAGCGGGCCACGGTGTCGACGCAGGCGGCGAAGGAGGGGAAGCGGACCGCGTCCTCGTAGGGATGGCTGTCGTTCGCCCCGAAGCCAAGGATGTTGTGCTTGTCGCGGGCGATCTGCGACGTGCCCCACGCCGACTCCAGGATGCTGTCGGCGACCAGGTAGTTCGCCGACACGTGGTAGCGCGCCTCGGTCTCCACGTAGCTCCGTCCCAGCCCGGCGAGGGCGGTGCCGTGGAGGAACCTCTCGATCCGCTCCACGGTGAGCCCCGAGGGTCGGGTGAGGTCGCTGTCGGGGGTGAAGGTGGGGCCGTCGACGGCGGGATAGATGGTCCCGTGGGCCCGCGCCAGGGCCAGCGCCGCGATCGCCGCCTCGAGGCTGGCGGCGGCGTGGGCGTCGGCGGAGGCGCGGTTGAGCCGGGCCACCTCGGACTGGATCACCACCCGCAGCGCGTCCATCTGGTGCATCTGCAGCCGGGCCTGGTCGCGCCGCGCGGTGGCGTCGGCGAGCAGCGCCTCGGCCTCCCGCCGCTCGGCGGAGGTGCGGGCGACGAGGCCGCGCTCGGCGCTCACCACCCGGCCCACCGAGACGGCGCGGTCGAGCAGGGCGGCGAAGCTGTCGGCTGCCACCAGGTAGGCGACGAAGCCCTGCTCGCCGGCGACGTAGCGGTCCCGGACCTGGCGAGCGAGGAGGTCGTGGTCGCGGCGCCAGCGCTGCATCACCTCCTCGTGGCGGGCGGTGTCGCGCGCCACCTCCTCCCCGAGCAGGGCGACGCTGCCCTCGAGGGCGGCGAGCTGGGCCCGTGCCGAGGCCAGGTCGGCGCGCCGGGCGGTGAGCATATCGTCGACCTGGCCGGCGCGCTCCTGGGCGGCGCGGAGGTCGGCGCAGGGGTCCGAGCCGGGGGCCGGGGTGGCGGCGCCGGCGGCGCGCCCCGGTGCCTTCGCGGCCCCGGGGCCGGAGGGCCGGGCGCCGAACGGGTTCTGCGGACAGGGGTTCGCCTGCGAGGGCACGGTGGCGGCGTCGCCCGCGCTCAGCGAGAGGGCGAGCAGGGGCACGCAGAGCGCGGCGCCGAGCAGGGTGCGGAGGCGTGGAGCGGAGCGCGGGAGCATGATCCTTCCTGGTTGCCGGGGACGTCCCCAGGCCGCGCATGATACGGCCAGAGTTGGCGGGATGCTCGCCTGGGCTGCTCCTTCGTGGAGTCGCTCAGCCCGAATGCGGTGGGCCGTCGGTCCCGGCTCGCCTGTGCTGAGAGTCCATCATCCACAGCTGAGCGGTGACGCTCAGAGCGGGCGGGCGGCCAGCACCAGGTTGACGTTCGAGACGACCACCGCGCCCATCAGCGCGGTGAAGGCCCAGGCCGAGGCCACCGCGACCCGCCGCGGCAGCAGCATCAGCCCGCACATCAGCGCCAGCACCACCGGGACCTTCTGCAGCAGCAGCCCGGCCATGCCGAGGTGGTGGATGACCCCCGCGGTCAGCGGGTTGGCCTCGTCGAGCCCCCGCACCAGCCCCACCGTGGTGGTGAGGATGTCGAGCAGCTGAGCGACGACGAAGAACACGAGCGGAACCCGGAGGAACCGATCCGAGAGGACGGCCGAGAGCCGGCCGGCCGCCCCGGGCAGCGCACGCGTCGTCGGGGTCCTGAGCATGCCCCCGATTCTCGGAAGCCCCTTGCGCCATCCCCATGAAGGACCGGAGACGGCCCTGTGACGGCCAGAACGCCGTTCTCAGAGCCGGCCCGGTCGCTGAAGGCCTCTCAGCAGGCAGCGAGCCGGCGTCGAGAGCGTGTCGCTCCCCGCCGCGGGGGTCCACGGCTACGCCCCGCCGATCGCCGTCGCCCGGCCCACCGCGTCCAGACAGGAGCGCCCTGAGGCTATCGACGACGAGCGATCCACCCCCCGAAGCTGCCACCGAACAACGCCAGGAGGTCGCCGCTGATCACGTTGTCCATGCGCATCGGGCCGAGGTCGACGATGTGGTGGGCGCCGGCGCTCAGCGAGGAGTGGACGATCGAGGCCTCCTGGCCGAACTGGACGATCACCGACACCAGGATGAAACCGATGCCGACCACGGTCCCCTGGTAGAGGCCCCAGCGGCCGGCGATGCGGGCGGCGGCGAAGCCGCCGAGGATGACGGCGAGGAAGCTGCCGATGCCGACGATGCCGCCGTCGAGCCGCTCGGTGGGACCGAAGAGGGCGGTGGCGAGGATGAGGCCGCCGTTGGTGACCAGCAGCAGCGTCAGCTCGCCGAGCAGCAGGCCGGCCAGGCATGCGCGCCAGGAGATGTGGTTTCCGGCGTCGCTGGCCCCGGGGGCGCCGGCCACCGGCCGGCGCTCGGTGACCGCCGTGGCGGGCGCCGTGGCCGCCCCGGCGGGCCTCGCCTCGTCGCGCCGGCGATTGGCCCGAGACATCTCTTCTCCTCCGGTCGGGAGCCCTCCCCGGGCCACCGTCGCCTCGCGATGACGGCCTTTCCCCCTGGTTCGGAGTATAGGCAACGGACCGATGACGGCCACCGACGCCCCGGCGGCACCCGGATAGGCTCGCGACGATCGTGTCCTCCACCCCGCGCCCCCTCATCGCCTCCGCGCTCGCTGCGGGCGGGCGGGCGCGGCCGGGCCGGGTCCGCACCGTGGGCCGCGGCCTCGCCGCGCTGCTCGCCGATCCACGGCGCGCCCTCCTGGCGGCGGCGCTGGTGCTCGCGGCGGCGCCCTGCCTGGACGTGCTCGGCGACCCCGACCTCTGGTGGCACCTCCGCTCCGGGCGCTGGATGCTCGACCACCTCTCCGTACCCGGCACCGAGCTCTTCACCTACACCGCCCAGGGCGCGCCCTGGACCGCTCACGAGTGGCTCGCGGAGGTGATCTTCGCCGGCCTCGCCGCCGCCGGCGGGGTGCTCCTCGTCGCCGTGGTGATGGCGGCGGTGGCGTGGAGCGGGCTGTGGGCGTGCGCGGTGCGTGCCCGCGACCGGGGCGCGGGCTCCCTGGCCCTCGCCGGCGCCCTGCTGCTCGGCGCCCGGGCGGCCGAGCCGGTGCTCGGCACCCGTCCCCAGGTGGCCACCTTCGCGCTCACCGCCTGGACCCTGCTCATCGCCGAGCGCCACCTCGCCCGGGGCGGCCGGGTGCGCTGGCTGCTGCCGCCGCTGCTCGCCCTCTGGGCGAACCTCCACGCCGGCTTCCTCGGCGGCATCGCCGTGCTCGGGGCCGTGGTCGCGATCGAGGCGGCGCGAACCCGGCTCAACCTCGCCGGCGCCGCCCCCGCGGTCCGGGTGCGCCAGCTCGCCCTCGCCGTCGCCGTCGGCGGCGCCGCCGCCTGCCTCAACCCCGCCGGACCGCGGCTCTACGCCTACGCGCTCTCGACCAGCGCCTCGGTGAAGGCCAAGCCGATCGTCGAGTGGATGCCTCCCAACCTCCACGACGCCGGGCTGTGGCCCTTCGCCCTGCTCGCCGCCTCCACCCTGGTCCTGGTGGTGCTGGGGAGGCGCGTCGACCTCCGCGACCGGCTGCTCGCCGCCGCGGCGGTGCTGGCCGCCTGCCTCGCGGTGCGCAACATCGCCCTGCTCGTCGCCATCGCCCTGCCCGCCTGGACGGCCGCTGCGGGGTCGGCCGCGACCCGGCTCGCCGGGCGCCGCCGCCGCGCCGCCGCCGCGTCCCGTTCCGCGAGGGTCACCCCCGCCAGCGTGATCGCCGGCGCCCTGGTGGTGCTCTGCGGCGGCGCCGGCCTCGGCATCGCCGTGGCCCGGGCGGCGACCGACGCCTCACCCTCCGGGATCGCCACCGCCTATCCCGCCTGCGCCGTGGCGGCGTTGCGCGCCGCCCCCGACGGCACCCGTCTCTTCGCCCCCTACGGCACCAGCGGGTACCTGATCCAGGAGCTCTGGCCGCGGACCCGCGTCTACGACTACGGCGAGCTCATCGCCGCCGGCGACCGGGTCTTCACCGACGACCTGCGCATCGCCGCCGGCGCCACCACCGCCCCGTCGGCCCTCGAGCTCCTCGACGCCAGCGGGACCACGGCGGTGCTGACCCCCGCCGGCCGCCTCGCCGGCCGGCTCGCGGCCCTGCCCGCATGGCACCGGGTGCTCGACGACCACGGCACGCAGCTCTTCACCCGCGGCACCCCCGCCTGGGCGGAGACCGCCCGGGCCTGCTGACGCCCCCCGGGTCAGGGCGTGTTCACGCCCTCGGGCGCGGTGTCGAGGTGGTTGTCGTAGAAGCTCTGCAGCTCGGTGGTGTCCACCTTGTCCATGGGGTCGTAGTAGTCCCAGGCGAGGGCCGCGAACTTGGCGGTCATCGACGGCCAGGGGATGATGATCACCTTGGTGTAGGGCCTGAAGCCGGGCTGGCTCTTCACCAGCGCCGCCAGCGCCGGGTCGGGCGCCTGCTTCTTCAGCCAGTCGCGGATCGCCTGGAAGTCGGCGTCGCAGCCCTGCGGGCACCGGTACAGCACCGCCATGTAGCCGTGCTCCAGGTTGTGGACCCAGTACTCCGCGGGGATGGTGGCGGTGTACGGGTAGGCGCCGGCGGCGATCGGGGCCTGGCCGTAGCCGAGGCTGTAGTGGCAGCCGCTGGTCGGCGGGTTGTGCGCGTAGGTCACCTTGGTGGGCGCCGCCACGTGCTCGTGGGGCATCTCCGGGATGACCTGGGCGTGGTCGCTCTTCCCGTTGGTCTTGGGCGGGTTCGGACTGTACGGACCGGCGCTGTTGGGCCCGTACTGGCAGGTGCTGTTCTCGACGGTGTTGTCGGGGGTGCTGCCGCAGGCCGACAGCGCCGCCGCGGAGGTGAGCGCGGCGCAGAGGAGCAGGGGGAGGGAGCGGAGTCGGAGCATGGGTCGGTGACTGTACCAAGATGGCAGCGAGCGGACGGCGACGGGGACCGAAGGGAGCGGGCATGCGTCTGATCGGCCTGACCGGGGGGATCGCCACCGGCAAGAGCACGGTGGCGCGGCTGCTCGCCGGCCGCGGCGCGGCCGTCGTCGACGCCGACCTGCTCGCCCGTGAGGTGGTCACGCCGGGCAGCCCCGCGCTCGAGGAGATCGCCTCCACCTTCGGCCCCGGGGTGGTGACCGCCACCGGCGAGCTCGACCGTCCCGCCCTCGGCGCCGTGGTCTTCGCCGATCCCGCCCGGCGCCGCAGCCTCGAGGAGATCACCCACCCGCGGATCGCCGCGCTCATGGCCCAGCGCATCGCCGCCGGGCTCGAGTCGGGGGCGCCGCTGGTGGTCGCGGACATCCCGCTGCTCTACGAGGGCGGCCGCACCGGCCTGGTCGAGGGGGTGATGCTCGTCGACGTCCCCGAGGAGGTCCAGCTGCGCCGCCTCATCCTCCGCGACGGCATCGACGAGGCCGCCGCCCGGGTTCGGGTCGCCGCCCAGATGCCGCTCGCCGAGAAGCGCCGCCTCGCCACCTGGGTGATCGACAACGGCGGGACCCCGGAGAGCACCGCCGCCCAGGTCGGCGAATGGTGGGAGCGCTGGGTCCAGCACCCCTGAGAGCTATCCGCAGATGCCGTCCAGCAGCATGGCGACCAGCTGGCGCTCGTCGGCGGCGAACCCCTCGCGGGTGGTGCGGGCCAGGGTGCCGAGCACGTAGCCGGTCAGCACCATCTCCGCGGCGCCGAGCACGAGATACGAGGCCAGCCGGCAGTCGAGGTCGGCGCGCAGCTCGCCCAGCTCCTGGGCCCGGGTGAGCATCCGCTCGACGATGACGAAGGCCTCGATGACGGTGCCGACGTCGTGGGACTCGATGAACTCGTACGAGCGGCTGATCTCGTTGATCATCACCGTCATCAGGTGGGGGTCGTTGCGGTAGGTCTCGACCCAGAAGTGCACCAGCCGGCCGAGGCGCTCGCGCACCGGCGCCGTCGACGCCGCCACCTCCTCGAGGTAGCCGAGGTGGCGCCCCCAGCGCTCCTGGAAGATGGCGGCGAGGATCTCCTCCTTGTTCCGGAAATGGTGGTAGACGAGCCCGTACGCGATTCCCGCCTCCTCGGCGATGTCGGCGACGCGGGCGCCGTGGAGGCCGCGCCGGGCGAACACCGCGGTGGCGGCGGCGACGATGCGCTCGCGGGTGCGGACGCTGCGACGGCGGCGTGGGGCGACCGGGACCGTCTCGGAGGTCATCGCCGGAGTCGCACCCTCACATCTTTTCATCCCGGCGCTCGCGCCGAATGGCGGGGGCCTCCCCCAGGCCATCAGCACCTGGATGGTGAGTCTTCCCCTGGGCAGTGTAGTTCGGCCTCTCCCGCTGTACGATCAGCCGAGGATGGTTGGCAATACGGATGTGGCGCGCAACCTCGAGCGCGTCGCCGACCTGCTCGAGGTGATGGGCGAGAACGCCTTCAAGGTGCGCGCCTACCGGCTGGCGGCGCTGCAGGTGGAGAACCTCGGCTCCGAGCTGGCCGACCTCGCCGCCGCCGGCGAGCTCCGCGGCGTCTCCGGGTTCGGCCCGGCGATCGCCGGGAAGGTCGAGGAGCTGGTCACCACCGGACGGCTCGGCTATCTCGAGCGGCTCGAGGCCGAGGTCCCCGCCACACTGCTGGAGATCTGCACGCTCGACGGCGTCGGCCCGCGCACCGCCCACACGCTGTGGCGGCAGGCGGGGATCGAGAGCCTCGACGCCCTCGAGGCGGCGGCCCGATCGGGCTCGCTCGCCGGCCTGCCGCGGATGGGCGCGAGGACGGTCGAGAACATCCTCCTCGCCATCGAGCGCCGCCGCGGCGAGGCGGGGCGCGGGCGCAGGCCGCGCGAGGCGGTCGCGCCCCTCGCCGGGGCCATGGTGGAGGCGCTGCAGGGCATCCCCGGCACCGGCCGGGTGGAGGTGGCGGGCTCCTACCGCCGCGGCCGTCCCACCGTCGGCGACCTCGACCTGCTGGTGGCCACCGAGCGGCCGGCGGCGGTGCTCGCCGAGTTCGCCGCCCTGCCTCCGGTCGAGCGGGTGCTCCTCCGCGGTGACACCAAGTGCTCGGTGCACGCCGGCGGCGGCCTCCAGGTCGACTGCCGCGCCGTCGCCCCCGAGCAGTTCGGCGCCGCCTGGCAGTACTTCACCGGCTCGCAGGCGCACAACATCCGGCTGCGCGGCCTGGCGCTGCGGGCCGGGCTCACCCTCAACGAGTACGGCCTGTTCCGCCTCGAGGGCGGCGAGCGCCTCGGCGGCGAGACCGAGGAGGAGGTCTACTCGCTGCTCGGGCTGCGCTGGATCCCACCGCCGGCGCGCGAGGGCGGCGCCGAGGTCGACGCCGCCCGGCTGCCGGGCGCGACTCCCGAATCGCAAGCCGGGGGCCCGTCCCCACGTTTCCTCAGCACAGACGGCCGTGCGGTTCGGGCCGAGCCCGTTCCGCTCCACACCATCGGCGGACATTGACCACAGATGGACGAGCTGCTCATCAAGGTCCCGGCTCCCTTCAGCGGCGTGGAGGACGTGGGCTTCAGCGCCCGCTACCCGGCCCAGCGGCCGGGCGACCCGCTGCGCGACGTGACCATCTTCGTCGAGGGGCCGGCGTCGCCGATGCGCCGGCTGGTGGAGAGGCTCGCCCTCTTCGCCGAGAAGGACCAGATGATCGCCTCCGCCGCCGAGGACGACGCCTACTCGTGGACGGCGCCGATCCAGCTCACCGACGAGGTCTGCGTGCTCTCGTTCCGCGACCGCAGCCTGGTCGGCGACTCCTCGGACTACGGCCGGATGGAGCGCGGCTACGTCTGGAACCTGGTGCGCCCGCTCGCCTTCACCTTCCTCCGCGACTGCGTGCGCATCGGCGGCCTGCGCCTCGCCGACCGGATCGCCGTGGTCCTCGACCCCGGGCGTCCGCCGCTGGTCGACCTGGAGCTCGACCGCTCCTCGATCACCCCCGAGAACGGCACGGTCCTGCTGCACCGGACGTTCTGACCCCGCCGTTTCCTCAGCCGGAACTCACGGGGGAAGCGGGGTGGGGATCACGTTGCCCGACGGCGTCGGCGTCGCCGCGCCCGACGGCGCCGGGATCGGCACCGCGGTCGGCGTGGCCGGGCCCACCTGCGGCGTGGGCGTGGGCGTGGGCACCGGCGTCGGCGTCGGCGGCACCGTCGGCGGCGCCGGCGGGATCGGAGCCGTGGGGCAGTTCGCGTAGAGCGGGTTGATGCTCGGCGTCGCCGTCGGCGACGGCACCGCGGTGGGCGTCGGCTTGAAGCCGGTGGGCAGCGGTGTGTAGGTGGGATACGGGGTGTAGGTCGGGCAGGGGACCGGCGGCGGTGGGGTGGTGCCGTGCGAGCTGTTGATCAGGAGCGAGATGGCCACCGCGATCGCGCCCACCACCACGGTGATGATGAAGCCGGCCGCGCCCCACTCCCGCCGCATCACCCTGCGGATCACGACGGCGCCCGCTCGTTGAGGCCCTGCTCGAGCGCCTGGCGCAGCGCCGGGCCGAAGGTGGGGTGCGAGGGCGCGGTGCGCAGCAGCGCCTGCAGCCAGCCCTCGGGAGTGCCCACGTCGAGCAGCTCACCCTCGAACTCCAGGCCCCAGATCGGACCGCTGTCCAGCGCCCCGGCGATGCCGTCGGTGAGCTGGATCTCGCCGCCCACCCCCGGGGCGGTGGAGGCGAGCGCCTCGAGCACCGCGGGGGTGAGCACGTACCGGCCCATGATCGCGAGATCGCTGGGCGCTTCCTCGGGGGCGGGCTTCTCCACCATGGCGGAGACTCGGTGCAGCCGGCCCCGGCTCTCGGCGATGGCGACGCTGCCGTACCGGGAGATGCGGTCGCGGGGCACGCGCATCAGCGCCAGCATCGGGGTGCCCACCTCGCGGTGGGCGTCGACGAGCTGGGCGAGGATCGGGCGCTCGGCCCAGGAGAGATCGTCAGGGAGCAGGCAGGCGAAGGGGCGGTCGCCGACCACGGGGCGGGCCTGGAGCACGGCGTGGCCGAGCCCGAGCGGCTCCGGCTGGTAGACGTAGGCGAAGTGCGCCAGCCCCTGGGCGCGCCGCACCGCCTCGAGGCCGGCGTGCTTGCCCCGGGCCTCGAGGGTGCGCTCGAGCTCGGGGGCGCTGTCGAAATGGGCGGCGAGCAGCTCCTTGCCGCGGCTGAGCACCACCACCATGGTGTCGAGGCCGGCGGCGACCGCCTCCTCAACCCCCCACTGCAGCACCGGGCGGTCGAGCACCGGAAGCAGCTCCTTGGGGAGCGCCTTGGTCGCCGGCAGAAAGCGCGTGCCGAGGCCGGCGGCCGGGATGACGCAGTGCTGGATGCCCACGGCGGCGCATTGTGGCCGCTTGCACCGAGTTCCTGCATCCTCGGGGAGCGGGCTTATACTTCTGCCGCCCCTCCACGACCATCCGCGGAGGCCGCACGACCCTCGCCCCGTTCGTCTAGTGGCCCAGGACACCGCCCTCTCAAGGCGGAGATCATCGGTTCGAATCCGATACGGGGTACCACCGCCAACACCGGCCACCGAGGCTCCGATGCTCGCCAGTACCGCCCCGAACATCTTCTTCGTGATCGTCCTGCCGATCATCCTGCTGGGAGCGGTGGTCACCGTCTCCGTCGGCGTCTACAAGGCGCTGGGATCGGTCTTCCGCGGCTAGCCCCCGCGCCGTCGCCGTCGTCGGCGGCGGCATCGTCGGCCTGGCGACGGCGCGTGAGCTGCTGTGCCGGGGCGCCGGCCCGGTCACGGTGCTCGAGCAGGAGCCGGAGGTGGCCGCCCACCAGAGCGGTCACAACAGCGGGGTGGTCCACTCCGGCGTCTACTACGCCCCCGGCTCGCTCCGCGCCCGCTGCTGCGTCGAGGGGGCGCGGGCGCTGCGCGGGCTCTGCTCCGAGCTGGGGGTGCCGCTGGTCGAGCGGACCAAGCTGATCGTCGCCACCCGCCCCGCCGAGCTGCCCCGGCTGGAGGAGATCCACCGGCGGGGCGCCGCCAACGGGGTCGCCGGCCTGCGCCTTGCCGGACCGGGAGAGATCGCCGAGATCGAGCCCCACGCCACCGGCCTGCGCGCCCTGGTGGTGCCGCGGGTCGGCGTGGTCGACTTCGCCGCGGTCACCCGCGCCCTCGCCGCGGCGGTGACCGCGGCGGGGGGCGAGGTGCGCACCGGGGTGCGGGCGCTCGCGGTCGAGCCCCGCGCCGGCGGGGTGCGGGTGCGCACCACCGCAGGCGACCTCCAGGCCGCCGCCACGGTGCTCTGCGCCGGCCTGTGGTCGGACCGCCTCGCCCGCGCGTCCGGGGTGGACGGCGGGGTGCGGGTGGTGCCCTTCCGCGGCGACTACTGGCTGCTCCGGGCGGGGCGCGACCGGCTGGTGCGCGGCCTCGTCTACCCGGTGCCCGACCCCGCCCTCCCGTTCCTCGGGGTCCACGCCACCCGGCGCGCCGACGGCGCGGTCTGGCTGGGCCCGAGCGCGGTGCTGGCGCTGTCCCGGCGCGGCGACCGCCGGGGTGCGATCGACGGCGGCGACCTCCGGGCACTGGCGACCGACCCGGCGGTGTGGCGGCTGTGCGCCCGGCACTGGCGCGCCGGCGCCTCCGGGCTGCTGCTCGACCGCAGCCGCAGCCTGCTCGCCCGGGCGCTGCGCCGGCTGCTCCCCGAGGTGACCGCGGCCGACCTCGCCCCCGGGCCGTTCGGGGTGCGCGCCCAGGCGGTGGACGGCCGCGGCCGGCTCGCCGACGACTTCATCCTCGTCCGCCGCGGGCCGGTGGTGGCGGTGGCGAACGCGCCCTCCCCCGGCGCCACATCCAGCCTCGCCATCGCCCGCCTGGTCGCCGACGCGGTGGGCCGGGCCTGAGCGGGCATGATCGGACCATGTACGACGTGGTGGTCGCCGGCGGTGGTCCGGCCGGGCTGAGCGCGGCGCGCACCGCCGCGGAGGCTGGGGCGCGGGTGCTGCTGGTGGAGCGCGAGAGCGCCTTCGGCATCCCCACCCGCACCAGCGGGGGCAGCTTCATCGCCGACCTCGAGGCGCTCGGGGTCGATGCAGACCTCTACAACCCGGTCACCGAGGTACGCTTCCTCGGCCCCACCACCGAGGCGGTGGTCGGCTTCGAGCGGCCTGTGGTGTGCGTGCTCGACGTGCGCGCACTCTACCAGCGGCTCGCGGAGCGGGCCGCCGCCGCCGGCGTCGAGTTGCGGCTGCGCACCACCGTCACCGGGGCCCGCACCGAGGCCGGCGGGGKGGTGGTCGAGGCCCGGGGCAGCGGTGGCGCCCGCGAGCTGCGCACCCGCCACGCCGTCGACGCCACCGGCACCGCCGCGGTGCTCGCCGCCGCGGTGGGGATGCACCCCGCCTACGAGCGGCGCGCCGTCGGCGCCGAGATCGACATGGCCGCGCCCCACGCCCCGGCGGGCACGTGCTGGCTGATCGTCGGCGAGCGCCTCGCGCCCAACGGCTACGCCTGGCTGTTCCCCTACCGGCCCGGGCGCATCCGGGTCGGGGTGGGGGTGATGCGCCCCGACAGCGACGCCGACCCGCGGCGCCTGCTCGAGGCCCTGCTCGCCCTCCCCGAGCTGGCGGAGACGCTCCGCGGCGCCCAGCCGGTCGAGCAGCACGCCGGCCTGATCCCGGTCGCCCCGCTGCGCATCCCGATGGTCCGGGACGGGGTCGTCTGCGTCGGCGACTCCGCCTCCCACGCCTCCACCCTGGTGGGCGAGGGCATCCGCTACGCGATCGGCGCCGGAGAGGAGGCGGGCAGGGCGCTCGGCGAGGCGGTGCGCAGCGGCGACGCGGCCCCGCTGCACCGCTTCGAGCAGCGCTGGCACGCCCGCCACCGCCGCGACTTCGCGGTCGCATACCGGGTGAACCGGGCGCTGAGCGGCTTCGTCGACGCCCGCTGGGACGCGGCCGTCAGCGCCATCGGTGACACTCCCTCATGGTTCGTCACCGCCTCGCTGCGCACCGACTTCCGGCCCCGGCACATCGCCCGGCTGGCGATCACCCGCCCCCGGCTCGCGGCCCGGTACCTGCGCGCCGCCCGCGGTTCGTTCAGGGGGAAGGCTGTCAGCGACGAAGGAGCTGATGGCCTGGGGGAGGCCCCCTCTGTTCCGCGCGCCAGCGCAGAGAGCCTCAGTGGTTGAGGTAGGCCTCGCGCACCTGTCCGCAGGCCGCGCAGGACTCGATGACCACGCTGACCAGCTGGCGCGCGTGGGGAACCGGCGCGTGGTCGGCCAGGTCGGTCTCGAGGTGGGCGGCGCAGTCGCAGAAGCGCTCCAGGAAGGCGAGCTCCACGGCCACCGCCTGGTCGCATGCGGGGCAGCTCTGCACCAGCAGCATCGGGAAGCGGTAGCCCCGGTTGGTGCTGAGCACCGCCTCGATCGAGGTGAGCTCGACCGGCCCGCGGCAGAGCGGGCAGTCGGGCGGCCGCCGCGAGCGGAGGGCGGTGCCGGCGTGGGAGATCACCCGGTCACCCCGGCCTCCCGCTCCACCGCCACCGGCTGCGCGAACCGTTCGCGCAGCTGGAACTTCAGCACCTTGCCGGCGGGGTTGCGCGGCAGCGCCTCGGTGAACACCACCTGGCGGGGCTGCTTGTAGCGGGCCAGCCGTCCCTGGGTGAAGTCGAGGAGGTCCTGCTCCGCCGGCGCCGCCCCCGGCTTGAGGACGACGATGGCCAGAACCACCTCGCCCCAGCGCTCGTCGGGCAGCCCGATGACCGCCGCCTCGGCGACATCGGGGTGCCCGTAGAGGCAGTCCTCGACCTCCGCGGGGTACACGTTCTCGCCGCCGCTGATGATCATGTCCTTCTTGCGGTCGACGATGTAGAAGAAGCCGTCGGCGTCGCGGGTGGCGACGTCGCCGGTGTGGAACCAGCCGTTGCGGATCGCCTCGGCGGTGGCCTCGGGCCGGTTCCAGTAGCCCTTCATCACGTTGGGCCCGCGCACGATCACCTCGCCGCGCTCGCCGGTGGCCACCTCGTGACCGGCGTCGTCGACCAGCATCACGTCGGTGAAGAACGGCGGGAGTCCCGCCGAGCCGACCTTCTCGAGCGCCTTGTCGACCGGCACCAGGGTGACGAAGGGGGCGGTCTCGGTGAGCCCGTAGCCCTGGGCGAAGGTGAGCCCGCGCGCGCCGTAGAGGCGGATCAGCGCCTCGGGGACGGGGGCGCCGCCGCAGAGGAGGAAGCGGATGCTGGAGAGGTCGGCGCCGGCGAAGCCGGGATGCTGCGAGATGAAGAGGAACATCGCGGGGACACCGAACATCGTCGTGACCTGGTGGCGGGGGATGAGCTCGAGCACCCCGCCGGGATCGAACGCCCGCATCAGCACCACCTCGGCGCCCTTGAGGAAGGCGACCAGGGGGGTGACGTTGAGCCCGCCGATGTGGAAGAGCGGGGCGCACACCAGGGTGATGTCGTCGACGCTGGTGTCGAAGGCGAGGGCGGCGTTGATGTTGTTCCAGAGCAGGTTGCCGTGGGTGAGCATCGCGCCCTTCGGCCGGCCGGTGGTGCCCGACGTGTACATGATCACCGCCACCTCGTCGGTGGCCACCTGGTTGTCGAGGTCGTCGTCGCGCTGGTCGCGGAGCAGGTCGTCGAGGGCGCGCACCCCGGGGCGAGGGGTGCGGCAGACCAGCTCACGGCAGGGGATGCGGTCGCGGATCTCGTCGACGGTGGCGCCGAAGGCCTCGTCGTGGATCAGGGTGTGGACGCCGGCGTCGCCGATGATGAAGGCCAGCTCGGGCGCGGTGAGCCGGAAGTTCAGGGGGACGAAGATGGCGCCGAGCTTGGCGGCGGCGAACAGGGTGAGGAAGAAGTCCGGGTGTTTGAGGTCGAGGTAGGCCACCCGGTCACCGTGGTTGACCCCCAGGGCACGGAGCGCGTGGGCGAGGCGATTGGCCCGCCGGTTGAACTCGGCGTAGTCCCAGCGCTCGCCCTCGAAGACCAGCGCGGACCGGTGCGGGGTGATCGCCGCCCGGCGGGTGAGCCAGTAGCCGAGACCCGTGTCCATCGCCATCGGTCGCGCCCTCTCCTGTTGACCGGTGTTCGACGGCCTGGTGGCCGCCTCCATTGTGATCAGGCCAGGTGGCCGCCGTCGACGAGGATCACCGCCCCGGTCACGTAGGAGGCGGCGTCGGAGGCGAGCCAGAGCACCGGCCCGGCGATCTCGTCGGGCTCCGCCACCCGGCCCAGCGCGCTGCGCTCGAGGATGCGGTCACGGATCTCCGGGGTCTCCACCAGGACCCGGGCGAAGTCGGTGCGCACCACCCCGGGGGCGACGGCGTTGACCCGGATGCCCTGGGGGCCGAGGTCGCGCGCTAGCGACCGGGTCATGCTGATCACCGCCGCCTTGGAGGCCGCGTACGCCCCCATCCCCGGGTCGGGGGCGAGCCCGGCGATGCTGGCCAGGTTGACGATGCTGCCCCCGTGCTCGCCCATCCAGGCCTCGACCGCCTCGCGGGCGAAGTTGATCGGGCCCTTGAGGTTCACCTCGAAGGTCTTGTCGATGGCGGCGGAGCTGTTGGAGAGGAGGGGGCCGAACTCCGGGTTGGTGGCGGCGTTGTTGACGAGGACGTCGAGCCGCCCCCACCGATCCATCACCTCGCCGACGATCCGGGTGGCGTCCTCGGCGCGGCCGGCGTTGCCCGGGGCCGCCATCGCCTCGCCGCCGCGCTCCTCGATCTCGGCGACCACCGCGGCGCACGCGTCCTGCTTGCGCGAGGACACCGCCACCCGTGCCCCGGCCTCGGCGAGCGCGAGGCTCACGGCGCGGCCGATGCCGCGGCTGCCGCCGGTGACCAGGGCCACCCGCCCGGTGAGCGAGAAGCGATCGAGGATGGACACGGCGCGCCTCCTGGTGCGGGGGATCCCGCCGGGCCTTCAGGTGCGTGAGGTGATCGAGGGATGATAATCGCCGCTGCATGAGCCTTCTTCGCAGGATGCGGGCGCGCCGGCCCCGGGGGGTGCCGGTGACCGCCGGGCGGCTGATGGCGTCGGCGCTGGTTCTCCTCACCGCTCTCCTCCTGGTGCGCGTGTCGGCGGCGGTGGCGATCACCCGCGAGGGCGCCTCCGAGGTGTGCGTCGGCCCGGTGCCGGTGGGCGGCTCGTGCACGACCAGCACGTCCACCACCAGCACCACCTCGACCCGAACCACCAGCCAGTCGACGAGCACGGTCTCGACCTCGACCACCGCGACCGAGACCACCACCAGTGCCTCCGAGTCGTCGACCACCGGTGCCACCGCCGCCTCCACCACCGCGACCGCCCCGACCGGCCGTACCGCCGCCGGCGCCTCCCCGGCCGCCTCCCACTTCCCGCCGCCGCCGCCGCCGCTGCCGCCCCCCTCGCCGGGGAGCGCCCCGCTGGCTCCCGAGGGGGCGGTGCAGCGGATCGTCATGGTGCCGGCCGCCTCCGGCCCGATCGCCCCCGGCGACACCGTGGAGGTGCAGGCGACCCTCGAGGCGCAGCGAGGGACCGAGATCTTCGCGGTGCCCCACGTCCCCGTCACCTTCGCCCTGGTCTCCGCGTCCGGCAGCGGCGCCGCCGTCAGCCCCACGCGGGTGAGCAGCGGCGACACCGGCGTGGCGCTGATGCGGGTGCGCACCGGCGACCTCCCCGGCGACACCGTGGTCAGCGCCACCTCGGGGACGGCGAGCGCCCAGCTCGCCCTCCACACCGACCTCCCGGTGAGTGCCGCGGCCCACGTCGCCCCCCCGGCGACGCCGGGCGCGGGCTCCGGCTCGGGGGGCGGTCACCGCCTCGCATGGGCCGGCATGCTCGCCGCCGCCGGCATCCTCGGCGCCGCCGCGCTGGGCCTGGTCCGGCGCCGGCGCGTGGGATAATCATATAATCCAACTGTCATATAGTCGTACCATTGGAGAATGCCGCGTGGCCGTCACCCGCCGCTGTCCCCGCTGCGCCCAGTGGCATCCCGTCGTGCAGCCCTGCGGTCCGCGTGCGGTCGACCTGACCACCTGGGTGGCGGGCACGCTCCACCAGCAGGGTGAGGCCGACCGGGCCGAGACCCGGGCGATCGCCCGCTTCCGTCGCGACCGGCGCTCCGCGATGTGAACCGGGGAGTCGGGTCCGGTCTAGACCGCCAGGCTCGGCCGGCGGCCCGAGGCTGGACGGGCGGGACGCCGCCGGCGGATCCGGTCGGCGGCGTGCTCGGCGCCCGCGGGCAGGCCCCCGGGATGGGTGCAGGCGGAGCGGAAGCCGCGCCGGCTCAGCTGCTGGCCGAGGTGCCCGCAGGTGAGCCCGTCCGGCTCGGGGACGGGGAGCGGCTCGGACCGGAACCAGCGCACCACCTCGCGCCGCATCGGCACCGGCCGGAAGCCGGGGCAGGCTCGGACGGCGTCGCCGTCGAGTGAGGCGAGGGCGCACGGAGGCAGGGTGAGTCGGGCGGGTGACCGCATGGCAGGAGGCCCTCTGAGGATAACTTGATAGTTAGAATATCAGAAGCTTCCCCAACGCGCCCGGAGGCGCCGCTCCCGAGGGCCGCTACCCGCCCGCCGGCCTCCCTGGCCGGAGCCGGCCGTCGGTGCCGTCGCGCAGCGCCGCCTCCACATCGTCGAGGTGGGCGAAGCCGGCCTCCACCAGGGCGCTGACCAGCCGGCTGCGGGAGACCCGGCCGTAGTGGTAGTTGAGCCGCCGGCTCTCATGGTCGATCCGCTCGGCGGTGCGCGACGGCAGATACACGGTCAACCGGGCGCCCGGCGGGTCGGCGGGCGCCCCGCTCACCCGGCAGACCGGTGGCGGAGGAAGCGGTCGACGGCGATGCGCTCGGCGAGGTCGGCGATGCGCCGCTCCTCGGCGCTGCCCGGGGACCACCCGGCGAGCACCTCGGAGGCGTCGCAGGACCGGGCCATGGTGTGGGCCCGGCCGCAGTGCCGGCAGGGGGGGACGATCATGCTGCCACCTTCATCGGCTTCATAACTTATGATAGGATAACTATACATTGATCGCACCCCGGACTGCGTGGTGGCCCAGGGCGATCGCTCAGCGTGGAGGCCTCGACATGGTCCCGGTCCTGCTCTTCCTGCTCCTGGTCGCGCTGCTCTTCGGAGCGGGAGCGGCGATCCACACGCTGTGGTGGATCGCGGTCATCGCGCTGGCCATCTGGGTGGTGGGCTTCCTCGCCCGGCCCTCCGGCGGCCGCTGGTACCGCTGGTAGCGGCGGTCCCGGCTCAGTTCGGGGAGAACGCGCCCGTGGGTGCGTCGCGCCGCGCCAGCATCTGGTCGAGCAGCACGGCCTCGCGCCGGAGCAGGGCCAGGCAGCCGCGCAACCGCTCACGGGCCGCGTCCATCTCCAGCAGCTCCTGCTTGCGGGTCACCTCCACCTGGAGGGTGGCGGCGACCAGGTAGGAGAGCAGCTCGGGATCGTCGGGCAGCTCGATGCTGGCCGGGTCCTGACCGGAGAGCTGCCGCAGGGTGTCCGCGTAGCTGCGGAAGGCGGTGACCACCTGCCGGGCCAGCTCCGCGGAGACGAGCTCGCCGTCGGTGTCCTCGAGGTACTCGACCTCGCCCACGAGGTAGGGCTTGCGGCTCGAGATCCTGACGATGCGGAACCGCGAGGCGCCCACCACCAGCAGGTTGTAGCGCCCGTCGTCGAGCTTCTCGACCTTGCGCAGCTGGGCCAGCGTCCCCACCGGGTGCGGGGTCGCCGGCCCCATCGCCTCCACCCCCTCGCGGATGGCGACGACCCCGAAGCTGGTTCCCTCCGCCTCGCAGTCGCGCATCATCTGCCGGTAGCGCTCCTCGAAGATGTGCAGCGGCAGCGGCATATGCGGAAAGAGCACCACGCCCAGCGGAAACAGCGGTATCTCGACACCCATGGGTCCGGTGGAGTGTACGGTGCCTCGCTCTTCACCGCGCGTCCTTCGTTGGGCGGGACGGTTTCGTCTTCGCGCTGTTGGGGGCGGCCATCAGATGTCGCCTCTCGGAGACCCGCCGGGGGGATGAGCAGTTCTCAGCCCACCGCGCCCCGAGAGCGACTCCACGGACGGAGCAGCCCGAGCGAGCCTACGCGGTGACGACGCGCTCGCCCTTCAACCAATGCGGGATCGCGCCCACCAGGGTCTCGGGGCGGGTCTGGGCCTTGACCATGTACTCGAGCGCGCCGAGGGCCATGGCACGCTCGACCAGGCGGGGCTCGCGGAAGTTCGAGAGCACCACCGCCGGGACGTCGCCGAGAATGGCGTCCTCGCGGAGCGCCTGGAGGAAGGAGATGCCGTTCATCCGCGGCATCATCACGTCGAGGAGAATGAGGTCGGGGCGCTCGCGGCGGGCGGCATCGAGGCCCTCGACGCCGTCGGCGGCGTGGGTGACGGTGTAGCCGCGGCTCTCGAGGAGCATCCGGTACAGCTTGGCGACGTTGACGTCGTCCTCGACCAGCAGCAGGTTGATGGCGGTGTCGGTGCCGGGGACCGAGACGGCCGCCCCTGCGGCGGGGGCGGCGGCCGTGCTGCTCCAGGTCCATGCCGCCGTGGTGGCGGCCAGCGGCTCGGTCTCGGTCCAGGCGGCGACCCCGCCGAGGCCGGCGAGGCGCTCCTCGATCGTGACCGCTGGCAGCCGGGCGGCGGCCTCGAGGGTCCAGGCGGCGACACCGGTGGGGGCGGGCTCGACCTGGCTCTCAGCGGCGGCGCGCAGCGCTGCGGCGGTCTCCACCGGGGTGACCGCGGAGGCGGCCGGGGTGGCGTAGAGGTCGGGCGCGGCGTTCGCCCCGGGGGCGAGGAAGGCGGCGGGCTGCGGGGGCGAATACCGGGGCCGCTGCGGCGCCGGAACCGTGGCGGGAGGCGAGTATCGCTCCTGCTGTGGAGCGGGGGCCTCGACCGGGGCGGCGGCGATGAACACCGGCTCTGCCGCAACCGATGCGGCCTCGAGCTCGCGCTCGCTGGGACGGAGTGCGTCGACGGCGAGTGCGGCGGCGGCATGGGTGGCCGCGCTGCCCGCGGCCTCCTCGGCGGCGGCCAGCCGCTGGCGCAGGATCGCGGCGCGCCGCGCCCAGAGCCAGATGATCACCGCCTCGGCGAGCACCACCAGGGCGAGGCCGATGACGACCTCGTTATGGTGGTCGCCGAGGAAGCGGTCAAGTCCGTCGACGTACGTGTGCATCTCCACCTCGCTCACGCCGGCGAGGATCCGCCCGGCTCAGCCGAGACTAGCACCGCCCCCCGCGGTGCCCGGGGGGCGTTCGATGGACTGTCGAGCCGCCGTCACAGAGGCGTTGCCCGGTGACGTCAGGCCGCCTTGCCGCAGTTCTTGGCGTGCTTGACGATGCGCTCGCGCTTGGGCTCGCCGGGCTTGCGGGTGTGGCGGAACGCGATCTCGACGCTGATCTCGTTCTGACGCATCAGGTTGTTGCAGATCGGGCAGCGAACCTTGGTGAGGATGTCCTTCTGGGATGTGACTCCCTTGGACTCCTTGATCGTGTTGGCCATGACGGCTGGCTCCTGTGGCCTCTCGGTGAGGCGGCTGGCGGTGGGCGCGGCTCCACCGCCGCACGCCCGGGCCATTGTAGGCTCCGGCCGCCGGTGCCGAAACGAGGGTGCAGAGCCGTCACCGCTCCCGTCCGCCCGGGTACCATCCCGCGCTCGTGAGAACCACAACCCTCCCCCGGCGCCTGCTCACCCTGACGGGCGCGTCCGCGCTGGTCCTGCTGAGCGGCTGCGGCGCCACCGACGCCACCACCTCGCCCACCGCCGACGCCGGCGCGGCGGGTGCCACCACCACCACCACCGCCTCGGGCAGCTGCGCGAAGGTGCAGCCGCGCACCGACGACTTCCACCAGGCGGTGACCCTGACCACGACCACCGCCGACGGGCTCAAGTACGGCGACATCACCCCCGGCGCCGGCGCCGAGGCGGTCGCCGGCAAGAACGTCACCATGAACTACAGCGGCTGGACCCAGGACGGCAAGCTCTTCGACAGCTCCCGCGGTTCCGGAAAGACCCCCTTCGAGGTCGACAACCTTGGGCAGGCGACGGTGATCAAGGGATGGAACGAGGGCATCGTGGGGATGAAGCTGGGCGGCATCCGCCGTCTGGTGATCCCTCCGGCGCTCGGCTACGGCGCCCAGGGCTATCCCCCGGTCATCCCCGCGAACGCCACCCTGACCTTCGACGTCGAGCTGGTCTGCATCCTCAACTAGGCTCTCTGGGCTGACGCGCAGAATGGTGAGGGGGCCTCCCCCAGGCCATCAGCTCCTTCGTCGCTGACAGCCTTCCCCCTGTGGGGCGATGGTAGCCGGGCTTCGTCAGCCGCCGCCGACCACCACGCTGAGGGTGCGCTCCACCCCGCCGCGGACCACCGTGAGCACCACCCGCTGACCCTCGGTGAGGGCGAGGGCGACGGCGTCGAGGGGATGCTGGGCGTCGAGGGGGATGCCGTCGAGGGCGGTGACGTCGTCGCCGGCGATCAGACCGGCGGCGTCGCTGGGGCCGCCGGGGACGACCGCGCGCACCAGCGCTCCCGGCCGCAGCCCCACCGCCACCGCGGTGGCGGGGTCGAGCACGACCGCGTCGACCCCGAGGGTCGGCCGGCGGGCGCTGCCGCCGCGCTCGATGGCGGCGACCAGGTCGGCGGCGCTGCGGCCGCTGAGGGCGAGCACTCCGGGCGGGGCGCCGTCGCCGCCGATGAGGACCACCCCGATCACCCGGCCGGCGGCGTCGAGCACCGGGGCGCCGTCCTCGGAGGGGTCGGCGGTGGCGTCCACGGTGGTGACGTCGACCACCGCGCCCCCCGCCACCCCGGCGGCGGCCGCGGGCACCACCCGGCCGGTCGAGCTGATCTGGCCGGCGGTGACGCTGGTGGCGGCGAAGGGGGGTGAGCCCACGGTGATGGCGAGATCGCCCGGCCGCGGCGCATGCCCCTCGGAGCCGGCGAAGGTGAGCGGGGTGAGCGCCTTCGAGTCGGCGGCGCGGAGCACCGCGATGCCGTGGATCAGGTCGGTCCCCGCCACCGAGGCGTCGACGGCGTGGCCGTCGGGAAAGGCGATGCGGAGCCGGGTGGCGCCGCTCAGCGCGTGGGCGCTGGTGACCACCAGGCCGTCCGCGCTGGCCACGAAGCCCACCGCGAAGCCCGACGGCCGTCCCGCCAGGTCGGCGGGGGTCAGCGGCCGGGTGAGGATCTTCACCACCGAGGGCGCCGCGGTGGCGGCGATGCTCTGGTACGAGGGGGACGCCGGGCCGCCGCTGTACTGGGACGGCTGGGTGACGATGCGCTCCACCGGCCCCAGCCGCTGGTAGAGCCCCCAGGCCGCGGCGGCGCCCCCGACCAGGCCGACGCAGGCGCTGAGCAGCACCACCGCGAGCATCGGCGGGCGGCGGCGGGGACGGCTCCCGGCCACGGGGAGGACGATCGGAGGCGGGGTGCCCTCGGCGGCGGCGCCGGGCAGGCCGTCGTCCAGCATCGTCACGGGCGCGGAGCCCCTTCCTCCGCCCGCGAGCTGCGCCTCGCGAGGTAGCGGGCGATCCCGGCGGCGTTGCCGTGGACGCCGTTGAGCAGCTCCATCCGCGCCCGCACCGCCTCGTCGAGCTGGTCCGGCGGGGGCACGAAGGCGGCCTCGAAGGCGGTGGCGATGTCCTCGACGCCCGCGTCCGGCGACTCTCGGGTGACCCGCTCGGCGAGCTCGACCCAGCGGTGGAGGGCCTCCTCGGACTCGGCGAGGCCGGCGGCGGCGTCGGGCAGCGGGCCGTAGTGGGTGAGCACCAGCTGCTGCGGGCGGAGCGCGACGTACTTGTGGAGCGAGCCGACCGCCAGCTCGAGGTCGAAGTCGGGCGGGGGCACCGCCGGCCGCAGCGACGGCTGCCCGGGCAGCATCACCCCGACGGAGTCGCCGACCAGCAGGGTCCCCGACTCCTCGTCGAGGACCGCCTGGTGGTGCTTGGCGTGACCCGGCGACTCGACCATGGTGAGATGGTGGCCGCCGCCGAGGTCGATGCGCAGGCCGTCGCCGGCGGCGAGGATCCGCTCCTGCGGCACCGGGAGCATCCGCCCGTAGAGCGAGTCGAGCAGCTCGCCGTAGACCCGGGCGGCGCTGTCGACCAGCCGGGTGGGGTCGACGAGGTGGCGCGCCCCCTGCTCGTGGACCACCACGGTCGCCGCCGGGAAGTCGGCGGCGAGGTCGCCGACGGCGCCGGCGTGGTCGAGATGGACGTGGGTCAGCACGATCCAGGCGAGGCCGTCCGGCCCCAGCCCCAGCTCGCGGAGATGGCGCCGCACCGTCTCGGTGCTGGTCCGCGCCCCGGTCTCGACCAGCGCAGGCCGCGGCCCCTCCACCAGGAAGCCGGCGGTGAGGCTGTCCTGGCCTCCGAGCAGGGTGTCGATCTGCCGGATCCGGGGGGCGATCATCAGGCTCTCAGGCACCATGGAGCCCAGGGTACCGAACCCGGTTCAGCGGGGGCTCGGGCTCGCCCCCGGGCCGGCCGAGGCGGAGGGGCTGGGCACCACGGCGGCGCCGGAGCCGACCAGTTGGCGGAGCCGGTCCAGGTCCTTCTGCACTGCGTCCTGCTCCTTGCCATAGGTGACGTAGTCGCCCTTGGCGATCGCCTGCTGGGCGTTGGTGTTGTGCTGGATGAGGTCGTTGACGATCGCCAGCACCTGGGGCGGCAGGATCACGCCGGTGCCGCCGGGCGACGGCGTCGGCGAGGCGCCCGGCGAGGCGGCTGCGCTCGAGGGTGCGCCCAGGCCGGGCACGGGGATGGGCTGGCCGAAGAGGTTCTGGAGCGCGTCGGGCAGGTTGGTGCCCTGGGCGATGCGCGACTGGGTGCCGACGATGACGTAGCGGAGCTGGGGGAAGCTGCCGCCGGAGGCCTGGACGTAGAGGGGCCGGACGTAGAGGAACGAGTGGTTGTTGAAGGGCAGCACGATCACGTTGCCGAGGAACACCGACGAGCCGCCCTGACTCAGCAGGCTGATCTCCGGGCTGATCACGGGGTCGGTGTTGATGTTGTTGTCGAACTGCAGGGGGCCGAGCACGTTGTCGGCGTTGTTGAGGCGGATGGCGACCATCTTCGGACTGCCGCTGCTGTAGTCGCAGCGCGCCGCCAGCAGCGCGGTCATGACGTTGCTGCCGGCGCCGCCGCCGCTGCTCTGCGCCGGCGAGAAGGTCTGAAGGAGCACGAAGGACGCGCCCTTGTCGCCGGGCAGGGTGAGCTCGACGTAGTAGGGCTGGGTGTCCTGGGTGTTCCCCGAGATGATCTCCTGGGCGACCCGGAAGAGGTCGCTGCGGTTGAAGAGCACGTCCGGGTCGGTGATGTGCACCGACCCGTAGGCCTGCGCCTGCGCCTTGAAGAGGTCCTCCGGGTAGCGCAGGTGGGTGCGCAGCGACTCGGGCATGGTGGAGAGCGGCTGGAACAGGCCCGGGTAGATGTCGCTGTAGGAGGCGGTGAGCGGCTCGGTGGGATCGACCACGTACAGGGTGGTCTCGCAGGTGCGGGCGTCCACCACCGCCTTCACCGCGTTGCGCATGTAGGAGGTGCCGTCGGACTGCCGGAAGGCCTCGGGGAAACGGTCGCTGGTCACGTAGGCGTCGGCGACCACCTTCAGGTGCCCGCTGCCGGGGTCGGCGACCACGTACGGATCGCCGTCGAGCCGCAGGAAGGGAGCCAGCTGGCCGATCCGGTCGCGCACCTCACGGTGGAGGAGGACCCGGCTGTCGGAGGTGAGCGCCGAGGTGAGGAAGAGGTCGAAGCCCTTGAACGCGCTCAGGGAGATCGCCAGGCGGTCGAGCCCTCCCGGGTTGCGGATGCCCCCGGGAAGGTTGCCGTAGGTTGCGGTCTGGTCACCGTTCTGCGAGGGGTAGTCGAACTCCTTCTGGGTGGTGTTCACCACCACCGGCTGGGTGGTCGCCAGCCCGCAGTAGAGCCGCGGGTCCTTCACCGCGAGGTCGGGCGGGGCGTCCGGCGCCACCAGCTGGAGGGGCTGGCGCCCGGCGAGGATGTCGGGCTTGCCCTCGGCGCCGACCCGGTTCACCGAGACCGCGGTGATCCCGTAGCCGTGGGTGTAGATGAAGCTGCGGTTGACGAAGGAGCCCGCGGGGATGTCCGCCTCGGCGACCTCGCGGGAGGACAGCATCACCTCGGTCTCGCCGTTCGGCGACGGGTAGCGGTCGACGGTGATCGAGGGGAAGGTCTGGTAGCTGCGGCTGCGGTCGATCTGGTTGAAGACCTCCTGCAGCACCCGGTAGTCCTGGATGCGGATGTTCTTGGTGGTGCCCGCATCGGCGACCAGGTCGGCGACACTCGGCGCCTGGGGCGGGCTGCCCGGAGGGGTGCCGAACTGGGTGGTCACGACGTTGCGGTCCGGGTCCAACCCCCACGCGGTGCGGCTGGTGCTGAGGAAGTCGGCGATCGAGGAGCGCTGGGCGGTGAGCGCGTTCGGGTTCACGGAGGTGGCCCGGTAGATCGCCGTGGGCACCCCCTGGGCCACCCCGGCGAGCAGCAGCCAGCCGGCGAGCAGGCCGCCGAACACCGCGGCCGCCCGGTAGGCGGAGGCGCCGCGGAGCGTCACCAGCACCGCCACGGTGAGAACCGCGAAGACCAGGGCGACCCACTGCAGCGCCCCCAGCACCGGGCGGAGCACGTTCCGCTCGACGGCGTCGAGGCCGATGAAGTTGCCGTGGTCGCTGGTGGTGAGGTGGAAGACGCCGTAGTGGGCGCCCAGCGACGCGAGCACGAAGATCACCACCAGCACCACGCCGGCGTGGCGGACCGCCGCCGCCATCCCGTCCCGGGGGGTGCGCCCGACTGGCGGCCGCAGCGGCATCGGCACCTCCTCGGGGGCGGTCTCGACCGCGACGCAGAGGGCAGCGAGGCCGATGGCGCCGAGCAGGCCGACGACGGCCGCCCCCCAGGCGATCCCCTGCAGGTCGTCGAGCACCGGCAGGGTGAAGAGGAAGAACGAGTAGTCCCGGTGGAAGACCGGGTCGGTGGCGCCGAAGTCGTGGTGGTGCTGCCAGAGGAGGATGTCCTGCCACTGCCCGGCCAGCCAGACCCCGGCGACGACCCCCGCCACCACCGCGAGGGCGATCCCCGCGAACACGGCGATCCGTCCGCCGGAGCGGTCGAGCGAGCCTGCGGCGGCGGCGAAGCCGGGGATGTTCAGCGCCACCAGGGCGCCGCAGACGAGGAAGCCGATGATGAAGAGGACGACCTTCGCCAGCAGCGGCGTCCAGAAGACGTTGGTGTGGTCGAGGTTGCCGAGGAACAGGTACTGGACGCGGAGGTCGACCAGCGAGAAGGCGACCACCAGCACGACGATCAGCAGCGCCGCGATCGTGATGAGGATCCGCCGGCGCCGGGGCATCAGCGGGCCGCTCCGCACCACCCGCGGGCGGCGGCCCGGCGGCTGCTTGCGGAAGAGGTCGGCTGGATCGAACCCGAAGTCGCTCATGCGATCAGCGCCGCAGTGTAGCCTCCGCGGCGTGCGGCCTGGACCCGGTGTTCAGCGGCGCTGCAGCAGGAGCCGGATGTCGAAGGGCTCGCGGCGGCGCCTCACCCGGCGGGAGGCGACCTCGGGGCGGACCTGGAGCATGTAGGGCTCCTGGTGCCGCAGCACCTCCTCGATGGCGTCGGCGATGAGCATCCCCGGGTGGATCGTGGGGACGCGGTCGGCCACCAGCTCGGCGATCTTCTCGTTGACGAGGGTCATGTCGAGCTCATGGGCCTGCTCGAGCACGTTCAGGCAGTCGTCGAGACGGCGCAGGCGGATCCGCCGCTCCCCGTCCTCGGGGCTGATCGGCACGAGCTGGGTCATGGCCGGAGAAAATAGCGCATCGGACGGCCCATCCAGGCTTGCTCGGTCACCCCTTCCCCTCTGCCGGCGCCGGTCAGACCCGGGCGGGCGTCGCTCCGGCGCGAGCGCCGGTGATCTCGGTCTCGACCTCCGGCGACGCCTGCTGGGCGGCGGCCTCGACCGCTGGCGATGCCCAGAGCGCGACGTCGTCGGCGGCGGCGGTGGCGGTGTCGATCGGGCCCCCCGGCGAGACCCGGGTCTCACCTCCGAGCAGCTCTGCGACGAGCATCAGCACCATGGGCGACTCTCCCGGTGAGGGCGCTGCGGCACCCCGGGGTGGTCGGCGACCCCCCGATGATACCCGAGGCCCGCCGGAATCGAGGATCAGACCGCCGCGGCGGCGGGCTCGGAGCCGCGGGGGCGGCGGCGGGAGGCCGCCCGGGGGCGCGCGACGGCGGCGCGGCCCGGCGCCGGCAGCAGCGGCCGCAGGTAGCGGCCGGTGGCGCTGATCGGCGACGCCGCCACCTCCTCGGGGGTGCCGGAGGCGATCACCTCGCCGCCGCGGTCGCCCCCCTGGGGCCCGAGGTCGATGACCCGGTCGGCGGTCTTGATCACGTCGAGGTTGTGCTCGATGACGATCACCGTGTTGCCCKSRTCGACMAGCYGGTKGAGCANNCCNAGCARSWKCTSSMSGWYGKCGWMGWRGWGNNGNCCCGTSGTGGGCTCGTCGAGGATGTAGACGGTGCGCCCGGTGTCGCGCCGGCTCAGCTCGGTGCTGAGCTTGACCCGCTGCGCCTCGCCGCCGCTCAGCTGGGTGGCTGGCTGGCCGAGCCGGATATACCCCAGCCCCACGTCCTGCAGGGTGTGCATCTTGCGGGCGATGCGCGGCTGGTTCTCGAAGAGCACCGCGGCCTCGTCGACGGTCATCGCGAGCACGTCGGCGATGCTCTTGCCGCGGAACCTCACCTCCAGCGCCTCACGGTTGTACCGGCGACCCTTGCACACCTCGCAGGTCACGTAGATGTCGGGGAGGAAGTGCATCTCGATCTTGATCATCCCGTCGCCCTCGCACGCCTCGCAGCGGCCGCCACTGACGTTGAACGAGAAGCGGCCGGGCTTGTAGCCGCGCACCCGCGCCTCGGGCAGCTGGGCGAAGAGCTCACGGATGTACGTGAACACGCCGACGTAGGTGGCCGGGTTGCTGCGCGGGGTGCGACCGATCGGCGACTGGTCGACGTTGATCACCTTGTCGACGGCGTCGAGGCCGTCGATGCGGGCGTGCCGCCCGGGACGCTCGCGGGCGTGATGGAGGTGCTGCGCCAGCTTCCGGTAGAGGATGTCGTTGACCAGCGTGCTCTTGCCGCTGCCGCTCACCCCGGTGACGCAGGTGAACGTGCCCAGGGGGAAGCTCACGTCGATGTCACGCAGGTTGTTCGCGCGCGCGCCGCGCACCGTCAGCGCGCCCGGGCCGCCGGCGCGCCGGTGATGCGGGACGGGCACTCCGCGGTCGCCGCGCAGATACTGCGCGGTGACGCTGTCGGGGGTCGCGAGCACCTCCTCGAGGGTGCCCGCGGCGACCACGTGGCCGCCGTGCTCGCCGGCGCCGGGGCCGATGTCGACGACGTAGTCGGCGGAGCGGATGGTCTCCTCGTCGTGCTCCACGACGATCAGCGTGTTGCCGATGTCGCGCAGCGCCACCAGGGTGTCGATGAGCTTGCGGTTGTCGCTCTGGTGCAGCCCGATGCTGGGCTCGTCGAGGACGTAGAGCACCCCCATCAGCTTGCTGCCGATCTGGGTGGCCAGGCGGATGCGCTGTGCCTCGCCGCCGCTCAGCGTCTGCGCGGAGCGGTCGAGGGTGAGGTAGTCGAGGCCGACGTCGTTGAGGAAGCCGAGCCGCTCGCGGATCTCCTTGAGCACCTGGCGCGCGATCAGCGCCTCGCGGTCGGTGAGGTGCAGGTCGTCGAGCCGGCGCAGCGCCGCGACCACGCTCTGCGCGCAGAAGTCGGCGATGCTCATCCCGTCGACGGTGACCGCGAGGAACTCGGGCTTGAGCCGCTTGCCGCCGCACGCCGGGCAGGGGCGCTGCATCATCAGCCGCTCGATCTCCTGCTTCACCCAGTCGGAGTCGGTCTCGCGGTAGCGGCGCTCGAGGTTGGGGATGACCCCCTCGTAGTGGGCCTCGAAGTGCCGCGCCCTGCCGGAGTGGGAGACGTAGCGCATCCGCACGGTCTCGTCCTTGGGCAGGCCGTGGAGGATCACCCGGCGCTGCGCATCGGTCAGGTCGCGCCACGGTGCGTCGACGGGGATCTTGTAGCGGGCCGCAACCGCGTCGACGACCTCGGCGAGCCAGCGCTGCGACGGACCCTTGGTCCAGCCGGCGAGCGCGCCGCCCATGATGCTCAGACCGGCGTCGGGAACGACCGCATCCTCGTCCACCTCCATGCGCAGGCCCAGGCCGGTGCACACCGTGCACGCGCCGTGCGGGCTGTTGAAGGAGAAGTTGCGCGGCGCCGGCTCATCCATGGAGATGCCGTCGTACACGCAGGCGTACTCCTGGCTGAAGAGCATCTGGCTCAGCCCCGACGACCCGTCCACGGGGATGAGCAGGATGACGCCGTCGGCGAGCTTCGACGCCTGCTCCAGGGAGTCGTTGAGTCGCGAGCTCAGGTCGGGACCGATCACGACACGGTCGACGACGATCTCGATGTCGTGCTTGTACTTCTTGTCGAGCGTGATCGCCTCGGAGAGATCACGCAGCTCGCCGTCGACGCGGGCGCGGACGTAGCCACCGCGGCGCGCCTCCTCGAACACCTCGCGGTGCTCGCCCTTGCGTCCCTGCACCATCGGCGCGGTGATCATCAGCCGCGTGCCCGCGGGCAGCGCCAGCACCTGGTCGGCGATCTGCTCGATGCTCTGCTTGCTGATCTCGCGCCCGCACTTCGGGCAGTGGGGGTGGCCGATGCGCGCCCAGAGCAGCCGCAGGTAGTCGTAGATCTCGGTGACCGTGCCCACCGTCGAGCGCGGGTTGCGGCTGGTGCCCTTCTGGTCGATGCTGATCGCGGGGCTCAGCCCCTCGATGTGATCGACGTCGGGCTTCTCCATCTGCCCGAGGAACTGACGCGCGTAGGCGCTCAGCGACTCGACGTAGCGACGCTGTCCCTCGGCGTAGATGGTGTCGAAGGCGAGGCTCGACTTCCCGCTGCCGCTGAGCCCGGTGATGACGATCAGCCGATCGCGCGGCAGGACGAGGTCGATGCCCTTGAGGTTGTGCTCCCTCGCCCCGGTGATGATGATCGACTCGTGCGGCATTGCTCGCCTTAGCCTACCCGGTCCGGGTCTGGGGATAACCGGCGGCGGACGCGCAGCGGGGGGCTGGGCACCGTGTACCCAGCCCCCCGCGTCGAGACGGTTGGTCGAGGACTACTCCGGAGCAGCGCCCGCGGCGGCCTCCGCCTTCTCCTCGCGCTTGCCCTTGTCGCGTGACCCCTTGGGCACGAGCCGCATCTTCACCTCGCCGTCCCGCAGGTCGACGAGAACGGTGTCGCCGGAGCCGTGCTTCAGGCGGAGAAGCTCCTCGCTGAGGGGGTCCTCGATGACCCTCTGGATGACGCGACGCAGTGGTCGCGCTCCATAGATCTTGTCGAAGCCCTCGTCGACGATCTTGTCCTTGGCCTCGTCGGTGACGCTGAACGCGAGCTCCTGCGCCGCCAGGTGGACCGCCACCTTGGCGAGCATGAGATCGACGATCTGGCGCATCTGCGGCATCGCGAGACGCTCGAACACCACCACCGCGTCGACGCGGTTGAGGAACTCCGGCCGGAACGCCCGCTTGAGCTCCTCCATGATGGTGTCGCGCATCTTGCCGTGCTCGGCCGAGCTGGTCCGCTCGTCCGGGATCGCCGGCTGGAAGCCCATCGACAGGTTGGCCTTGAGGTTCGAGACGCCGAGGTTGCTGGTCATGATCACGATGGTGTTCGCGAAGTTGACCGCCTTGCCCTTGGCGTCGCTGAGCCGGCCGTCCTCGAGAATCTGCAGCAGGATGTTGAAGACCTCGGGATGCGCCTTCTCGATCTCGTCGAAGAGCACCACGCTGTAGGGACGGCGGCGCACCGCCTCGGTGAGCTGACCGCCCTCGTCGTAGCCGACGTATCCGGGAGGCGAGCCGACCAGGCGCGCGGTGCTGTGCCGCTCCATGAACTCCGACATGTCGAGCCGGATGATCGCGTCCTCGTTGTCGAAGAGGAACGCGGCCAGCGAGCGTGCCAGCTCGGTCTTGCCCACGCCGGTGGGGCCGAGGAACATGAACGAGCCGATGGGACGCTTGTGATCCTTCAGCCCAGCGCGCGCCCGGCGCACCGCCTGGGAGATCACCTTGACCGCCTCGTCCTGCCCGACCAGCCGCTTGTGGATCTCCTCCTCCATGCGCAGCAGTCGAGAGGTCTCCTCCTCGACCAGCCGCGACACGGGGACGCCCGTCCACGACGAGATGATCTCGGCGATGTGCTCCTCGGTCACCTCGGGCACGGTCTGCCCCAGGCGATCGCGCCACGCCATCTCCTCGGAGACGTACTTCTCCTTGAGCTTCTTCTCCTTGTCACGGAAGGAGGCGGCGGTCTCGTAGTCCTGACCGGCGATCGACTCCTCCTTCTGGATCTGGAGCTGCCGGATCTCCTTCTGCATCGCGCGCAGGTCGTCAGGGGTGGTGGTGAGCTTCATCCGCACCCGGGCGCTGGCCTCGTCGATGAGGTCGATCGCCTTGTCGGGCAGGGACCGGTCGCTGACGTAGCGCTCGCTGAGCTCGGCCGCGGCGACCAGCGCCTCGTCGGTGATCTTGACCCGGTGGTGCTTCTCGTAGAGGGAGCGGATCCCGGTCAGGATCTCCTTGGTCTCGGTGAGGCTGGGCTGCTCCACGAACACCGGCTGGAAGCGGCGCTCGAGCGCGGCGTCCTTCTCGATGTACTTGCGGTACTCGTTCAGGGTGGTGGCGCCGATGCACTGGATCTCGCCGCGCGCAAGCGCGGGCTTGAGGATGTTGGCCGCGTCGATCGCGCCCTCGGCGGCGCCCGCACCCACCAGGGTGTGGAGCTCGTCGATGAAGAGCACGACCTCGCGCGACTGGCGGATCTCGTCGAGGATCTTCTTGAGCCGCTCCTCGAACTCGCCGCGGTACTTGGTGCCGGCGACGAGGGCGCCCATGTCGAGGGTGAGCACCCGCTTGCCCATCAGGGACTCGGGGATGTTCCCCAGGATGATGTGCTGGGCCAGACCCTCGGCGATGGCGGTCTTGCCGACGCCCGGCTCGCCGATGAGCGCGGGGTTGTTCTTGGTCCGCCGGCTCAGGATCTGGATGACGCGCTCGATCTCCATCTCGCGCCCGATGACGGGGTCGAGGGAGTTCTTCTGCGCGAGCTCGGTGAGGTCGCGGCAGAACTGGTCGAGCAGGGGGGTCTTGGAGGGCTTCTTCTGCGCCTCCTTGGACTCCTCTTCGAGACCGGACTCGTGAAGCAGCCGCTCGATCTCGCCGCGCACCTTCTCCAGGGTCGCACCGAGGTCCTCGAGGACGTGGGCGGCGATGCCCTCCCCCTCGATGAGCAGGCCGAGGAGCAGGTGCTCGGTGCCCACGTAGTTGTTCCCCATGCGACGCGCTTCCTCGAAGGAGATCTCGATGACCTTCTTCACCCGCGAGGTGGGGATGATCTGCTGAATGATGATGCGCTCGTTCCGGCCGAGGACCGACTCGATCGTGCTGCGCACCTTGTTGATCTCGACCCCAAGGTTGTTCAGCACCTTGGCCGCGAGGCCCTCACCTTCGCGCAGCAGCCCGAGCAGCAGGTGCTCGGTGCCGATGTACGAATGATGAGAGCGTTCCGCCTCCTCCTGCGCCAGGGTGAGGACCTTCTTCGCTCTCTCGGTGAACCGTTCGAAGGGATACAAGCTCTCGTTCTCCTCCGCCGACGCTGCCCCGGCGGGAGGACCTCCGCGGGGTCGACCGCGGCGGGCAGCCCCCCGTCCAAGGAAGCTCAGCGAGCACCACTATACCCAGCCTCGCGCCCCAGCAACCTCCCCTTGCGGAACGAGGTGGTGACGAGCCTCCGAAAAGGCGGCGACGGGCCCCCGCGAGGTGGTCGCGGGGGCCGCCTACTTTGCCTCTTCCCGGGCCGGCACCGCCGGCCTGGGCTCCTCGGCCGCCTCGGCGGCGGCCTCCTCGGGCTCGGCGAGCACGGCGGCCGGCGCCTCCGGCTCCTCGGTGGCGGCCTCCGGCTCCTCGGTGGCGGCCTCCGGCTCCTCGGTCTCGGCCTCGGCGGCCTCGGCGGCATCCGGCTCGGTGACCGCGCCGGCAGGCGCCTCCGGCGCGGCCTCGGCGGCCTCCGGCTCGGTGACCGTGTCGGCGGGCGCCTCCTGCGCGGCGGCGGTGGCGGCCTCCGCGCGGTCGGCGGCGGCCTGAGTCTGCTCCGCGTGCTCCTCGGCGACGGCGCCGGCGACGGCGCCGAGCCCGGCCTGGAGGTCGCTGATCTCACCACGGTCGTCGTCGCCGCCCTGGCCCGGCTCGTAGTCGGCGCCGGGGTAGTACTCCTCGCCGACATCGCCGGAGCCGGCCCCGCGGCCCTGCAGCTGCCGGAGCGAGAGGCTGATGCGGCGGCGCACCTTGTCGGCGTTGAGCACCATCACGGTGACGTTGTCGCCCACCTTGAGGACGTCCTCGGTGCGCTCGACGTGGTCCCACGAGAGCTCGCTGATGTGCAGCAGCCCCTCGACCCCGTCGGCGATCTGGAGGAACGCGCCGTACTTCTTGGTCTTGGTGACCACGCCCTCGACCGGCTTGCCCTGGGGGAAGCGGTCCTCGATGGTGTCCCAGGGGTCGGCGCTCATCTGCCGCAGCGAGAGGCTGATCCGGCTCAGCTCGGGATCGAGCTTGATGACCTTGACCGAGACCTCGTCGCCGACGGTGAGCATGTCGCTGACGTTGTTGATCCGATCCCAGCTCAGCTCGCTGATGTGGATCAGGCCGTCGGCGCCGCCGAGGTTGACGAAGGCGCCGTAGGAGGTCAGGCCGCTGACCTTGCCGCTGACCAGGTCGCCGACCTGGAGCTTCTCGAACAGCTCCTCGCGCTGCCGCGCGCGGTCCTCGTCCTGGGCGGCGCGCTGGGAGACGATCAGCCGGTTGCGCTTGCGGTTGACCTCGAGGATCTTGACCGGGATCTTGGTCCCGACCAGCTCCATGAGGTTGCCGCTGTACTGGCGGGCCACCTGGCTGGAGGGGAGGAAGCCGCGCAGCCCCATGATGTTGACGATGAGTCCGCCCTTGTTCTGCTCGCGGACCTCGGCGTCGATGATCTCGCCCTCGGACTCCTTCTCCGCGGCCTTCTGCCAGATCCCCTCCGCACGCGCCTTTCGCAGCGAGAGCACCACGTTGCCGTGCTCGTTCTCGGGCTCGATGACGTAGACCTTGACCTCGTCACCCGGCGTCAGCTCGACGGGGGCCTCGCCGCGAGCGACGAGCTCCCGGTTGGAGATCACCCCTTCGGACTTGGCCCCGATGTCGACCAGCACCTCGTCGGGATCGACGCGGACCACGATCCCGTCGACGATGTCGCCGTGGGAGAGGGCCCGGATGCTGTGCTCCTGCTCGTTCAGGAGCTCCTCCATGGTCATGGGCTCGTCGACTGCGGTGGTCTGGGGCAACTCGCTCCTCGTTCGCCTCTGCCTGCGTGCACGTGGGACGCCGGTCGAAAGCTGCGGACCCCGGTCCGCGGTGACCGCCGCGCGCTCTGGCGGAATACGGGCGCGAACGCACCGTGCCTGCGCGGCGGGCGGAGTGTACCACCCCCATCGGGCTCGCTCGGCGGGTTGGTGCGAGGAGCCTTCGCAGCTTCGCGTCCCGGTCTTTACATGTCTGAACCCGATGTCATCCCCCCTTTTCGAGTTTCCTGAGACGCTCCTCTCGCAGCTGGCACCGGCCCCCACGGGACCGGGGAAGCCCCAGCACCGAACCAGGAACGGGAACTTGGACACGATGCGGATCACCATCACCTGCGAGGAATGCGGCCGGCGACACCGCCTCGAGCGGACCATCGACGAGGCTGGGCCGATCTGGATCGTCTGCCACGAGTGCGAGCTTCCGCTGCGCGCCGTCCTCGAGAGTGGGACGGCGATCAGCGCCACGGCGCGTGCGGCCGAGCCGGCCGAGCCGGCCGAGCCCGTCACCACCACCAAGAGCTTCGTCGACGCCTGGGCCGGCACCCTGGACCTGTCGACGAGCACCTCCGCCTAGACCCCTCTCTCCCGGACCGGCGGGAAACCGCCGGTCCCCCTCCCGAACCCTCTCTCTTGGAC
>JRHI01000352.1_pt1 | contig 51939 bp, 65 predicted proteins | sample 215371 | NCBI WGS metagenome assembly JRHI01 (sample SAMN02929681, study PRJNA255918) | sediment metagenome | biome: cave system; feature: Ice Cave; material: Sediment; isolation source: sediment from deep within a dark volcanic ice cave with no known source of... ...
TGCCGCTGTTGGCGAGATCGAGAACGAACAACGGTCCACAGCACCCAGATGCTGAAGCCGATGTACTCAGCGAGCATCCACAAGGCGAGGTTCTTCTTGGCCGTCCTCCCTCGACCGTTGGCCCAGAAGGATTCGTCGTCCGGGTCCCAATCCTCGATCCACCCACATCGACGCGTGGGCTCGGTGGCGGTGGAGCGAGGGGCAAGCGCGACGTCAATCTCTCGATCGACGCTGATGATGGCCATGCACAACACTCAACCCGCGGGGTGATTCGGCCAGGTTGCAGGCAGGTGAGGTCCAGGCGTCGAAACGCTCTCGCTGCGCCGAGCGCCCCGAAACATCGCCGTAACGAGCGATATTTGGGGGTGTTTGTCTTACAGAGTCGCCCGCGCTCGGGCGCAGAGGAGCGCCGGGTCGCGGCGTGTACAGGTCGGGGAGGGTGGATTTGTTCAGCAGCGCGACAAATTTGCCGATTATACCGCTGACGGGACCCTTCGAGCGGAACGCCCGTCGTTTCGACCGAGAGGATCCTCCGCGGTGGGCCAGCGTCCCAGCATCGAGCATCACCGCCACTTCGCGGGCTCGAACACGCGATTCCTGCTGAAGTTCCTGCGCGCCCACGCCCGCACCGGCGCGATCGAGGAGGTCCTCAGCCAAGCGGGCGAGACCCGCAGCCCCGATGAACTGTCCGATGACCGTTCCTGGAGCAGCTATACGCAGTTCCGCCGTCTGCTGGAGGCGGCCGCCGTCGTGCTCGGAGGCCCTCAAAGCCTCATTGGCGTGGGCCTCAACGCATTCGCCGATGTGACCACCCCCAACTACACCGAGGTCCTCCAAAGCCTTGGGTCGCCGGCAGCCCTCTACGCCGACATCGCAATGCCGGGTGCCAGCCTCTCTCCGATCGTCTCGATCCGGGGGGAAGAGGTCGGCCCGACCGACTGGATCATCGAGCCGCACTTTCGGGACCGGTCGGAACCCTTCGAGGAGTACTGCTGTTCTGCCAGTGGGCTGCCCTTCACCATCGACGGGATGGACGGGCTCGAACTCACCGTGACGGCCAGTATCGGCATCGCCTCGTCGGCGAGTCTGTCGGCCGGCGAGCTTCTCAAAGACGCCGATATTCCCCTCTACCGGGCCAAAGTGGCGGGCAAAGGGTTCATTATACGCTTTGAGCCGAGTATGCAGGCCGAAATGATCGACCGGCTAGCAGGTGAACGGAACTCAGGGTCAACTCACTATGGCGGCCAATTCGGGGGTCCCCCGCTCGTCCCGTCGGCGGCGGCCGTCGGCGACCGGTCGAAGAAAAGGATTGCTGCGGGGAGGGGCGAGTAGTCATGCGGCACCCCGAAGGCAGACGCGCAGTCGAGCCTGATGGCCACACCATCGGCGACGGGAGAACCGGTGACGCGGGCGTCGGCTGGGCCTCCCACGCCGACCCAGGGGCCTTCGATGTCGGTCGCTACACCAACGGAATGGGATTGTGGTTGCTCGGCCGGCGCCTGCGGAACGACTGGCGGGAGCCGGCGATGCGGCTGACCCTCGCGGCCGTGCCTGTGACCGCGGTGGTGTTGTGGTTGCTCGGGCGACTGCGCGTTGTCGCTCCGGAGCCTCTGTGGCTTCTGCTTGTTGTGATGGCGATGCTATTGGTTTGCTCGACGGCTGCCACCGTGTGGTTCGACTTACGGCGATCCCGCGCCCGCATGCATCAGCGGATCGCATTCCAGATCCTGGGCACAACTCTCGTCATGTACATCACGGGATGGGGACCGGTGCTGGTCGTCGGCTACGCCCTTATTGCTCACGACACCATTTCCACTGTTGGCAGCCGCGCGTGGCGTCCGGTCGTGGGCTGGTCCGTCACGGGACTGACAATTGGCCAACTGGCGATCGCGGTCGGGCTGGCCCCGAGTCTGGTCGCGCAGCCCGATGTCCACGGGCTGGCAGTGCTCGCGGGCCTCGGTACGGCCTTCATCATCGGCGTGCTGGGGTTCAGCGCGGCGCGAGCCGAGGACGCCGAGCGCTCGCTGCGCGGAAGCGAGGAGCGCCTTAGGACGACGATTGAAACTGCGAGCGAGGCGTACATAGAGATTGACGGATCCGGCTTGGTGATGGCCTGGAACAATCAGGCCGAGGTCATCTTCGGTTGGAGCCGCGAGGAGACAACGGGGCGTCTGCTCGAGGAGTTGATCATCCCGATTGACCAGCGCGAGGCGCACCGGCGCGGTCTCGAGCGCTATGCGCTCGTTGGGGGTGGCACGGTCCTCGGGAGGCGGTTCGAACTTCTTGCTCTCCATCGCGACGGGCACCAGTTTCCTGTCGAACTCGCGATCTGGCCGATTAAGACGCCGAACGGCTGGCGGTTCAATGCCTTCGCCCACGACATTTCTGAGCGCAAACGGGCCGAAGCAGCCTTACAAGACTCGGAGGAGAGCTTCCGCCTGCTCTTCGAACGTAACCCCCAGCCCATGTGGGTGTACGACCTCGTGACTCTGAGGTTCTTGCAGGTGAACGAGGCCGCGGTTGACCACTATGGCTACAGTCGCCCCGAGTTCCTGGACATGAGTATCGGCGACATCCTCCCGGAGGAAGCCGATCCAGCCCCGATCGAACAGATAGCCACGGCCGGGGACGGCGTCAAGCGTGCCAGACTCGGGCGACATCGAACCAAGCCGGGCCAGACCATCGACGTTGAGATCACATCCCATCAGCTCGAGCTCGCCGGCCAGCAGTGCAGACTGGTCATGGCCCAAGACATCACCGATCGTCTGCGGGCCGCGCGAGAGCTGGTTCATCGGGCCTTGCACGACGGCCTGACTGGGCTGCCCAACCGCAACCTCCTCCTTGACCGACTCGGCCAGGCGCTGACCCGCTCGGAGCGCAGCGGCGACCGCGTGGCGGTGATCTTCGTCGGCCTCGACCGGTTCAAGATCATCAACGACGCAAAGGGATACCACGCTGGAGACCGCCTGCTGGTAGAGGTCGCCTGCCGCATGAAGCAAGCCATTCGTTCGGGCGACACCGTGTCCCGTATCGGCGGCGATCAGTTCGCCATCGTCGAGGGAGTCGCCAACGAGGTTGAGGCCTCAACCGCCAGTTCCCGCATCGCCTGGGCACTCGACGCTCCCTTCACAATCGAGGGCTATGAGTTCTTTGTCTCCGCCAGCCAAGGGATCGCCCTGGCCGAGCCCGGAGATTCGGCGGAAGTGGTTTTAGCTAAGGCGGACGTCGCCATGTACTCGGCCAAGGACCGTGGGCGGTCCCGTTCCGAGTTCGCCGATGAGGCGGTCTGGGTGCGCGCGTCGAACGTCCTCGACCTCGAATCCGCCATGCGGCGCGCCGTGGACCGCGACGAGTTCGTCCTCCACTACCAGCCCGTCGTAGCTGTGTCCTCTGGCGAAGTGATTGGCGCCGAGGCTCTCCTGCGGTGGCGCCACCCCGACGGCCACCTGTGGGCCCCGGCCCAGTTCATTGCGGCGGCCGAGGAGAGCGRTCTCATCGTGCCCATCGGCGAGTGGGTACTCCACCAGGCGCTCAAGGACGCACGGGAATGGGGGACGAGAACGGAGGAGGGCTCACCGCTCAGCATCGCCGTGAACCTCTCGGCAGCCCAGCTCATGGTGCCGAACCTTCCCTTCGTGGTCGCCCGAGCCCTGTCATCGTCCGGCGTCAAGCCATCGCGGCTCCATCTGGAAATCACCGAGAGCGTGCTCATGTACGACCTCCAGCGCTCAGTCAAAACACTGGCGGCTCTCCGGGGCCTCGGCATCAGCATCGACGTCGACGACTTCGGCACGGGCTACTCATCTCTGACCTACGTACAGCGCCTACCCGTCGACGCGCTAAAGATCGACAAGTCGTTCGTTGACCGCCTCGACGGACCTGACCAGGACYGCTCAATCGTTACAGCGGTCGTGAACCTTGGCCGGTCGCTCAACCTGGCCGTCGTCGCCGAGGGCGTGGAGACCGAACACCAGCACGCCGTTCTCCGGGAGCTGGGTTGTCCGTTCGCTCAGGGGTTTCGCTTTGCTCGTCCCATTGCGGCGGCGGCCTTTGTCGAGCTGTTGAGCGCTGGACCACTCCCTCAGCCTTACCGCGGCGCGCCCATGCTGTCGGCGGGCAGGTGGGCTTCATGAGTGCCCAGCTTGAGCAGCAATGGCGCGCCGGCGTGCGTGTCGTCTTGGCCGACGACGAGCCCACCATCCTCGACGCGCTCGTCCAGCTGCTCGGCAAGGCGGGTTATCAGGTGGTCGGGACCGCAATTAATGGTGCCAGCGCGCTCAAGACCGTCGAGGATCTACGGCCTGACGTGCTCGTCGTCGACTTCCGTATGCCCGGAGTGACAGCCATCGACGTAGCCGCCCGGCTGCGGGCACGAGTCCCGGAGGTTCGGGTCATCATCCTGTCGGCTGACGACGACGCCAATCTGCAAATGGCCGCCGAACGGGTCCCCGTCGCGGCCTACCTGGTCAAGGGCTGCTCATCGTTGATGATATTCCGGGCGATCGACCAGGCCGCGGGTCTCAGGAAGGTCCGAGACGCGCCTTGCATCCCCGCCCGACATCACGCCATTCCCGCTTGAGCGTCGCCATGACGGACCGCAACGTACCGCGGCCTAGTGGAACCTGGGCTCGCTCATACAGGCCACGCTTTCCAGCTTGTGAACACGCTCGTCGTAGCCGATCTGGCGGAACAGGTCAGCCAGCGAACCGAGCCGCGCGTAGTCGGCGGCGAACACGCTGTGGAATGGCTCCTCCTCCCACTCCGGGTACTCGGCCACGGCGGCCATGTACTCATGCTCAGCGTGATCCTCGAAATCGGCATTGAGCTGGTAGCTCCACGCGGCCGGATCACATAGAGGAGCCAGGACAGCTAGTAATAGGCGAAGGCCAGCACTTGCGGGATGAGCCGAAAGCGCATCCAACCCTCTCGCACTCCGGCATCCAGGATCTGTTCCTCCAAGATGAGCAGGTGCCATTGCTCGTTGTCCTGCTGAACTCGTGACTGGGCCACCCGGTCATAGATTCGACGGGCCAGGCTGGTGTGCTCGTAGCTGTGGGGTGATGGCGATGTAGGCGACCTGCTCCCACGACTGGTATGGCACGCGGGCCAACTCCAACAGGAGAAGCGGCGTCAAGGACCCACTCCGCCGGCCTTCCAGCCGCCCTTGACCCCGCCCCAGGTTCCGAACGGACCCACTCAAATCCGGGAAGTCCCGGAAATTATGGGTACTTCGTGGAAGCTGGTGTCGTCGACTGACCTCCGCCGGGCGTGGTAGATGCTGGCTTGTTGTAACTGCTGCTGCAGGCGCCGATGCTCACCACGACCAGCAGACTGAGGGAAGCCCGCAGCGCTGTCTTTGTCATAGGAGACCTCCTTCCCTCGAAAGGTACGGGCCAGTGGGCCCCATGGATTGCTGGTTGACTCAACAACAACACCGACAACCGGGTAATCACCGCAGGCATCAGAGGCGCCGGTATTGGATACCACCTGGCCCGACTTTATGTGGAGGACTCTGTCAGCCTTGCGGTTGATCCGTTTGAACTCGTCCTTTGTCAAGTTGCCGGCTCCCCGCTGCAGACGAGAGAGCCGCTTGGGGCAAATCGCGTGACCCGTGCCGGGAATCGGATAGTTGCCTGCCTGCTTCCTCGCGTCGCTCGAGCGTGCCTTCAGCTGGTCGCTCCTGGGCTGGCGGCCGGTAGGACGAGCATGTGTCGCGACCCGTTTCAGGTCATCGGCATCCATGAGGTCGACCAGAGCGACTAGCGATGATCTCGGGGTCTAGCCGCGCACTCGCGTGATCGCTCCTCTGGCACTGTCGATCCGTCAATGGCCGACACCAACATGATGATGGCAGCAGAGCGCTGCACAAACGTCCGGGAACTTGTTTAGGCACCCTGGGCTCGCCGTCGAAAGGTCGGCAACTCTCGACTCTCGCGTCGTTGCCTGGCGTTGCTTCAGTAGCCACGCAGATAGCCAACGTGGACGGACACGCCCGGATGGGGTCGACCAAAAGTCCATGAGGGCAATCGCTTTTTGGTACGTAGGCGAATCTTGATGAAGCCATTAGCCAGGAGGGCACGCTCTCCCCCCTTTCCGCCGCGGCGCGGTAGTTGAGGGTGTCGGGCGGGCAAAGCCCCCCCCAATGCGACCACGCGGTGTGACCAGGGTGGTGAACATCAACGAGGTGCTGGAAGGCCACGTCGGGTTGGACCGTGGCCTGCATCGACCGGCTGTACCTGAACGCCCATGTTCCCCAACCTTTAGGTGGGCGGCCAGGTCAACCAGTTCTGCCGTCACCGGTGCGCACCCACGCGCCTCCACCGTTGGCACGGCAGAAACGGGCCGCCGACGCCGAGGATCGGGTGGCCGATGAGCACGATGACGATGAGGCCATGACGGAGGTGCGTGCCCAGGAGAGCCAGATGCGCTCGCTGCTCGAGCAACGCATCATCGTCACCGCCTCTACCACACGATTTCGACTGTGAACAATGAACGGGTGACCTGGCGCCGTCAGCTAAAGCGCGCATCGTGGCAAACTCACACCCAAACAACGGGCGAAGCTGCCCGCCAGTGTTCGGTCTGCCCGGGAAAGACGCTCGAGCAACGCGAAGCAGACCGGTAACTATCCGAGTCCCGGCACGGGTCTCGCCATCAGCGCCAAGCGGCTCTCCCGTGTACAGCGCGCCGTTGGCAACCTCACGAAGGACCCAGGCTCTCGCCCATGCCGCCACCATCGCGCTCCTCCAGAACAAGGCGGCGAGTGACGCTCACCAGCTGACCGCGCAGATGCGGGGTGCTTTGAACAGCCGCGTCGCCATCGAGCAAGCCAAGGGCGCTATCGCCGAGCAATCCGGCGTCGGGATGGACGAGGCGTTCATACGGCTGCGGTCCTACGCCCGCGGCCGCAACCAGAAGCTGACCGACATCGCCGAGGCCGTCGTCGCTCGCACCCTCATGGACGCCGAAATCCGGCTCCTCCTCGGCCATGACAAACGTCGAGGGTCGCGCTCCAATGTGTGAACCCGCTCCTGGTCGACGGGTCTGGACTCGTCGACGTGTCTGGACTCGGGTGGCCCTTCGAGACCTGAGTTCGCGTTGGTCATGAGGCCGGGGCGAGGATGGACAACGGCAGCCGCGGGTTGCCGATACCGGCGCGATGGCGCATGAGCGTGTCAAGGGCGTCGGCCTCCATGGGCCGGGCGAAGTAGTAGCCCTGGCATGCGTCGCAGCCGAGGGCGACGACCTCGTCGTATTGCAGGCGCGTCTCGACTCCTTCGGCGACGACCGTGAGCCCCAGGGCGTGGGCTAGGTCGACGACCGCAGACACGATGGCATGGCTGGCCTTGTCCCGTTCCAGGTCGGCGACGAACCCTTGGTCGATCTTTACAATGTCAAAAGGAAACTGCTTGAGATAGCTGAGTGAGGAGTAGCCGGTTCCGAAGTCATCGAGGGCGAGCATTACTCCGAGGTTCTTCAGATCGTTGAGGACCATGAGGGCGCGTTCGCAGTCCTGGACGAAGACACTCTCGGTTACCTCCAGGGTGAGCCGTCCCGGGTCGGTCTGAGTGCTGTGGAGCACATCCGCAACCGTCGCGGTGAAGTCGGGTGACATCAGCTGGTACGCCGACACGTTGACCGATAGAGCGAGGTCGTCGGTCTGGCGATGGCCGTGCCAACGGCGCTGGTCTGGGCAGGCGTGTTCGAGCACCCACCGTCCGATCTCCGCAATGAGGCCGGACTGCTCAGCGAGGGGTATAAGCGTGACCGGCGACACCAATCCGCGGGACGGATGAACCCAACGCAGGAGGGCTTCCACGCCGATGATCCGCCCGTCACCGGCACTGACGATCGGCTGATACTCGATGTGTAGCTCGCCACGTCCACAAGCACGATGCAGGTCGAGCTGCAGGCTATCCCGCTCGTCGAGGAGGTGCTGCTCCCCGAGGTCGATGATCTGGTGTCGCGCGCCGCCCTTGCCCTTCGCCTGATACATGGCGATGTCGGCGTCGTGAAGAAGCTTCTCGGGAATGTGGTTGGCCCGTCCAGCAAACGCGATGCCGATGCTCGCGCTCATCTCCACTTCCACTTCGCAGCTCGGCAGCACGAACGGCTCGGCCAGCGCGCCGCAGATTCGCGCCGCGATGGTATCCACCTCTGTATCAGCGCCGAGGTCTTCGCACAGGATGACGAACTCGTCTCCGGACAAGCGCGCCAGAGTGTCACCGGGCCGCACATGCGCGGTCAGCCGGCAGGCCACCGCCACCAGCAGCTCGTCGCCGACCTGGTGACCATACCTGTCGTTGACCAGCTTGAACTGGTCCAGATCGACGAACAACACCGCCGCCACCTTGCCCGATCGGCGGCCTCGAAGAAGGGCATGGTCAAGGCGTTCAAGCAGAAGGGCCCGATTGGGCAATCCGGTCAGCCCGTCGTGCAGCGAGCTCTCACGGGATCGGTCGGAGGACTCCTGAAGGTCGGAGCGCGCCTTGGCGTTGAGCAGGTAAGCGGCGGCGACATCGGCCAGGGTCTGGGCCGCCGTCATCGTCCCGGCGTCCAACGGCCCGGGGGTATCCCGGTACAGGTCGAGCGCACCGAGCTGGGCGTCACCATCTCGCAGAGGGAAGGCGAACACCGCCACCAGTCCCTCGACAAGCGCTCGCGGCGCGAACTTTGCGAACCGGCTCTCCGCTCGGAGGTCCGGCACGGCGACGGCCTCACCGGTCAGGTAGGCCGCCATGCAAGGCCCCTCGTCCAATTCGGTCTGCAGCATCTCGAAGCGCAGAGCCGACGAGTTGGATGCGGCGACGTAGTGGGGATTGCTGCCCGGTGAGATGAGCGTTACTCCGGCGGCGGTGATCGGCAGGATGTCAACAATGCGCTCCACCAGCCGATCGAGGATGCTCTGAATCGGGAAGTCCGTCACCATCGTGCGGGCAAACTCGCTCAACAGATCTGAGAGTTGCTGTTCGCTCGGCACGATCCTCCGACCACGCGCTTGTTCGACGAGCCGCGGGGTCCAGGCGGACGGATGCTGCGTAGTCACTGTACCAAACCGCGCGACCACGGTGTGCGTTCGTATCAGCGAGTGGTTTTGACACTCCGCGTCGGATCGCCCGACCGCGAGTTTCGGCTCATCAAAGGGGCCTCTCCGTTGCGTTGCTCCTCGGGCGTCCGTGCGGCGTCTGGACGACGACGCGTTGATTGTCGAGGCGGCTGTCAAGGGACATGAGCGGACAGCAATTCTCCTCATTGGCTGCTGAGCAACTCGTAGTGGATTGAGCGAGCTAGCCGGTGACGGAGTCCAAGCGGTTCCTCACCTGTGTCCCTGACCCGGACGATGACATGCCGACATGGCGTTGTGCGCCCCGCCAGCAGCTACTCATAGTCCCTCGGTCGTGGGTTCGATCCCCAGCAAGCCCAAGTAGAGGCTTCGGCTGATGTTTGACATTGTGGGCATCGGTTGATGCCTTACACGGTTTGGCGGCGAGTCAGGGTCTCTCTCGGTCGATTCGTAGTGGAGTGTGTCTTGCGAGGGCGTCAAAGTCATTGTCCGAGTGCAGGACAGCGGCGGAGGTTCGGATTGCCGTCGCGCCGATGAGGCAGTCGATCAGCTTGCGGACCGTCTCCCCATGGTGGCGGCAGGTGCGGTATAGGACAGCCGCGTCCTCGTAGTCGGTCGGTTCGGTCGGAATGATGGACGCCCGAGCGAGCAGGCCGCGGAGGTCGGTGAGGTGCTGCTCGTCGCGGGCGCCAGCTAGCACCTCCATCCGGATGGGGTGGCATGTAGCGATGTCGTCGCCGAGGAGTGCATCTACGCGTTCGCAAACACCACTGCCGGTGTCGCGGAGGAACTCGATCCAGGCGGAGGTATCGATCAGGATCATCCGACGCGGTTGGTCCTCAGATCGTCGAGGTCGCCTTCCCAACCTGAGCCTCGGAGGCGGCGAGCCTCATCAACGCTGAGCGGCTCGCCGGCGACCGTTCGCAGCGCGAAGTTGACCGCATCGCGCTTGGTGGGGAGGTGGTAGCGCTCCATCACGCTGCGGCAGGCGTCGTCGTCAAGGTCAATGTTGGTGCGTGACATACACCAATGATACACCATGCTGGATCAGGCGCTCGATGCAACCGAGACGTTGGCACCGGTTGGGGATGGCGTAGATGTCGATGATCGCCCGGAGCGTGCTAGGGCTGGGCGATGGCCTTGGCGAAGTTGCAGGTGCCGCCAAGGTCGCGCATCCACTCGATGTAGAACTCGTCGGTGCGAGGCTGGCGCGTGCCGCCCACTGCGGGCTTGAACCAGTCGTTGGTGACCTGGCGGTGGTCGCGGTGGGCCCGGCCGTCGAGATGCACGAGGGTGGCGGCTCGGGCATGCCCGAGCGAACCATTCGGCCCATTTCGCATCGGGGCTCATCACCGACGCGGGGTGTTCTTCCACAGGTCATTCGTGCGGGACACGGTGAAGTCGTCGGCGTGCCAGGCGTCCATGCCAGCCCATCGCCGCGGCTCGATGAAGAGAAGCGCTCGGTCGTCGGGTCCCACGGATACTTGCTGCTCGATCACTCGGAGCCCCTCGAAGATCGTCGAGCTGGCCACCCTGGCCTGGGTTCACTGGTGGAACACAGAACGTCTGCTCGAGCCGATCGGCAACATCCCGCCCTGCGGGACTACTCCGCCGGCCAACCTCGCCAAGCCGTCGATCTCGTCCCATCCAGGAAAGGTAGGTTCGGGGAAATGGAGCAGCGTGTCAGCCTTATCACGCTGGGCGTCGATGACGTGCAGCGTGCGCAGGCGTTCTACGAGCGGATGGGCTGGCAGGGACAAGAGGTCCAAGAGACCGTGTTCTTCCAAGCCGGCGGCATGGTGGTAGTCCTCTGGGGCCGTGCCAAACTCGCGCTCGATTGCGGTCTGTCCCCGGGACCGTCAGACCTCTTCGGCGGCATCGCGATCGCTCACAACGTTCGGTCTGACCAAGAGGTGGACGATGTCATGGCAGCCGCAGCACGCGCCGGCGCCACGGTCACCCGGCCTGCGGCCACGACGTTCTACGGCGGCTATGCGGGCGTCTTTACCGACCTCGACGGCCATGCCTGGGAGATTGCCCACAACCCCGGCTTCCCTCTCGCCGAGGATGGCTCAATAACCATCCCCGATTTCTACAACCCCTAGGGACGCGCCACGCCCCACAACTCGTGAGTCGTCCTGTGGCGCTCGATGGAGGGCTCGACGGGGCGTGCTTACCACGCCGCGCCCGCCACCTGCTTGGTGCTGGCGTTGAGCCGGTTGAAGAGGTTGGTGGTGGCGATCCAGAGAATTAGCGCTGCGAGCTGCTGCTCGTCGTAGTGCTCGGCCGCCTTGTCCCAGATCTTGTCGGGCACGGGGTCGGCCCGATCGCTGAGTCGGGTAACAGCCTCGGCCAGCTCCAGGGCGGCCCGTTCGGCATCGGTGAAGGAGGGCGCTTCCCGCCACGCCGCCACCGCGGTGATGCGCTCGTCGGTCTCGCCTGCCTTCTTGGCGCTGAGCGCGCCCCCTACGACGCAGGCGCTACATCCGTTGATCTGGCTCGCCCGCAGGTGCACAAGGTCCAGTGTCGCCTGTGGTACGCCGCCCGTGCTTGAGGCCTTCATCAGGGCCTGGATGGCCTTCATGGCATCCGGAAGGACCACGGCCGGGTTGTTCATTCGCGCATGCATCATGTCTCCTGCCACATCGGCTGGGTTTGATTCGTCACTGCTATGACGGATCGCGACGGGAGAATGTGACCGATGGACGAACACGATTGGCTGGCGGACGTCACCAGGCGCAGAGGCAGAAGGGGTGACCGACGGGGTCGGCATAGACCCGGAATTTTTCCTGAGTGTCAAGGTGGCGGGCACCCAGCGCGATCGCGCGCTCGTGCGCGGCGACCAGGTCTGCCACCGCGAGGTCGAGGTGAAACTGCTGCTGCACGGCGGGGTCGGGCCATGTAGGGGCCACGAATCCGGCGGCGCGCTGGAACGTGATCGCCGTGCCGCCACCGGGTGGGTCCAGCGCCACGTAGTCACCGCCGCCCGCAGGCACCGGCCACTCGAGCAACTTCCCGTAGAATCCGGCCAGCGCGGCGGGCTCCGGACAGTCGATAGTCACGGTTTCGAAGCGGGGGACAGCGCTACCGGCCATCGTGAACCTCCTGGTCGAGTCGTCGGAGGCTTGAACTTAGACCAGTGACGTATGACGGTTCCCCCAACCACACGATGTGCCTTCCGACGCGCGCGGTGGCGTGGGTGAAGACACCCCGCACACAACGGCTGAGCTTGCCGGCACTCCACCCGCACACGAACCGGACCGTCGACCACCTCGTTGGCACCCACACGTTCACTCGGGCAAGCCGACCAGCAGCTCGCACATACGCGTAGGGTCAACCTAAGCAGGAGCCCTCCAGAATCAGAAGGCCTCAAGAACCCTCCGATTCTCAGAGCCGCCCCTTCGAGGGACGGCAGGGGCGCCCCTCGAGAGCCTGGCTTAGCTCTTCTTCGCCGGCCGTTGAGTGCGTACCGCGGAGTTGGCGGCCACCGCAGCGCGGATGAGCTGCTTGAAGGCAGCTTCGTTGATCTTCTCCCCTTCGCGGAGGTCGATCGCACGCCGCGTGTTCCCTTCCAGGCTGGAATTGAAGAGCTTCTTCGGGTCTTTGATGGAGGCTCCACGAAAGAAGGTCAGCTTCACGACCTCCTTGTACGATTCCCCTGTGCAGACGCCGCCGTCATGGGACCAGACGGGGGTTCCGGGGGATTTTGGCTTTTCCCATTTCCACTCCTCCTGGATCTCGGGGTCGGCATCGTGGATGAGCTGACGGACATGAGCGAGGGTCGCTCCTCTCCAATCCGCCAACTCCTGAATCCGCTTGGTGATGTTCGCAGAAGAGTCCTCGCCATTCGGACGAATTGTCGGTTTCATGCTCTCTCCGATCCTCCGCTCTGCCCAACGGCGGACGGGACTGTACCGCCCCGCGCTGACCCCTAACACTTTCACTCCCCGCTCAAATCCGAAGCGCCGGATTGAACCCGGGCGACTTCGTCGGCCAGAGCCTGCTCGAAATGATCCATCCCGACGACCAGGCCCACGGGCGCGCGCCCTGCTCAACCCGGTCGCGGCCTCGGACGCGACGCTCCGGCAGTTGGATCTCCATAACCAGCCGCCAGCCCCGCGCCTGAGCGAGTCGTTGACCTTGAGTTTGCGCCTCCATCACATCGGAGCACAGTTGCGCGCCGCCGGCGTTCTCGATGATGTCGGTGGCCTGCCGGCGCCCAGCGATTGTCCGCAGCTCGGCGAGTTGATCGCCCGCCAGCGAGAGACCTTCAGCCGGCTGTTGCGAGAAGCGAGTAGCCACCATCGCCGCGAACTTGCATGACGAGCGCTCGGGGGCCGGTGCAGGCGGTGACGGGGTGCTCAGCCGGACGAGCTAGTTGGGCGCCCCGATAATACCCCGCGTTCGGCGGAGCACGTCCACGATCTCGTTGTCACCACTGAGGTCCAAGTGTTCCTGCTCATCGGTCGGAAGGTTGTTGGTTAGTAGACGCCATAGTTGTTCGGTGGTCGTGGACAGCGTTCCAACCACGCGCCCCTCGGCCCTGGACGCAAAATTCCATCCGGTGTCGTCTGCCACGAGAAGCCACCTGGCGGTTACTGGGCCCATCATCTCGATGGAAACGGTGTCGCCAGGGTGGGAACGCACGGCGCCCAATCGGAACGGGTACGCCCACCGAAGGCCTTCGAGTATCGGCCCCGCCAGCGTGGGCTCAAGGTCGCTCGGCCGGTCAAGGGCCTCGAGCAATTGCTGTCTGTGGATCCAGTACTCGGAGAGCTCGCGGACTTGGTCGAACCAGACGGGAACGAGATCGGGGCCGGCCCATGAGACTCGTGCGGTTCGCTGGCGTGGATCCTGACGGCGAAAGACCTCAGCCACCCGCGGGCCTGTCCAACTCAACAAATCGACGACGAGCCGAGGACTGAGCCGCCTCGCGGCGCGCACCCATTCAGCTTGGAGGTCGTCGAGCCACTCGATGAACTGCGACTCCGTCAACCGGTCAGGTGAAGGCGTTCCGTGGTATCGATCGCGGTGCCGGGAGAGGAGGCCGAAGTCACTGCCGACGAGGTGGGCGCACAGTCCGAGCACGGACCACTCCGGGCACGGCGACGGCTTCTGCCACTGGCCATTGTCGACCTCTGTCAGAAGCTCCAGCAAGACCGTGCGCTCGAGGCCGAAGAGCGATGCAATGTCCGTGGGCGGCTCAGCGGGAGGTGGCATGAGTATCATCGTCGCGGGGTTCAACGGTGTCTGCGTCGCCATTTCTTCCGCTCAAGGCGCCGTTCGGTACATCCTCATTGGGGGCGCGTCGCGTGCCGGCCATCGCAAAGATTGTTGCCTGCGCGTTCGACCTGCCCTGTGAACACAGTTCCGTAGCGAAGCGGGATGTTGACAGCGTGTTGAAGTTCAGAGTCGAGATGTACCAGTCGATCGTGGCGGCCAGGTCAGCGAATCGGGAGCACCGGCAGCGTGCCCGTGTGCAGTCGCGTCGCTTCAGTGGATCGCTCGAGCCGCCCAAGTCCGGGGCCAGAGAGGGTCTGGTAGCGCTGACCGGTGCATCTGGACGAGGACGCCCCTTGCCGGGGCGTCACTCGCTTCAAGCTTGGATTTGTAGCTCGTTAGAACTCAATGGGAAAGGCCCGATCGCGCCCGGCGACTTCGAGGACTCGCCTCACCCGTGGGGATGGGGAGCGCAGTATCAGTTGTCTGCCGAGCGAAGCGAGCCGTCTTTGATTGTGGCAGAGCACTCCGAGACCGCTCGAATCCATGAAAGTCACCGCCGACATGTCGACAACCACGTCGGCGTTACCGCCAACGATGGCCCCTACGATGCATCCCCCAGTTCGGGTGCCGTGGCTATGTCGAGTTCGCCCGCTACGGCTATAGCGAGAACATTCGGCTGATGCTCGACCGATAAACTGAACAGCCCGGGGAACGGCTCGTGCGAGCCCTCACCCTCATTGACCACCAAATTTGGTCCAAGGGTCTCGACACCAAGTAGCAGGTGGTTGGACAAGAGCTTGCGCACCGCTGGCGACGTCTGTAGCACGAATCGCCGTTGCCGAGTGAGCCAGGCACGGGCGCTTTCCAAGGCCCGCAGCCCGGCCGCGTCGATCCGGGCCACATGGGTCATATCGACGACGAGGTTCCCGGTTCCTTCGAACACGGCGGAGAGTAGAACATCGAGCACGTGCAGGTAGCTGGCCGAATCCACCTCGCCGGCCACAGTGACGACCGCGCCCTGGGCTCCCTGAACCCAGATCGCAGCCGCCCCGTGTCTTGGGGGACTCACGCTGACGAGCTGGACCCTCGTTCCTTCTCCGGCCTCAAGCACGGCCAGCACCTTTCCCTTTAAGGCAGGCCCGCCTGGCTGCTCAAGTGAAGCCTGATGCTAGGTCCCTTACCGGGATATCGCAACACCCGGACCGACCCTCATGTAACACAAACCCGCCGGGCATTTTGCCCGAATACCAAAAACTCTGGTGCGGTGCCTTCTGACTGAACGGGCAAGGACTGCGAATAGGAGTGCTCGAGCCTCGGAGGGCGATGAAGTGGATCGCGGGGGATCGACTCGCCACCGGTATAGGCCACCGGCAGAACTTCCGAGGCGGTGTGAGGCCTGCAGGCATTCGAACAATTGACCGACCTTGTGTTGGTGTGACTTGGCAGCCGCACTCGGTGCACGACGACCGTGCACGGACAATGCGTCCTCACACATTTTGGTCGGTGCCGGCCCTTGAGCTCCCAAGGTGGCTTCATTGCCGGGAGGCAAGCGGGAATGCCCCACGAGGATGGTGACCCGGCAGATTCGCGCCAGCCGCCCAGGCTGACGATGGTCCCGGAGAGATCGAGAACGCCGCGGACAATCGCCTGATCGCTCGAATCGCTGATCTCGCCCAAGGGGGAGGCTTCCAGGAAGGCGAGCGGAGAGTGCGCCCATGTCGTCGTGCGTGAGCTGCCCTGGCAGAAATTGCCAGTCTGCAACCGTGTCGGTTGGCTTAGTTGTCATTTGGCATTCATGCCAGCACGGAGCTGAGCACGCGGCCATCAACGCCGCAGAGGATATGGCACAACTCGGCTTGGCCGGTGTTCCCCCGGTATTTGGAGACGACTAGCCCAGGCGGGACGCGCGGCGGGAGACCAGCGTGATGAGGGCGCCGGCGAGCATCAGGCCAAAGGCGAGCCAGAGCAGAAGACCGGTATTGGAACCGGTCTTTGGCAGCGGTCCGACCTGCTGGCCGAGGATCTGGGCGGCGGCGGCCGGAGTCTGGGCAGGACTGGGCGGGCTGGAGATGACGACGGGCAATACCGACGAGCACGAATGGGTGATGGTCAGGGGCGCCGTGGCCACACCTTCCGGTCCGGTCACCGCCCAGGTCGCCGTTTGTCCCACCGTCTCAGTCTCGACCACCGTCATAGTGGAAAAGGCGGTGACGTTGATGTGGTCGACAACCACACCGTTCTTGGTGACGGTGAAGGTCTTGGGCTGACTGCCCTCGTTGGTGGCCGTGATGGCGGCGCCGCCGTTGGTGACCGCACACTGGTCGACGATGCTGACGGTAGGCCGCGCGCAGTCGTGGGTCACGGTCTGATTCAGCAGGGTCGCGCCGGACGTGTCTTGGACCAGGATCGTGGCGATCGAATCTTCAGGCACGGCGTAGTTCTTGGTGACCGGCGCGTTGGTGACCGACACCGTGTCGTTCGTGGTCTGGCCGTTCACGGTCACGGCCACCTTGTAGGTGGTGGATGACGCGCTAGTGACGGGGGAGAAGGTCAGGCCAATGGCCGAAGCGGAGGTGCAGATGGTCATGGCCGGCGGAGTGCTGGTTGAGCAAGCCGTCGTCCCACCCGTTCCAGACGAGTAGGTGTGATCGTGGACTCCGTATCCTGAGCCGTGTATGCCGCCGTAGACGAAGTCGACCTGGAACCAGCACGTGGGCACGTTGATCGGGCCCAAGGTGTGGTCACCACTGTTGAATCTGGCCGTGGCCAGGTCGAAGATCTTTTGGTTGGTGACTTTGCTGGGAACGAACGTCGGGCCGGGCATGGTGTGAGACACCAAGGTGACGGGGACGTTCTGGCACCCGTTGGCGATGGTGAAGAACGCTTCGAGCTTGTCACCGGCTTGGACGTTGCCACGGTGGAGCGACGAGATAGATACCCCGTTCACCGTGAAATGGAAGGCGGTGATGACGGTGCTCCCGGTACAGCTGGCAGCCGCGGAGGGCGCCGCTCCGGCGGCGAGGGGTGCGGTGAGCCCGATAAGCAGGCCCACGGCTGAAACAGCAATCCCCACTCGGGCGAATAGCCTACGGTGCCTCATCGGTCGTTCCCTTCGACGAGCGGCGCAGTAAAGCAGGTGCGGTAATTCGACACGAACTACCGCCGGTCCTGCCACGCCCCGCTGGATGGTCCTGGCGCTTCTCAGTGACGTTGTCCGCATAGTCCAACGTCACGGCCCAACTATGCCTTGCTCCGGTCAGGTCAAGCTAGCATTCTGTCGCCGGCGGGTGCCTGTTAGACCCGTCACCAGCGCGAACCGGTCAACTATGGGCTGTATCCAACCATCTGGGCAAAGGGCTGGATTTCGTTGACCTGCGGTGGGGGTCCTCGGCGTATCTCGGGCAGAGCGCGGTCTGTGTACCACTGTCCGTACAATTGCTCCCATGGCCTATGACGAGAATCTTGCCGATCGCATACGGGAGCTGGTCGACCGGTCCGATGTGACCGAGCAAAAAATGTTCGGCGGACTCGCCTTCCTCATCGGCGGCAACATGGCCGTCTCCGCTAGCGGTCACGGAGGACTGATGGTCCGCGTCGACCCGTCGAAGTCAGACACGTTGGTCGCGCGGACGAGCGCTCGTCTCGTCGAAATGCGCGGCCGGCCGATGAAGGGCTGGCTGCGAGTCGACTCTGAGCACCTCCGCACCAAACGTCAGCTGGCGAAGTGGGTCGAGATGGGCGCGGCATACGCTCGGTCGCTGCCCGCCAAGAAGTGCTAGCGGACTTCTGTCTGCCGGGTGACAAACTCTCGGCTTATGGATCCAGAGGTCACCAACGAAGACATCGTCCGGCAGTTCTGTGCCGCCTTTTCCCGGCGCGACGTGGACGAGATTGCCGGGTTTTTCACCCAAGACGCGATCTACCACAACATTCCCACGCCGGCGGCCAAGGGGATTGACGCCATACGCAATACCCTGCAGATGTTTGTTCCCGCGTCTCCTTACATCGAGTTCGAGATCTTGCAGATGGCCTCGAGCGGCGCGGTTGTCTTCACGGAGCGCGTCGATCGCATGTCCTTCAACGGCAAGTCCGTGGAACTACCCGTGGCTGGGGTGTTCGAAGTCCACAGCGGCAGGATCCGGGCGTGGCGCGATTATTTCGACATGCAGATGTTCCTGGGCTCTGCAGACTAGCCCGCCGCGAATCGTGGAAAGGAGCTCTCGGTCGTGACACACTTGCGTGAAGACACAGGGGGCAGGCAGTGGGGGTTTTTCTCCGCCGACGGTGTGTTGCGCGCCAGATGTTCGGCTCGGCCACTCTGTCTGTCGCGCTTTTGGGCGCACAGGACACACGCTGTTCTCCTACGTGACGGCTGCACCTGTGTGGGGAGCCGGATCCATCTCGAACGGCATGCTCTATCAAGGCGACATCGGTGGCACCCTCTACGCACTCGGCCTGTAGCCCCGCAAGGCACAGGATCGTGGCTGGGCCCGGATGTCATTCAACGAGGCGGTCCGCCTCCCATTGAGTGCGGGTGATCGCATACTCGACGTCACCCTTCTCGTCGCCGGGGATACGGACCGGCCACTCGCTATGAAAGGTGCGGACGTAGCGGAGCCCGGCCTTCTCCATCACTCGCCGTGACGCGAGGTTGACGGCCATGGTTTCTGCGTTCACCCGTTCGACACCGAACTCGATGAAGCCCTTGTCGATCAGAGCGCGAGAACCCTCAGTCGCGAGTCCCCGCCCCCACGCCGACCGGAGGAGGCGGTAGCCGAGCTCTGGCTCGGGTGGCCCGGCACGCTCGCCGGGCCGGAAATGGAACCAGCCAACGAACTGTCCGGTCACCTTCTCGATCGCTGCCCAGAAGCCGTAGTTGTCGTATCGCTCGTAGTATCCGAGCCACCAGTCGAGAGTTTCGACGACGTCGGCTCGATCGACTGGCGCGCCGTTGTTGATGAACAGCATGACTTCGGCGTCGCCATCGAGCGCGACGAGCAGGTCGACGTCGTCCGCTGTGAACCTGCGCAACACCAGCCGGTCCGTCTCCAGGAAGACCTCCACAGCTCCCATTCTTAGACTTCGCTGGCTGCGTCCAGGCGGACCCGTTCCAGGCGGACCCGTTCCAGGCACTTTGGCTCCAGGTTGTGGCCAGCGACACGGTGGCCCCGGCGCTCGTCGCCGCGGAAGCAACCCGCGGTTGGGTGAGGACAATGCCACGGGTAGTTGCCGCTGCATAGGCGTCGAGGGCGCCGTGGCCGTCAACGAACGGGTTGCTTGTCGGACCACGGGTAGTCGTAGCCAGCAGGCGACCTTTGACCTGGTCGGGGACCACCCCGGGATTGCTCTGGAGTATCGGAGCGACGGCGCCGCTGGTTATTGCCGCGCTGAACGATGTTCCCGTGCCGACGAAGTTGGCGGCTCCGATTCGGCCCGCCGGTGATTGCTGTCGATGGTCGAGCCCGGAGCCCGCAAGCTCACGACCGACCGCCCGGAGGCCACCAAGTCGGGCTTGAACCAGCCGTCGGGAGAGGTTGGTCCAACGCTGCTGAACGTTGCTGCCGTGTCGTCAGCAGTGCCAGCGTGCCATTGTCGTCCATGGCGCCGACGGTGACTACGAGCGGGGAGTCGCCATCGGTCCCAGCTGCGACGAGTGAGCTCGAACGGCTCGCCTGGGGGAACACGGCGGGGGTGCGTGCGGGCCGCCGGATGTCGGTGAGTTGCCGATGACGTTGCTGTCCAGGGTCACGGCCCCGTTGCTGCCAAGGCCCGGCCGTCCACCGAGGCACCGGTGGTGAGGGTGATCGACGTCAAGGCCAGGATGTTGCCTGTGAAGGAGGCTCCGCTTCCGAGGGTGGCTGATGAGCCGACCTGCCAGAACACGTTGCTCGCCTGGACACCGCCGGTGAGGACCACCGAGCTGTTCGAGGCGGTGATGAGGGTGCTGCCGGCCTGGAAGATGAACACCGAGTCGGCGGTGCCGTTGAGGGTGAGCGTTCCGGTGAGCGCGATGCTGGCGGCCACCGTGTAAACACCCGGGGTCAGCCAAACGAGGCAGCAGGGACGAATTCGCGTCAGCGACGACGCCATTGATGATCGGCAACGTGTTGACGACGTGGCCCAACACACACCAGGCTCAATCGATCGTCGCAACACCGGCTAGTTGCAGCGAGTGTACGTGCTTGTCGAAGGCCTCGGCCGGTGTCTTCCAGCCGAGGGTCTTGCGGGGCCGGCTGTTGAGCGTGTTGGCGACAGCCTCGATCTCCTCGGCGTCCCAGCGCGACAGGTCGGTGCCCTTGGGGAAGTACTGGCGCAACAGCCCGTTGGTGTTCTCGTTCGTGCCGCGCTGCCAGGGGCTTTGCGGGTCGGCGAAGTAGACCGGGATGCCGGTCTCGACCTTGAACGCCGCGTGCGCTGACAGCTCCTTGCCCCGATCCCATGTCAAGGATCGACGCAGCTGCCCGGGCAGCGTCGCCATCGCGGACGCGAGCGCGTTCTTCATGGTGACCGCCCCGTAGCCAGCGAGCGCCGGGCCATTCTTGGTGCGAGGGATGACCCCATAGCCCTCCTCGCGTGGCAGGTGGATCAGCATCGTGAAACGAGTGGTGCGCTCCACCACCGTGCCGATCGCGGATCGCTCCAGGCCGATGAGCAAGTCGCCTTCCCAGTGCCCCGGGACGGCTCGGTCCTCGGCCTCGGCGGGACGTTCGCTGATCATCACGTCGGGCGTGACGTGCGCCCAGGCCTTCTGCCGGGCTCGGGACCGCGGCACGCGCAGCGCCCGCCCAGTGCGCAGGCACGCAACCAGCTCCCGTTGGAGCGCGCCGCGGCCCTGAACGTAGAGGGCCTGGTAGATCGCCTCGTGACTGATCCGCATGGACACATCATCGGGGAAGTCGAGCTGCAGGCGGTTCGCGATCTGTTCGGGGCTCCACCCCTGCACCCATCGGCGATCCGCGCGATGCGGCTTGTTGCGGCCCTTCCAATCCGGGCCCTCCGGTCCGAGGGCCCGGCCTTCGGGTGCTCGAACGACGCCCGAGAGCCGGTCCTGCACGTATTCGCGGAGTCGTTCGTTCGTGGCCAGCTTGGCGACCTTTGGCCGACGGGCCCGGCGCTCGGCGTGCCACTGGGCGATCGAGGCCTTGTACTCGAGGCGCCAGGTCCGAGTTGACGCGTTGCGGCGAAGCTCCCGCGAGATCGTTGACGGGCTTCGCCCCAGGCGCCGAGCCATGTCGCGCACGCCGAGTCCTTGAGCCCGCAAGCTCGCGATGTCTTCGCGCTCGGAGAATGACAGGAAGCGGCCCGACACGCTCGAGGGCAGACAGGGGTTCACGCCGCCAGCGTGGCGGAACCACCGGAATGCAACGGGGGATGACACGCTGGCCTCCGCCGCGGCGTCCTCGGTCGTCACACCACGAGCGATCGCCGCCCAGAACCTGACCCGATCCTCGCGCCAGGCCACCGTCGGCCGTCCCGGTGACGGGACCTGTCCTCGATACAGCTGGACCTCCCGCTGCCGCTCCCGCATCGTCGCCATCTGCCACCTCCACGATCGAGGTGTTGCGACCACCAGTTGAATCCGCCCACTGAGCACCAGTCCCTGTGCGCTGCTCACGCTGTCGGCGGTAATGATCACCCGAACCGTGCTGGACTCCTCAGAGAAACCGAACTGAAGACGGCGGATTCGTCACTAGCTCCCCGCCCGGCGAGACGACCACATTGCAACCGGCGGATCACACTTCGTCACCCAACCCATTGGTCGAACACTTCGTGGTAAACAACCACCTTTGGAGTAGCCGGACCGGGCTATGGGCCGAGCCGGCCCGGTGGCAGGTGGCGCCGCGCCATTATGGTGCGATGGAGTCGGCAGATGGCGTCGAACGAGCGCGACAACGCGACCTCGTTCGGGCGGGCTACGACAAGATCTCGCGCCTCTACCGGGCTGATGGCGGGGAGTCGAATCCGCAGAGCGCGGAGAGCACCGCCAGGTACCCGCCGTGGCTCGAGGAGCTTGGCGGTCGTCTGCGAGCTGGGGCTCGGATCCTTGACCTGGGTTGCGGAGCCGGGGTACCAGCCGCCGCATGGCTCGTCGATGCCGGCTTCGAGGTCACCGGAGTCGACGTTTCCGATGTGCAGATTGAGCGCGCCCGATCACTCGTTCCTGGCGCCACGTTCATTCGTGCCGATATGGCCACCTGGTCGACGGCGGCCGAGAGTTTCGATGCGGTCGTGAGTCTCTATGCGCTGATCCATGTTCCGCTCGACGACCAACGGTCCCTGATCCCACGCGTCGCGAGTTGGCTGCGGCCGGGCGGTTACGTCTTGGCGATCGTCGGATCCGGGAGGTGGACCGGCACCGAGGAGTACCTGGGCGCCCCTATGTTCTGGGACCATGCCGACGCCGCCACCTACCTCGATTGGTTTGCGGACGCTGGTCTGAAGCCGATCTGGCATCGGTTCGTCGCGGAGGGAACCTCGGGCCACACCCTGATGCTTGCCCAGCGCTAACGCGAGACTGAACGGATGAGTGAGCACACTCGCGGCACCGGGCCACAACCCGGCGAGGGCTTCTGGAACGAACGCTACCGATCCTCGTCACATCTCTGGAGCGGAAACGCCAACCCGCAGCTCGTCGCCGAGGTCTCCGATCTGGGCCCCGGTCGCGCCCTCGACGTGGGGTGCGGCGAGGGGGCCGACGCCATCTGGCTCGCCCGTCGGGGATGGGATGTAGTCGCGATCGACATCTCCAGCGTCGCCCTCGAGCGAGCCGCTCAGCCCGCCCGCGACTCTGATGCCCTGGCGGCGGCGCGCATCGAGTGGCGGCAGCCGACCTCTTGGCCAGCCCTCCCGAGCCCGACTCCTTCGACCTCGTCTCGGCGCAGTTCATGCACCTGCCGGCGCTGCCGCGTACACGACTCTTCACCGCTCTCGCCGCGTCGGTGCGGGCCGGCGGAACGCTTCTCGTGGTCGGCCATCATCCGTCGGATCTCGCCACGGCGTGCCCCGTCCCCCGATGCCTGACCTGTTCTACTCAGCGGACGAGGTCGCCGGGTTGCTTGACGACACGTGGACGATTGTGGTCAACGAGGCCCGCCCGCGTCCGGCCACCACGCTTGACGGCGTCGAGGTCACGATCCATGACGCCGTTCTGCTGGCCACCCGGAATCGCCAGGCCGCTGACGCGTCGCCGGCTCGGCGCCTACAAGGGCGCGGGCTCAATGGCCGCTAGCTGATCCATGGCCGGACCGAAGGTTGACTCGAGCCAGCCGCCCGGGTCGTTGCCGACGGCACCTGTGACGACGGTCGCCACTCCGACCTTCGCTAAGGCTTCTGCACCTCGAACGATGTCGTCCACCGTCGCTCCTGCCGGAATGTCCCGGTACATGGCGGTGACCTCGATCTCATTGGGGTCCCGTCCCACCGTGTCGCAGTGGCGGCGCAGGACCTCGATCTTGTGCGCCAGTTCCTGGGGTCCACCGAAGATGTTGCAGGCGTCGGCGTACTGGGCGACGAGTCGGAGCGTCTTACGCTCGCCGCCGCCCCCGATGAGGATCCGCGGTCGGGGTGTGCTCACCGGCATCGGGCTGCAGAGGGTCTCTTCGAGCTGGTAGTGCCGACCGACGTAGGGGCCATTGTCGTCGCTCCACATCTGGAGGCAGATTTGGATCGCCTCCTCGAGCCGCTCGAAACGCTCCGCCACCGGCGGGAACAGCACACCGAGACCACGGTGTTCACGCTCATACCATGCGGCCCCGATGCCGAGCTCGGCCCGGCCGCTCGACACGACGTCGAGCGTCGTCACCGTTTTGGCCAGCAGGCCGGGATGGCGATAGGTCACGCCGGTCACGAGGAGGCGCAGCCGCACCCGCTGGGTGCGGCCGGCGACGAAGCCGAGCGCGGTGTAACCCTCGAGCATCGGGTCCTCCGCCGGCGCCATCCAGTCCATCTGGAAGAAGTGATCCATGAACGACAGGGTGCGGACGCCGACGGCCTCGGCCCGTTCGGCAAGGGCGGCGACGCCCGGCCCGATGCCGCCGTTACCGCCGGCCCAGTCGAATCGCGAGATGTGCATATCGAGTTGCATGCCCGCTGTTCTACCCCGGAGGCGGAGAAACGGCGAAGTCGATCGTCACATCACGGCCGTTCATCGGCGTCCGGATGGACGGCAGCGGGCCAGGCGGGTCGTCGCGCTCACGGCGATGCTGCGCACTGCGTCTGACGTGGTCCTCGCCGCAGGGTACTTGCCCTGATCGGCGTGCTTCCCCAGCCTCCCCAGGGCCCCGGCGGCGGCAGGCGGACCGGGCTACCCTCTGGCCGTGGCTTTGTCCTCGGTGCGGTGCGAACCTGCCGCCGGGATCCCGATTCTGCCCGGCTTGCGGCATCGAGCTCGCGAGCGTGTCGCCGCACGAGGAACGCAAGTTCGTTTCGATCCTCTTCTGTGATCAGGTCGGGTCGACGGCGCGCGCCGACGGTGCGGACCCCGAAGACGTTCGCGACCGCCGCCAGCCGGAAGAAGTACGAAGCGATCGCGCTAAAAACGCTCGGCCATGCCCTTGTCGCTGATGGGCTCCACGAGGACGCAGCCGTCCAGCTGCATCGCGCCCTGGCCCTGGCCGACACGCTTCAGCTCACCGCTCCCGCTGGCGATCGAAGGCGGCTTTGGGCGACGCGCTGTCCGGCACTGGTGGCGATCCGCAAGCATCGCGCCAGAACGCCGCCAACATCATCCGGGGGGTGGCGGCCCGGGCTGAGGCCCGAGCGCGCCGAGACCTGTCTCGCTGCCCCTGAGGTCGTCGCCGAACTCGACAAGGCGCGCTGAGGCTCAACCGAAGGCGGAGGACAGCAGTTCTGCGAAGACGTCGTGCGCGTCGAAGGCGACGCCGTGGCGCTGGAACCAGGACGCCACGTTGTGGAGATCCCGGAGAAGCAGGTCGAGGGCGTTGAGGTTCACGGCGATGTCGACCGCTTGGGGGACATCGATCATCCAGAGCCGGTCTTGCCACCAGAGGAGGTTGTACGGGGAGAGGTCGCCGTGAACAATCCCGGCGCCGACCATGCGGTGGAGGTCCGCCTTGAGCTGCTCCGCGGCGAGCGCCGAGCCGGACCGATCGAGCCGAGCCTGAGCCAGGCGCGGCGCGGCCCCAGACCGGTCGCCGACATATTGCATGAGCAGCCCATCGGTCGTTGGGCTGACTGGGAACGGGACATTCACGCCGGCCCGCCAGAGCCTGGTCATCACCTCCAGTTCGTGGCCGGGCCAACTCCGGGCTAGAAGCTCCCGTCCGTAGGACGTCATGGTCCGGGCCGCCCGGGCGTCGCGACTGTTGGCGAATCGACGGCCGTTTCGGTAGGAGTGGTCGTTCATGAAGGCGTTGGCCCGTTGGAAGCCGAGGGCGGCCAACTCGCCTTTCGTTGACACCTGTTTGGGGCGGTAGCGCTTGTGGGCCAGGATGCACGAGCGGCCGTCGCTACCCTTCCGTTCGATCAGAAACACCTCGGCTTCTTTGCCCGTCTTGAGGGGACCGAGGTCATACTCCTCGTACGGCTCCGGATCCGCGATAAGCCAGTCCGGCCGCGGGCGCTCGCCGGTCAAGGGTTCGCGGGCTTCGCGCATGTGTACTCCTTGGGTCTCGAGGTTCGTGACAGAACACCCGGACCGCGGCGCGCGTATGAGCGGCGACGCGCTTAGCGGACTACAGCCGCCGAGAGCGTCGGTGGCGCGGTCGGGAAGGGATCGTCGCATCAACCGTCATCACGAGGACCTCCTCCAATCGCGCGGATGGCCATGGTGACCCGGTACGCGTTCGGCCACAAGCGATTTTCGTCGCCGCCGACGGGTCTCGAAACGGCCTTAGGAATGGCGACCGCTCTCCGGGACGGCCGGACGGACTCGTGCGCGATCGGCCGACCACGGCCGAGTAGGCGGTCGAGGTAATCAGCATCGCCAGGCCAAGCGGCCCGGACCTCGTGGCGGGGCAGCCGACGGCACGCGTAGAGCAGGGCGATGTGATGACGACCAGGTCGTCGGATTGTCCGATGACCGGGATGAAATTCGGTATGAGCTGCACGGGGGACACCAGATAGGCGATGGCCGCACCGAGCGCGAGCCGGGCTCGGCGGGGGAGGCGCCGATCGGCCCGCAGTCGTCGAAGGAGCACCAGGCAGTTGGTGACAAAGCCGGCCAGTTCCCGCCACCGCCCGGCCGGTAGTAGCCGCGAAAGCCCGGAGAGCACGGCGACCATCGCGGCAGCCACGGCGATCCCGGGGGCATCGCCGCGATTATCCACATGCGCCCAGCGTGCCCGATGGGCGACGCCCACTCCCGTGCCCGCCAGACGGGCTAGTCGAGCGAGCCGGCGTCCCGTCCGGGGGGAAAGGGTGCCCCTATCGTCCGACGGCCCGTTCGAGTTCGGCTTTGTTCATCTTCTAGCGGCCTTCGATGCCCTTCTCCCGGGCTTCGTTGTTTCCCCCATCCCTAACCGACCGGCTATGTCTCGTTCCCGGCTCGGCCATCGGCCGCGAGCTCGGATTCGATGGCCAAACGCAGCGCCAGCAGGGCGCTTCGGCGGGCGCGGAGCTTGGTGGCGGTGTGAGCCGTGGGGTCGAGCTGGGCAAGTTCAGCCGCGGCCACGCGGCTCGCACCCGGTAGCTCACCGGCGACCTGTACAGCTGGTACGGCTTCCGGGTGCCCGCGGTCGTCGTCTCACCGTGGGCCAGGCGCGGATATGTGTCCCACGTCGTCCACGATCACACGCCGATCCTGCGTCTGGTTGAGACCAAGTGGAACCTTCCGGCGCTGACCTATCGCGATGCCAACGCCAGCAATCTTCTCGGCTGCCTCAACTTCAGGTCGCCGTCGTTCGCCACGCCCCCGACGTTGGCGCCAGTACCGGTCCCGACCGACATGCCGGCCGGCTACGCCCAGGACCCAACCCGCCCTGTCTAGGGGCTGGGCTTCCGCGAGCTCAGCACGCAGAACTCGTTTCCTTCTGGGTCGGCAAGGACAATCCATGACTGCTCGCCTTGGCCCACATCGGCCCGGGTGGCACCGAGATCAAGGAGGCGATTCCCTTCGGCGACCCGGTCGTCCGGTCGGAAGTCGAGGTGAAGGCGGTTCTTGCCCAACTTGGGTTCGTTGATGGGGACAAACAGCAGGGCGGGGAGACGGTCCGGAGAGGGGCGAATCTCGTACTCGTCGGCGGCGTCGTTTACGACGACCCAGCCGAGCGCCTTCGTCCACCACTCGCCGAGTTTCACTGGATCCTGCGCGTCGACGATGGTTTGCTCCCATTCGAGGCTCACCCGACAAAGCGTAGGCATGAACCCGGCCCCTAGCCTGGCGCCATGCAAGCGATGATCTTCGATCTCGATGGAACCCTGATCGACACGGTCTACGCCCATGTGTTTGCCTGGCAGCTGGCCCTGACCGAGCTCGGCATGGCCATTGACGGATGGAAAATCCACAGGCGAATTGGCATGAGCGGGGGTCTGTTTGCCCGGGCGGTGGCCAGAGAGCTCGGGCGCGATCTGACCGATTTGGACGAGCGCCGGCTCAAGGACCGCCACGGCGAGCTGTTCCGGCAGCTTCTCCCTGAGCGTCGGCCGCTTCCGGGTGCCGTAGAACTCCTTGCCTTTCTGGCCAGGCAAGGCGTTCCGCATGGCATCGCCACGTCTGGAGACCATCCCGAGATCGACGCGTCGCTTGAAGCGCTCGGGGTCGGCGCGGATGTGCCCGTCGTCGGACGGGCTGACGTTCGACGGGCCAAGCCGGAGCCTGACCTCTTCCTGGCCTGCGCGGAGCGGCTCGGTTCCGATCCGGCTGACAGCTACGTCGTTGGCGACGCGGTTTGGGATGTACTCGCAGCCCGGCGGGCGCGCATGCTCGGCGTCGGGCTCCTGACCGGAGGCTATGGCGAGGACGAGCTCACCAGAGCCGGCGCGTTCCGTGTGTACCGGGATGCGGCTGACTTGTCCCGTGCCATCGACGAGCTCGGAGTTCTCGGGTAGATATCGTTCGTATCGGAGGCAAACCTACCTATGGCCAAGATCGCATTCATCGGTGCCGGCAGCACCGTGTTCGCTCGGAATCTGCTCGGTGACATCCTCGGATATCCGGAGCTCGCCGCTTCCGAGATCGTGCTGTTCGACGTGGACGCGGATCGCCTCGCGACGTCCGAGCTTGTCGCCCGGCGGGTGGCGGCGGCACTGGACGCGCCAGCGAAGGTGGTGGTGACGACTGACCGTCGGGCCGCCCTCGACGACGCCGACTACGCCATCAACATGATCCAGGTCGGCGGCTACGACCCGTGCACGATCACTGACTTCGACGTCCCCAAGCGCTTCGGTCTCCGCCAGACGATCGGCGACACCATCGGGATCGGCGGAATCATGCGGGGCCTGCGCACGATTCCCGTCCTTCTCTCCATGTGCGCCGATATGGAGGAGCTTTGCCCGCACGTGTGGTTCTTGAACTACACCAACCCCATGGCCATCAACTGCCGGGCCATCTCGCGCTCCAGCCCGATCCGCACCGTCGGACTGTGTCACAGCGTGCAAGGCACGGCGTTCCAGCTCGCGACCGATCTCGGCATCCCGTACGAAGAGATCGATTACCTCGCGGCCGGGATCAACCACATGGCCTTCTATCTTCGCTTCGAGCGCGACGGCGAGGACCTTTACCCGCGGTTGCGGGCACTGGCCGAGTCAGACACGTTTCCGGGCGACAACCGCGTGCGCTACGAGATGCTGCGCCGGCTGGGCTACTTCGTCACCGAGTCGAGTGAGCATTTCGCCGAGTACGTGCCCTGGTTCATCAAGCGCGACCGTCCCGACCTCATTGAGCGGTTTAACGTCCCACTCGACGAGTACCCTCGGCGCTGCGAGGCGCAGATTGCCCACTGGGAGGCTGAGCGGGTCCGACTCGAGCAGGCCGAATCGATCGAGGTGCGACCCAGCTACGAGTACGCGGCCACGATCATCCGCAGCATCGAGACCGGGAAGCCCAGGGTGATCTACGGCAACGTGCCGAACGACGGGCTGATCGAGAACCTGCCGGAAGGGTGCACCGTCGAGGTGCCGTGCCTCGTCGACGGCAACGGCGTGCAACCCACCCGGGGTCGGCTCTCTTCCTCCGCAGCTGGCCGCCATCATCCGTACGAACGTCAACGTGCAAGAACTCACCGTTGAGGCGGCGTTGACCGGTCGCCGTGAGCACATTTACCACGCCGCCATGCTTGATCCGCACACTGCCGCGGAGCTCGACCTCGATCAGATCTGGTCGCTGGTGGACGCCATTCTGGCTGAGCACGGCGACTGGATCCCGGCCGCTCTCGGTTAGCGCTGGTCCTCAGCGCGATGTCTTTGGGTCGGTCACGCCCGCCTGATAGGCGAGGATCACCGCCTGCAGTCTCTCTCGGGCCGCCAGCTCGCCGAGAATGTGGCTGACGTGGGTCTTGATGGTGTTCTCGCCCACAATGAGTTCGCCGGCCATTTCCGAGTTCGAGAGGCTCCGGGCCATTCGCGGGAGGAACTCGAGCTCCCTGGGGGTGAGAGTGTCTATTTGGCGACGGGCGGAGTCGTCGGGGAGGAGCCCGGTGGAGGTCGACGAACTCGGCGATGAGTCGTCGGGTGGCCGAGGGCGCAAGAAGGGATTCGCCAACCGCGATCTCGCGAAGGAGATCCTCCGGCGAAACGCCTTTGAGGAGAAAGCCGGCAGCGCCCGCTTGGAGGGCTTCGAAGAGGTACTCGTCGAGGTCGTAGGTGGTCAGCATGACGACTCGGGTGGCACCCGCGACCGGTGCCGCGGTGTTCTTCCGCCGTGCGGACGTTACCGTGTGACGTCGGCACGACCATAGGCGCTATGGGCGGCGAGACTTGCTAACCGTTGGACGTCCAAGTAAACTTGCAGAGTGAGTATGGGTGGAATTTGGGACGCCGCGTACGGCGCGTCGAACATCCGCGACGCCGACTTCGAGACGATGTCGGGTGTCCCGCTCGAGGCGGTCTACGGGCCCGACGACGGCGAGTTTCCCGGTCAATGGCCATACACCCGGGGACCGTACGCGTCGATGTATCGTTCGAAACTCTGGACGATGCGGCAGTTCGCCGGATTTGGCACGGCCGAGGACACCAACCACCGGTTCCATGAACTTCTCGGCGCGGGGGGAAGCGGCCTGTCGACGGCCTTTGACATGCCGACGCTGATGGGTCGCGACTCCGACGACCCATTGGCGCTTGGTGAGGTCGGACGAGCCGGGGTCGCTGTCGACACGCTCGCCGACATGGAGAGGCTGTTCTCTGGCATCGATCTCGGCAAGGTGTCGACGTCGATGACGATCAACTCGCCGGCAGCGATCGTCCTCGCGATGTACGTGGTGGTCGGCGACAAGACAGGCGTCGATCGCTCACGCGTGGGCGGCACGATTCAGAACGACATTTTGAAGGAATACCAGGCCCAGAAGGAGTTCATCTTCCCGCCCCGACCCTCGATGCGGTTGGTCACCGATGTGATCCGCTTCTGTGCGGCCGAGCTCCCACGGTGGCATCCGGTCTCGATCTCCGGCTATCACATCCGCGAGGCCGGGTCCACCGCCGCCCAAGAGCTGGCGTTCACGCTCGCCAACGGGTTCGCCTACGTCGAGGCCGCTCTGGGAGCCGGCTTGGATGTCGACCAGTTTGCGCCGCGGCTGAGTTTTTTCTTCAACGCCCATATCGATTTCTTCGAAGAGATCGCCAAGTACCGCGCCGCACGTCGCATCTGGGCCCGCTGGCTCCGCGACCGTTACGGCGCGGCCGATACCCGCTCGATGCAGTTGCGGTTCCATACCCAGACCGCCGGAGTGTCCCTCACGGCGCAGCAGTCGGAGGTCAACATCGCCCGAGTCGCCATCGAGGCGCTGGCCGGAGTGCTCGGCGGTACGCAGAGCCTCCACACCGACTCTTTCGATGAGGCCCTCGCCCTACCGACTGAGAAGTCCGCTCGGGTTGCGCTCCGGACCCAGCAGGTCATCGCCGAGGAGACGGGCGTCGCCAAGGTCGCCGACCCGCTCGGTGGGTCGTGGTTCGTCGAGCAGTTGACCGACGAGCTCGAGCACCAAGCCGAAGCCGTGTTCGCCCATCTGGACTCGCTGGGCGAGGGATCGATGCTCGACGGGGTCATCGCCGGGATCGAGGACGGCTGGTTCCTGGGTGAGATCGGTGACTCCGCTTTCCGCTTCCAGGAGAAGATCAACTCCGGCCGGTGGGTACACGTCGGGGTCAACGGCTACACCGACGGAGATGACACCCAGCCGCCCACGCTCTATATCGACCCTGCCGTCGAGCAGCGCCAGCTCCGATCCCTCGCCGAGGTCAAGGCCAACCGAAGCCCAGCTGCGGTCGAAGAAGCGCTCCTCCGGGTTCGGCGGGAGGCAGCTGAGCCTGACGCCAACCTGATACCCGCCCTCATCGAGGCGGCCGCCGCCTACGCCACGGTCGGAGAGGTGGTCCACAGCCTCGAGAGCGTGTTCGGCATATGGACCGAGCGGGTGTACGCGTGAGCGAGAGCCCCATGGTGCGTGTCCTCGTCGCCAAGGTCGGCCTCGACGGCCACGATCGTGGTGTCAAAGTCGTCGCCCGGATCTTGCGCGATGCCGGCATGGAGGTCATCTATGCCGGCCTTCGTCAGACTCCGGCGATGATCGCCGCCATCGCCCTGCAGGAGGATGTCGACGTGATCGGACTCTCGATGCACAACGGCGCGCACCTGACCCTCGCACCGGCTGTCGTCGCCGCGCTGCGCGACGTGGGCCTCGATACCCCGGTCGTGGTCGGCGGCATCGTGCCCGAAGTCGATATCCCGCGGCTGGCCGAGTCTGGTATCGACTTCGTGCTTGGCCCCGGAGCCTCGAATGACGACGTGATTGCGACGGTCCGTCGGGCCGCGCAAGCCGGACCCCGCCACCTGGCGGTCGGCGCCGACGGAGGTTGACACCGAGGCCGGGATATCCGGCCTGGACGGTAGCCTTCCAACCGAGCGGAAGGGAGGCGTCATGACAGTCAAGCGACTCAACCACGCCGTGCTCTATGTACGCGATGTGACGCGTACGGTGGCGTTCTACGAGGAGGCCCTAGGGTTCGAAGTGGCCGTCCAGTTCCCGGGTGCGGCGTTCCTGCGGGTGCCTCAGTCCCTCAATGACCACGATCTGGGTCTCTTCGAGGTGGGAGCCGAGGCCAGACCTTCGACGGCGGGCCGCGGCACGGTCGGGCTGTATCACCTCGCGTGGGAAGTCGAGACCCTGGGCGAACTGGAACAGGTAGCGGGAACCCTGTCCAAGATGGGGGCCCTGGCAGGGGCTTCCGATCATGGGACCACCAAGGCGCTCTACGCCGAGGACCCTGACGGCATCGAGTTCGAGGTCAGCTGGTTGGTCCCGAGCCAGCTCATCGACGACGACGTCCTCATGGCGAAGGCGACCACCCGTCCCCTTGACCTGGCCAAGGAGATCGCCCGATATGGCGCCGACACCCCCGGCCTGCGCAGCGTCGCCTACGGAGACACCGAGCAGCACAATCCGATGGCCTAGGCGCCGGTTTCGGTGGCGGACGCCGGGGGATCGACGGCCAGCCCGTCGACGATCTCGACATCAAGCTGTGCCGTCAGCAGTTCCGGAGAGCCGATAACCTTGCAGCTTCGGCTCCCGCCACCGAGGATGATCCGCGGTCGACGTACGACGCGGGAGTCGACACAAATGGGCAGGCCATCGGGCAACCCGAGCGGGCTGACACCCCCGATGGACATGCCGGTCATCACCTGCGTGGCCTCGGCGTCCGCGAAGGACGCCCTCTTCACCCCGAGGCGACCGCGCACTGTCCGGTTCACGTCGAGACGGGTAGAGGCCAGGACGACGCAGGCAACGTAGCGCGGGGGATCGCTCTTGCCGACGACGAGAATCGTGTTCGCCGAATCCTCGAGGGAGTGACCATAGGCCGCGCAAAAGGCAGCCGTGTCGGCGAGGGCGGGATCGCACGAGACCACCTGGTGCGCAACGCCGAGCCGGGCCAGATGCTGACGAACACGCGCTTCGGCTGGTTCCATGGGCTCAGGCTGGCAGTTCGTGCTTCACGACCTTACCCATGGCGTTGCGGGGGAGCGTGTCGACGAAGCGGACGATGCGGGGACGTTTGTAGGCAGCCAGTTGGCCGGCGGCGAACGCGATCAGTTCATCGACGGAGAGTGCCTCGCCGGCCGGTACGACGTAGGCGGTGACGGTCTCTCCCCATTCATCAGAGGGAGTTCCCACCACCGCCACTTCGGAGACGGCGGGGTGACCGAGGAGCACCTCTTCAACTTCGCGCGGATACACGTTGTAGCCACCGCTGATGATGAGCTCCTTCGACCGGCCCAGGATCCGCAGATAGCCATCGTCATCGAACGCCCCGAGATCTCCCGTCGAGAACCAGCCCGCGTGAAAGGCGGAGCGCGTCGCGTCGTCACGCCGCCAGTACCCGCCGAACACGCTGGGACCCTTGAGCCGGATCTCGCCCCCGTTGATGTCGACTTCCACGCCGGGCAGAGGCAGCCCGACACTGCCGGGCCGACGCTCACCGTCATAGGGGTTGGAGACGCACATCAGCGTCTCGGTCGTCCCGTACCGCTCGAGGACCTGTTGACCCGCATTGTTGGCCAGCTCGTCGTGCAGATCGGCCGGCAGCGGTGCCGATCCGGACACGCAGAGCCGGAGACGCGCCAACTCTCCCACCCGCGGCGAACGGCCGAGACGGTGATACATGGTCGGTACGCCGAAGAACAGACTGGCGCGATGCTCAGCGGCGGCGTCGAGTACGGCGTCCACATCGAAGCGAGGCAGCAGAACTGCAGATGCACCGGCCAGCAGCGTGCCGTGCAGGCCGACGAGCAGACCGTGGGCGTGGAAGAGGGGCAACGCCAGCACCAGGCAGTCTTCTTCGTTCCATCGCCAAGCCAGCGCGACCGACTCGCTGCTCGCGAGCAGATTGTCGTGGCTGAGGACGGCCCCCTTGGGCGCACCGGTGGTGCCTGACGTGTAGCCGATGATCGCCGGGTCGGCGCCGGCGACGACGTCGAGCGGGGCGGGTGGGCCTTCGGGCAGGTCAACGTCGGTGCCGCAGACCAGGATCTGCGCGTCGCCAGCCGATCGGATCCAGTCAGCCCGCTCGGCCGAATCAACTATCGCGGCTTGGGGCTCGGCGTCCGATACCACATGGGCGATCTCCCTCTCCCGGTACGCCGGGTTCACCGGGACGACCACCAACCCGGCGCGCAACGCGGCCACGTGGGCGACGACCAGATCGACAGACGCCTCGGCGCTGAAGATCACGCGATCGCCGGCGTTGAGCCCGACACCCAGCAATCGGCGGGCCACTCGGCCACTTGCCTCCTCCAGTTGGGCGGCGGTCAAGGGTGAGCCGATCGGTGGGATTACCGCCACCCATTCCGGCCGTTGTGCCCATCTCGCCCTCCAAGCCGCAGGCAGACTGCCCTGCCTGGTCAGGTCCACGTCAGCGACCCGGGTTCCGGGCGGAAGATGGGCCTCCCACGGGGAGAGGGTCACGGCTAGCCGATCACGCTGGCCAAAGCATGGATGGCCAACCCGGCCAGGCCTCCAACCACCGTGCCGTTGATGCGGATGAATTGCAGATCTGGTCCAAGCAGGAGCTCGAGCTTCCGTGACGTCTCGGCCGCATCCCACCGAGCGATCGTCGCAGTAATCAAGCCGGAGATCTCGTTGTGGAAATGTTGGGCGACATAGCGGACCCCAGCCTCGGCCCCCTGCTCCAGCTTGACCAGAACCACGGGGTCCTCGCGTGCGGCCCGGCCGGCGGCGACGACCGTGGCCGCGAGCTGCTGCCGAAAGTCCGAGCCCGGGTCGGCCGCCGCGGACTGAAGCCTGGACTTCGCGTCGTCCCAGAGTGATGCCGTCCAAGCCCGCAACTCGGGATGGCTGAGGATCTCCTGCTTGAGTTCCTCGCCGCGCTGCCTGAGCTCGGGAGACTGCTCGAGACGATCGGCCAGATCGCGAACCCAGACGTCGAATTGCGCCCGCAGCCGATGATTGGGATCGGCGATGACCTCTCGCAGAATCTGTCTGAATCCGTCGAGCAGCCGGTCGAAGATACGGTCTTCTACCGCACCCGGCAACCACCAGGGGGACTCGGCTTCGAAGCGCTTTCGGAGCACGGACTGGTTTTCGTCGAGCAAGCGTTCCATGGATCGAAGGGCGGCGTCGAGCAGCTGCTGGTGACGCGAGTCGGCGATGAAGGTGCGCAGGGCTCTCCCCGCCAGAGGCGCGAGCGGGACGGCCTGAACCGCTCTTTGCAGGGCGTCGCCGACCCATCGGTTCACGTCCTCATCGCGGACGACATCGGCCAGCCCGACGAGGAGGTCAGCGGCGTACCCGGCGACTGCCACCGAGTTGGTCTCGACGGCCAGCCAGTCCGTCGCCCGCACGGCCAGCCGGGACGAACGCAACCGCTCGGTGATGACATCGGCCGTAAGGAAGTTTTCCTGAACGAATCCGCCAAGCGTTCGGCCGAAGTCATCCTTGCGCTCGCGAATGATCGCGGTGTGGGGTATCGGAAGGCCGAGCGGGTGGCGGAACAAGGCGGTAACCGCGAACCAGTCGGCCAAGCCGCCGACGAGGGATGCCTGGATACCGGCTTGGGCGTACCCGAGCCAACCCTTGCTGCCGGCCAAGGTCACGGCCACGAAGGCACCGGCCATGAACAGCAGCAGCCCGGTAGCCCGGCGCTTCATCCGGCGGAGTTGAAGGGACCGTTCGTCCTCCCCGCGCAGCGGTGGTGGGGCCGCGGCCGGCGACCTGGTGGGGGAGATGGATGGACTTGCCATCGTCGTCAAGGGAGTCTGGCCTCCTTGGTCATCGGTGATCAGCTGCGTCTCCTGACTCCGTCGCCACGTCGGGTCAGTCTTACCCCGTCGAGCAGGCGGCTCGAATCGAGTACCGAGGCTGCCACCGCGATCCCTTTCCCCAAGGTTCGGGAAGACGGGCAAGACGGCTACCATGATTGACGAGTCTGAGCTTTTCCTTGAAGTGCAGGGCGCCGCGACTGACTTCTCGACCGGAGGTCGGTCATGCCTGAACGCGTGGATGAGTTTGCAGAAAGCCTTTTGGCCCTCTCTCGACTCATGCTGTCGGAGGAGAGCCTGGATGCCACGCTCAACCGGGTAGCGACCATTGCCGGTCGAACGATTGGTGCTTGCGAGATGGCCGGCGTGACCCTCGAGCGCGACGGATCGCCCGCCACCGTGGCATTCACTGACGCTGAGGCGCCCGAGATCGACCGGGCCCAGTACGAGTCCGACGCCGGTCCCTGTCTCGAGGCCTACCGGACGGGGATCGCGATTCGCATCCAATCCATGAGCGAAGACGCTCGCTGGCCGGCGTTCAGCCAGGCGGCGCTCAGCCATGGCATCCAGAGCTCGCTGTCGCTACCGCTGACGGTCCGGGACCAGACGTTGGGAGCGCTCAACCTGTACTCGAAGACCGTCGCCGGATTCGACGCCGCCGATGAGGAGCTGGGCACCCTTTTCGCCGCTCAAGCCGCCGTCGCGGTGGCGAACGCACAGCTCTACTGGAGCACCTACGAGCTCACCGAGCAGCTCCGGGCCGCCCTATTGACCCGCGATCTCATCGGCCAGGCCAAAGGGATCCTCATGACCCGGCGCGGGGTGACCTCGGACGATGCCTTTGCCTTGCTGCGGGTCGCATCCCAACGGCTGAACGTCAAGCTCCGGGAAGTGGCCGACATCGTCGTGCTTACCGGCGAGCTTCCCCCGGAGTCCTGAAGCTCAGCTGCCCGCGGTAGCGTAGGCGCGGCCCCGCGCTGGGTATAGGCCGGTGGTGCCTCGTCTGCACCGCGTCTCGCACACCATGCCAGGGATCACCCGCCGACGTTTCGGCCGTGGCTTCGCGTACGTCGACGCCGTCGGCCGGCGGGTCTCCGATCCGGACGTCCTCACGCGGATCCGCAGCCTGGCCATCCCGCCGGCCTGGGTCAACGTCTGGATCTGCGATGACGCGGCGGGTCACCTTCAAGCCGTCGGCTTCGATGCCCGGGGCCGGCGTCAATATCGCTACCACGAGCAATGGCGCCGCCGCCGTGACCTGGAGAAGTTCGACAAGATGATGGGCTTCGCCCGTACGCTTCCCGATCTCCGCGAGTTCGTCGCCGACCGGCTTCAGGGCACCGAGATGGACCGAGACCGGGCGCTGGCGTGTGCGGTGCGCCTGCTTGATCTCGGTTTCTTCCGCATTGGCGGCGAAGAGTACGCGGAGACGAACCAGACATACGGACTGGCCACCATCGAGCGCCGACACGTCCGGCTGAAGGCCGACACCGTGATCTTCGACTACGTCGCCAAGGGCGGCCGACGCCGGATCGAGGCGGTCGTCGACCCGGAGGTCGCCGAGGTCGTGGCCCAGCTGAAGCGTCGCCGGTCGGGCGGACCGCGGCTGCTGGCGTACCGATCCACCGCCCGGAGTCACTGGAGGGAGGTGCGCTCCGCCGACATCAACGCCTGGATCTCCGAGGTGACCGGGGGCCAGTTCACGGCGAAGGATTTCCGTACCTGGAGCGCCACCGTGCTGGCCGCCCTTGCCCTGGCCGTGTCCAGAGAGGCGGCGAGCGACCGGGCCCGGGCTCGGGCCGTCGTCCGGGCCATGCAGGAGACCGCGCACTACCTGGGCAACACTCCGGCCGTGTGCCGCCGGTCCTACGTCGATCCCCGCCTGGTCGAACATTTCCTGAGCGGGACGGTCATCGACCTGCCCTTTGAACGGCTCGGCGAAGGCATCGTGTTTGGCCAGCCGAGCACGCAGGGCCTGGTCGAGAACGCCGTCCTCGATCTCCTCACCGAAGACCAGATCCGACTTGCGGCCTAGCGGTGGTCGATTGTGGGTACGACGACACCATGAAAGACAACGCCGAGGAGATGAAAGAGAAGCTGGACCAGCTGGACCAGGACGTGGCCAAGCTGCGGGAGGACGAAAAGAAGCGGGCCGAGGCGTCAGGCGACACGCCGGACGGTCCCCGCTACTACGAGAGTGGCGACATCCACCCGGAGAGCGACGACCAGACGATCACCCCGTAGCGACCCTGGCTCCCGACCGCACGGGACGTCGCGACAAGAAGCGTCCCGTGCGGCGGTGAGCCGTTCGGTGGAAACAGCTTCCCGCCGCCTGCCGCCTCGAAACGCTTGAACTGGGGCCGATCCGGGGCCGCTCGCCTCTCGGGCGCACAGGAACGGTGGACCGGGCCGGTCGGATCATGACTGGCGACCAATTGGTGCCGCCGCATCAATTGGTCCCCGGTTCGCCGTCTCGCCGTCTCGCCGGTCTCGCCCGGCGCGGCCAGCCGCCCGACTGGCCAGTCCGCCCGGTTCGCCCGCCCGGCCGCCCCCCCGGGACCAGGCTCGAAAGAAATCGTGGGAACAGGTTTGCCCTCGCCGGGACCGCGGGTAAGCACATCGGCGTCCCGCCCCCCGGGCCAAGCGTGATGGGGGACCACTGGCTCGGTCCCCCATCACCACGCTGGTACGACGATGGCGGCGACGGAAAGCGGGGGAAGTTCGACCCGATTGGCGCGCCGGTCGAGCTCGGCACCCGCCGTTGAGGCCAGGACCAGCTGGGGAATGGCGGTCACCGGCCAATTCGGCAACGGCACGGCCTGGGCGCGGTCGGCCAGGTTGACGGCTACCGCGAACTCGCCGTCGGCGCCGAACACGAACCACCTGGCGGCCTCGTCGAAGTCGGTCCGCATCTTCTCTAGCCGTCCCCTCGTCATGGCCGGCACTGTTCGCCGGAGATCCACCAGCCGGCGGTACCAATCGAGCACCTCGGCGTGCGGGGGGCGGGTCAGCTCCGACCAGTCGAGACGGGAGGCGGCGAAGGTGGCCCCGTCCTGCGGGTCAGGAACGGCCTCGGGATCCCAGCCGAAGGAGGCAAATTCCCGCCGCCGGCCCTCGCTCACCGCCCGGCCAAGCTCGTCGGGAAGGTCGGTGAAGAAGAGGAACGGGCTGGATGCGCCCCACTCCTCTCCTTGGAAGAGCAGGGGGATAAAGGGGCTGCACAGCACGAGCGCCGCCGCGATCTTGAGCCCGGCGGTCCCGATCAGGGCCGAGGTGCGCTCGCCGCCGGCCCGGTTGCCGATCTGGTCGTGATTCTGGGTGTACACGACGAAGCTTCGGCCGGGGACCCCCTCCGGCCGCCGTCCGTGGCGCCGGCGCCGGTGTTTTGACCATTGGCCTGTGTAGACGAAGCCTCTCTGGTAGGCGGCCGCCAGATCGCCCAACGTTCCGAAGTCGACGTAGTACCCGCTGCGTTCACCCGTGACCAACGCGTGCACGGCGTGATGGAAGTCGTCGTTCCACACCGCGTCGAGCCCGTACCCGCCGGCCGCGGGCGGCATGACCAGCCGGGGATCGTTGAGGCCGGACTCGGCGACTACGTAGAGATGCCGACCAAGCTGATCGGAGAGCTCCCGGACCCGTCCGGCCAGCTCCTCGAGGACGTGCAGTGCGGACGTGTCGAAGATGGCGTGGACGGCGTCGAGGCGTAACCCGTCGATGTGGTAGTCGCGCAGCCACATGAGCGCGTTATCGGTGAGGAAGTCCCGGACCGGGCCGCTGTCGGCGCCGTCGAGGTTCAGTGACGCTCCCCACGGCGTCTGGTACCGGTCGGTGAAGTACGGCCCGTACCTCGACAGGTAATTGCCTTCGGGTCCGAGATGGTTGTAGACGACGTCGAGGAACACGGCCAGGCCGGCGCCGTGGGCGTTGTCGACCAATCCCTTGAGTCCATCGGGACCGCCGTACGCAGTGTGCGGGGCGTACAGGTCGACACCGTCGTAGCCCCAGCCTCGCGTGCCGGGAAACTGAGCCACGGGCATGATCTCGATCGCCGTGACGCCAAGCTGCCGTAGATGCGGGATGCGCTCGGCCGCGCCAGCGAACGTCCCTTGCGGGCTGAACGTGCCCATGTGGAGCTCAGAGAACAGTTGCGAGCCCAGTGGGCCTGGTCCGGTCCAAGCCCCGTCGGTCCACGGAAAGCCGTTGTGGTCGACGACCCGCGACAACCCGTGCACACCCGCCGGCTGCCAGTTGCTCCTCGGGTCGGGGAGCGGGGGACTGCCGTCCAGGGAGAACCCGTAGTCCGACCCCGCACCAGCCATCGGTGCGTCGACGGTGAACCATCCGTCGGCGGACGCGGTCATGGGTACGGAAGCGTCGTCGACGATGAGATCGACCGATGCGGCGGTCGGAGCCCAGACCCGGAAGACGGTCACGCCGTCGATGGGTCGTCGCGTACGAGCAAACCGACCGGAAACTCTCGGAGCAGTTCCTGCACGGGCGTACCCTCGCCCGAGGAGTCGGTATGGGCCTGGGTGATCTGGTTGCGCCACCGTCCGCGCGGAAGCGCCACCTGCGTGGTCCCCCAGTCCCCGTCCAATCCGATGATTAGGCGAGGGGCGAGGGCGACGACCTTCTCCGCTCTGGAGAAGGCGACCAGGTGCTCCGATTTTGATCCGGTCACCGGCAACGGCTGGTAGGGACTGTCGGGCCCGAACGCCTCCGCGTGGCGGCGGCGCGCTTCCAGGCCGCAGTGCACGACCAGGAGCTTGGTCACGCCCACGTCGGCGCGGGCGAGCACCTCGGAGACGGTCAGACGGTCCACCTGCTCCAGGAGGTCTTGACGTAGGTGGAAGTCGACGCTGCGCCGATTGTCGGGATCGACGAGGCTCAAGTCCCAGAGCTCGCTGCCTTGATAGAAGTCCGGGACGCCCGGAGCCGTGAGTTTGAGCAGTGTCTGCGAAAGCGACGCCACTTGCGCAGCCGGGAGCAGACGCCCAGTGAACTTCTCAAGATCGGCAAGGAACACTTCGTCGGCCAGAATTCCCTCAACGAAACCACGCACGGCCGCCTCGTAGTCCGGTACCGGGTCAACCCACGAGGTGTGACGCTTCGCTTCTCTGATGGCTTTCTCGAAGTGTTCCGTTGCCCGTTCGACGCTCAGCGGAGCGGCGCCCACGAGGGTCTGATAGATCAGGTATTCGGTGTTGGCGTCCGGCCACTGCTCCCGCCGGTGGGCCTGGTTCATCTCCCGCCAGCGGTAGACGGCGTCCGACCATTCCTCGGATATCTCCGAGAGCAGGCTGATGCGAATGCGTACGTCCTCGCCCCGCTTGGTGTCGTGCGTCGATGTCGCCGACATGGAGTCGGGCCACTTCGCTTGGCGCCACTGACACCACCCGTGGAACGACTCAACGGTGGTCCCAAATCGTCCCGGGTCGCTGCCGACCTCGTTCAGACTGACGAGGCGAAGGTAGCGATAGAAGGCGGTGTCCTCCACCGCTTTGGCGGCCAAGGCCGCGGAGAGCTGTTGCGCCCGTAGGGCCGGTTCGAGGTCACCCGTATTGCCCAAGAGCACCTCGGCGAGGTAACCCACCAGGTCCGGGTCGAGTTCGGGGCGTCGGCGCGTCGCGTCGTTCAAACTCTGGGCGATGACGGCGGTGTCGACCTCGCTTGGCGATTGACCCTCGCGCCCGTAGGTCCGGTAGACAGGAAGGCAGGCGAGGATCTCCGAGGCTGCGTCCCAGATGTCCCTTCGGGTGTAGTCGCGGTAGCGACGGTGACGGACGCACGCGTCCGCCAGGAGTCCGACGAGGCGGCGCAGATCGGTGACCAGCGCCGTCTCGAGTAGCTCGTGCCTGGCCTGGTGGCAGATGTCTTCGAGGGTGCTGTGCTCGCCGGTGAAATCCTCATACAGGGCAGTTAAGGCCCGATCGGCAGCCGGATCGACGAAGAGCGCGCCGGCCCGGGCGAGGAAGTCGTAGCCGGTTGTGCCGGCGACGGGCCACTCATCCGGAAGGCGCTCGTCGCCTTCGAGGACCTTCTCGGTCACGACCCACGCCCGCGACGCGGCGGTCCGGAGCCGGGCAAAGTAGCCGAACGGGTCCCGGAGACCATCCGGGTGGTCGATCCGCAAGCCGTCGACTACCCCCTGGCTCACCCAGTCCAGCAACAACTGGTGCGAGGCCTCGAACACTTCGGGGTCTTCCATACGGAGCGCGACCAGGCCGGAGATGTCGAGGAACCGGCGGTAGTCGAGCTCCTGGTTGGCGGTACGCCACCATGCCAGCCGGTAGTGCTGGCCATCCAGCAACGAGTCGAGCCCATCCGGGTCCGTCTGCGTCGCCAGCAGCTCATTGTCGAACGCCGTCGCCACATCGGGAGCGTCCCGGCACAGCTCGGCGATGGCCTCCCGCTCCCGGCCACCGTCGCCGACGGGTTGCGCCATGGCCTGGGTCAACTCCACGCCCTCTGACGATCCGACGTGCAGCGCCGCCCGGAGCAACAGTGGGGCCAACGAGGGCAAGCAGAGGGGAAAGGCCTGATCGCCGTACCACACGACGGCTTCTCCGTCGTCGCGCGCCAGGCGCAACCGACCGCCCTCGACGATGCGCCCGTAGTGGTCTCCCAGGACCGGCAGCAGAATCTTGTCGCGGAGTTTGCGCTCTGGCGGATCCCAGTCGATGTCGAAGAATGACGCATACCGGCTCGACTGCCCGTTGGCGAGCACGTCCCACCACCACCGGTTGGCCGGTGTACTCGTCGCCATGTGGTTGGGAACCACATCAACCACCTGGCCGAGCCCCACGCGCTCGAGGACGCTGACCAAGCGCTCGTGGGCGGCGCCGCCGCCAAGCGACTCCGCCACACGTGCGTGGTCGACTACGTCATAGCCGTGGGTACTGCCGGGCGCGGCTTCCAGCACCGGCGATGTGTACATGTGGCTGACGCCAAGGCGACGCAGATACGGAGCCACCTCGGCGGCCGCATCGAAGTCGAACTCCGCTCGGAGCTGGATGCGATAGGTCGCCGTCGGTGTTCGCGGGGCTCCGCTCACCGCAGCCGTGGCCGGTTCAGCTGCGCGCTTCCTTCGCCCGCTCGGCCAGACGCTGCTCGTGCTCCTTCAACTGCGCCTTCTTCTGATGGGCGCTGGCCTCGACCTGCTTACGGAACGCTCGCAGCTCCTCAGTGGCCCGCTCCTGCTGGAGCTCGCCTTCGTCCTGCAGGCGATCGTTGCCCATGAGGACACCCAGGAACTTCTTCGTGAGTCCAGTGGTCTTGTCAAACACGCCTCGCAGTTGCTTTGGGTCCACAGTGCCAATTGCCATCTCTCGTCATCCTTGGTTATCTTGCCGCCCCAGCCGCATCTCGGCGTAATCGGTGCTGGCCTGATGGCGCGTCAGCCAGCCGAAATGCGTTGCTCTGATCGCCGAATGGCTACCCGGGCGCAACTGCCGACAAACGTGACGGGGGGCACCGCCGGGCCGCCAACAGGCGTTTGAACAGGGCAGCGAGGCGGGTACCATCTATGCCGATCGTCCGGATGGCCGGACGAATGGTCGGGAGGTTGGTGCGGTCATAGATCCGCGGGAGACCGTGTTGCTCGGCTTTCCGGCCAGGCCGGAGAACGTCCGTTTGGCCCGCCTCACGGCGGCCGCCATCGGCAGCCGGATGGGCTTTGGTCTCGAGCAGCTCGACGACGTACGCATGGCGGTTGACGAGCTGTGTTATTGCCTCATGGGCGACACCGGCCTGCCGACGGAGCTGAGCCTGACCTTCTACCCCGTTCCCGACGGGATTGGAGTGGAAGGGACCCTGCCGAATCCTGGAGGAGCCTCGCTGCCGCGCGAACTCCCCGTGCTGTCGAAACGAATCTTCGACGCATTGACCAGCACGTACGAGTGTCAGCTGGACGGAGCGGACCGATGGTTCCGGCTCACTAAACGCGTGGTGCCGTGAGCGGGGGTGTGACCGGCCTCGACTCGAGCGAGATCGGGGGACGTTTCGTCGAGTTCGCCCACACGGGGGCTCCGGCCACCCGCGAGGAACTGGTCCGCGCCTACCTGCCTCTCGCCGAGTACCTCGCCAAGCGCTTTCTGCACCGCGGTGTTCCGTCCGACGACCTCTTCCAGGTGGCATCGCTCGGCCTGATCAAGGCGATCGATCGGTTTGAACCCGAGCGAGGTCTGGCGTTCTCTACGTTTGCCACACCCACGATCATCGGCGAGCTGAAGCGGCACTTCCGGGACAAGGGCTGGGCCCTGCGGGTGCCCCGGCGGCTGCAGGAGCTGCACCTGGAGCTGGCCACGACGATCGGTTCGCTCACGCAGGAGTTGGGCCGGTCGCCGACGGTCGCGGAGATCGCGGCCGCGGCCAAAGTGTCCGAAGAAGAGGTGCTGGAGGCCACCGACGTGGCCCAGGTGTACCGGATCAGCTCGTTGGAGACGCCGCCGACCGAAGAGCGAGACATGGGGGAGTCCCGGGCCGGGGCGCTCAGCGAAACCGACGAAAACCTCGAACTGGTGGAAGAGCGCATGGAGATCGCTCGTCTCCTCCGTGTCCTCGCCCCGCGAGAGCGGGCTATCGTCCACATGCGATTCTTCGAAGGAAAGACGCAGTCCGAGATTGCCGTCAGCCTCGGGATCAGCCAGATGCACGTATCCCGCCTACTCGCCCGCAGCATCGACCAGCTCCGACAGGAGGCGCGAGGGAGCCCGCCAACGTCGTCGCGCCGAGCTGTCCGCGCCAAAAGCCGTCAAGACCAGGCGGCGAAAGCAGACAGAGCCGAAGGGATCTAGTGTGTTGAGGGAGCAGCTATGGACTTCGATGTGAGCGTAGAGCGGCACAATGACGTGACACTGGTCGCCGTACGCGGCGAGCTGGACATTTCGACGTCGCCCTGCCTCAGGGACAAGCTGGTCGAACTTGCCACTAATGGTGACACCCACTTGGTGATCGATCTCGAAGCGGTGGAGTTCTTGGACTCAACCGGTCTGGGGGTCCTTGTCGGCGGCCTGAAGCGCGTGCGCAGCAATGGCGGGGACCTTGCGCTCGTTTGCACGAAGCCGCGGATCCTGAAGGTTTTCGAGATCACCGCCCTCACGAAGGTGTTCACCATCTTCGGTTCGAGGGACGAGGCCATCAGCAAGGAATAGCGGGTGGCAGCCGGGGACTTTTCGCTCAAGATACCTGGCCGTGCCGAATACATGTCGGTGGCACGAGTCTTCATCGCGACCGTAGGAGTCGAGCGGTCCCAGCTGTCGCGCGATCGGGTCGATGACCTGACCATCGCCGTCTCCGAGGCGTGTACCAATGCGCTGCAGGCGTATCGTGATGCCGGTCAGCGAGATGGCCGGATTCGGTTACTGTGCTCCGCCGAACCAGGCCGGCTGGAGGTGCGGGTCGAGGACGACGGACCGGGGTTTGGCCAGCCTGACTTCAAGCTGACCTCTCGTGACGGAACCCTGACTGCTTCGGCGGTGATGGGTCTTGAGAACGGCCGAGGGTTGTCGCTGATGTTCGCGTTGGTCGATGAAGCCGAGGTGATCTCATCCGCCGCCGGAACGACGGTGCGGCTCGTTACCCAGAGGTGAGTCGTTTGTCGCTCGCCTGAGGCGGGTACATCGCCAGAACCCCCAAGTTGGAAAGGAATGTTCATGGGCGCGTTCGAAAAGGCAAAGGGCGAGATCAAAGAGACGGTCGGCCGCATCACCGATGACCCGGATCTGCAACGGGAAGGTTCGGCGCAGTCGGACAAGGGTGAGGCGGAGATGGATGCCGCCAAGGCCAGAGCGCAAGCCGAGGCCCACGAAGCCAAGGCCAAGGTCAAGGAGGCCGAGCAGGAGATGGCCGAACGGACCAAGTAGTGACCTAACCGGCGCGCCGCGCCCCGGGCGCGATACGAATGGGGTGTGAGTCTGCGCATAGAGGACTACGCACTGATCGGCGACACCCAGACGGCCGCCCTGGTCGGAAACAACGGCTCGATCGACTGGCTCTGTACCCCGAACTTTCATTCGGGCGCCTGCTTCGCGGCACTGCTGGGCAGCGAAGAGAACGGTCACTGGGCGCTGGCGCCGGCAGCAGAGGTGACCAGGGTCCACCGGCGCTACCGGCCGGGGACCCTGGTCCTCGAAACGGTGTTCGAAACCGCAGCCGGCTCGGTGCGCATCGTGGATTGCATGCCCCCACGTACCGGCCATCCGCATGTGGTCAGGCTCGTCGAGGGCATCTCTGGAACCGTCGAGATGAGGATGCGCCTCATCGTGAGGTTCGACTATGGCTCGATCCTCCCGTGGGTTCGCCGGAAAGATGGCGTGTGGCAGGCCGTGGCCGGACCCGACGCCGTCGCCCTCCGTACCCCGGTGGCACTGAAGGGCGAGGACTTCACGACGGTGGCGTCGTTCTCGGTCCGGGCGCGCCAGACCGTGCCCTTCGTCTTGGCCTCGCACTCGTCGTGGCAGCCGGTCCCGGACGCGATGGACGGCGCGAAGGCGGTGGCCGATACAGAGCGATGGTGGACCGAGTGGTCGTCGCGACTGCACGTATCGGGGCCGTGGGAAGGCGACGTCTGCCGTTCTCTGCTCACCCTCAAGGCCCTCACCTTCGCTCCGACCGGTGGCATCGTCGCCGCCGCGACGACGTCGCTACCCGAGGTCTTCGGCGGTGTCAGGAACTGGGATTACCGCTACTGCTGGGTCCGCGACGCCACCTTCACGCTTTACTCGCTTATGACGGCCGGATATATGGACGAGGCACGAGACTGGCGCGACTGGCTGTTGCGCGCCGCCGCCGGCGATGCGTCCAAGCTCCAGGTGCTCTACGGACCGCTCGGTGAACGCCGGATCGAAGAGGCCGAGCTGCCGTGGTTGACCGGCTATGAGGGGTCACGGCCGGTCCGCGTCGGTAATGCCGCCATCAACCAATTCCAGATCGACATCTATGGCGAGGTCTTGGATGCGTTGCACCAGGCCCGAGGGCACGGGATCGAAGAGGCGCCGTTCACATGGGCGCTACAGAAAGCGTTGATGGAGTTCCTCGAATCGGCGTGGATGGAGCCCGATGAGGGCATCTGGGAGGTGCGAGGTCCTCGGCGCCACTTCACCCACTCGAAGGTGATGGCCTGGGTTGGCGCCGATCGCATGGTTCGTGGCGTCGAGCATTCGGGTCTGAGCGGACCCGTCGATCGCTGGCGCCAGCTTCGCCAGGACATCCACACCGAGGTCTGCCGGTCGGGGTTTGATGCCGAACTCGGCAGCTTCACGCAGTCTTTTGGATCCCGTGACCTCGATGCCAGCCTTCTGCTCATACCGCTGGTCGGGTTCCTTCCGGCGAAAGACGATCGGGTCGTAGGCACGGTCGACGCCATCCGGCGCGAGCTGTACGAGGACGGGTTCGTGCGCCGGTACGCGGTCGCCGAAGAGACAAACGAGGTCGACGGACTGCCCGGTCGCGAGGGGTGCTTTCTGGCGTGCACATTCTGGTTCGCTGACAATCTGGCATTGCAGGGCCACCGGACGGAAGCCGTCGCCATCTTCGATCGTCTTCGTGGCCTGGCCAACGACGTCGGGCTCCTCGCGGAGGAATATGACCCCGTGTCCCGGCGGCTCTGCGGCAACTTCCCGCAGGCCTTCAGCCACGTCTCGCTCGTCAATACGGCGTCGAACCTCAGCGCCGAGGGAGGTCCGGCGCACCGGCGGGCAGACGGAAGGCGCGACGGATCCGCTTAGCGGCGCGCCGGCTCGAGCAGCTGATCGACGAGGTCGGAGACCGCGATCAAGGCCACCCGAACGCCGACGTCGGCATACGCGTAGGGCAGCACCAGGTGGTCGCCGTGCAGCATGGCGCCGCAGGAGTACAGCACGTTCGGCACGTAGCCGTCTCGCTCGCTCGCGTCTGGGGTCATGAGGGGAAAGCGAAGCCGACCCCGGACCCGGCCAGGGTCATCGAGGTCGAGCAAGATGGCCCCGATGGAGTAGACGCGCATCGGACCGACCCCGTGGGTCAGAACCAGCCAGCCTTCTGCTGTTTCCAGCGGGGAGCCGCAGTTGCCGATCTGGATCAACTCCCATGGCTCCTCCGGGCACTGGAGAACGGTGGCTTCCTCCCACCGCCGCACGTTGTCGGAGGTGGCGATGGAGGTGTTTTCTCGATCCCACCGCGACAGAGCCAGATACTTCCCACCGACCCGACGGGGGAAGATGGCCATGCCCTTGTTTTGGGCGAACCGGCCATTGAGGGTCGAGATGCGGAACGTGGCGAAATCCTCGGTCTCGATGAGCTGCGGACGTACCTGGAAACCGTCGAACGCGGTGTAGGTGCCGTAGTACCGGACCGATCCGTCATCGTCTTCGAAGCGGACGAACCGAGCGTCCTCGACGCCGTGACTCTCATCGCCGCTCATAGGCACGAGCACCCGCTCGGCGATCGATGAGGTCGGTGGAAAGGTCACCTCGTAGTTCGCGGCGGCGATGGCGTGAATGATCCTGACTGTCTCGTACGCCGCGGCTCGGACAAAGTGGCGCTGATTCAGGTCGGCGAGGGCCGACTCCAGTTCGCTGAGACTGAAGTTCTCGGGCACGGAGTCGAGCACGAAGGCCGTGACCTCGTTCGCATATCCCAGTTCGGCCAACTTGCCGAGGAACAGCCCTTTGTCATGGTTGTCCGGAAGGCGGGTTCCCGTCGTCACGAACGGCCCCGGGGGATCAAAGCTCACCTGGCCGGACCGGTCCACGCTCCCGGTACGGAACTCGATGGACGAGCGATGCCCCTCGCCGACGGCTCTCAGACTCATGACGAACCGCTGGCTCCCGTCGGCGTCAGTGCCCGCACCCGGCGCCGGCACCATCGATGGATTGAAGAGGGCGGCTCCTTCGATGGAGTACTCGTGAGTGAAATAGGCACCCATCAACAGCCGTCGCGCGCCAGAGAGCTGATCGGGATGAGAGACGTGATGGGCCACCAGGGCAAAGTTCTGCTCGAGGGCCTCGTCGAGGTTTCGGTGCCGGTGCCCGAATGAGGCCAACGTCTGTTTCAAGGTGTCGCGTACCTCGTCTTCGGACATGGCCATGATCCGACCCATCACCACGTCGACGCGAGACTCGCCTTCGGCCAGGATCTCCTCACCTGGCACGAACGGCTGAGTGACGACCCGGCTCGGATCGGCCCGTAGGTGATGTTCTGTGCGTATGACCGGGAACGGAGTCACTCGCTTCTCCCGTTGTCGGCGGGGGCCGGCACCCGGCGCCACGCTCCCAGACGGTGGGCGTGCTGCAGAGTAGCTATCAGGGCGAGGGTTGACTCCGCCCCCTGGTTGCCATTGCGACCGGTAGGCAGGAGGCCGTCGCAACCACCTCCGGTCTCGGCGTCGTAGAGAGCGACCCCGGTGTCATTGTGCCCGCCGAACCAGTCCGCCGACCGCCGGACGAGCTCGAGCCATCGCGGGTGCCGGGTGGCCTGATAGGCCCGGGCCGAGGCCTCCGCCACAGTGGCCACCTCGATCGGCTGTTGATCGAAGCCCGGTCGGGGCTCGCCGGGACCCCATCCGCCGACGGGCGTCACGCTGAGGTGGCCATCCCGCGTCTCGATCTCGGCCAGCCAGCCGAGCAGCTCCAGTCCTCGCGCCAGCAGATCTTGATCGCCCAGCGCTACGCCGGCCGCGATGAGCGCGTCGGGCAGCACGGCATTCGCGTACGACAGGCGTGATTCCGGCCACGGCCATCCCCTAGTTCCGGTGTCGCGGATCGAGGCCGCCGCCGCGGTGAGGAGATCGCGAGCCGGGGCAAAGTCGGTCTCCACGGTCAGAATCTCGGCGGCCCCAAGCGCGGCGTATGCCATCGACCGAGTAAAGCTCGGGCGGTGGTTGGCTCCCTCGGCGAAGGCAGCCAGGGCCACCGGCCGCACCGCGGGGAGCGGATGGTGGGCGGCGACGACACCGAGAGCCCAGAGGCCCCGACCCCACCAATCCCCGGTGGCCGGCGAGTCTTCCCACCGGCGGTCGTAGGCGAGGCGGTTGCGGAACAGGCCCGCGGTGTCCTGGGCGTGGAGCACGAACGCCAGACAGCAGTCGCGGAGCCTCTCCAGCTCCGCGGATGGAGCGGGCTGACGGCACAGCACGATCAGGGCCCGGGCGTTGTCATCCAGGCAGTACCCGCAGTCCCGCCGAGGGATCGCTCCCGACGCGTGCTCCAGGACGCCAACGTCGTCGGACAGGCGCAGGAGGTGCTGAAACGGCGGCCGGCGGGGGATCATTCCCCGACCGATCATGCCACCGCGCTGGAGCGACCTGACACCAGCTGCTCGGCCAAGGACACGTAGCGCTCGCCCACCGCCGCCCAGAGCATGTGGGGCGCCAAGCGGACCGCCTCGGCGGACATGGCTGCGGCCAATCCGTCCTCGGTGAGTACCCGGCGAATCGCCGCGGCCATGGGCACCGGCTGCCCATGGGGAACGACCAAACCGGCACCGCTGCCCAGCAATTCGACGGCATGAGGGAAGGCGGTGGCAATTACCGGGCGCCCGGTCGTAACGGCTTCGATCAGCACGCCCGAGGTCACCTGCTCCCGGGAGTCGTACGGAAGCAGGACCACGTCCGCTGACCGGACGAGCGCGCCGAGCGAGGCCAGGTCCCGGTAGCCATCTTCAAACACGACCCGGTCGGAGATCCCCAGGTGCGCGGCGAGCCTTAACAGCGACCGGCGGTAGGACTCGCCGGATTGCTCGCGGATCTTCGGATGGGTCTGACCGGCCACCACATACCGCGGCTGCGGATCGAGGTCGCCCAACATGGCCACCGCTTCCAAGGCCCGCTCGATGCCTTTGCCGGGTCCGAGCAGTCCCCAGGTCAAGATGGTCGGTGATCTCGGGTTACCGGCGCGGGCCGGTCCCCGGTGGTCGTGAGCGCCGTGCGGGATGACCGCCACCCGGCCCGGATCGACGGAATACCCCTCGAGCAGGCGCCGGCGCGCCGCCCGCGACATGGTGATCACCACGTCGGCCTGTTTGCAGATCTCCTCGAGTACGTAGAGCTGATTGTCGCTGGGCTGCACGAGAACGGTATGGAGCACGACGATGCTCGGCACGTGCAGTCCGGAAAGGATGTCGAGAATCTCGTCGCCGTCGGGTCCCGCGTAGATCCCGTATTCGTGCTGAACGATGACGATGTCATAGCTGTTCAGGACATCAACGGTGCGTTCCAGGGAGGACCGGGAGCCGCCGCGATGGTGGTGGACGACCTCGGGTCGTCCCGGGGGCTCGGCCTGATCTACGAGGCGCACCACTCCGACATCGCCGCTCAACCCGGACCCGGATACGGCATCAAGGAGCGAAGCGGTGAAGCTGGCCAGGCCGCATTGTGTCGGCGGATACGTACTCAAGAAGCCGCACGAGAGCGGTGCATGGTCGGCCAGCATCAATTGAGGGACTCCCCTGGGTCTAAAGGGAAACCTGACTGCTACGAACGAACGGGGTCGGAACCGGTAGAAAGAGTGCTCCGGATCGTCCGCTTCCCCGTCCCAGGGCTCCGCGTACCCCCATCGTAACAGCCCGATCGGTCGGCCGGTCCGGGCGCCCGTTTCCCGCCGGAGCCCACCGGTTCGGGTGAGGCCGGCTGGGGTGGGGCAGGTCCCGACCCTGCCGGCAGGCGGGAACCGACAGGGCCGGGACCCTCAGTTCTTTCCCGATCGGCTGGAAATCATGCCTCGGAGGTTCTATTCGAGCGGGGCGAGGCGGACCACGGTGGGCGCGACGACGAGGGGAACCTCCGGTGCTGGTG
>JRHI01000353.1_pt1 | contig 51924 bp, 42 predicted proteins | sample 215371 | NCBI WGS metagenome assembly JRHI01 (sample SAMN02929681, study PRJNA255918) | sediment metagenome | biome: cave system; feature: Ice Cave; material: Sediment; isolation source: sediment from deep within a dark volcanic ice cave with no known source of... ...
GACGAGCCGCTCGCTCGCCGCTGGGATCGGCTCGCCGGCCAGCGCGGTCGTGCAGTATTCGCTCAAGTCGCGGGTGGCCGTCCGCCGAATACCGCTCAGGTACGACGCCGCGCCGACGCCGAGGCCGAGGTATTCTGCATTGGACCAATAGTTCGCGTTGTGGGCGCACGCAAAGCCGGGTCGCGCGAAGTTACTGATCTCATATTGCTCGAAACCGCCGGCGGTCAACATCTCGGCGGCGGCTTCGACCATGTCGGCCTCCACGTCGGGTTCTATGAAGGCGGCGGGCTCGCGCGCCCGCCACTCGGCAAACGGCGTCCCGGCTTCCACCGTCAAACCGTAGGTCGACAGATGCTCGACATTCAAATCCAGTGCGCGCTCGAGCGTCGAGCKCCACGACGCCACCGTCTGGCCGGGGATGCCGAACATGAGGTCGATCGAGACGTTTGCGAAGCCGGCGCGCCGACCGCGCGCGACCGTCTCGATCACGTCGTCGGCCGTGTGCAGGCGACCGAGGGTCGCCAGTTCGTCGGCTGCGAACGCTTGCGCACCGATCGACAGACGACTGATTCCAGCCCCTCGGTAGATCTCCAAACCTTCACACAGGGCCCGATCGGGATTGAGCTCGATCGTCGTCTCGGCATCAGGCGCCAGACCAAAGCGCGCCCGCAACGCACCAATGAGCGCGGCAATCGCTTGTGGCGGATAGGTGTTCGGCGTTCCCCCGCCCAGGAACAGCGTCCGCGCCTCGAACGGCGGCGCGGCCTCAATCTCGCACCCAAGCGCGCTCAGATAACGATCGGCCAGGGAACGGCGATGCGGCCACTTCGCAAAATCGCAGTAGGGACACAAATACGGACAAAACGGCAAGTGAACGTACAGCCCGCCGGCCGGCCGGCGTTGCGCGGTATCGCCGCGCATCTATCCGCCGATCGAAAAAATGCCGGTAGCGCCGATGCCGGCATGCACCGCGATGACCGGTCCCGCCTCGGCGATGCGCAGCAATTTCGGCTCACCGGGCAAGCGCGCCCGCAAACGCTCGACTAAAACCTGGGCCGTCTCCAGGGCGCTCGCGTGGATGACGACAATGCGGGATTTGGCGACGTCGCCTAGGCCCCGTAAGGTCGCGTCGATCAACGTTTCTTGGGCCCGCGCGAAGGTTCGCACCCGCGCCTCTTCTTCCGCCTCGCCGCGATCCAGCCGCAGCACCGGCACGATCTTCAGTAATGTGCCGACAGCGGCCATCACTTTGCCGATCCGGCCGGTACGCACGACGTGCGAGAGATCTGGTAGCGCCGCGTAGCCATGTTGACGGCTTCGTTCCGCTCCCAGCGATTCGACGATCGCGTCGATATCCGCGCCGGCTCGGGCCAATTCGGCAGCACCAATCGCCAGCAACGCGAGACCTGCTGTCGCTGTCAGCGAATCAAATAGCTCGATGCGAGCCTGCGGAAATTGCTCCGCGGCGCCGCGGGCGGCATTGATCGTCCCCGACAGTTTGCTGGAGATAAAGACGCCGACGATGGTTCGGCCGGCGACGACGTGCGGCGCAAAGACCTCTTCGAACATCGCCGAGGTCGGTTGCGAGGTCGTTGGCAGCTCGGGCTCGGACGCCAGCATCGTGTAGAAATCGGCTCGCGACAGATCGATACCGTCGCGAAACCGGCGTTCGCCGAAATTGACGAACAGCGGAACGACTTCGATGTCCAGGTCGCGTGCCATCGCCGGATCCAGATCGGCGGTGCTGTCGGTAACGACCACGACGCCGCCCATCAGGCGCTTTCCCGTCCGGCCGGTTCACTCAGAGCGGCAGCCGGCGCCATGAGTGCGGTGATCCGGCCCACGACGTCGCCGGCGGCGGCGGCGGCTGCTGCCCGAATCGCATTCGCAATCGCCGTTCGATTCGAGCGCCCGTGCGCTCCGATGCAGATACCGCGCAAACCCAACAGCGGCGCGCCGCCGTACGTTTCGTAACTGAACCGACGGCCGACGCCGCGCAGAGCCGCGCGCGCAAGCAGTGCACCAACTTTGGAAGTGACGCCGCCGGACCGTAGCGCATCGACGACGCTCTCGCTGAAAAATGTGCCGGCACCCTCGCTGAGCTTCAACATCACGTTGCCGACGAACCCGTCGGTCACGAAGACATCCGCGCCATGCAGGAAGACGTCGTTGCCCTCGACGTTGCCGACAAAGTTGATCGGCGCGCGCGCCAGCGCCTGCGACGCTTCGACGATTTGGGCGTTGCCCTTACCGCGCTCTTCGCCGATCGAAACAATCCCGACGCGGGGTTCGGCAATCCCCAGTACGGCGCGGGCGTAGGCGCTACCCATAACGCCAAACTGGGCGAGCCACTCGGGCCGGCAATCCACGTTCGCGCCTGCATCGATCAGGACGACCGGGCCGTGGCGGGCGGGCATGATCGCCGCAAATGCAGGCCGCGCGATGCCCACGATCGCGCGCAACCGTACGAGCGCAATCGACAAGAAGGCGCCGCTGTTCCCGGCCGAAACAACCGCATCTGCTCGGCCGTCGCGAACGAGATTGATGGCGATCCCTAAACTGGTGTCGTCGGCAGCGCGCACGGTTTGCGACGGAGTGGCATCCATTGCGATGGCGCCCGGCGCATGCACGACGTCGATCTCGAGTTCCGGCGAGGCAGCCCGCAAGAGCGCTCTCAGGCGGTCGGCGTCGCCCACCAGGATGAGCCGGCCGACACCCGCGCGGCTGGCGCACAGCGCGCCGTGCACGATCTCATCCGGCGCATTGTCGCCTCCCATGGCGTCAATGGCGACACGAACCTCCGGCCAACGCGTGGACTGCCCGTTATCCATAGCTGACACGTCAAGGTCCCATTTCCTAGGGCGGAGGGCACCACCTGGCCCGGCTTGGCGGCCCGATTCAGCTTTCGAAGGAAAGGAGGTACTCGCTGGCCCGTTGGCCGCCGTAATAATATTCGATCTCACTGGCGGTGAAAATCGTGGCGAGCCGGCCCGCGAGCGCCCGGGCCTGGTGTTCTTTCTGGGAGCTGCCGTAGTAAATCGTCAGCAGGCCGCCGGCGCCCGCACCCGCGCCGAGTTCGTGCGCCGCGGCGCGGGTGACCTCCCAGAGACCGGCCCCAGTAAGCAATCGCCCATCGATTTGCGCCGCCGGCGCGCCGCTGCGCAGCGATATGCCGCCGATCCGCGAGTCTTTTCCGGCGAAGAACACGCTAGCGCTGGCAACCGGCGGGGTCGCGGCGAGCACGGCCGGTGGAGCCGGCGGCACCTCCACCGTCGTGCCTAAATTCAACAGAACCGCGAGCCCGTGCTGAACATCGCGCGTCGGAATCACACGCACATCGCGCTCGGCGATTTTCGCTGCTTCCCCAGCGGCGAAAATCACGTTGGCATCGTTGGTGAGGAGGTAGACGATAGGGGCAAGGCTCGCGTTGACGCCGATCACCAGCTCACGGACGGTGGGATTCGCGTCGAGCGCGACGATCGCGTTCTCCGCACCCAGTTCGCGCACGATCTGCGCGAACCCCACGCCGGGAACGACCGCAACGATCGAAAACGGCTTGGCCGGCTGCTCGACGACGAGCAGATGGTGCTGGCGCTCCATGTCATCGATCTTTTCGCGCGTGAGGCGGCCGTGCTCGGCAGCCAGCCGCTTGACCGCATCGGGTTGGGAACAATGGATGTGAACCCGCAACGTCGGCATCGCGCCGACGACGAGCAACGAATCGCCGTGCGGCGCGAGCAGATCGCGTAGCGGATGGACGTCGATCGCCGCATCTTCGAGCACGAACTCGGTGCAGAATTTGTTCTCGGCGACGATCTGGTTGCTGGTAAATGTTTTGCGCCGCACGGGCCGCCGCGCAAGGGCGCTGGCCCGCGTCTTCACGTCGGGTAGAAAGCGCAAAATCCCCTCAAGGAAATAGACGAAGCCGGCACCGCCGGCATCGACGACGCCCGCCTCCTTTAGGACCGCAAGCTGCTCGGGCGTGCGTTCGAGAGCATCGACGGCGGCGCGTAAGGCGCCCGTCGTCAGCCGGTAAAAATCGGGTTCGCGCGGCGCGAGGGCGTAGGCTGCGTCCGCGGCGGCGGCGGCGACGGAGATGATCGTTCCCTCGACCGGCTCGACCAGCGCAGCCCGCGCCGCCCCGACTGCTTCGCGCATCGCGATCGCAAAATCGAGCGTGTCAATTGCGGAGCGATGGCGGACATTGTGCGCGAACCCGCGCACCATTTGCGACAGGATGACGCCTGAATTTCCGCGAGCGCCCAGCAGGCTTCCGTGCGCTGCCGCCGCCGCGACCGCGGCCAAGTCCGCGCTGCGGACCTTCGCCGACTCGGCCATCGCCGATCGGGCCGTGAGGTACATGCTCGATCCCGTGTCGCCGTCGGGCACCGGAAAGACGTTGAGATCGTTGAGGACGCCTCGATACTTTCGTAAGAAGTACGTCCCCGCGACGAAGAACTTCTTGAAGCCTCGCCCGTCGAGCAGCGTCACATCCATCGGTGCGCTGGGTTACGAGACGATCCGAGCGAGTCCTGGCCGCCCTCCACTAGGCGCGCAGAGGTGCACCGGGCGGACGCGCATACCGCGACGGCCAGAATTGAATGACCCCGCGCGAAATACCGCCTACTAGGCTCGGTCAGCCCGCGCGCTGTGTCACTGAGCAGCCGTCGGCGCCTTGCGGCTTGGTGGGACGCCGGAGGCGTGGTACAATCGGACGGTTGTCGAGAAGGGGATACGATCATGGCGAAGCGGTGCGACGTATGCGGCAAGGGGCCGATGGCCGGGAACAACGTCAGTCATGCGATGAATAAGACCAAACGGCGCTGGTTACCGAATCTGCAGCCGGTCCGCATCGATGATCACGGCACGCACAAAACGGCGCGCGTTTGCACCGCTTGTCTGCGCTCGAAGCGGGTGAAGCGCGCCAGCTAAGGGCACACCGCTGGGCCTCTGATGGTTACCATCGGTGGGGTCGCCGTTAGAGAGTCGAAGCCGCCGGCAGTGCAGCGAGGTGGTCGAAGCCACCAGCTGCAAGCGCAGTTATCGTCGTACCGGAGCGCAACCGCAGCCCGGCTTGTTGCTCGAGCAACCCGACGCCGATGAGCGGCCGGTCGAACCGGCCGGCGAAGCGGCGCGCGAGGTGATCGAAGGCCCGCGGAGCGACGGCGACGAGGAGCTCGAAGTCCTCTCCCCCATGGAGCGCGTATCGTAACGCGTCGTCACCGAGCGCACGGGCGATCGCTTCGGCGCTGGGATCGACCGGCACGCCTTCAATCACGGCGCCGCACTCGCTAGCCTGTGCGAGTCGCTCGAGATCCGTTGACAGACCGTCCGAGCAGTCCATCATCGCATGAACGTTCCTCGACGCCGCCAGCCAGCGACCTTCGGCGACGCGCGGAGTCGGGCGTTCGTACGCGGCGCGCGCCAGCGCGACGGCGGCGTCCCCAGCGGGGACTGAACGCCGAACGGTTTCCAAGCCGGCGCGACTAGCGCCCAGCGGCCCGGTTACCGCAACGATGTCGCCCGGCCGTCCGCCGCTGCGCCGTTTCAGACGCTGGCGCGCAACCTCGCCAATGATGGTGATCGAAAGCGTTAATACGGGGGCACGCACGATGTCGCCGCCGACGATTTGAGTAGCATGGCGCCGCGCCAGCGTCATCATCCCGCGGTACATGTCGAGCAACCACCGTTCGTCGAGGGCGGGCGGTATGCCGAGCGCGACGGTTGCTAGCACCGGCCGCGCCCCCATCGCGGCGATGTCGCTGAGATTCGCGGCAAACGCACGATGACCGATCGCCTGCGGCGCCATCGAGGCTGAGAGAAAGTGTACACCGTCAATCAGCGCATCCGTCGTCACGACCGAGAGATGCGATCGTGACGGCTGCCAGGCGGCCGCGTCATCACCGATCCCAAGCGCGATTTTTCGCGCGGCCGCCCCGTAACCAGCCGGCGGCTCAACAATCGCGCGGATCGCCGCGACCAGCGATGCTTCGGTCAGCGAACGCCCACCGACGACGCGATCGTCTTGGTCACCGCGCTGCACTTGAGCCGCGGGGTCGCGGCCGCTTGGCGGTGTCTGGTCCATTCACCGGCTCGAAATCAAGGATCTGCTTAGCTTGCACCGGCGGCTCGACGCCGAGCGAGTTGGTGCTGACCAGCGCGTCGTTGACATACATCGACATCTCCGACGTACCGACGGCGGTCACGTTGAAGTCGAGCTTCTGTCGCGGCTGCGCGTAGGCGTTGAAGATGTTCCAGGTTCCCGTATCGTCGCGGACCTCGATCCGCACTCTCAGCGGATCCGTTCCGCTGCCGGGAACGGACGCCGTGGCATGAACCTGCCGCACGACGTACCCCGCCTCGCGTGGTCCGGCGCTGACCTGCAGCGAAACTGCCTCGAACGATTTCAGCTGCGCGCCTGCGGTGGGCTGCTGTCGAACGATTTCGCCCCGCGGCCGCCCCCCGCGTCCAAACGGCGTCCAAACGACTTGCCCGAACCGTACCTTGGCTTTGACGCCGGCAGAGCGCGCCTCGTCGATCGACATCCCCACCATGTTCGGCACCCGTACCGAATCCGGCGGTCCTTTCGACACTTCGACGTTGACGACCGAGCCGATGCGGACGCTCGACAGCGGCGGCGGATCCTGCGAGACCACGCGGTTGGCCGGAACGTCATCGTTGGCAACCAGTTTGGTCTTGCCGAGCTGCAGCTTGAAATGCGAGAGGTCGAGGCCGACTTCGCGCATCGACTCATACCGCAAATCCGGCATCGCGAAAATCTGCAAGCCGGTCGAAACGATCAGCGAGATCTGACGCCCTTCACGCACCGCTGTGCCAGCTTTGGGTTGCTGGCTCATCACGACGTCCTTGGGGTACCGGTCGCTGGCAACGCGCGAAAGGACGACGCCGTGCAAATGCAGCCGGTCGCTCTCGTGTAAGGCGTCGGACTCGGTTTGGCCGACGAGCGACGGCGCTGACAGCGTCGCGGCGGCTGGCGCGAGGAAGTCCTTGATCGACCGGCCGAACCATACGGCGACACCGACGAAAAACGCCAGCGTGAACGCGAAGAACCAGTCCTGACGCGCGGCCCATTTCCAGAAGCCCCCGCCGAAAGCGACGGCGCGAGCGGCCATCAGGCGAGCGCCTCGAGTTCGGCCTGGGCGAATTCGACGTTGGCATAGACGCGCTGCACGTCTTCGTGTTCTTCCAGCGCGTCAAGCAAACCAACGATCGGACGCAACTGGTCCGCATTTGGCACTAGGATCGTTTTCGGTTCCATGCCCAATATGGCGCCGGTGATGCGCACGCCGCGGGCGACCAGTGCATCGCGCACCGCCGCCAGCGCCGCCGGCTCGGTGATAATTTCGCTCGTTGGGCCGTAGCGCACGTCGATCACGCCGTCGATCAGCACCGACTCGGTCAGCTGATCTTCCGTGCGCGCGCCGGTATCGACCTCGATGACGCCCCGCGGATCGAACATCCAGGCGACACTGCCACTTTCTCCGAGCGAGCCGTCGTGACGGCTAAAGAGGAAGCGTAACTCGGCCGCCGTCCGATTGCGGTTGTCGGTGGCCGCATCGACGATGACCGCGACGCCTGCCGGCCCATAGCCCTCGTAGCGGATCTCCTCGATGTCACGACCGCCTTCGGCACCGGTCGCGCGCGCGATGGCTCGCTTGATGTTGTCCAGCGGCATGTTGTGTTCGCGCGCCTTTTCGATTGCCAGCTTGAGCCGAGAGTTCGCTTCTGGCTCGGCTGAACCAGCTTTAGCGGCCAGGATAATCTCTTTGCTGAGCCGCGTGAACAGCGCGCCACGCAGCGCGTCCACGCGCCCCTTGCGTAACCGGATGTTGTGCCACTTGGAGTGCCCCGACATCGAAGGGCTAGACCCAACTGTTATTCATGAATGGGAACATATGAATGCGCGCATCCCAATCCTGCCACGGGATGTGGATGCCGGCCACGACCGGATAGAAGAACGCGAACGATACAACGACCAGCGCCAAGTAACCGGCGACGGCATAGCGCACCGCGCCGAGTTGACGCGTCGGATCGTTTGCTAACCGCCATACCCGCTGAAGTAAGACGGCATTGGCCAGGCAAATGATCGCCAGGTTGGGGAAAAAGTGGTACTCGAACATAACGCGCGGCGAGTTGACCCACGGCAGCCACTGCAACAGATACGCTACCACGAGCAGCATGTAACCCTTGTTTCGCTCGTTCCAGGCCAGTACGGCCATGAACGGCACCGACGCCAGACCCAGCCACCACACGATTGGATTGGGCAGCGCAATGATCTCGGCGATGCAGCAGGCAGCGTGATCATTCGCTGCAAGAGCGGGCCGGAAGTCGTGGTAATAGTACGAAATCGGCCGACCGATCAGCGGCCATTGCCACCATTGCGAGGCGTACGGGTGTTTGAGCGAGTCCGGGTTGGAGGCCGTGAGGTCGTGGTGATAGGCATACATGCCATGCTGCATTCCGATCATATCGCTCAGCGAATGCCCGAGTCCAAAATACGGAATGTAGGACAAAACGTACATGGTGGCCCCGACGAACAGCATCGCCGCAACCAGGACATCGAATGAGATGCCCAGCGGATTTCCCCACGTTGCTGGTTTGCGGGCCACCTTGACGTCGAGCGCCGCGAACAACCGGCTCCGCCATGGCTGTAACACGATCAGCGCCGCCAGCCCCCAAACGACGAAGAAATCGAACAAGCCGTTCCATTTGCTGGCCGCTAATGCCGCGCCGCTCAGCGCCAGGACGCCGAGCCAGATCATGGCATCGCGCCGGCCATCGACGCGTGCCGGTCCGGCTTCCATGAAACCATCGGGCGAAAAACGCGCCGTGCCTTCGGCCGTCGCGTAAGTCATCTCGCCGGCGGATCCATATTCGATGCGAAAACCGTCCTCGCCGCGCCACGGTAACGCGTCCTCGAGTTTGCCGGCAACGACGCGTGAGCCGTCGGCGTAGGAGATTTCGGGCACCGACTTGGTCGCCCGCGGTGCGAACAGCCGAATTGCCAAATACGCGCCGAGTTCGAGGTAGACGAAAACGACCACGCTCGTCAGCCCGTCGAAGCGCAGTCCGCGAACGGCGGGCACTTTGGCGAGCTGCGGAACGGCCAGCCAGACGAACACCGCCGCACCGAGGGTCGCCAGCCCAAACAGGATCAGCTCCCGGCGCGCGAGCGCAGCGGTCAGCAGCGGAGCGACCCGAACTTGACTCGCGATCCAGAGCCGGTAAAACGCATACAACGTCAGCAGAATGAACAGCGCTACCGTTATCTCCGGCGTGGCGATTCGCGACTGCACGAAGTGGAATCCGTCCAGCATCAACATCCCGGCCGCTGCCGCCGCAAACAAGGTCGAGCCCAATAGGCGCTTGGCGAACAAATACAGCACCAGCACCATGAGCGCTCCGACGACCAAATTCAGGAACCGCCAACCCCAGGGGGTATCGCCGTGCGCCAGGCCGCCGAAGAGGATCATCGACAGGGAGATGATCAGCTTGGTGAGCGGTGGATGGGTGAACTCGAAGATCTCCTTATGACCGAGGTATTCCTCGCCGGCCCGCGCGTAGTAGATCTCATCGAAGATCTTTTCGTTCGGATACCAGTACCAGGCAAATGAAAGCACGAACGAGCCAAGGGTCAATCCCAGCGCAATCCGCCAGTCGACCGGCAGCATTCGTGCGGTCCCTTCGAGCGGTGCGAACCACGCTCGGGCGCTCGTGCGTAGCTGGCCCAGCCATGCCCGCAGGTCGAAAGTCTTGATCGGCTCGGCGCCATTGACAAATGCGTAGGTGAGCCCGAAGAAGACCAGCACGTTGAGCAATGACAGCGGCCGGCTAAGGATCGGCAGCAAATCGGCGGCATCGACGTTCGGCGGATGCGTATCCATAACGTGCAAATAGGACAACGAATAGGCCAGGTTCGCCAACAGGGTAATCGAAAGCGCGACGGCGGAAAAGACGTACCGGCGGCCGACGGCCATCAGCGGCATCGCCAGCAAAAAGGCATTGAAGATGTACCGTTCGTGCATCCGCGTCAACAGAACGAAGTATCCCAACGACAGGAGCATCGCTGCTTCTAGGAAAGCCGTCATGTCGCGGCGCTGCACGAACCGTGGAATGACGATCAGCGCCGCCGCCGCGAGGATCAGCATCCCCCACATCGACTGCGGCAGGAAGACAATCGTCGTCGAATCAGGTTGCCAGAAGCGGTAAATGACGCTGTACAAGTTAAACGCGTTGACCGAGTTGAACGGATAAACGTCCTTGGCGTATGCGTACCGCTGGTAAAGCCAGAAGAATTGCGCGACCGGGTTCAAGCCTGCATGGAATGTCAACGCCGAAAGGTAAGCCATGACCAGGGACGCGCCGATGCCGATTGCCGTCCCGCCGACGCGCGCCATGCGCTGGGCTGGGGTCCGCGCCGCCGCCACGAACGCCAGAAACAGGAATACCAAGATAACCGCCGGCGGCTTGATGAGAATCGAATACGCCAGCAGCGCCCATGCACCGGCGATCGCGAATGTCGCCCCGCGCGGCAACAGGTCGTCGCTGCGCATCATGAGGTACAGCGCCGCCAGCACGAACCCGGCGGCCACCGAGTCGACCTGGCCCCAATAGGCAGAGATGAAGATCGTCGCCGGATTGAGCACGAAGAACGCAGCCGCGACATACGCCCAGGCGGCTGAAGCATAGCGTCGCACGATCGCGAAGATGAGCGCCGCATCGACAAGATCCATGATCGTCGCCGGCAGCTTCACGAGGATCTTCAGCAGTGTGAACCCGGGGTCGTTATGAACGAGCGCCTTGTAGACGTGACCGATCGCCCACAGGATAAAGAAATAGCCTGGCGGATAGTCCGCGAAACCGGCCTTCGAAAAGAATTCCCGCGTCGGATGCTCGGCCAGCGTCAGCGACCAGCTTTCGAAGGTCGAAACGTCATTCTTGAAGCCGTCGGCACCGAGGAATAGCAGCCGCAGCACAAAGGCGATCACGAGCGTGCCCCAGAGGACCGCGGTCGCTGAAAGTCGTGATCGTTCGCTGCCGGCCGCCAGCGACGGCGCGTCAGCTTGGGCGGCGCTACGCAACCCGGCGCGCTCCTTGATAAAGGAAGTCGCGGATTGAACCGCCGCGGTCGAGACCCGCGTCGCGAGCGATCTGATCGGCGTCGTGCAATGCGCGGTCGCCGGCGACGTCGGCGGCGTGACGCGCGCCGAGCCGGTCGAGCGCCCCGATCACCGCGGCGATGTCCGGCGACGCCAACCGTTGGTCGCGCGCGTAGGCGTGGGCCACGATCTCGCGATCGGCCGACGGCCGCGACTCGAGTGCCCAGACAACCGGGAACGACCACTTACGCCGGCCGATATCCGCCCCGCTCGGCTTTCCGGTTTGCTCGCACGCGCCCCACGTGCCGAGCACGTCGTCGCGAATTTGGAAGGCGCGGCCGTAGGCACGCCCAAGCGCCGCATAGCTGCGTGCGCGATCGACCGCAGCGCCGGCCGCGAGTGCGCCGAGTTCGCAGGCCGCTGCAAACAGCGCTGAGGTCTTGCCTTCGATCATCTCGATATAACGATCCATCGCGACCAGCGGCAAGCGTTCGTACGCGATGTCAAGCCCCTGACCTTCGCACATTGCGAGGTTGGCTTCGTGCAGGACGCGTGTCATCAGCGTGATCCGCTCTGCCGGGAGGCCCGCTTCGTTGCGCAATAACGTCAGGTAACTAATCGCGCACAGCGCATCGCCGGCATTGATTCCTTGCGCAGCACCAAACCGCGCCCACACCGTAGGCTGACCGTGGCGAACCTCATCGCCATCCTCGATGTCGTCGTGAACGAGAGAATAGTTGTGCAAGATCTCGATGGCGACCGCCGCCTCCAGTGCGGATTCGAGCGCGCCACCCTCTTCGAGGGCGACCCGCAACAGCAGCTGGGGACGCAGGCGCTTGCCGCGCCGGTTTCCGTGCGCCTGCGCGTCATAACCGAAATGGTAGGCGATCATATCGTGAATGGGCGATGAACCTCGGTGGCGCGCGATCGTCCGAGTCAGTTGCGCCTCGAAGGCATCGACCAACGTCGTGTCAGGAACGCGAAGTTGCGTGACGGCTGAGTGCCTCCATTCGGGCCTCGACCTGATCGACAAGCCAGCCCGGCGTCGAAGCGCCCGACATCAGGCCAGCCGTCTCGACGCCGGTAAACCACTCCGCCTGCAGTTCATCCGGTCCCTCGATATGGTATGCGTGTGCGCCTCGCGACTCTGCCAGATCGGCAAGATGCCGCGTGTTGGCCGAAGACTTGCCGCCGACGACGACCATCACTTCAACACCCGCGGCGAGTTCCGACGCCTCCGACTGCCGGTTGTGCGTGTCGGTGCAAATCGTGTTGACGGCGCGCACTTCATAGTACTTCGCGCTGAGCGCTTGCACGATTTCGGTGAAGCCGCTGCCCGACCACGTCGATTGCACGACAACGCCGACCCGGCTCGCCCGCGGTAGCGCCGCCACTTCCGCGACGCTTTGGATGCACCACGCGCCGGGAACGTGGCTCAGCGTTCCGGCAACCTCGGGATGCGCGGGATCCCCGACGACGACGATCTTGTAGCCTTCGGCTCGCAATTTCTCGGCCTGCACGTGAATCTTCGTAACCATCGGACAGGTCGCGTCGATGACGGTCAGCCCTTTTTCCTTCGCGCGTTCGAAAACGCTGGTCGGCAGCCCGTGCGCGCGCACAAACAGTGTCCCCGAATCGACCTCGTCAATCGAGGCCGCGTTGCGCAGGCCCTGTGCTTGAAGCGATGCGACCATTTGGGGATTGTGCACGACATGCCCAAGCGTCGTCACCCGCTCGCGGCTGGCGACCGCCTCTTCGGCTTTTTTCACCGTGATGGCGACGCCAAAGCAGAAACCTTGCGTCTTGGCCTTCTTGATCAGCACCCGAGGGTCTCCCGCAGCGTAAAGATACGCTTCATCACTTCATCGGTCTGTTTCGACAAATCAGCGCGTCTGGCTTTTTTCCCGGCGTCAGCGGCTTGGGCCTCAAATTCCCCAAGCCGGAACGGCTTACCATAGATAACGGTGATGCGTGCCAGCCGGTTCGCCGCCGAACTGCCGGCGATGTAGGCCGGCAGGATCGCAGCACCCGAAAGCCTGGAAAGGAGTACAGCCCCATTCTGCGGCTGCTTGGTTCCATCCACATTCCGGCCACCCTCTGGGAACATCGCCAGCGCATGTCCCTTCCGCAGAACATCGACTGCTCGCCTGATCGCCGCAACGTCGCCCCGCGAGCGATCGACCGGAAAGGCGTTCACAGCGCGAATCACCCGCCCGAGCACCGGGATCGCAAACAGTTCTTCTTTGGCCATATAATAGAGCGGCCGCGGCAGCAGGCAACCGAGCGCCGGTGGGTCCAAATTCGAAACGTGGTTGGCGACAACGATCAGCGGCCCAGCGAGCGGCACGTTTTCGATGCCGACCACGCGGATGCGCCAAACCAATCGCAAGACGACCGCGACCGTCCGCCGCGCGATTTCATACGCGGTCATCCGCCGGATCCCGCTGCCGCGGCCACCCCGACGATGCGCTCGACCACTTGCTCGACATCCAAGTTGCTAGAATCGATGACGAGCGCATCCGACGCTGGCCGCAGCGGCGAGATTGGACGCGACCGATCGACCAGATCTCGAGCGATGATTTCGGCGCGCAGCTCCGCGCCGTTAACTCGCTGGCCTTTTTTTTCAAGCTCCGCCAGCCGGCGGGCGACGCGCGCTTCGACCGATGCCGTCAAGTAGATTTTGACGGCCGCGTCGGGGAGGACGACCGTTCCGATATCGCGACCGGCCATCACGACGGCTCCGCGGCGAGCGATTTCGCGCTGGCATTCCAACAGCGCGCGGCGGATGCCCGGATGAGCCGCAACAGTCGACGCCGCGGCGCTGACGTCATTGGCGTATAATTCCAGCCCGAACTCGGCCGCGCCGACGTATACTCGAAAGCCGAGCGCTGCCCCGGCGTCGAGGACGATGCGAACGGGATTGGCCAGAACCAGCGCCACCAAGGCCGACTCATCGCCGGCGTTCACGCCGTGACGCAGTGCGGTCAGGGCCACGGCGCGATACATCGCTCCGGTGTCGACATACAAGGTCCCAAGCTGCCGCGCCACCGCTCGGGCGACGGTCGTCTTGCCGCTGCCGGCCGGTCCGTCGATCGCCACGTGCCCGAAACCACTCATTCCGAGGACCGTCCGTTCCGGGGCCGAGCAGTGCTTACCTGGAAACATGTACGAACGGAGTTGCCGCCGCGGTCGCGTATGAACGCGGCGATGGCGAAAGTCAAATCACTCTTCTTTTGTTCGGCGTGCGGTCACGAATCGACGCGCTGGCTGGGCCGGTGTCCGGGCTGCGATGCGTGGAATACCATTGCCGAAGCGCCTGCACCGGCGCGCACCCGCGCACACCGGACCTCGCGCACGCTCGCGCCGGCGACGCCGATCCGGCTGGCCAGCGTGTCGAGCGCGCGGGTCGCGCGGATTTCAACCGGGATCGGCGAGTTCGACGCACTGCTCGGAGGAGGCGTCGTACCGGGCAGTCTGATTCTGATCGGCGGGCCGCCGGGAGCCGGCAAATCGACGTTGTTGCTGCAAATCGGCGCCGCGCTCGCCAAGGCCGCCGGCCCGGTGGTCTACGTCACCGGCGAAGAGTCAGCCGCTCAAACCAAACTCCGCGCCGAGCGTCTGGGATCGGGCGACGATCTCTTTTTATTGGCCGAAACCAACCTGCGCTCGATTCTGGACGCGATCGAACCTTTGCAGCCCCGGGCGCTCATCGTCGATTCGATCCAAACGCTCGCCTTGCCGGATGTCGAATCCTACGCCGGAAGCGTCGCGCAAGTTCGCGATTGCGCCGCCGCGCTGATGGAGTTCGCGAAACGCACCGATTGCGCGACCTTCATCGTCGGGCACGTGACCAAAGACGGCAGCATCGCCGGCCCGAAGCTGCTCGAGCATCTCGTCGACACGGTCCTGTATTTTGAAGGCGAAAGCGGCAACGACTACCGCATCGTACGCGCACATAAAAACCGGTTCGGCAGCGCCGACGAGATCTGCGTCTTCGCGATGGACGGCGGCGGCCTGCACGAAGTCCGCAACCCGTCGCAGATCTTCTTGGGCCGGACCGAGGGCGGCGCACGACCGAGCGGCTCAGCGGTCACAGCGAGCATCGTCGGTTCACGTCCCGTGCTCGTTGAAATCCAAGCGTTGGTCGGCGAAGCCGCGTATGGAACCCCGCGGCGGCTGGCGGCCAATGTAGACGCAGCGCGGCTCGCGATGATACTCGCCATCCTCGATCGGCGGGCTGGAATGCATCTTGGCGCGCAGGACGTCTACGCATCGGTCGCCGGCGGACTACGCATTGGGGAACCCGCAGCGGATCTCGCGATTGCGCTTGCGGTCGCGTCGGCATTTCGCGGCGCCCCATTGCCGCGCGGCTCGGTCGCGTTCGGCGAACTCGGGCTTTCGGGCGAAGTTCGCGCGGTCAGCCAGCGGGGGCGCCGCATCAGCGAAGCCCACCGTCTGGGCTTCACCCGGATCTTCGCGCCGCCGGCGCGGACCAGTGATGACGGCGACGTTGTCCACGTCGGTGACATTGCCCGCGCGCTGGCTGAGGCACTCGGCTGACGATCCAGCGTCCATTGTTCGAATGCGTCCCGAATGTTAGCGAAGGCCGCGATCAGGACGTCGTGGCGGCTTGCGCAAAGGCGATCGTTGCCGGCGGTGCGCGGCTCGCGCACCAGACGAGCGACCCGCACCACAATCGGAGCGTCTTCACGTTCTTTGGGGACCGCGATGCTGTCGTGGCGGCGAGCGTCGCACTGGCCGCCGTCTGCGCCGAGCGGATCGATTTGCGCGTGCATCGCGGCGTCCACCCGCGGATCGGGGCGCTCGACGTCTTGCCCTTTGTGCCAATTGGCGGCGCAACATTGGCGGATGCGGTCGCCGTTGCGCACGCTGCTGCAGCCCAGATCTGGAATCGCTCACGCTTACCATCCTTCTTCTACGACGCTGCCGCCACCGCCACGCCACGGCCGCTGGCCGATGTGCGCCGCGACGGTTTCGAAGGACTGGCGGCGCGCGCCGCCGGCGGCGAACGGCCCGACGTTGGCGACGTGCTGTCGCATCCGCGAGCCGGAACGATCGCTGTCGGCGCGCGCGACGTCCTCATCGCGTTCAACATCGTCCTCGGCGGGGACGATCTCGAGATCGCGCGCCGCATCGCCCGCCGGCTGCGCGAACGAACCGGCGGCCTCCGCACGTTGCGGGCGCTCGGACTTGCACTAGGCGACGGACGCATCCAAATTGCCTGCAATGTCACGAATTATCGTGCCGTTCCGCTGCATCGCGTCGTTGGCTTGGTGCGCCGGACGGCACGGCGGCACGGCCGCGCGATCGAAGGCTGCGAGCTCATCGGCCTCGTCCCGCGGGCAGCACTGCGAGCGGCGCTCGACCACGCGCTTGGCGCCGATCAGCGCATCGAGGAGACGTCGATCGTCGACGAGTAGTTCGTACGATGACGTTTTCGTCGATTTCGCTTCGGCGCGTGCTCGCTGTCCTATTTATTTTCGGCCTGGCGCAAATGCCGCTCGCTCTAGTCGCGCAGCAAGCGGCGCCGAGCCCCAAGGCGCTTCCTATCGTAAGCCGGACGCTGGCCAATGGACTCAAGGTCATCGTCGCCGAGAACCATGCGGTTTCGGTCGTGCAAACGGCGGTCTGGTATCGGTTTGGCGCCCAGAACGAGACGCTGGGCAAGACCGGGCTTGCACACGGTCTCGAGCACATGATGTTCCGCGGGACACCTTCGGTATCCGGTGGTGGCCTCGACGACATTACGGCGCGTTTGGGAGCGCAGGTCAACGCGAACACGGCCAATGACTATACGCATTACTATTTGGTGATGCCGGCCGACAAACTCGAGCTAGCCTTGCACTTGGAAGCCGACCGGATGCAGAACCTGCTCTTGCGCGAGCAGGATTGGCGGCTCGAGAAAGGCGCCGTGCTGTCGGAATACGACGGTGACCTCGGGCAGCCGCTGGTCAGACTCTACGATCGCGTGTGCCGTACGGCCACGACCGCTCGGGTTTGCGGACTGAGCGCGCTCGGCGAACGCGCCGACATCGTTCGCTCGACCGCTGCTGATTTGCGCGCCTACTACAATCGCTATTACGTTCCCAACAATGCCACACTGGTGGTCACCGGTGACGTGGCGGCCGACGACGTCTTCGCTCGAGCGACGCGCCTGTTCGGGTCGGTAGCGCGCAAACAGATCCCCGAACAACGCCCGGCTCGCGCCACCTATACCAGCGGAAAAAGCGTCAGCCTGAGTGCCGATTACCCCTACGAGGTCGTCGATCTTGCCTTTCCCGCTCCGGGCAGCGAAGACGCCGGATCGGCGCCGATGCAGATCGTCGATTCCGTCATCAACAACCAGCGTTCGGAGTTTTACCGGGCATTGGTCGTGAGCGGGCTCAGCCTGGGCTACTCGTCGTCATTCGATCAAAACGTCCACGACGGGCTCTACCATGTGTTTTTGACCGTCAGCCCCGGCCATCGCGGCGACGAGGCGCGCACCGCATTTCTCGCCACGCTCGCCAAACTGCAGACCAAGGGTTTTCCGGCCGACCTCGTCGATGCCGCTAAGATCGCTGTCGCGACGCAAGCGGTCTACGCCCGCGACTCGATTACCGGGCTCGGCGACCGCATCGGCTATGCGATCGGCGTCGAGGGAATCGCCGATCCCGCTGAAGACGACGCCAAGGTCGCCGCCGCGACCGTCGACGACGTGACCGCCGCCGCTAAGAAATACCTGGCGGCCCCGGCCGTCACCGGTGTGCTGTTGCCAACCAGAGGCAAGTCCGGCGATTCCGGCGGCCCGCCAAGCGGCGGTGTCGGCGACAATTTCAGCAATCGCGCGCCGACCGGGCCGATCGTGTTAGCGTCGTGGGTCACCGGAGCTTTAGCCAAGCCCAGCGTGCTGGAGAGTAAAGTGAAGCCGGCGACCTTCACCCTGCCCAACGGTATCCGCGTTTTCGTGCAGAGCGTGCACACCAATCCGACGATCTTCATCCGAGGCTCCATCGAACGCTCCGCGCGGTTCGATCCGATCGGCAAAGAAGGGCTCGGAACCATGGTCGCCACGCTCCTTTCCTTCGGCAGCGAAAAATATGATTTCGAGGGGCTGCGCAAGATCACCGATGAGATCGGTGTGAATGTTTCGGTCGGATCGTCGTTCGAAGCCCATGGCCTAGCAAAAGATCTGCCGGTTATTCTTGACGTGTTGGCCGATGCCGAACAGCACCCAACATTTCCGCCGAAATACGTCGATTTAGTTCGGGCCCAAACGTTGTCGACGATCGCGCGCCGCGATCAGGATCCCGATTATCGCGCCGGCCGGGCGTTTTCGCAGTTGTTGCTGCCGCCGGGCGACCCGGCGCTGCGCGAGACCTCGATGGCATCGATCAAATCGATCAGCCTCGATGACCTGCGGCAATTTGCGCACCGGTATCAGCGCCCCGATCTTACGACGATTTCGGTCGTCGGCGATGTGGCGCCGGAGGATGTCCGCGCGAAGCTGGAAGCCGCTTTCGGAAGCTGGCAGGCTGACGGGCCGAAGCCCGATGCGAGCGCACGACCGATTCCGTTGCCGAAGCCCGCGTCAAAGTTTATCTTAGCGCAACGCCGCGAGGTATCGGTACGACTGGGGCAACCGATGCCGTCGCGCCGCAGCCCGGATTTTTACGCCCTCAACCTCATGAACGCGATCCTCGGCGGTGGTGGCACCTTTGACACGCGCTTGATGCACGAGATTCGCGAAAAGCGCGGCCTGGTGTACGGCGCATCGAGTTCGCTCAACGTGGACAAATATCGCGGGACCTTGACGTTCGCGCTCAGCGCCAATCCGAAAAACGTCCGGGCGGCGCTGGCGATCCTGCGAGCCGAACTCGTTCGGCTGCAGACGGAGCGGCCGAGTGCCGCTGAAGTGGATCGCGCACGCAAGAAGCTTGTTTCGGGAGCGTTGGTCGGCGAAGAGTCGACCGACGGCATTTCAGCCCGGATTCAAAACATCGGGCTCAACGACTTACCCGTTGACTACTACGCAACGCTGGCGGCCCGCTACGCCGCCGTAAAACCGGCCGACATCGAGCGGGTCGCGCGGACGTACCTCAAACCCAACAATCTCATCGAGGTGTACGAGGGTCCCAGGAACTGACGCCGGCCCTCGTCTTCGCGGCATGCTCGTTGCTCGCGATCGCAGGCGCCGGCCCGCACGTGTCCACGAACATCCGCGCGAGCCCATTGACGGCCACACCGGTTGCAATCGGTGTCGTCCTGCCGTTGGCGGGTGACGACGGCGCCGACGGTATTATGGCGCGCAACGGCGTGCAATTGGCGATCGCCCAATGGAACGCCGAAGGCAAACAGCCGCCGATCGCGGCGATCTATCGCGACAGCGCCGCGCACGTCCAAAACCCGCACGCCGATGAAGGATCGGACAGCGATCCGCGAGCCGGTCATCGGATTGTGCAATTGCTAGCAAACACGACGCCGGTGGTCGCCATCATCGGCGCGCTAACGGGCGCCGCCGCATCCGAGGAAGCGCCGGCCGCCGGTCGCGAGCGCATTGCGCTGGTTTCCGGCAGCGCGCCACGCAACGTGGCCTCGGCATCGGGTGCGTCAGACACGTTTTTTCGAACCGGCGCCGGCGATCGCGGCGAGGGAATCGTCGCCGCTGAGGTCGCCTGGTCCAAAGGATATCGCCAAGTTTTCACGTTGCTGGTCACGGCCCGCGACAAACTCAATCGAAACAACCTTGAAACTGCGCGGGCGAGCGCTGTGCTGCGAGCATTTGTCGACACATTGCGCACGCTGGGCGGCACCACGCTTTTAGCGGATTCCACGGCCGCGCGCGCCGAGGCCATGCTGATCATCGGCCCCAGTGGACGCGGAACTTTCTTGGCGGTGCCCCCCGCATCGCACGTGTTGGCCCAAGACGCACGAACCGGGCGCATGGCACTCCGCGGCTACGCTCCGCCACCGATGGACTACGCGCGCATTGCACCTGCCGCCAAGTTGCTGCCCGAGCTTGCCAACGTCCAGCGGCGCTTCCGCGACCGCTTTGGAACCGTTCCGTCCAAAGAAGCCGTCGACTATATCGTTGCCACCCGCGTCGTTTTGAACGCGATTGGCGCTGCATCCACCGGGTCCCGACCGAACCGCGCAGACGTCCTGGCGAAACTCCAACAGGTCCGTTCGCGAACGCGAAGTGAGTGTTTCACGATCCGCTGGATCGCGGACCGCAAGCGCAGAGGCGAGCAACGCTGCATTGCCGTCCCGTCAGACTAAGGGGTCGCCACGCTCATCTCCGATTCGCGAAATTTCGGAGCGCATGCTGCGATGCGGGCGTAACCTTCGCGGATTCGGTCAGCTGGCGCGACGAAGCTCGTGCGCAGCCAGCCCGCCATCGTCGAACCGAACGCCTCGCCGGGGACTGCGACGACGTCGCATTCGTCGATCAACGCCTCGGCGAAGCGCCGGCCGTCGCGAACGCCGACATTGAGACAGACGTAGAATGCCCCCTCCGGTTCGACGGCTTCGAGGCCGTGTTCGCGGGCGGCTGCCAAGGCCGCGACGCGCTGGTCGGCATACCACTGCCGGTGGCCGGCGAGATCGTCGCTGGCGAAGATGTCGTAGGCTACACGCTGGGCGTAGGTGCTGGCGCATGACGAGAGCCAACCGTGAACCTTCCCCAAAGCCGGGACGGCGTCGGCCGGCGCGATTGCCCAACCCAGCCGAATGCCCGGCATCGCGTTGCTCTTCGACAGCGAGTTGATCGCGATCGTGTACGGGTAGTGATCGCCGAAATTACCGGCGTCGGCTGTAAACATCAGCTCGCGATAAATCTCGTCGTGCACGACATAGACCGGCGGGCCGGGGCGCGCAAGCAGCGCCGCAGCGATCTTCTTTACTCCGACGTTCGAGATCACCCGACCGGTCGGGTTTGCGGGCGAGCACAACACGATCATCCGCGTCCGCGGACCGAGCGCCTCGAGGATACGATCCGCATCAAGCGCGAAGTGCGTTTGGGCCGGCATCCCCACAATCTTGAGCGCGACACCTTCGACCTTGGCGATCTTGGCATAGACCATGAACGCCGGCTCGACCACCAGGACTTCATCCTGTGCCGGATCGAGCAGCGTCTTCATGACGAGGTAGACGGCCTCTTGCGAGCCTGTGGTTACGCAGACGTTCGCGGCAACGTTCAGCCCGGGATAGTTATAGTGATGCGCGATCGCCTCGCGCAAATCGAGGTCGCCGATGTTGGAAGAGTACCCGCAGCCGTGCTCGCCGACCCACCGCGCCGCTCGCTCGAAGTACTCCGACTTTGGCTTGAGGGTCGGCTGGCCCAGGCCTAAATCAATTGAGCTAGGTCGCTTTCTTGCATGCAACGCCCGAATATACGAACCTTCGACGCGCGCTATGGCCGGATTCATACCGCGACCCCGAAGTCGCGAATCGCCTGCTCGAGCGAGGTCTTGCGATCCGTCGAGGCGGTTCGCTCGCCGATCACCAGCGCACACGTCACGCCGAACTCACCGGCCGGAAAGCGTTTGGTCATCGTACCCCCGATGACGACCGAGCGTGGTTCAATCCGGCCTTTGCTAATGACCGGTTGCGACCCACGAACATCGACAATCGATGTGCTGGCGGTCAGAATGACGCCGGCGCCGATAACCGCTTCCCGGCCGACGAAAACGCCTTCAACGACGATCGCACGCGAACCGATGAACGCGCCATCCTCGATGATCACGGGCTGTGCTTGCGGCGGCTCTAACACCCCGCCGATTCCGACGCCGCCGGCCAGGTGAACGTTCTTACCGATTTGCGCGCACGATCCGACGGTCGCCCAGGTATCGACCATCGAACCTTCATCAACGTAGGCGCCGATGTTCACGTAACCCGGCATTAGAATCGCATTGCGACCCAGAAACGAGCCGTAGCGGGCGACCCCCAGTGGAACACAGCGGGCGCCGAGTTCTTTATAGTTCCGCTTGGTCGCCAGCTTATCGTAAAAAGTTGGTCGCTGGTCGCGCACTTCGATCGGGGTGCGATCGCCCACTTCGCCGATCTCGACGGCATCGTAGCGCTGAAAATAAAGCAGGATGGCCTGCTTCAGCCAGCCGTTGGTGACCCAGCCGTCCGCGCGCGGTTCGGCAACCCGCAAGCGACCGCGATCGAGCGCCTCGATCACCGCGTCGATGACGGCGCCCTCAGGACCCCGCAGGCCGCGCGGATCACGGACCAATGCCTCGACCGCTTGCTGCATTGCATCTGCATCCATGCAGCCGTCTCTCGCGCCGGCCGAAGGAACTCCTACCGCGGCGACCGCTCGACGTCCAGGCCGGCGTCCCGAACACTAGGAAAGGCTCACAGGAGAAAGCTCGTGGAATCACCGACTCCTGCCACCGAACTCAGGCCGCTCGGTCTCGGCGACGTGCTGGATCGGACCATCGCCTTGTGGATCCACACGCTCGTGAGGGCCTGGCAATCGTTGCCTTGGTGTTGGTTCCGTTTGCGCTCATCTTCGCGTAGCGGCGATCACGATTTTCGTCGGTGTCCGCCCGACCTATGCCGGGCTGGTGGCACCGCTCGCCTTGATCGTCATGCTGGCTCTGCCAATGCTCGTGTGGATGATCGCCGCCCCAATTGGTGTAAGCGTCGTCGCGCTACTTTCCCGATGGAGGTTATATCACGTTTGGGCGCAGAGGACTCTCGGCAAGTCGAGGCGTTACGTTTGGTGCTCTGGCCTTAAGGGTAACGAACTCTGCCGGCGACCACCGCTGCGCCATGAATTCTCGTTTGTATGCAGAATTGCATCGGCCGAGGATCGCGAGGCAGCGACCCATTCGGAGGAAATGTGCCCAATTCGGCCGACGACGAGCAACGCATCAACGCCATCCGCTTCCTGGCCGTCGATGGCGTGCAAAAGGCGAACTCGGGTCATCCGGGGTTACCGCTCGGGGCGGCTGCGATGGCGTACGTGCTGTGGTCACGCCACCTCAAATTTGATCCGGCTGATCCGAAGTGGTTCGACCGTGATCGTTTTGTTCTGAGCGCCGGCCACGGATCGATGCTGTTATACGCCTTGCTCTATTTGACCGGCTACGGCGTTACCCTCGACGATCTGAAGTCGTTTCGTCAGTGGGGAAGCAAGACGCCCGGTCATCCGGAAGTCCACCTCACGCCGGGTGTCGAGGGGACGACTGGTCCGCTCGGACAGGGGATATCGAACGCCGTCGGTCTGGCGATTGCCGAAGCCCACTTGGCGGCGGTCTACAATGCCCGCCAATCGATTTGCGACCACTTCACCTACGTGATCGCCAGCGACGGCGATCTCATGGAAGGCGTCGCGTCGGAGGCATGTTCGCTCGCCGGCCATCTGGGTCTGGGAAAACTCATCGTTCTCTACGACGATAACAACGTGACGTTAGCCGGCGCGACGTCAGTCGCGTTTACCGAAGACGTCGCCAAGCGGTTCGAGGCGTACGCGTGGCATACGCAAACGATCGACATCGATCACGGCAATGACGTCGAGGCAATCGACCGCGCGGTCGCCGCGGCCAAAAACGTCGCCGACAAACCTTCGATCATCTTGGTCCGAACGCACATCGGCTACGGCTCGCCAAAACAAGACTCGTTCGCGGCGCACGGCAGTCCGCTCGGCCCCGACGACGTCAAAAAGACCAAACAAACCTTAGGCTGGCCGACCGAACCCGCGTTCTTCGTCCCCGATAACGTGCTCGCATGGTGGCGGGCCAACGGCGCCCGCGGCGCCGCAGCGCACCGCGCTTGGAACGACGCCTACACCGCTTGGAAGCCTGCCAACTCCGAGCTTGCTGCCCGGTTCGAGCGGACGCGCGATGGCGTTTTGCCGGCGACGATTGCCTGGCCGGCGATTACCGCCGAGAACGGCACCGACATGACCCGCAAGACCGGCGGACTCGTGATGAACTCCATTGCGAAGGATGTGCCGGAACTGATCGGGGGCTCCGCCGATCTCGATCCGTCGACCGAAACCTATCTGAAAGGCTGTGGCGATTTCGAGCCCGGATCGTACGGCGGCCGCAACATCCATTTTGGTGTTCGCGAACACGCCATGGGCGCCGCAGCCAACGGCATCGCGCTGCACGGTGGCCTCATTCCGTTCACAGCGACGTTCTTCAACTTCCTGGACTACATGAAGCCGGCCGTTCGACTAGCGGCGCTCAGCGAGCTGCGGGTCGTCTTCGTTTTCACGCACGATTCGATCTATTTGGGCGAGGATGGTCCCACTCACCAGCCGGTCGAACAACTGGCGACCTTGCGTGCGACCCCCCACCTGGCTGTCATTCGACCCGCCGACGCCTTTGAAACAGTCGAAGCCTGGCGGTGCGCGCTCGAAGCGCGCGAACCGACGGCGCTCGTACTGACGCGCCAAAAAGTACCGTTTCTAGGGAGCCGCGCGGGCGGCGGGGTCGCGCGCGGAGCATACGTGATCCGGGATACGGCCCAGCCACCCGACATCGTGCTGATCGCGACAGGTTCGGAGGTCTCGCTCGCCATCGACGCGGCCGAACTCCTGGACGCGCAGGGAACCTCGGCACGGGTGGTGTCGATGCCGTGTTGGGAGTATTTTTCGCGCCAAGACCAGGCGTACCAGGACACCGTGCTTCCGCCACGCGTTAAGGCAAGAGTATCGATCGAAGCCGGGGCGACGCTGGGATGGGAACGTTGGGTCGGGGACGGCGGGCGCATCATTGGCATCGATCGCTACGGCGCATCAGCCCCGGCCGGCGTCATTGCCGAACACTTGGGTTTCACGGCGCAGCATGTGGCCGATGTCGCCGCGGAACTGCTCATGAAGGTGTAAGCCAGCTTTCGGGGGACGAAGCTGGTTTGCGTATAAACAACCGCCTATCATGAATACCCAAATGAACGATCTCGCGGCCGTCGGTCAGAGCGTCTGGCTCGACAATATCCGGCGTAGCATGTTCGCTTCCGGCGAACTGCAGCGGCTCATCGACGCCGGCCTGCGCGGCATGACGTCCAATCCCACGATCTTCGAAAAGGCGATCGGCAGCGGAACCGATTATGACGAACAGCTGCGCTCGCTCATCGGCGCGCAGCACGACCCGAACGTGCTGTTCGAGAGCCTGGCCATTGACGACATCCGGCACGCGTTGGATGAATTTCGGCCGCTCTACGATGCTACCGGCGGCGAAGACGGGTTCGTCAGCCTCGAAGTGTCACCATTGCTGGCGCACGACACGGCCGGCACGATCGCCGCCGCCAAGCGCTTGTGGGCGGCAGTCGACCGGCCGAACGTCATGATCAAGATCCCGGGAACGCCCGAAGGGGTTCCGGCGATCACCGAGACGATCGCCGCCGGCATTAACGTCAACGTTACGCTGCTCTTCGCGCTCGAAACGTACGAGGCGTCAGCGCTCGCATACATCGCCGGGCTCGAACGGCGCGTTGCAGCCAATCAAGGAATCGACCGCATCGCATCGGTCGCGAGCGTCTTCGTCAGTCGAATCGATACGGCCGTCGACAAGTTGCTCAGCGAGCGCGCCGCCAAGGGCGAGACGGCCGCGCAGTCGTTGCTCGGAAAAATCGGCGTCGCCGGGCTCAAATTGACCTACGCGCGGTTCAAGGATCTGTTCGGCAGCGAGCGTTTTGCGAAGCTACAGGCGCGCGGCGCACGCGTCCAACGCCCACTCTGGGCCAGCACCGGTACCAAGAATCCGGCCTACAGCGATTTGCTCTACGTCGAAAACGTCGTCGCCCCGAAAACCGTGAACACGATGCCGCCGGCGACGCTCGACGCGCTGCTCGATCACGGCAAAATCCGTCCCAATGCTATCGAGGAAGATCTCGCGGGCGCGCGGGCTGCGCTTGACACCTTGCAAAGCCTGCGCATCTCGCTATACGACGTCACCCAAAAGCTACAAGCCGAGGGCGTCGCGTCGTTCGCCGACTCGTACAAGGCGATGCTGGCCGCCATCGAGGGCAAGCAGCGGCAGCTGGCGGCCAATGGTGGCCGGCAAATGACGCTCAACGTCGGTGTCGCCGGCCCCGAGGTCGATGCGACTGTCGACCGGCTTGCGCTCAGCGATTTCCTGGCCAAGCTTTGGAAAGGCGATCCGGCGCCGTGGTCCGCGGATCCGGCCCACGGCACCATCATCAAGCACGCTCTGGGCTGGCTTGATTTTCCCGATCACGTCCGCGAAGCGATCGACGATCTGACCGCGTTTGCCCGCGAGATGGCGAAGGTCCACACCCATGTCGTCGTGCTCGGTATGGGCGGCAGTTCGCTCGCACCTGATGTGTTGCGAGCGACCTTTGGCAAACGCGATGGATTCCCGCAGCTGGCGGTGTTGGATTCGAGCGACCCGCTGCAGATTAAAGCGCTCGACGATTCGCTCGATTTGGCGCGGACACTGTTCATCGTCGCCTCGAAGAGCGGAACGACGACGGAACCCGAAGCATTTTTCCGCTACTTCTTTGAACGCATGCAGAAAACAGTCGGCGCGCGGCGTGCCGGCGATCATTTCGTCGCGATCACCGATCCCGGAACCGCGCTGGCCGCCGAAGCGAAGGCCAGCGACTTTCGGCGCGTCTTCCTCAACGATCCGGACATCGGCGGACGGTACTCCGCGCTGTCGTACTTCGGGATGGTGCCGGCAGCGCTTGCCGGCTACGATGTGGCGGCCCTGCTCGACCGCGGCATCGGCGTGCTTCACGCCAACGCGCGGACGACGGCGACCAAGGATGCCGACGGCGTCCGTTTCGGCGCAGCACTCGGCGCGCTCGCGAAAGCCGGCCGCAATAAACTCACGATCGTCACACATCCGAGCGTCGCGGCCTTCGGCGCCTGGGCGGAGCAACTCATCGCCGAGAGCACCGGTAAAATGGGGCTTGGCATCGTCCCGGTCGAGGGTGAACCGCTCGGCGAGCCGCACGTTTACGGCAACGATCGGGTGTTCGTCTACGTGGGTGACGGTCTTCAGCCGCCGGCGAACCTGCTTGGCGCGCTCGAAAGCGCCGGGCAGCCGGTGATTTCGCTGGCGATGAGCGATCCGCTCGACATAGGCGCGCAGTTCGCTCTGTGGGAGGTTGCAACGGCGACGGCGGGGTCCGTGCTGGGAATCGACGCCTTTGACCAGCCCAACGTGCAGGAATCGAAAGACAATACCAAACGGCTACTGGCGGAATTCAAGTCGAGCGGAAAATTCAACGAGCCGTCACCGGCCGTCGCGACTCCCTATGCCGGGGTCATTCCGCTATCGGGTTCGCGCGCAAACCGTTTTGGCACCGATCTGGCTTCGGCGCTCGCATCAATCTTCGCGCAAGTGAAGACCGGCGACTACGTTGCGATCACGGCGTACATGCAGATGAACGCCGAGCATATCGCAGCCCTGACGACAATTCGTCTGAAGATTCGCGATGCGCTCAAAGTCGCGACGACCGTCGGTTTCGGCCCGCGCTTTTTGCATTCGACCGGTCAGTTGCACAAGGGTGGCCCACCCAGCGGCGTGTTTTTACAGCTCACGACCGATCCGCCATTCGATCTACCGATTCCGGGAATGGTCGCGTTCCGAACGTTACAGCGGGCGCAGGCACTGGGGGATTTCGAGTCGCTCGACAAACGCGAGCGCCGGGGCGCGCGGCTGCAGTTAGCGGCGCCGCTCGAACAGTCGCTCGCTGCCTTGGCTACGGCCGTTGACGATGCGCTCGCGGTTCGCACCTGATGAAGCTCGCCATGATTGGTCTGGGCCGCATGGGCGCGAATATGACGACGCGTCTGTTGCAGGGCGGTCATCAGGTGGTCGTGTACGATCGCAATCCAGCGGCCGTCCAGGCATCGGCGGTTGAAGGCGCGACCGGCGCCGGTTCGCTTGCCGAGCTGGTCGCCAAGCTGGAAAAACCGCGGGCCGTGTGGATCATGGTGCCGGCCGGCAAGCCGACCGACGATACCATCGATGAACTCCTGCGGCTGCTGGCGCCGGGCGATACGATCATCGACGGTGGAAACTCGAATTATAAAGATTCGATGGCGCGAGCGGCGCTCGCCAAAAACAAGCAGGTCGATTTTATCGACGCCGGTACCAGCGGCGGTATTTGGGGACTGAAGAACGGTTACTGCCTGATGGTCGGCGGCGATCCGGCGGCGGTGCGCCGGGTGGAAGCGGTGTTCGTCACCCTGGCACCACCCGACGGGTACGCGCATGTCGGACCGGTCGGCGCCGGACACTTCTCCAAGATGGTGCACAACGGCATTGAATACGGGATGCTCGCCGCCTACGGCGAGGGCTTTGAGATCCTAGAAAAATCGCCGTTCGCGTACGATCTGCATCAACTAGCCAAGTTATGGTTGCAGGGCAGCGTCGTGCGCTCGTGGCTGCTGGAGCTGGCCGAATTGGCGTTCCGCGAGGATCCAAGCCTGGCGAAGATACGCGGTTACGTCGATGATTCCGGTGAGGGCCGCTGGACCGTCCAGGCTGCGATCGACGAAAACGTCCCCGCGCCGGTCATCACGCTCGCGCTGCTCTCGCGATTCGTTTCGCGCCAGGACGAGTCGTTCAGCGCCAAAGTCATCGCTGCCCTGCGCAACCAGTTCGGGGGTCATGCCGTCAAGGCCGAAGTCGCGGCGGCCGACGGCAAAAAATCGTGAGCCAAGCGCCGGTCGCCGCGCCGGCCGGCGGAACCGACGGGCATGCCAATCCGCTGCGAGCAGGACTCGAGACCAATCGGATCACCGACGCTTGCAGCCTGGTGTTCTTTGGTGCCAGCGGTGATTTGGCCAATCGTATGCTGTTGCCGGCGATGTACAACTTGCGGCTGGGTGACATCTTGCCGACCAATTTTGCGATCACCGGCGTTTCGCGTGGGGCGCAATCTGACGACGAGTATCGCGAGTGCGTCAAAAAATCGATCGCCGAGTTCTCGCGCACCGGACCCGCGCGCGACCCACTCTGGAGCGATTTCAGCCGGCGCCTCGCCTTCATCGGCGGCGACTTCGACGACGCCGCGACGTACAAGCAGCTCCACGCGCGACTGGAAAAAAACGATACCGAATTCGGCACCGCCGGCAACCGCCTCTTCTATCTATCGACCCCGCCGTCGCTGTTCGTGGACATCGTGGAGCAGCTCGATGCAGCCGGACTTGGTCCCAAAGCCAACTCCAAAGGTTGGACGCGCATCATCGTCGAGAAACCGTTCGGCGTTTCACTCGACAGCGCGCGGGCGCTGCAAGCCGAGATGACCAAAGTGTTCGAGGAGCGGCAGATCTACCGAATCGATCATTATCTCGGAAAAGAGCCGGTGCAAGACATCATGGCGCTGCGCTTCGCCAACGTGATCTTCGAACCAATCTGGAACCGCCGCTACGTCGATTCGGTGCAGATCACCGCTGCCGAAACCGTCGGCGTCGAAAGCCGAGGCGGCTATTATGACAGCGCCGGCACACTGCGAGACATGATTCAAAACCACGTGATGAACTTGCTGGCGCTGGTGGCGATGGAACCGCCGGTCACACCGGACGCCGACGCGATCCGAGATGAAAAATTCAAGGTGCTCTCGGCGCTGCAGCGGATCGGCACGGGCGACGTTGACAAGATCGCCGCGCGCGGCCAATACGGGGCGGGCACGCTCGAAGGCAAACCGGTTCCAGGATATCGCCAAGAACCGAACGTCGATCCCCGCTCCAACACCGAAACCTATGCCGCCGTCAAGCTGTTCGTCGAAAACTGGCGGTGGGCTGGTGTGCCGTTTTTTCTGCGCAGCGGCAAACGGCTGGGGCGCAAGACGTCCGAAATTGCGATCCGGTTTAAGGCGATCCCGCATCGGCTCTTCGGTGAAGCGGGCGAACTGATCGATGCCAATGAGTTGGTGATGAAGATCCAGCCCGACGAAGGGATATCGCTGCGGTTCAGCGCCAAGCTGCCCGGACCGAAGATGCACATCCGCTCGGTCAGCATGGATTTCAACTATGGTACCGGATTCGGCGTCGTTTCGGCGCCGGCATACGAACGGCTGATCGGCGATGCGCTGCGCGGCGACGCCACCCTGTTTACGCGCTGGGACGCCGTGCAGCGAGCTTGGGAAGTCGTCATGCCGATCCTCGAGCGTTGGAGCGAAGCGCCGGCGGAAGCGTTTCCGAACTACGCCGCCGGAAGTCAAGGCCCGGCCGTCGCTGATGCTCTCCTGGCCGCGGACGGCCGGGAGTGGCGCAAGATTTGAGCAGCCACGTCGCGGCGGCAACCGATCTGGCGGCCATTCACGAACTGTTACGCCAGGCGCGCGGCTCGCCGGCTGATGCGCCATGTAGCGGCCGCGTTGCAACCATGAACTTCATCGTCTACGTCGACGATGCCGCGCAGCTGGATTGGGTGCGCGAGCGCGCGCGCTTAGTCGCCGACAAACATCCGTCGCGCCTCCTGGTGCTGGAGGCCTTCCGGCACAACGGTGCCGAGGTGGCGACGTGCGGCCGCGAATCGGGCGGCGCGACGGTGGTGACCGAGTCGGTTGAACTCGCCGTTGGCGGCTTGGCGGCCGACGTGATCCGGTCGATCGCGCACAGCCTAACGGAGGGTCACATTCCGACGACGCTGTGGTGGACCGCCGGCGAGTTGACATCCAAGCCCGCGTTCAGCGAGCTAGCGACGTTGGCAACGAACATCGTGGTCGACTCTTCGGGCAGCGCGCAGGGTCTCGAACTCGTTCGCGATCTCGCTACGCTCTTTGATCGTGGAGCTGCCGACCTGCAGATCCACGATCTCGCTTGGATGCGATTAGCGGCATGGCGCGAGATGATCGCCCAACTCTTTGATGAACCGGCGCTGGCGGTGGACTTGCCGGCGCTGCAGGCGCTCGCAATCGACGCGGGGTCAGAGGCAGAGGCGATCTATCTTGCCGGCTGGCTCGCGAGCCGGCTTGGATGGCACGGCCACGATCGCGAGTTCGAGGCAGCGGGCGGCCACCGGATCGCCTTCAAGCTTCACCTTCGCGGCGAACGGCGGCGGGTGCTGCGCGTCGAACTGCGCAGCGCCCAGTCGGCGTACATCGCCGAATTAAGCGACGACGATCGCGTTATCGCGTTACGAATCGACGGCGCCAATGCGAAATCGCCGTGGCTCGTTCCGCTGCCAGCGGTCGACAATGCCTCGCTCATCGAAGCGGCTATACTTTCAAGCGCGCGCGACGAGCATTTCGAGCACGCGCTTTGTGATGCCGCTGCGATCATTGGTTAGAGTTCATCGTCAACGAGCATGCCGGCGGCGCTGAGCGTATTCGCCGATGAGTCCGCGCTGGCACCGGCACTGGCGGAGTGCTTTATCGAGTCTGCCGCCCGAGCCATCGCGCAGCGCGGCCGGTTCGACGTCGCCTTAGCCGGGGGCTCGACGCCGAAGGCAGCCTATGCATTGCTCGCGAGCGCGCCGCGGCGTGAGCGGGTCGCGTGGAAGGCGGTCCGCTTCTTCTTCGGCGACGAACGCTGCGTTGCACCAACCGACGATCGGTCGAATTTCAAGATGGCGTCGCAGGCGCTGCTCGATCCGCTCGGCATCCCATCGGAACGAGTCTTTCGCATCTCCGGCGAGATCGAACCGCGCCGCGCGGCGCACAGCTACGAGCGGGCCCTCGTGCAAGAACTCGGCCCGGGGGCGCGGCTCGATCTCATCATGCTCGGTATGGGCCCCGAAGGCCACACGGCGTCGATCTTCCCGGGCTCGCAAGCCTTGACGAACGAGCGCGATCTCGTCGTCGCGGTGTACGTGGAAAAAGTCGCGATGTACCGGATCACGCTGACGCCGCCCACGATCAACGCCGCTCGCGAGATCGTGATCGCCGCCGCCGGTGACGCCAAAGCCATCGCATTAGCGCGCGCCGTCGACGGTCCATATGACTCCAACATTACGCCGATTCAGGCCGTCAAACCGGTGGAGGGTGTGGTTCGATGGCTGGTCGATCGAGCCGCCGCTGCCAAGCTTTCAGCCGCTCCGAAAAGCGGTGTGCAGTAGTCGACGCGTCAGCTACCGACTACGCGGGCACCGGTTCGGCGCGCAACACGTCGGTCTTCTCCATCACCAGCGGTGCGTAGTTGCGCGAGACGACGTAATCCGGACGGGGATTTGGGGGAATCGGGTTCGGCCGATTGGAGCAGGCATTGTACGCCATGTAGACGTGCCACCGGTCGTTGGCGGACAGATTGTGGCCCGACGAGTGCAGGATGTTGCAACTGAACACAACGGCCGTTCCCGGTTTTCCGCTGATGGCGACCGGCGTCGAGGACGCTCGCAGGATCTCGCGCATCCGTTCCTTTTCTACCGTCCACTGCCGGTACGACGTCGTCGTTTCATCGGCGACCGCCGGTTGAACGCCGAGCTTGTGACTTCCCGGCAGGAAGTAGAGGCAACCGCCCATTTCACTGGCCTCGTCGAGCATCACGAGAAACGTCGCCATGTTCGGGGTGGGCACGCCGTCATATTGCCAGTATCCGTAATCCTGGTGCCACAGCCAGACGGTTCCGTCGATTGCTGTTTTGATGTTGCACTTGGCATGGTAGATGTAGGCGTCGTCTTTTAGGATCTGCTGCACCGGTCCGAGGAAACGCGGGGTCTGCGCCAGCCGCCGATACGTCGGCGAAAACGTTGGCCCATCCGGCTCGTGGACCCGATAGACCGTCCGCAGCGAGCCGTTTCGCTCGCGGATGATCGCATCGGAATCGACGGCGCCGACGCGCGCAAGTTCGGCATGCAGCACGCGGACTTCATCAGCCGAAAATAGTCCCTCGAACTTCAGGAATCCATCGCGGTCATACTGAGCCAATTGGGCGTCGGTCAAATGCATGCCGGCGATACCTCCGCTGTATGTTTACTACCGCGGCTCGGAGTGCGGCACCTCGTCGCCGGGCGAGCGCGGGATGGTGAGGGAAGCGACGGCGCAGCGCTGCCAGAGAGAGCGAAAGGGAAGCGACTCAGACCATCAAAAGAAGCAGGTCCTCGACTACCGCTAGCCGGGAGGGCCCACGTCTGCAGGAACTCGCGCAGCAAGTCGTCAGCGGCCTGGCAACGGGTTCCATCTTCGCGAGTATGGCGCTCGCGCTCGTGCTCATCTATCGTTCGATGAGCGTCATCAATTTCGCCCAAGGTGAGATGGCGATGTTGACGACGTTCTTGGCGTGGCAGTTCATGCAGCGGGGCATGCCGATGTGGGCGGCTTTTCTGGTTACGATCGCCATCGCGTTTGTCGGTGCAGTTGCGCTCGAGCGCCTGGTGATTAGGCCAGTGGAGCGAGCCGCGCCGCTGACGATCGTTATCGTCACGCTGGGACTGTTGATCGCCTTCAACGGCATCGCCGGCTGGTTTTGGGGCTACGTCGTGAAGTCGTTCCCCAGTCCGTTTCCAACACGACCGCTCCAATTCGGCGGCGTTGCGGTCAGTGCGCAGGATCTCGGGATCATTGTGGTCTCACTGGGGACGCTGCTCGCCATCTATCTGCTGTTTCAAAAGACGAAGTTAGGGCTGGCGCTTCGTTCGTCGGCGCTGTATCCCGAACAGAGCCGCTTGATGGGTATTCGGGTGAGCTGGATGCTGGCGCTGGGTTGGGGACTAGCGGCGGTCGTCGGTGCGATCTCGGGATTCATGGTTGCGCCGGTTGTGTTTTTGGATCCGAACATGATGCAGGGAATCCTCGTTTACGCCTTCGCCGCGGCGGTGCTGGGCGGAATCGAAAGTCCCCTCGGTGCGGTCGTCGGCGGCCTGGGCCTGGGGGTCGTCTTGGCGCTGCTGGGCACCTACGTCGATTTCATCGGGACCGATTTGCGGCTGCCAGTGGCGTTCTCGATTATCGTCGTCGTGCTGCTCGTGCGACCGGCAGGTCTGTTCGGTCGCGTGCGCATGATGCGAGTATAAGCGTTGGCGCGCGAGCGAAAACGCGGTCTGACGCTGGCCCTGTTGGCTTTTGCGCTCGTCATTGTCGCGCTGCCCTGGTTCGTTCCACCGTTTGTCGCCTTCCAGTTGACTTTCGTCGCGGCGTACGCGATCGCGATTTTGGGCCTGGTGATCCTCACCGGTTATAGCGGTCAGATCTCGCTGGGCCACGGTGCATTCATGGCGGTGGGCGGATATACGGTCGCCGTTCTGGCCGCGCGTGCCGGCATAGGATACTGGCTCGCGATTCCGCTGGCAGCCGTGCTGTGCGCGATTTTGGGGCTGGCGATCGGATTCGTCGCACTACGGCTGGCGGGGGTGTATCTGGCGCTGGCGACCTTTGCGCTAGCGACCTCGGTTCCGCCGATCCTCAAGCGTTTCAAGACGCTGACCGGCGGCGTTCAGGGAATCTCGTTGCCGACGGCGCACGCGCCGAGCGCTCTCGGGGCAATCCTAACGACTGAGGCCTGGTTCTATTACCTGGCGTGGGCAATCGCTGCTGTGTTGTTCGCCATCGCGTGGTTGGTGCTCGGTGGCCGCGTCGGCAGGTCCTTGCGAGCGATCCGCGACAGCGAGATCGCCGCCGTCGCCTTCGGCGTGAATCCGGTGTTCTACAAGACGCTCGCTTTCGGATGGAGTGCCGCGCACGCTGGAATCGCCGGCGCCCTCTTGGCTGTCGTCACCGCCTTCGTCAGCCCCGACGTCTACGGCTTCTCGCTCTCGTTATCCCTGCTCACCGGCGCCGTCCTTGGGGGCCTTCATGCGTTAGGGGGTGCCATTCTGGGCGGTATTGTCGTTGAGTTCTTACCGCTATGGGCGCAAAAGGTGAATCCGGCGGCGTCGTCAGTCGTGTATGGGGTCGCACTCGTCGTGGTGATGATCTTCGCGCCCGGCGGGCTGGCGGGTGCGCTCAATCGGCTGATGCAGCGTGTTTTTCGCTCGGCTGCACCGCTTCCGGCGCCACACCTTAAAGGTCGTACCATCGAACCCATTTCCGAAAAGCCACCTTAGTTACGAAGGAGCAGACATGTCTACTCGTAGATCCGCCGTCATGATTTTAGCGTTCTTGTTTACACTTGGAATATCGTCCGGCGCGCCGACGCCGGCCGTCAGCCAGTCGCAGCCCGGAGTGACCAGCACCGAGGTTCTCTTTGGTGGTGTTCACCCGTACAGCGGTCCGGCGTCGGGGTACAGCTCGATCGGCAAGGGTGCGATCGCGTTTTTCAGCTATATCAACGACAAGGGCGGCGTGAACGGCCGCAAGATCACGTACAAGGATCTCGACGATGGCTACAATCCACCGCAGTCGCTGCAGTTGACCAAGCAGCTCGTCGAGCAAGACCATGTCTTTGCAATGTTCAACTCGCTTGGAACGCCGGTGAACACCGTCCTGCGCCCATACCTCAACGAGAAGGGAGTACCGCAGCTTTTCGTCGCGACCGGCGCGACGACGTGGGGCAACGATGCTGCCAAGTACCCCTGGACGATCGGCTGGCAACCGGACTACCAGTCGGAAGCCGCGATCTACGCCAAATACCTTCTTGCCCAGCAGCCCAATGCGAAAATCGGCGTTCTGTATCAAAATGATGACTACGGCCAAGATTATCTCAACGGGCTCACTAAGGCACTCGGTGCGAAGGCCAACCTCATCCTCAAGTCGGTCAGCTACGAGGTCAGCGACCCCGACGTCAAGTCGCAGATCGCCAGCCTCAAGAACACCGGCGCCGACACGCTGTTCATTTTCGCCACGCCAAAATTCAGCACGCAAGCGTTTATTGCCGTCAGCCAGCTGTCATGGCATCCGACGACCTACCTGAACAGCGTCTCCAACTCGCAAGTCGTCATGCGCGCCGCGACCGATCAGGGCGGACCCAGCGCGACCAATGGCGTGATCTCGGTGATCTACTTGAAAGATCCAAGCGATCCGCGCTGGGCGAGCGACAGCGGAATGCAGCTCTACAAGCAGATTATGTCCAAATACATTCCCAACGGCGACCAAGCGGATCAGTTCTATCTATACGGAATGGGGGCCGCGTACACGCTGGTCGGCGCGCTTCAAAAAGCCGGCAAGGATCTCACCCGCGAGAAGCTGATGCAGGCGGCAATCCATATCCACGAAACCAACAATCCGTTCGTGCTGCCCGGGATTATCGTGCAAACGTCGCCCGACGACCGCTTCCCGATTCGCCAGGAACAGCTGGCGCGTTACGAAGCTGGCAAGTGGGGACTTTTCGGCGCCSTCATATCGGCTCGGCGCTGACGGGTTCATAGGGTCGCGCGGTGTTTCTGACCGTCCGCGAATTGACGATGCGGTTCGGCGGGATCACCGCGCTTTCCGACGTTTCGTTTGACGTCGCCCAGGGGACGGTTACCGGGCTGATCGGACCCAACGGCGCGGGCAAGACGACGTGTTTCAATTGCATCACGCACTTCTACCGGCCGACGTCCGGCGCAATCACGTTTAAAGGCGAAGACCTGCTGCGATGCCCGCCTTTTCAAGTCGTCCGCCACCGGATCGCGCGCACGTTCCAGAACCTCGAACTGTTCGCGACGATGAGCGTGTTGGAGCACGTTCTCGTCGGCTTCCACTCGCGTTTCGGGCACGGCGCCACCGAGCGTTCGGCGAGGCGCGAGGCACTCGATATCTTAGACCATCTCCAGCTTTCCGAAGTCGCGGATCTCCCGGTCCGCGACCTCGCGTTCGGGGCGCGGAAGATGGTCGAACTGGCGCGAGCGCTGGCGGCGAAGCCCGAGTTGCTGCTGCTTGATGAGCCCGCCGCCGGTTTCAGCCACGAAGAAGTCGAGCGGCTCGGCGAGACAATCCGCCGCGTTCAGCGCGACTTCCAAGTGACGGTCCTGATGGTCGAGCACCACATGACGCTGGTCATGGGAATATCGGATCACGTCATCGTTCTGAACTCGGGTCGCAAGCTCGCCGAGGGCGATCCGGCTGCTATTCGTAAAGACCCCGCGGTCATCGAAGCCTACTTGGGAGCGGTGTAAGATGGCGCTCCTCGACGTGCGCGACCTGCGTTGCGCCTACGGTGAGATCGAGGCGCTGCACGGCGTCACGTTCACGGTCGAGCGAGGCTCAATCGTTGCCCTCCTCGGCGCCAATGGCGCCGGCAAAACCACCAGCCTGCGCGGGATCGTCGGCATTGCCAAGACCTCGGGCTCGGTGACCTTCGACGGCACGCCGCTCGTCGGTCGCGCACCCGAAGAAATGGCTCGCCTCGGCGTTGCGCTCGTCCCCGAAGGTCGCGGGACGTTGTACGCTCTCTCCGTCTGGGAGAACCTCGAGCTAGGTGCATACATCTTGCCAAAACGGCGTGCGCAGGAACGCTATCGCCGCGTGATCGCGTATTTTCCCTGGATCGCCGAGCGCAAACACCAGCCGGCCGGGACGCTCAGCGGCGGCGAGCAACAGATGCTGGCCATCGCCCGAGGCCTGATGATGGATCCGCAGCTCATGCTGCTCGACGAGCCTTCGCTTGGGCTTGCACCGCTCGTTGTGCGCGAGATCTTCGCGCTGCTGCAGCAGATCAACCGCGATGACGGTGTAACGATTTTATTGGCCGAGCAAAACGCAACGATCGCACTCGCCTCAGCCGCGCACGCCTACGTTCTGGAGACGGGCCGAATCGCCGCATCCGGCTCCAGTGAGACACTGGCGCGCGACGATCGCATCCGACGCTTGTATTTGGGATATTAGCCTAGCGCTTGCATGTGCCCAAGGGCACGTCAAACAATCCACCAACCATTGTTCGCCCAGTCGGACGTGGGATGCCGCTGATCAAAGTTGATTTCGCCAGTCAGCTTGGAGTTGACACTCAACACAGGTAAATTCACGATTGGTGAACCAATCGATCGTGTAGGAGGCGAACTTTGACCGAACTTTCGTGTGCAGATTTAGAGAATGTAATTATCGAGAAACTTCCACCGATCGATCATAACGGCGAAACTGCCGAACACGTTTCGACCACGTCCGTAAGACTTCGTATGCCATACCGGCCGGAGTATATGGGCGGCGACATTTGGCGCCACAGCGGAGCGGGCGTGTTCTCGGGCCCGAAACTCATGGGCTTGGCAGATACGTCGATGTACGTCTGCATGCACGCTTGGGAAAAAACGTGGTCGCCGTTTTATCCAATTTAGTCATCAATTTCCTGCGCCCGGCTAGAGCCAGCGATTTAATCGCCGAAGCGACGGTAATTCGTCTTGGACGTCGTCTCGCGTATCTCGAGACCTATCTTTTTTCAGAGGGAAGTCCGGACCTCGTTGCTCACGCTACGGCAAGTTTTGCGTACCGCTTCGCGCGGGCAGAGTCGCACTAGCGTCTCCCACCAACAGCGTTACGGCGATGTCCCGAGTTTGGCCACATCCACGCCGTATCGCGCGAACACGTCGCCGCTGACGCGGTCGAGTTCCAAAAGCGCTTTCTCCAGGTCGGTTTGCGCCTGTAATTCGCGGCCGCGTTGGGTGGCGAGGGCGACCTGACGCTGCAAGACTAGGAACGTCGTGGAGTTTCCGGCCCGAAAGCGGCGCTCTTCGCTGGCCTCGACCGCTTCGGCCGCCGCGCGCGCGGCGCGGGCCGCGATCAAGCGCGACCGGCCGGAACGATACGCTTGCACGGCGTTACGGGCCTCGAATTGAATGCGCTGGATCAATGCGATCTCCTGGGTTTGCGCTAGCTGCACTTGTTCGCGCGCGATTTCTGCGTTGGCTTTCGCGGTACGGTTCCGCAACGGCAGGCCGAGGACCAGCGACGCCGTCGCCGACGGATTGCGGCCCGCGAACAAGTTGCCATACGACTGTCCCAAGCCGCCGCTTTGGAAACCTGGCGGCGCAGCGGTGGACCCGCTGACGAGTGGAATCTGCTGGCCCGGCGGCAGCGACCGATTCGCATTGGTGATGAGTGCGTTGATCGCGCCGATTTCCGCGAACGTCGTTGAAGTTAGCGGATTCGCACGCGGGTCAGTGGCCGTACCGGCGAAACCATTTTCGGCGAGATTCAACTGCAGGTCGATTTGCGGCCGGATTTGATCCTGCGCGAACCGCCGGTTGACTCCGGCCGTCGCGTTGGCCGCGCGAACCTCCCCGATTTCGGGGCGCTGCTTGATCGCTGCCAACACAACGTCGTCAAGCTTGGGCTCGGCGGGAAGCTGGCCGGTAAAGGATGTCGGCACCAGGTTCGCCAGCCAAATCGGATCGGACGGATTCCCCAGGATCAGCACTTTGAGCTGATTTTGCAGCCGCGAGACGTTCTGCACGGCCGAGAACACATTATCTTGAAAGAGTTGCACCTGTGCATCGGATTCAACAACGTCGACCGGCGCCGCTTGGCCGGCCCGGACGAGCCGCGCATTACTGCGGCTCTGCGCGCTTGCCTGCCGTAAGGCATCCTCTTGAATCGCAACGTTGCGCCAGCCGGCAACCAGATCGTAGTACGCGCCCACCGCGCTGGCGACGACGCTCGACGCGGTGAGGCGTAACGCGTCGGTTGACTGGTCGCGGCCGATGCGCGCCAGCGCAATTTGCCGGCGCGGCTCATCGATGCTCACCCCGCGCACGAGCGGTTGCGTCAAGTTGAGCGATAGCGAGGTCGCATAGAATGGGTCGTAACTGTTCGAGGTGCCATTGTTGTTCACACGCGAAGCCGACGTCCCCACCGTGTAGCGCGTACCGCCGATTCCCTGGCCCGATACCGTGGCGCTCAGACCAGCCGACGTTTGCGTGATCCCGCCACCGCCGGGTCCAGTTTGGAATAAATTGACCGCAGCGCTCGTGCCGGTAGAAAACGATGGCGCGATCTGCAGCCGTAAATCGTACGCTCCCTCGGCCGCTGCGATCGCGAAGCCGGCGATGCGGCGGTTTCCTTGCGAGAGCACGAGATCGGTGTTGCGGCCCAGTGCCATCGCGACTGCCGCTTCGAGCGACAGTCCGACGAATGGCTCGTTGTTGCCGACGATGCTCCCGGACGGCAGCGGACCCGGCACGGTCGGAAACCTTGAATCGATCGCCGGCACCGGTGGCAAAACCGCGTCGCGGCCGGCGTTCGCCGGCGCCGGCGACGGCACGATCTGGGCGATGGACGCGGCGAAAATCAGGGCAGCGAACGACACGCAGTACCTCCTTATTCCGAAGCGGGAACGGCGTCGCCGCCGACTTTGGGGCGGCGCAACAAAAAGACCATCGGCGTCAGCACGAACGAGATAATAGCCGTCGCGCGGGCTGTGTCGGCGTACGCGAGGACCGCCGCTTGTCCGTTGACGAGCTTGTTGAGTTGCGCGCGGGCGGTGGCGGACTGAGCCCCACCATGGGCCTGCAAGTAGCTCGCGACCGCGGGCGACGACAAGGTGATCTGTGAAGCGAGCTGTTCGTGATGCGCGGCGTTCGACCGCGCAAGGATCGTGACCAGCGCCGCGATCGCAATGCTGCCGCCGATCTGGCGCGAAAGGTTGAAAAAGGCCGACGCCGCCGGAATATCTTTGGGCTCGGGGCTTCCCAGCACCGTCAGGCTCAGGGGCACGAAGATCTGCGACAGTCCGACACCGCTGATTACCAGCGGCCACAAAAATGTCCAAAACGATGAATCGGTGGTCGTGATGTTCGCGAGCATGAGATTCGAGATTCCGATCATCACGAACCCGAATCCAACTTGCCAGCGCTGATCGATCAACCCACGGCTGGCCAGCATCGCGCCGATCGGCGTCAGCAGCATCACCGCCAGGGCTCGCATGACCAATAGCGCACCCGACAAGGTCGCGGTGAATCCGAGCGAACTCTGGACGTATTGCGGAAGCACGAGCACAGTACCGTAGAGGCTGATCCCCAGCACCATGCCCAGGACGCTGCCGGCTGCGACCGACCGGTACCGCAGCACCCGCAAATCGACGACCGGTTTGCGGCTGCGCAATTCCCAAATCACAAAGACGATCAGGCCGACCACGGCCAGCGCCGAAAACAACACGATCGAGCTGTCGTCGAACCAGTCTTTTTGCTGGCCTTGATCGAGCACGTACTGCAGCGAACCGATCCCAATCGCCAGCAGCGCCAAGCCGCGAGAATCGAGCGGAACGGCGCGCGCCGGCACGCGGTTGCGCAAGAACAACACGACCAGGGTGGCGGCCAAGATCCCGAGCGGCAAATTGATGAAGAACGCCCAGCGCCACGACAGGTTATCGGTGATGAGCCCGCCGATGGTCGGGCCCAAGGTCGGCGCAACGATCACGCCCATCGCAAAGTAGCCGGCGGCTTTCGCTTGTTCGGCGCGCGGGTAGATCTCGCGCAAGATCGCTTGCGACGTCGAGATCAAACCGCCGCCGCCCAGGCCCTGAACGATCCGCCAAAACACCAGCTGCTCGAGCGAACCGCTCAACCCGCACAGCACCGACGCGACCGTAAACAGGACAATCGACGCGGTGTAGTATTGCGTCCGCCCAAAGCGCATTTGCAACCAGGGCGTGATCGGAATGACGATCACGTTGGCGATGATATAGCCGGTACCGATCCACGCCGCCTGATCGATGTTAGCGCCGAAGTTCCCCTGGATGTTCGGCAACGCGACGTTGACGATCGTGACGTCGATGATCTCGAGCACCGTCGCCAGCACGATTGCCACCGTGATGACGGTCCGGCGCAATCCATACTCGACCCCGTCGGGGTTGAGTTCGGGGACGAGCGCCGCGCCCCGCCGCAAGCTGCCGGCGGCCGACGCCACCGTTATTTGACCTTGACGGCGGTTTCGACCGACATGCCCGGTCGCAGCGGATACGCCGGGTCGAGATGATCGAACGCAATCCGCACCGGAACGCGCTGCGTCACTTTGACAAAGTTGCCGGTCGCATTCTGAGCCGGGATGATGCTGAAGGTATTTTGCGAGGCCGGCGCGATCGCTTCGAGCCGGCCGGCAAACGTGACGCCTTTGTACGCATCGACGGTAATTTGCGCCGGCTGGCCGACCCGCATCTTGCCGAGCTGCGTCTCTTTATAGTTCGCGGTCACATAGACATGACCCGACGGAACGATGACTAGAATCGATTGGCCAGGGCTGAGCGTTTGCCCGACCTCGACGTTTTTCGCCCCGACGTAGCCAGCGATCGGCGCGAAGATCTTGGTGTTGGCCAGCTGATCTTGCGCGGTGCGCAATTGCGATTGGGCCTGCACCACTTGCGCCTGCGCCGCGTCTGCTGTAGCCTGCTGGGTCACGATGCGGTTCGGCGTCGCGCTCTCGGCCAGCTTGCCTTCGGCGGTGGTCAGCGATCCTTGCTGGACGTCCACTTGCGCCTGGCTACTGCCGGTCGCCGCCTGTTGCGCGATCAGCTTCTGGCGCGCGGCGACCAGGTTCGCTTGAGCGGTGGCGACCGCCGCTTGGGCCTGCCGTTCGTTTGCTTGCGCGCCGGCCGCGGTAGCCCGAGCGGCGTCCAACTGCGAGCGCGCGACATCGCCAGAAACGGCGAGCGACTGCGTGCGCCCAAGATCGGCTTGAGCTTTGCGCAGCGCTTCGCGGGCAGCCGGAACGCCATCTTGCGCCGCCTGCAGCTGCGCGGCGGCGGCGGCGACGGCAGCCTGGGCGGCCGCGATCTGACCGCGTGCCGAGCGGACGGTCTCGGCGGCGCTGGCGATACCGGCCTGTGCTTGCGCCACCGAACCACGGTTTTGCGCGACTTGCGCCGATTGCTGATCGCGGATGAGCGCGACATTCGCCTGGGCGGCGCGCGCCTGCGCCCGCAGTGCCGCCACGGTCGCTGCCGCCGCTGCCACCCGTTGCTTTTCGTCGGTATTATCGAGCTGGATCAGCAACTGGCCCCGCTGAACTGACTGATTGGTGTCGACTGCGATCTGCGCGACCCGCTCGGAGATTTTGCTGGTGACGGTTACCTGGTCGGCGTCGATCTTGGCATCATCCGTCGACTCATGCGACGACGCGTATAGCAGATAGCGCACGCCGAAGAACGCCCCGATTGCGACCACAACGGCGACCAGCGTGAGGATCAGCGCGCGCGGCGGCCGCTTGCGCGCCGGGGCGAGCGGTATGATTGGCGGCGTTACCAGCGGTGGCTCTAGGGTCTGGGTTGCACTCACCGCCGCACCCGCACGCCATTCAAGAAGATGTCGACCAGCGTTCTCACGATGCGTTCGCGCGAAAAGCACTCGGTGGCCCAGACGCGCTGACCGATGACATAGGCGAACAGCGGCCCCATGAAGAGGTGCGCCAAGTCCTCGGGGTTTCCGCGCAGTTCGCCCGCATCGATGCGGCTGCGGAAAAATTCGGTCATAACGGCCAACTTGGCGCGCGGGATTCGCCACATGAGGGCGGCGCCTTCCGGGTCGGTCGCTACTTCAGCCAGGGTCACGAAGATCAAATCCTTGTTTTGCTCCATGTGCTCGACGATGGTCAGCCCCAGGGTGACGAGGCTTTGTTCGAGCGGGCCTTGTTGCGCGTCAGCCACTTCCCGGAGGCTGGCTATTTCACAAAAATGCTCGCGCATCGCCTCGAGCAAGCCTTGTTTGGTCCCGAAGTGCCGGAAGAGTGTGGCCTCGTTGACACCGGCCCGCTCGGCGACCTCACGGGTGGTCGTTCCCCGACTGCCATTACGAGCGTACAGCTCCCGCGTTGCGCTCAAGATGCGCAACCGCGTTTGGTCAGCCGACGTTCGGACCGGCGTTTCGGTGTCTTTCAGCACGTCAGTGACCCTGGTTCTTTGTGAAGACGTTGTCGTCAATTGCCACGTTCGTGTGATAATTCGTGTAATTTGCCTCCACCGACGCCGAGATGTGTGGAATGCGAATTGTGGAATGTTGCGCCGAAATCACACTGAACGCTCCTTCTGATTTGAAGTCCTGCGACATCGCAATGAAGCCGCCGTTATAGTAGAACCATTCCATTTGATCGATGTGCCAGGCGACCGGGTCGACGAAAACGTCTTGATGGTCGATCTGACCGCGCACTTTTTTGTTCATCCGCAGGACGAGATCGCGGTGACCGTTGATGGTCCGTTCGCCGGCTAGCGTGATGTTGTACCGTTGCTCCCAACTCGTCGGATCACCGATGTCGGCATACAATTTGTCAAAGCCCTTGGCATAGGCTGGCACGCGCTCGAACACGACCTCGAAATTGTCCGGCCGCTTAAAGTAAGTCGTGCCTTCGAGATGCTGGCTGAAATACGGAAAACTTCGGAGCTTAAAATCGACGTTGACATGGGCCTGATAGGAGTGCATGGCGGGGTTCTGCTGGATGATCCTGGCGATGATCGCCGCCGGAGCAAGGTCGTTTTGGGCCATCGCCGGCCGGCCGAGCAAACTAGCCGCCAGTGCGCCGATCGCCACAGCGACCGCGACAGCACGCCGGGTTCGGCGGCCGGTCGGTTTCGGTCCGATAGAGTCGGGCGACCGCACGACCGAAAAGACACGGTCCAAGCCCGTCGTCGCCAGCGTTGCCAGAATGCTCGGGCGAGACGTAGCCAGCACAAGGCTACCTCCGCGTTCGCGAGCGGCCCGCAAGATCGTGATGAGCCCAGCAATCGTGGGCGAATCGAGGACTGCCAGGTCGTCGAGATCGATCGCTGGGGAATGGGTTCCCGCGTCGATCGATGCGATCACTAGGGCGGAAAACGCGCTCAGGCTGGCCGGGGTGATCGGCGGGCTGAGGCGAAAAGCGGGCGACGAAGCGGGGGCGGGCATGGAAGTAGTCCTTCATGCGTGTAGGTACTTGCGTGAGCAACGATAACATACTGCGACCAGATTCCGCAAGCAAGTGCTTGCACGAGATTTTAATTTCAGAATCTCAGCTTGTTCAGTGGGCCAATGCCGCCGGGCTTCGGGATCCGGCGATCGTCATCACGGACGTCGCCGACCAGGGCCAAGCGATTCCTCGCCCGATCGCGCAACTCGCGCCGGACCGACCGCTCTATCCCGCCAGCATGATCAAAACACCGATTGCCGCTGCCCTCACTCACCTTTGGTCGACAGGCGAGTTGCAGGCCGGCGACCAGGCTGAGGTTGGCGTCGCGAATATGACCGCGAACGATCTGGCGTCGCCGCTCATTCCCGGGTATCGGGCCTCGCTCGACGAGCTTGCGAACTTGATGTTGACGCGCTCCGACAACGTTGCCACCAACATGCTGATCGACACGATCGGCCGCGGGCGCATCACGACGATCGCCGCGCGGCTCGGCTTGCCGCGGACTGCCGTTCGGCGCAAGCTCTCCGGCAGCCATCCCCTCATCGAGGACCCCGAAGCCACCGGCCGCAACGCTCATCCAGCCGACGAAGCCGCCCGGCTCTTCGGCGCGATCGCCACCGCAAGTATCCCCGGAGCGACCTGGTTGTACGAAATGCTCCTCGCTCAGCGCTGGAACGACAAGCTCAGCCCTGGGCTGCGCGCGTCCGATCGCTTCGCTCACAAGACCGGCGAAACGAGCGAAGTATCGCACGACGGCGGCATACTGATCACGGCCGACGGCCGCCGCTACGTTGTCGTCGTCTACACCGCACTACCGGCCGTCCCCGAGAATACCGACCGCATCGGCGCGTTCATGCGCGCGTTGCGGCCGCACTTATGATCTGCGGCGAGCCGATGCCCGCAGGGGCTTCCCTGAACGCGTCAAAGCCGATCCCCTTACCGGCGCTCGTTTCTCTTTATTTCCGGCACCGGCAGACCCAAGGGAGTGATCGTGCGTAGATTATCGCTGCTCATCGGACTGGTATTCGTGCTGAATTCGAGCGCCGTGTTGGGCGCAAACTCGACCAAACCAGGCCCCGCAGCCGGCAAGACGGTGAAGATCGGCGTGATCTTCGACGTGACCGGATCGGCCGGCGCGTACGGAACGTCGCAAAAACAGGCGCTCGAGCTAGCAGCCGCGGATCTCGGCGCCGGTCTGATCGACGCCGGCGGCGCTAAGCTGGTTTTCGACATCCAGGATTCGGCCAGCGATCCGGCCCAAGTTGTGACGCTCACGCAGAAGTTCACCTCCGATGGATCGGCGCTGTTGATCGGCCCGACCTTATCGTCCGAGGCAAAGAAGGCCGACCCGATCGCCGTCAAGGCCGGATTGACGATATTAGCGACGTCGAACACCGCGCAAGGGGTCACCGATATGGGCCCGTGCGTCTTTCGCAACTCGCTGGCCGAAGAGCAGGTCGTGCCCGAAGCCGTGAGCCGGATCGCGAAGTCTTGGAAGTCGAAAACTGCCGCGATTATCTACGGCGATGACAATCAGTTCACAAAAACCGACTACGACATTTTCAAAGATGCGCTTGCCAAGAACAAGATCAACGTCGTCGATGTCGAGACCTATCACACCAATGATGTCGATTTCAAGGCCCAAGTCACCAAGATCATCGACAAGAAACCGGATGTGCTCGTCGTCGGCTCGCTATTGGCCGAAGCCGTGAAGATCATCCAGCAGGCGCGCCAGGCCGGCTATAAGGGCCACATGATCGGGGGCAATGGTGCGAATTCACCCAAGATCATGGAGCTGGCCGGCAAAGATGCCGAAGGCTTCGTCGTTGGCGCAGCGTACTATGTCGGCAACAACTTCAGCGGCAACCACGCGTTCGTCGAGCGCTACAAGAAAAAGTTCGGAGCCGGCCCCGATCAGTTTGCGGCTCAAGCGTACGCGGCGGCTCAAATCGCAGCAATCGCCACCAAGGGCGGCGCGACGACCTCCGAGCAATTCTGCAGCACGTTCAAAAAACTGCCGGTTGTTTCAACCGTGCTGGGGCCGCTTGCCTTCGAGCCGAGCCGTGATGTCCGGGCAGCTAGCGCAATCATCCAGGTGGACAAAGGTCAGTTCACTTACCTGAAGTAATGGGGGACGCCCCCGCAACCGCGATCGCCGGACGCAGACACAATTTGCGGCTGGCGCCGGGCGTCGGCGGTCTCAGTTGCTAACCCAACAACTTGCAAACGGCATTTTCCTAGGCGCCGTCTACGCGCTCTTTGCAGTCGGCTATACGCTGGTATTCGGCGTCCTCGACATTCTCAATTTGGCACACGCCGCGATCTTTATGATCGCGGCGTTCGTAACGCTGGCGTTGGTGACGGCCGGTCTTCCGCTGGTGGCGGCGTTTGTCGTTGCGCTGGCGGTCGCTGGGTTGCTCGGGGTTTTGCTCGATCGGGTCGCATTCGCGCCGCTGCGGCGGCGCAATGCCGGAACCTTGGCGCCGCTGATCTCGAGCATCGCGGTAGCGATCATCTTCGAAGGCGTCATGCGCGGCATCTTCGGCCCGGAGGAACATCGCTTCGCCCGGACGCCATTCGAAGGCGCGCAGTTCCACCTGGGTTCGCTGACGTTCGGCGCGATCGACCTGGTGGTCGTCACCATCGCCGTTGGGCTGATGCTCGTCCTCAGCTACGTGATGCGCTCGACTACGCTCGGTCGCAACATCCGCGCGGTCGCCGACGACCGGATTGCGGCAGCGTTGCTGGGGATCAATCTCGAGCGAACGATCGCGCTCACGTTTTTTATCTCGTCGGCGCTCGGCGGCGCTGCCGGCACGCTGATCGGGCTGCAATACAATAGCGTCTCGATCGACATGGGCTCGCGCATTGAACTCAAGGGCTTGGCGATCATCATCTTCGGCGGGATGGGCAGCATCACCGGCGCCGTCGTCGGCGCCTTTCTGTTGGGGATCGTCGAAACGCTGTCGGTCGCCTACATCTCATCAAGTTATCGCGATGCGATGGCGTTCGGCGTGATGTTCGCGATCCTGGTCTTGCGGCCAACCGGTTTGTTCGGCAAACGCGCACTGCGCGTCGCCTAGGAGCGCGCTAGCCGCGATGTCGCTCGCTGCCTTCTTGGCCGCGCATTCCAAGCTGATCGATCAGGTCGGCATCAACGCGCTGCTGGCGCTGTCGCTGTCGATCTCGCTGCGTGCCGGCCAGCTCGCGCTGGCTCAAGCGGCCTTCATGGGCATCGCAGGCTATGTCGGTTCGATCGGTGCGGTAAAATACGGCTGGAATCTGTTCGAAGCCGCGTTCATCGGCGCGCTGGCAGCCGCCGCCGTCGCTGCTGTGCTGGCGCTGCCGATCGGGCGGCTGCGCGGCGTCTTTTTGGCCATCGCCACGATCGGTTTCGGCGAGATCGCGCGCATCATCGAAATCAACGCTCCGATCACCGGCGGCGCCGAAGGTTTCGCCGGGATCCCCAACGATGCCAACACGTTCACGATCTTCGGAACGCTGGCATTGATCAGCATACTCTTGATTCTGTTCGATCGAACCAAGTTCGCGCTCGCAATTGCCGCGACGCGGGAAGACGAGAGCGCCGCGCGCGGCGTGGGCATTGACACCGCCGGCGTCCGGTTGGCGACGCTCGTCGCCGGCGCGATGGTCGCCGGTATCGCCGGCGTGCTCTACGCTCATGCCAACTTCTTCATCACACCCGGCGACTTCGGCTTCGGCCGCATGGAACAGATCCTGGTGTACTGCGTCATCGGCGGCGTCACCAATTCGGTCGGTGCCGTGTTGGGTGCGACGGTGATGACGGTCCTGCCGGAACTCATTCGATTCTTGCACGACTACCGCCAAGTGACCAGCGGCGTCATTTTGCTCGCCATCGTCCTCTTCGCGCCCGATGGCATCGCCGGTTTGTGGAAACGGCGCCGGTGACGGCCGCGTCGCTGCAGCGCTCGATCCTTAAAGTGACCGACCTCTCGGTGTCGTATGGCGGTGTCGCGGCACTATCGCGCGTCGGTCTGAGCATTGAGCCGGGGACGGTGGTGGGATTGATTGGCCCCAATGGCGCTGGCAAAACGACGTTGATCAACGCGGTGACGGGGCTGGTGCGGCCAAACCATGGAAGCATCGCGCTGGGAGCAAGCCGCCTTGATCGGCTGGCGCAATATCGCGTGGCTCGCAAAGGCGTCGCCCGCAGCTATCAGAATATCCGGCTGTTTGCGGCGCTGACCGTCGCGCAGAATGTTCGCGCTGGCGCGTATGGACGCCGAACGGCGCTCGATGATGACGCCGTCCGAGCACTCATGCGGCGCACAGCGATGCAGGCGTGCCCGCTGGATTCGATCGCTGGCACGCTGCCGTACGGCGAGCAGCGGCGGCTCGAGATTGCGCGTGCGCTGGCCGGCGAGCCGACGATCTTGCTGCTCGACGAACCGGCAGCCGGTATGAACCCACGCGAAACCCACGATCTGCGCGACATCATTGCGCGAATCGCCGCCGACCGCATCGGCGTGCTGTTGGTGGAGCACAACGTCTCGCTCGTGTCTGCAGTCTGCGACCGCATCGTTGTGCTGAACTTCGGTCAAGTGATCGCTACGGGAACGCCGGCCCAAATCGCGCGTGATTCGGCGGTCATCGAAGCGTATCTGGGGACCGAACACTAATGCCGCCTTCGGAGCCGCGCGCCGGCGCCGCGATGCTCGAGGTCGACGACCTGCGCGCGGGCTACGGCCGCATCGAAGTGCTGCACGGGATTTCATTGCGCCTCGCCCCCAACTCGCTGTGCGCGATCATCGGCGCAAACGGCGCCGGCAAGACGACCCTCCTGCTGGCGCTCTCGCGGATCATTCCGTTGCGCAGCGGCCGGGTCTGGTTCGACGGCGCGGATTTAACCCACGCCAGCTCGCATGCGATCGTCGCCGCTGGTCTGGTGCACGTTCCGGAAGGTCGGCGAATGCTCGCGCGGATGACGGTATCCGAAAATCTCGCGGTCGCGGCCGGCGGGAGCACCACGGCTTCGCAGCAGATCGAGGCGATGTACCAACGGTTTCCAATTTTGTTCCAGCGCCGCTCGCTGAGCGCCGGTTCGCTGTCGGGCGGCGAACAGCAGATGCTCGCGATCGCGCGCGCGCTGGTAACCAAACCCAAGGCGCTGCTGCTCGACGAGCCCTCGATGGGGCTGGCACCCAAACTCGTCGCCGAGATATTCGCCATCATTGAGGCCGAGCGCTCACGCGGCACGGCGATTCTGCTGGTCGAGCAGAACGCCCGCAAAGCGCTGGCGATCGCAGACTACGCTTATGTACTGGATCGCGGCACGATCGCCCTCGACGGCAAAGCCGCCGATTTGATCGGCCGCGAAGAAATCACCGCGGCATATTTGGGCGAATCGCCCGCGTAAGCGAGCGTTCCGTTCGGACACGTCCAGATGCGCGACAAGCAAAGGTGACTTGCGACAAGCGCGGCGTCCGACCGAAGATGGCGCAGCTGCGGGACGTGCGTACCGCATCACGTCCTCATCCGCTTGGCGATATTTCAGCCTAAGGCCGCTTGGCGGCCGCCTACAGCTGATCCCAGTTCGTGAACGGGGCCGGGAAAGTGTATGGCGGTCCCACCTCGATAACCATGTCGGCGTGTTCCGAGAGTTGGGCCGTCCGAGGGTTGGCCGAAAAGCGCCGGCCACCGACAAAGACGCGCACTTCCCCCGGTTTCGCCCGGACCGCCGCGACTCGGGTGGGGCTCAACGGCTGTCCCCAGACGTCGAAGAACTGGCCCAAGGTAAAAGTCTGGAGGACCGGCGCTTCGACGTGGATTATTCCGCCGGCCGCATGCGTGTGGAGCCAGTACAGACAGCGGCCAGCAAGCGGCCGCCCCACGTCGCCCGGGATCGGCACCGTTTTGCCGTGATCGAAGATCGCTAGGTGCTGATGGATGTGAAACGCCACGCCCTCGGCCTCATCGCAGCGAATCCCGTCGATCGTCGGCGCCGCCGCCCGGCTTGGGGTGCCGCAGAACACCAAAGTCACTGCGAAAAATAGCGCCCAAAGTCGGTAAGAAGCGTTCACGGGACTCCTTCTGTGAGTAGCCGGTTGAGGCTCGGCGAATAAACGCGGTTTCTTGTGGATTCGTTGTGAGCAGCGCCAAAAACCGCTTGCGAAGCATATTGCGGGATGCTACCATCGAATCACTTCAGAAATGAAGTGTGATGAGCGTGACATCGCGATCGTTTATCGATCCAAACGGAAGAGGCCACACGCGCAATGCGTCGAGCAATCGAGCGCAGCAGCGATGGTGATCGGACGAAAAGCACGCCGCGAGGGCTTGTGAGAAATCACGGGCCCTCCGTGTTTGTGGCGTCGTATCGATTCGCCAATGCCAAAACGATCGTTCGCACCTGGTCGCGAACCGTCGGCGGCGCGACAATCTCCGCTTCGGCGCCCCAGCGCAGCGACCAGCGGACGATTTCGGCCGGGTCGGCAACAACGTACGTGATGTCGACTGAGCCGTCCGGCCGTTCGACGAGCTCCCGCTCGCGCACGATCCGGTCCGCGCGCGCGGCCGCCGCGACCACAGGCGCAAAGCGCACGGTCACTCGCGTCGCGACGTCCGCGTGCATGGTGCCGCTGACCGACCGGGCCGCGAATTCTTCGATTTCAAACTCGGGCGGAATGACGTAGCGCTGGCTCGCAAATCGCGGCTTCGCGACACGATCGATCGCAAACACTCGAATCGCCCCACGACCGCGGTCGTGGGCGATGACGTACACGCGGCCGTTCGAGACCACGAAACCGTACGGGTCGACGTGCCGCTCGGATTGCCGGGCACGCTTGTCGAGGTAGCCAAATCGGATGCTTTGGCGGTCGCGCTGTGCCCGCTGGACCAACTCGAAAATCGCGCTGCGCGCGACATCGAGTTCGATGTCGGCGAATTGCAGCAATACGGCCGGTTTCTCGCTCGCCGCGACGCTTCGCCGATCGGCAACGCCGGCCAGCTTCTGCGTCACTCCATCGATCGAAGCGCCAATATTTCCGCCGAGGGAATTGGCAATCCCGCGTAACGCCGTCAGGCCGAGCATCTCGTTGCCGGAGAACTCGAGCTTGCGCAGGGAATGCCCCGATTCGAACCGGTAGACACCGGCCTGCCGGTCGTAGTACCACGGAAAACCCGCGTCAGCCAAGATCGTCAGATACCGCCGGAGCGTTCGGGTGCTCGGCAGCAC
>JRHI01000354.1_pt1 | contig 51821 bp, 39 predicted proteins | sample 215371 | NCBI WGS metagenome assembly JRHI01 (sample SAMN02929681, study PRJNA255918) | sediment metagenome | biome: cave system; feature: Ice Cave; material: Sediment; isolation source: sediment from deep within a dark volcanic ice cave with no known source of... ...
CGCTGCTTCCTCATCCGCTTTCTCCGTGTAGTACCCGCCAATACGAATACCCCGCAGGAGCCGAAGTCATCGGCCAGGTGACAGCAGTGGCGATGCGTTTGTCAGCTAACTGGCGATAGCTCACCTGTTTTAGAATCACGCTTCGATTCCGCTTCCCTCTTCTCAGCCACGAGGGCCATGCGGTCGCTCATTCCTAAGGTTTGACTTGCATCGCATAAGATCCGGAGCAAAACTTTCTTCCACGCGGTTGCGCCGGCATGCTGATTGGTCGAGCGCAAGCTGGGTACGAGCGACCAGATCTCTCGCACTCCAAAGCCAGCGCGCTCGATGCACAGCCGCAAGCTGGAGTGCGTGAAGCCCCAGAGGTGCCAGGGCACCTCATCAATCGGGCAAAAATTCTGGCGGAATAACATGCGCTTTGTCTTTACAACGCGTTGCGGCAGGCCCAAAGCATCCGGAGTGGTGATGATGAGAATACCGCCAGGCCGCAGAATACGGTGGACCTCGCGTAACTCTTCGATGGGATCGGGCACGTGTTCGAGAACATCCAGCAGGGTGACAGCGGAGAAATGGTTCGCCGGGAATGCGGCCGAATGGAGCGTTCCGTGGATGGCCGTAATGCTGGCCACTTCGCGCGTGTACCGGCAGGCCGCGGCGCTGGGCTCAACTCCGACGACTTGAAACCCACGATCACGGGCGTGCTCCAAGAATGATCCCACAAAGCAGCCGACGTCGAGGATGGAGCCGCCGGAGATGCCGGACTGTGCGAGGTGGTCGAGAAGTTCGGCGTGCTCGCGGCGCTTCCACTCCGGGAAGACTCCAGAGTCCTTCGAGAAAACAGGGGCCACGCCGAGAAGCCCTTCATTGTACAGATGGGCCGTTTCGCTCTCCGCAGGACGCTTGCGGACAAACAGCACACGGCAGTCGCGACATCGGTCGATTCGCGTTTCGTCGCGACGCCATATCGTTACAGTTTGCGCACCGCCGCACAAAGGGCAGGACGCAGCGCGATTTGCCGAATGCACCTCTCTCATTCGTGTGCGGGTCACAAGTGAATCGAATGCGGCGGCAAGTATATTACAAAGATTTTGAAGAATCTGTAATTTGCCCGCTGGAACCTGATGCTGCAAAGTTCACAAGACTATCCAACGAAGTCCGTGCGCCTGAGTCGAACCGTTCGGAGCTGGTGGTGGGGCCTGACCTGACGGCGCGTGCGCTCAGCCAAAGGCGTCTGAGCCTGCTAGGCGTCGCAGTGTCAAATTCTCGGCGGCGGAAAGCGCATGGCATGACTTAATCTAGCGAAAATGGTTCAAGCAAACTAGCGCTGCGGACTTCTATAATAAACAAAGGGATAAGAATGGCGATTAAGGGCACCCCAAAGTACACCTGGGTGCACGTCCAGACGGCCAGCCTCTAAAAATTACGAGGTAAGAAATAGATAGGTTTTGTTACTTGAATTACGACAGGAATCTCTTTCCGTCATTCTCCACAGGGGCAACAAACTTGCGTCGCCTTCTTTATAAAGTTAACACTGGCAACCAGTTGTGTGGTTGAGACGACGCTATGGAACATTACTTTGAAAAATCCTGCTTCCCGCTTTCTTGTACCTCGCCAACCCAATGTTTAGAAAAGATTCGCAAACCTGAGCAACACTTCGGCTCTCCCGTAAAGCGACTGCTTCAACAGCTTTCTTCAGGTTTGACGGTACGCGAAAAGTAAGTCGTGTGTCTTTCTTCATGTATGTCGCTTCAATCCTCTCCAAGATCTTACCGAGGTATTAACCCGCTGCTAATTAGCAGCTTCCAGGACCAACTTATCCCAGCGAAAAGTAGTTGACAAGAAGGGATTGGTATGGCATCCTTTGTCATCCATAGGAGGACAGTTATGACAAGCTTAAAATCGATAATCAGATCAAATGCCATGTTCGCTCGGCACCGGTGGGGCAAACTGTCGCCGTGTGCGTTATCACGCCTCAAAGAACTCTCATCGAAATTCAAGTTTTTGGTATCAACTGGGGACATAACGTTTTTGGACGGTGGATGGTATGTAACCCATACAGGCTTACTAGGCCTGGCGAGACGGCGGCGATGCTCTGGCATCCAGGTAACAACCGTGACAGAGTTTTCTGACCCCGCATCGGCGAGATGGGTTTTTAAGGCAGTTGTTTATACAAGTCGTTATTCAAAGGGATTCGTAGGCTACGGGGATGCCGATCCCTCCAATGTATCCTTCCTCGTCAATGGAGCCGAGATGCGCGTTGCTGAGACACGCGCAGTGAATCGTGCCCTCCGGAAGGCCTACGGAATCGGATTGTGCTCTGTCGAAGAGCTGGGGAGTGTGTCCGGACCGCCAAAACCATTTGACGATCGCGGGCAGCAGACTAAGCGTCACAGTTCGAATGGCTCTAACAATGGCCAACCCCGCCTGCGGGATCGCCTGTGCCTTCTAATCCGTCAGCACAGCCTCGACCCTTCGCAGGTGAAGCAATACGCCGCGGATTTCTGCGGCACCGAAAGTCTCAAAGATGCAAGCAAGGAGTTGGTTGAGTCTTTCGTCTCGCACATCGCCGATTGGGCGAAACAAGATCGGGACGGTTTAGTGTGCAAACTCAATTCCTACGCTCAGCCTCAGGAGGCACACTCATGAGACGTCATATTCCCGGCCTTAACTTGAGGGAACAAACTGAGGACGACCGACTGGAAGGCCTGTTCTTGGTCCGCGTCGAAGGAGCGTCTTATCGCTGGCACCCGCAAAAACCTTTCCTGGCAGTCCGATTTGTTGTCCTCGAGCCCAAGTCCTTGGTATCACGGTCATTCTCCGGCCGACTGTATTGCACCGAACGGGCTCTCTGGAAGCTCAACTGGTTCTTGCGAGATTTTGGTTACGACCTGGACTTGCTGGGCCAGGACCAAGTAGATGAAAAGGCCATCATCAATCTTCGAGGCGTCATTCGGACCTCGTCTAGCACCCTGAATGGACGCTCTTTTCTTAATCTTGAGGCTTTCGCTCCCGCTCAGGACTGGGAAGAGAACTCCTGCTCAACGATGAAGAGTGGTACGGGCCAGGAGAACCACGATGGTGTATAGCCACTCTCAAATCAGCCGATATGTCCGTTGTCCTCGCAGCTATCGATACCGCTATCTGGACGGATGGAAGGAAAAGGAGACACGAGCCGCCATGGTCTTTGGCCGCTGCTTTGAGAAGGCTCTGGCTGCCTATTTCTGTCGCGAGGACAGCGCAGCGGTTCTATTCCAGGAATGGGGCGCATACCGCGACACTCCCTTTGATTACAGCCGAGGAGACTCCTGGGACCGCATGATTCATCAGGGTATCCACTTGCTCCAAAGGTTTGCGCAAGATGATCGAGTACAAATCCGCCGGCCAAAAGAGAATCTGCAAGTCAAAATCGTTCGTGATCTCCCTGGTGACAATCAGTTCATTGCGTATCTGGATGCCCTTGGCAATCTCGACGGAGCCCATTGCTTGATCGATTGGAAGACAACGACTAGCCGCTACTCGGAGGAGCCCGCCGGGCTACTGTCCTTAGATCCTCAACTCATTTGTTATTCGTGGATCACTGGAATTTCCGACGTATCCCTGGTCGTGTTCGTACGAAAGCACTTACCCGAGATTCAATACCTAAAAGCATCGATCTCTGAGGAACAACGCAGAGAATACGCGCGACTCGTTGAGGCAACCATAGGTCAGATCGAGGCTGGGCAATTTGTCTCCCACAGTGGCATTCGGTTCCCGCAGAACGGCTGCATGAGCTGTTCTCATCTGGGTCTATGTCTCAACAACCAGCAACTCGTCGACAGTAATCTTATTCGTAAGGTGGGAGCGAGCGACCTTGATTGGCTTGACGAGCTTTCGGATTAACGGACGCCCTATCGTGCCGCCAGAACTTAATCGCCGTCGGGCATTGTTTGTCTTGGGGAAGATCGATGAAATTTTGATTTGGCAGAAGGCGAAGGAGGAGGAGCGCGATGTGCGCTTTGTAGAGTTGGGTCAGTACCTATGTGAGGTGCGGGCAGGACAGTTTTGGAGACGGGAGAATTTGAAGTCATTCGATGATTTCCTGGAGAAGCGCTTTCCCGGCTCGCGGCGGAAGGCCTACTACTTAATGGCGATTCAAGAGAATTTGTCAAAGATTCCGAAGCACCAGCTTCGAGAGGTCGGTTGGAGTAAAGCGGCAGAGATGCTTAGAGTGGTTCGAAGGGATGGGGAGAACTTCGATAGTGCAACCTGGTTGCACAAAGCTGAAAAGCTTCCAAAAGAGGAATTCAAGCAAGAGGTCGAGCGGCATCTGACGGGGAAAGACACGGAGCCGTGGGAGCTGATCTATTTCAAAGTTTATCGCAGTCAATTGCCCGTGATCGAGCAGGCTCTTGAAACAGCTGGGTTGATGCTGGGTACTGACAAATCTAGAGGTTATTGCTTGGAGATGATCTGCGCTGACTTCCTGGCCGGTGCGAATCTCCAAAACGGCGATTCAAACGCTTTTCTTTTATCTATTGATCGCCTCTTCGGGATGCTCTCCAGCTCTCAAAGGCAGCACTTTTTAAGTCGAGCTAGTGAACTTCCTTGACTCGCCATTTTTCCAAGCGAATTCGTACGAGACTCGATTTTGACTCTTATCGACTGCTACGCCAGGAAATCCTGCAACGCGATGGGTGGCGCTGCCAATATTGCGGGCGAACTGCAGATTTGCAGGTACACCATATTGACCCCAGAAGTCATCTAGGTGAAGACACGGAACAAAACCTAATTACATTGTGCGCGGACTGTCACGACTTGATGCACAGAAACGCGAAACGGCAGAAGCAGAGAACGCTGTGACCAAACCTGCAGAATATCGGAACATCCACTAAATGTCTGACAGAAAAAGCTTCGACCAGCACACTTGAAGAAGTTGGCCGTGGGTTTGACTCACTCCGCCCTACAATGAACTAGAGCACGTTCAATGGCCTGAGCCAAGGCGACTAGTCGCTTTTAAGCTTGATGGAACGAGGCAATGAGTTGTCGTTGCTCCGTGAACTCACGGTTCCATTTAACTGCCTTCGAAGGGAACTGCAAAAACTCCAGGACATACTAGCTGCGGGCAATGATCTCGTTGGAGTTTATAGACTCAATCTTGTATCCAAACGATTGTAAAAGTTCACAGCAGGCGCGACGGATCTCGTCCCCGTGTTCGCATGATATTGGAAGCCCACTGGAAGTCAAGTGACAACCAAAATCGGCCTTGTGAGGTTTCAATTCGAGCTGCGACTCCTCAAGGAACTACTTTCGAGGTGTGAGGTACACCCACTCCTGACCCGGTGTTCTGAACTCTCGAGCAAACTTTCGCCATTTATCTGGTACACCAGAACCAATGTTAGACGCATCGAAGGTGACCAACCGTGCGCTATGCGAATGCTTGAAACGTTCCAGCATGACTCCGCGTGCATCCATTCCCGGAACCTCATGCAGCTCGATGATGAGGTCGCAATTCTTTAACGCCGCTATCACGTCGCTGGAAAAAAGATGGACTTCGTACCCTTCACAATCGCTGATAAGAAGGCAGCGTCCGACAACGGTGTTTTTAAGCGTACGCCTGCTGCACCAGCCGCCGACGTGGACGCGATCAGAAACGCCGTTCTCGCGAGCCATCTGCCTACAATAAAAGCGTTCCCGTGGCTCGCATTCGAACGCATAGATAGAAGTATGCATTCTGCAAGCTAGTCCCACGGCGTAGTAGCCCTCAGCACACCCGATGTCGATGACCCTATCATAATGCTTTGCTGTTACTTCCTCGATAATCGGATGGAGTTCAAGCTCATACGTTCCAAAGAGGATCGGTATCCCGTCGCGGTCGACCAAAGATCTGCGCGGGTACTTCATCCGCTGAAAAGGTCCGTCGAGCACAGTAAGACCGTAACGGGCTACCATTTCGTGGGTTGCGTCGTAGACGCCCCATTCTTTGTGCAGTCGCTTTTGATATTCTCTCGACCGAATGGATTGAATGATTGTAAAGATCCGTTTCGGAAGAAAGAGCTCAGCAACTTTCTTGATGTAGCGGTTCATCATGGATGGCGATTTAAGACATATTTTTATGCCACGACGTACGCATATCCCAAAACCGCATTATTGATTCCATGTTCTTTGCTCCGCATGTCTTTACTGGGCTACCCTGGTCGTTCAGGAAAGGGTAGATGTGGCCAGTGTGGGCGATGGGCCCGACCCCTGGTGTGTTTGTTGAGCTGCCAAATGCGGGAGCTTAAATAAAATCCCCACTAATAACCACAGATACGCGTTGAGAATAAAATTCTGGTAAGGCTGCATTCCCTCATATGTGAACGGTAACAAGAGAAGGAATGCAAACCAGAATATCGAGAAGGCAATGGGAAAGTAGGGAGTGCCCTTTAATGTGCGAACTGCGCGCCAAGAGGCTAGGAGAAGCGTCATTGTCCAGACTAGCCACAGCACGAGGCCGAGGATCCCGAATTCAACGATCAGAGTGCCAAAGCCGCTTTCGACACCGAGCAACAGCGGCTGCATGTGGAGCCACTGGCTTACGTATTGGACACCGAGTGAAGCGGTCCCAACTCCGTAGCCATAGGGCCAGCGGGGATAGTCGAAGGCCATAAACAAATTCTGAAGCGGATACTGTCCGATGCGATGGCTCAATTCAGACTTCGGGCTGTATGGAGACAAAGTCTCTGAGTAAAAAGACCATCGAGCGCCCATAGCTTCTGGGAAAATAGAGACCATCACGATCAACCCAAGCCCGCAAACCATTAAGGCGGACCCAATGGTTTTGTGCACTTGCCGTTTTTTCCATGGAGCTCCCCACAAAAATGCTGATATACAGACAAGAGCACTTCCGCCAGTCCACATAAAGGCTCCCCTTGAACCGGTGAGCACGACGGCAACCGTGATTACGCCCAACGAAAGGAAGGTTAATGTGAGGCGTCGATTCGTGCGCAACAGAAGGAAGCTGCCTGCTGCGCCAAACCCTACAAGCCACATCAGTATTAGGTACCAGGCGAACCTTCCATCGCTTACGAATACAGACGTCGGGCGGTATACCGCGACGCCCGAAATCGGGGCATGACGGGTTAATGATGAAAGCTCTCGAATGTTTGATTCCAGTTCGGCTGGGTTGAGGAACTGCGGCCCGCGGATTGCTTGAATTATTCCCAGTACTGCAATGACTACGGCAAACGTCAAGTTAAAGGCTAAAAATTTGCGGAAATCCCTCTCCTTATTAATTAGCGCGTAGCCAACAAACATAAGAGGAACATAATAAAAATACAGCTTCAATCCAAGCAGACCGAAGAGCAGATTGGGTGAGCCCGTATTAAATACCTGGATGACACCAAACCAGAAAAATAATATGAGTGGAAATATAAACCGTGGTCGAAACCGCGCTGCACCGTTCCTGCGTAAGAAAGTGAAAAAGGCGATGTACGTAATCCCTACAAGAAGGTCCTTTCCGAAATAGATAAGCATATTGTTACGCATGTATTTCCGTGCAAGGTCTTCAAAAAGAAGCCAAACGAGAAAGGAGTAAAAGCCCGAACGCCAATCCCTCAGAATTAAAAGAAAAATGACCCCCGCGATGATTACAAGTCCCTTTAGGATCAAATCCTCCGATGTGCCCGTGACGATCCAGTCGGCAAAAATATATGCTGCGATGAGAGCGCCGATCAGGAACATCAATTCAGTAAAACGCCAGCCATGTATAACTTCGCGGATATCGATCATCGAGTTTTCCGCCTGGACTTCGCAACAGGGGAACGACGTTGTGCACCGAGGCGCTCTCGTGATAACAAACACGCCAGAAATTGAAGCAACGCGATATGTGGAAAACTCATGAGTCGAAATATTTCAAAAATGGGAAATGTAAGAACATCTTTCTAATTTTGCCGACTCAACGCTGCCGTTTGCGATCATCTTTCACTTTGTTTGATACTAGCTTGTCGAATAGACAGAGGTGCCGCTCTATCATGGTACTTTGGGGAAACACAGTAAGGGCGCGCATTCTAGCTTGATCGCCAAGTTCATTGACAAGAGAAGGGGACTCGAGAACACGCTGAAGACAGGAGGTAAGACTCCGGACATCACCCGCAGCAAATTTCAGACCGCTACCATCGACAACTTCTCCAAGACCCCCGATGTCGGACACAATGACGAGTCTAGCACGCATCATTTGCTCCATCGCCGCCAGCCCGGCAGTTTCTTCCCATACCGAAGGCATAATTACAGCGGCAACATCTTTGAGCGCGTGCTGCAAATTAGGCCCTATCTGATAGCCCATAAAGGTTACACGTTCGCGAAGATGAAACTCATCGGTTAAATCTTCAAGGCGAGCGCGCTCGGGACCATCCCCGATAAATTTTAACGAGAATTTATAATTGCGAAGCTGCAATTCTCTGGATGCCTCAAGGAGAATAGACAATCCTTTTTCATTGACTAACCGCCCGACATACGCAAAACAAAGAGGAGTTGGCAACCAGGCGGAGGGGAGAGCCCAGCCTTTATCGGGCGAAGAGAGGTCGGGGATTCCGTAATAAATAACTTCCGAGCGCGGAAGGTCCAGGCGCCTCTTAACGTGATTGGTTATCGGCACGTTGTTTGCAACCAGTTTACACATCCAATGGCGTGGGAAAGTAAGCAGCAGCATTGCAAGGCTTTTGGCGGCGCCAACTTTAGCCCGATTGCATTGTAAACATTTTTGATAGCGTTTAGCTTTGAAATGACCTGGGCAAACTGTCTGCGTAGGCTCAAAGAAAAAAAGACCGTTGGGGCAAGCGGCTTGATAGCCGTGATGCTCAATTACCACGGGCTTTCGCAGCAACAATCCGAAAAGCATTGGTAAAAGGCACGGTCCAGCGAGGTGCACGATGTCGGACCGATGGACCAGCCGAAACAGAGCAGTCCAAACTGGCTGACGCACTACCCGGAAGGGAAACGAGGAATCGTCGAATTTTCCCGAGGGAGTTCTGGTGACGACAATAACATCAACTCGCGGTGGGTTTTCAGATCCCATCCCGCTCGCAAGGCCCTCAGCAAGCAACCGTACGTATGTTTCGGCTCCCCCAACGCTCGGCGTGAACGAGTGGGCGTAAATCAAGACTTTTATCCGTGGGTGCATGAACGTTTGTGGCGAGGTGCAAGGCGCCGTCGAACACCTCAACAGCTACAGGTTACTAGAGCACTCTTAATCGTTGCAAGGTTCCAGCATCGGTACCCAATGTTCATCCGGTTGCTTTATTTCCTATCTCGAAGGGCAGTGGCATAACATGTGGCAATAGCCGACCAGGAAAAATATTGGTGTTGTGCCCGAACGGTGCGCGCTACGAGCGAACGGCGAAGGGCGGTATCCGTGAGAATAGCCTCGAGCGCTATGCCAAGAGCCTCCCGATCACCCATGGGAACCAGCTTGACGCCCGCTTCCGTAATAGGGGCAGCGGTTTCAAGGCCCTCATAAGCCACCAGAGGCAGCCCAGATGCAATTCCAGCTATAGCGCTGCTGCGACGATTGGACACGCCACCGCGCACAAAAAGCATGACGTCAGCGTTTGAAAGCATGGCGAGAACGTCAGCTGCAGGTACAATGCCACGGACTTCGAGGGAAACGCGCGATTTGTCTACCGCTCGTTCGAGGGCATCCTGCGACTCCAACGCGTTCCGACCGAAAACAAGTAGACGCAATCGAGGAATATTTTCAGCAGCCCGATTCACCGCGCCTGCGATATCGTGGACTTCATTAAGATTCATACTTCCACCTGTAAGGCAATACACCGCCACCGTGGGTGGATTGGAAAGAGCTCGAAACTTGGGAAAGAAACCATCACTTTCAGGGAGATTTGCGCCGACAGGGATAAACTCCACTTTGGTCTGATTAGCGGGCACCCAAGAAAGTTTTTCCGCTGGGGTAGTAAGAATACTCAGATCCGCAGTCTCGCAGAGCTCTCGCATGATCCGAACTTGAAAAAAACGACGCACGTAATCGATTAAGCGATCGCCAGAATAAGGGATGGCATCGTGAAAAACGACACCGCATCGAGACCCGCGTTGCTGAATCATTCGAACTATGCGTGGGACCTCAAAAGAAAACCCTCTTCGGGACCAACTGAGAGCGGTGTATTGGATTAAAATCCAAGAACCGCGCCAGTCCGCAGCTTTTTCCCACAGCGCGCTTTTCGCATGGTTCCAACCTTCTCGGATCCAGGGAATACGTTGAATTTCAAGCTTAAAGCCCAGCGGATTGAGCGCTTCCCCAAGCTTTTGGCAATACTCTTCCACGGCGTCGGTGGGTTCGTCCTTCCGACCGAGTAATGCGATGATGCGTTCGGCGCTCATTTTTCTACCAAGAAACATCCGATGACGAGAGCATCCATGCCCGAACTAAAAAATGTTCGAACAGCATCGGTGGGAGAGTGTACAATTGCTTCGCCGCGCAAATTAAAAGAAGTGTTCATCACTACAGGAACGCCGGTACGTTTGCCAAACTCGGAGATCAGTCGCCAATACAGTGGGTTAACCGATTGTTCGACGGTCTGGGGACGCGCGCTGCCATCCACGTGCGTCACCGAAGGTATGACGCTACGCTTTTCAGGTTTGACTTGGGCCGTGACCACCATATACGGCGAATCGAACGCACTTTCCAGATAGTCCGGAGCAACTTCGGCGAGCATGGAAGGGGCGAAGGGACGCCACCACTCGCGAAACTTCACAGCATTATTCACCTTGGCATTCATTTCAGGGTCGCGTGGATCGGCAAGAATGGAACGGCTGCCGAGCGCACGGGGCCCGAATTCCATACGTCCTTGGAACCATCCTAGAATCTTCCCTTGCGAGAGCAATTCAGCCGCAGTTTGAGCAGGATCGTCAAGGCGGGTGTAGCGCAGTTTGTAGGTGCGCAAGCTCGATTCAATTTCTTCATCGCTAGAGGCTGGCCCCAGATATGCGTGGCGCATGGCCGTTTGCGGAAGATGGCGGCCACCTTCCAAGTACGGCGCCAATGCTGCGCCAAGTGCCGCGCCGTCATCTGCTGCAGCGGGTTGAATGAACAAACGTTCAGCGACTCCGGACGCGAGGATTTTTCCGTTCGCTTTCGAATTCAGAGCGACACCACCTGCTAAGCACAGATTCCGGCAGTGCGTTTTATCAATCGCCATGCGTACAACTGTCATCATCGCCTGTTCGCAAGCCTCTTGTACTGCGAAGGCGATGTTTTTGTGGCGATCGTCGATTTCTGATTCAGGTGCGCGACCAGCACCAAAAGAGCGCTCAATTCCTGCCTGTCCACCGGAAGAAGCCCCCGCAAGTAACCTTTTGTGATTAACCCAATAGGGAGCATCTTCGGGAACAATAAATTCTCGGAGACTTACTGCCGCCTGTCCGTAAGGCGCTAGACCCATCACTTTCCATTCGTCGCTATATTTCTGAAAGCCTAGATAGCCGGTAAATTCAGCATAAAAAAGGCCCAAGGAGTTGGGCCAGGGAATTGTCTGTACGTGGGTTAGCCCTCCGTTATATCCATACCAAATCGAGGTCGCCTCCCAGGCGCCCCGACCATCCATGACTACTACAGTGGATTCGCGAAAGCCGGAGTAAGCGAACGCGCTTAGCGCGTGGGATAAGTGATGATCGACGAAACGCATTCGCGCGCGGGTCGCTCCGAAGTGATGGAAGAAGCGTTTAGCGCCGCCGTCCTGATGCGCCATGCTAGCAAAATGACGGAACGAATTAAGTACCATAAGGTAGCCGAGTGGTAAAGCTCCCAGCCCATAGCACTTCAGATCGTGACGTAGCGTAGCACCTGGCCTTTGCCACGCGAAGCACACTTCATCCAGGTTCTCTGAACGCACCTTTGCAAAATCCAGACAGGCCCGAATAGCCAAATGCGGAAATCCTGAGTCGTGTTTGACTCGGCTGAGACGTTCCTCGGCTACAGCAAAGAGAAGTTCGCCGTCGCGAACGATACACGCTGAGGAATCGTGCATCTGGGAATAGTTGATACCGATCGTCAGCATCTACTCTCACTTTGCCATCTATACGCGTAATTGGCCATCAATACTCATCGGTGAAAGGAGCGTCACACGAACTTACGACCTTTTTCAAATAGACCTCACCCCGATAAGACGCGCAATCTGAGACGTAACTAAACATTAGTTAGTTTCAACGACCTCAAATTTTTGATAAAGCGTTCGGATCGATCTTCTGAAAAGAAAAAGCTATTTCGATAGGTTATTTGCCAAAAGTTTTAGCAATGATCGAATCCGCCCGGGTGGGTTCGCCAATGCATCGCCGTAATTGCCGCCAACCGCTATTTGTATACCATGCCTTTAAACGAACGAATTGCTTTAAGGGAATCAAAAGAATTATGCCAAACACGATATATTTAAAAAACCGGTAGCCCAAGGACTTATCTCGGTAAGAGAGAAGATACATAGCTCGCTCAGTGCGCAACATATCCAAACGCGAACCACCGTCAAGTTGAAGGCGGTGCCTCTGGACATCAATTGCGAGTTCGGCCAAAAGAACTTTAGCAATGTCCGGAGATACCCCACTGCTAACCACCCTTTCATCGAGATGTTTTAGCAAGCAGGCCAGGGAATCGTATTTTCTACGCAATCGTATCGTGTCATTTGCCTCGATCATAAAGAGATTGCCCTCGTGGAAGCGGTAGAAGAACAAAGGTTGATCTAACACAACGAGGTCGGTTAGGCAGACTGCCAGCGTGAAAAGAAACTCGTCGGCTTCTATCACGGCCCCTAATGGAACCGGAAGGATCTGGTCAAGCACCCATTTGCGATAGGCAACTTTACTTGTCCCGAAAAATCCTTTTAGATAACCGAACTCCTTTGCCTCCTCGATAGAGCGTGCAGTTAGCCTTCTTGTTTCTTGCGGAACAATTACTGCACGTTTCTTTCCCTCTCCATCTACTTCAAAATAACCGTGTCCGACGCCGCCGACGGTCGAGTCTTTCTCAAAAACAGCCATGACCTGAGTGAGTTTTTTTTTAGCCCACCAATCATCGCCATCAAGAAACGCGACAATCTCACCCCGGCATTCGGGTATACCTGCGTTGAAAGCTGAGGCCTGGCCGCCATTGGGCTTGCGCAGCAGTCGTACCTGAGGTTCAAATTTCCGAATCAGATCAGGCGTTGCGTCGGTAGATCCATCATCCACAACGATTATCTCGCGGTCGGCAGAAGGGAAATCCTGCTCGATAACGCTCACAATGGCCTGTTCGATGAAGCGCTCGTGGTTATAAGTATCGATTAAGATGCTAACAAAAGGTCTCGCCAAAAGTTCCCCTCAAAAATAATCCGCAAAGAACGCGGCTATTAGGCGCGTGCGCGCGATCGAATCCTCAAGCTTTCTTCATACCAAGCAATAGTGTTCTTAAGACCTTCGCGGAAAGTCGTTCTTGCCCGCCATCCGAATTCCTTAAGCGCCAAAGACGTATCGAGGCAGCGGCGCGGTTGGCCATCAGGCTTCGACGGGTCCCAGGAGACGCCCCCCTGGAAGCATATCAATGAGCGTATCAATTCAAGGAGGTCGCGAATACTGATCTCTTCGCCGGATCCTAGATTGACGGGATCAGATTTCGAGTATTTTTCGGCTGCCAATACAATGGCATCGGCGGCGTCCTCAGCATACAGGAATTCACGTGTCGCGCTGCCGGTACCCCAAGCGACGATTTCCGGGGCATTTGAGCATTTCGCTTCGCAGCATTTGCGGATTAGGGCAGGAATCACATGTGAACTTTCCAGATCGAAGTTATCTCGAGGACCGTAGAGATTAACTGGTGTGAGGTAAATGCCGTTCATCCCGTACTGCTCTCGATAAGCCTGCAATTGGACGAGCAACATCTTTTTTGCGAGACCGTATGGAGCATTGGTCTCTTCAGGGTATCCATTCCAGAAATTTTCTTCGCGGAAGGGAACGGGCGTAAATTTAGGATACGAACAAATTGTCCCCGCGCAAACGAACTTCTCGAGGCCTACGATGCGTGCGGCCTCAATTACGTTCAGACCCATGGCAGCATTATCGTAGAAGAAGCGTCCCGGGTTCCGTCGATTGGCACCGATACCCCCAACAACAGCAGCAAGATGAATAAATATGTCTGGGCGAGCGTCCTTGTAGAGCCGAAGAGCTTCATGTTTTTCTCGCAGGTCGTATTCCCGGCTGCGCGGAATAAAGACCTCTGAACAACCAGCCGCCTGTAATTTCTCGGAAACGAACGAACCGAGAAAGCCATTGCCCCCACTCAGAACCACGCGTCGATTCTGCCAAAAACTCATCCTTAGAATGTTCTCCCTAAGTTATTCCTCAATTTTGCGATGCTTGTCCTTCAACAGCTTCCATGACCCGAGTGACTGAATTCTGCCAGCGATTCCAGTGACCCAATTTTTCTTCAAGAATGGCCTTGCCCCGGCCCTTCGGAGTTAATCCAATAGCTTCTGAGTCGGCATCTACCATAATCGCTACCAACTCCGTAAATCCGACCTTTGGTTCCCAGCCCAAGGACGTTCGTGCCTTCTTGGCGTCTGCTATCAGACTGTCAACTTCGAGAGGCCGCATGTGACGCTCGGAGATCTTTACATGCTTGTTCCAGTCCAAACCTCCGTAAGCAAACGCCGCTTCCATGAATTCAGCCACCGAATGCGTTTCGCCGGTTCCGATTACGAAATCGTCGCCCACATCCTGCTGAAGCATTTTCCAAATCGCCTCGACATATTCTGGGGCGTAGCCCCAATCCCGACGCGAATGGAGATTTCCAAGAAAGAGGGTCTCCTGTTTGCCGGCTAGAATGGCTGCAACACCTCGCGTAATCTTGCGGGTGACGAATGTCTCGCCTCGTCGCGGACTTTCATGATTGAACAGGATTCCGTTGGTCGCGAAAAGCCCATAGCCTTCGCGATAGATACGCGTCATCCAGTGCGCGTAGACTTTAGCAGCCGCATAGGGGCTGCGGGGCTGAAACACGGTTGTCTCGCTCTGCGGGGGCGGCGCCGAACCAAACATTTCAGAACTTGATGCCTGATAAAAGCGGGTTTTGGCACCAGAACGCCTAATAGCCTCTAGCAATCGGATTGTACCGAGACCAGTAACGTCGCCGGTATATTCGGGGATTTCAAAGCTAACTTTCACATGACTTTGTGCAGCGAGATGATAAATCTCATCAGGCGCGAGGCTATAGATTAGACTCAAGATCCATTCCGTGCTTGAAAGATCCCCATGATGAAGGAAAAGCTTGGCATCGGGCTTATTCGGGTCCTGATAGATGTGATCGATACGGGATGTATTGAACGTGCTAGCGCGACGGATTATACCGTGAACTTCGTAGCCCTTCGAAAGTAGCAGCTCCGCTAGATAGGAACCGTCCTGGCCAGTGATGCCGGTAACGAGTGCGCGTTTCATGCGATCGGTTCCCCGCAGTAAAGCATTTGGCTCGTCATGACTTCGCCCCCGCATTTTTCACGTCGGTCTTACCAAGAGTTGTGCGACGCAGGCCAAGTCGATGCCGAAGGGCGGATGTGCGCTGGACGAAATTGCGCCAGAGCCATTCCCTTATAGCGGCTTGCTGGGGACGAAATCGAACCCGGCGAAGGTAGTTATCGGGAAGCAGTTCATGCGTAACATTTAGCAGCGTGAAAGCATGCGGTACGCCCCCGTAAAGGGCTAGGCTACGCCGCGCCTCTTCTCCCCAGTAGGCCCCACGCTGGCCGCCAGCAATGTGGGCGTAATCATGATTCTGGTGAATCGCGCGGGCGAGCGGCGTCACGTCCACAACGGGAATGCCTTGCTTGCGAGCGTCCTTGATTAGCCATTGGTCGAACCAAGCTCGTCCGATAGCTAGAGGGGGCACATCACGATACACGTAACGCGGAAACGCAAAAACATCGATCGCGGTATGATTCCCAGGTTCACCTTCAGGCATTACCTCGCGGCGTAATCTCGTCTCCCCATCCGAATCGAAGTTCAGGGTGTCGCTAAGGTCGACGTTCAAGCGTTGCGCCACTGCTAGGAACCGAGGGAAACGCTCAAAGACGGCCTCAACGGCGTCCACAAATTCCTGTAACAGTATGATGTCGCTGTTTACGTAACAGAGCAATGGTGTACGCGCAAATTTATGTGCACGGCGCAGAAGATCATTGAGGAGGGGGGTGCCGTAATCATTGCGCGCTATATCGTGCAAATGATTGATTTGTAGCTCAGCAGCAATTTCGGCTACACCTTTTTCTTCGCCGAAAAGAAAAATATCGGGCCGGGGCGATAGCTTCGTCCAACTGGTGATGGCGTTTCGCTGGATAATTCCGATATGACCATAAAAAGGCTTGGGCATTGCCAGGATCGTGATGGGGGTGCTGTTCATCTCGTTAGGTATGATCGTGACGCCGTCACTTCTGCATTGTAATCCGCCGGGAGCTCTCGGATGCGATCATTTCCTCGAGGATCGCATCGAGAGAGTATGTGATATCCCATTTCGGATAATGACTCTTAAATTTACTAAGATCTGAAATATAACAAATATGATCGCCAATCCGAGGTTCATCGACATATCGCCAGTCCAGCTTTCTACCGGTTAATTGCTGTATTCGTTCAATAGCCTCGATCATTGAGATGCTGTTTGAGCGGCCGCCGCCCATGTTGTAGACCTCGCCGGGGCGTGGGTTAGCAGCGAAAGCTTCGATGGCACGAACGACATCGTAACTGTGAATGTTATCGCGCACCTGCTTACCTTTGTAACCCAAAACGGAATAAGATTCGCCAGCTATCGTAGATTTGACGAGATACGATAGAAAACCATGCAACTTGACACCAGAATGCCCTGGCCCGGTCAGGCAACCGCCCCGGAAAATGCCAACGTTAAGTTTGAAGTACCGGCCGTATTCCTGTGCGACGAGATCCGCAGCCGCTTTGGAAGCTCCATAAAGTGAATGCAATGTGCGGTCGATACGGCACGTTTCCGCCACACCTGCGAAGTCTTCGGGGTTGGCATAGTCGAACCGTGTTTTGAGTTCCGTGACGGGGATTTCATTCGGGGCATCGCCATATACCTTGTTAGTGCTCATGAAGAGGAATACGGCCTCGGGGCTGTGTTGCCGCATAGCTTCAAGAAGAGTGATGGTGCCAAGGGCATTGACCTCGAAATCGAGGATTGGAATGTCGCGAGCCTTATCGTGCGAAGGCTGCGCAGCGCAGTGCACAATGAGGTCGAAACGTTGATCGCGAAAAAGCTCGTCGATAGCAGTACGATCGCGGATATCGAGACAAACGTGCGTAAAATGTTGCGTAGTGCATTTGAGTCGCTCCAGATTCCAAAGCGTATCACCGGTGGGACCAAAGAAGACCTGGCGCATGTTATTGTCGATCCCGATGACACGATGCCCTTGCGCGTCGAAATACTCGACAGTCTCGGAACCAATTAGTCCGCTGCTGCCAGTAACGAGAATAGTCTTAGAGCTCACGAGAGAAGAATGTCTCGCCTTTCAATTGTGATCTATCACTGATCCATCCAATGACGACGCTCAGAGCGACTCGGTGCAGTAGGTATTCTCTGCTGCTTCAAGCCGATTGCGTGGCGTAGAGGGCGCGTCGCACCAAGAAGGGGGTGCCAGATATTCGTGCGCCCGAAACCGCGTACTCAATTTCTTATCAGGCGCCAGCGCCGCTTCGCGGGCGCAAGCGAGTCACGGAGCAATCCACTCGCTTGACGCATCCCCCGGCGGTAGCTCTTGCCGAGACTTTCCCCACGTATAACTACCCTATTCATAGTTTCGTTAAAAGCGCCCGCATCGTGCTCCCGAACCCATTCAATACAACTCCCGGAAAACAATTTTCAACGCATAGTTAGACCCGATCGGCAACGGTACCCTCCATGCGCTGAAAGAAAAGAAGACCGCCCGCGAGCAATATAACCACCATTGCCGTAGACGCGAGCATTGCCGACCCGGGTGGCCGGCCACGGCCTGTTAGCGCCCAGCGAAAGCCATCGATCACTCCCGCCATTGGGTTGAGGCCGTAAAGCCATCGCCAGCGCTCCGGCACGAGCGAACTCGGATATGCCACTGGAGACGCAAACATCCAAAACTGCAGTATGAAGGGCATGACGTAGCGGACATCGCGATATAGCGCGTTAAGTGCCGACATCCAGAAACCTACGCCCAACGCTGTTAGCACCGCCAGTAGAAGTAGCGCCGGAAGCCACAGCACCGCGAGCGTCGGCCGGATGCCGTATACGGACGTGACAACCATAAGAACGACAAATCCAATGGCGAAATCCACTAAACCAGAGAGCACCGCCGAGATTGGCAAAACCAATCGAGGGAAGTACACCTTAGTGATTAAGCGCTGATTTTCGACGACTACGTTAGTGGCATTCTGGAGCGAGGAGGAAAAATACATCCATGGCACAACTGCGGCGAAATAAAAGACGGGATAAGGCAAGCCCTGCGAAGGTAGTTTTGCGAGACGGCCAAAAAAAAGCGTGAACACAGCCATTGTTAAAAGAGGCTGTAGAACAACCCAGACCACCCCGATAGCCGTCTGCTTGTAGCGAATTTTTACGTCCCGCCAGACAAAGAAATACAAAAGCTCCCGATATTCCCATACCTCGCGAAGCCCCACTTGGAACCAGCCAAGTCGGGGCTCAATCCTGACAATCACGGGCGGAGCTGTCCGTAGGGAAGAATCCTGAGCAGCAGCCGTATTTGTAGTTACGTAGGCCATGCAAAGTCTTGGATGCCCCTATCTAATGCGCGCTATATTGGTAATTGATTCGACGCACTTGCGGCACGTGCGCCAAATTTCTAAAAAATGTGCCAACTGCAACTAGTCATTTTATCTGCCGTAGATCCTGATCTTCGATTTGTTGCATCAGGGTTTTACGGTGGAAAAGATAAGCGCCGAAGGTTTTGGAAATTCGCGCCGGTACAACAACTACCTGATTGTATGCCATTTCCCGCCATGAAATAGGTCCCCGTGCAGGCACTAGATGTGTTCCCCATTGAAAAACGAAGGCGAGGTTCCATATTACGAAAAAAACCACCATAGTAACCGCAGCTGTCCATGCTGTTTTTTCCAGCGTGAACCAAGCTGATAATTCTTGTAGCGTTACCGAAAGACCAAGCACGAACAACGGTGTCAAAGAAACAAAAAACCGGTTGCCGAACGACGACATTCCGTCCCAACTCGGATAAAAGCTGATGGCAAGATAAAACGACAGCGCCGTCCCTAGCAGTGCGGCTCCAATTGTTTTTTCACGCCGCCACAAGAAAACCAGTCCGGCAGCGGACAATGTCAATATAGGAGTCCAGGTAAACAATCCATGGTTTGATGAAAACAACACGGCGCCAAAGGCGGGACTGTCCCAGAGCCAGTTTCGCAACGGTACATACCCGCTTTCAAATGGGCTGCCGTAGATGATCGCACGGGTGATGAACGTGGGTGCGAGCGCCGCGAGCGCCACCAAGACAAACAGCACATGTGAGCTAAATAACCGCGTGACTAACAACTTTCGCTCGCCTCTAAAAACACGCATGTAGTCTCCGAGAGCCTCGACCCCCGGCGCGGCCAGCAGGATTGCGTTCATATAGTATACGTTAATCATCAGTCCGGCCAACAATCCCAGAAGAACCCATTGCATCGTGCCTCGATCGGCACGCGTGCGATGCCAGTACCATACGAATAGTGCGGTGCTAAACGCGGAATGGGCGTGGGACCACGAAGGATTGAAATACATGTAAACGAGTAGCGAGCTTCCCCACCAGATCCCCAGCGTTGCGAGAAAAGCCCAGCGCTCCGCGCAATACTTTTTTGCTAACCAAAAGGAAATCCACAGCCCTAGGAATCCGTAGATGGCTGTGCCCAGCGCCATTGCGTCTCGGTAGGGCGAGGAAAAGCCGTCGGCGGCGACCGTCGATCCCATTGATCGCGCAGCAAGCACAAACATGTGCGTAGTCACTAGAAACGGCGCCCAGAGAATTGCCGGCCCAATCGTAAAATGATTATTCAAGTGTTCTGTACGGGTATACTCTTCAGGTTTAATTTTTCCGTTTTCGTCCACTCGAGCGGTTACAAAACGCGCGTTTCCCGCGAGGTAATCTTTTTCAAAACGCAGATTGTGATCGATTAATAGCGCGCGCGCATAAGCATAATAGCCTATCCCGTCTCCCCGCACCCACGGGTTGCACAACGGCAGGCTCACGAGGAACGTTAAAAAAAGCAAGATTTCAAAGCGCAAACGTCCTCGTGCGATTCCCCAGCCATTCATACTGATTTCTGTTGCATTGTCTTAAGGATTCGGTGGCTCGCCAAGACCCAAAATATAGTTGGATGCAATATAAATTAACAGACGGAGAATTTACGCTTGCTAGTCTTGTCAGTTGGCGCTCATTCCAACCGCTTTCGGCGTTGCCGCCTGACGCTTTTCCTTGAAGTAGGCTGCCACGCGATCGATAATTTCCGGCAACATTGTTGTTGGCCGGAAGTCGGTCAGATCTTCTAGTTTTTTAATTGAAGGCACGCGTCGCAACATATCCTCAAAACCAGCCTCGTACGCCTGATCATATGGTGTGTGGGTGATCGAAGAAGAACTATTTGTGCGTTCTTTCACCATTTGCGCAAGCCCGTCGACCGAAATCTCTTCGGTGTGGCCAATGTTCACCACCTGGCCCACGGCGCGGTCGGTTGCGATCAATCGCGTCATTGCCTCGACCGAATCGCGGACATCGCAGAAGCAGCGTGATTGCTTGCCCGTCCCAAACACCGTAATCGGTTCATTACCGAGTGCCTGATTCACGAAGTTTGGTACCACCATTCCATATCGTCCGGTCTGGCGAGGTCCCACCGTGTTGAAGAGACGCGCTACTATCACCGGCTGCTTTTTTTCTTTCCAGTAGGCCAGGGCCAGAAATTCATCCAAGGCCTTTGAAGCGGCGTAGCTCCAGCGACCCTTCGAAGTTGATCCCAGCACAAGATCGGCCTCCTCATGGAATGGAATATCCGTGTTCTTACCATAGACCTCGGAGGTTGACGCAGTGAAAACCAGCTTACGCTTCTTCGATGCGGCGTCGAGTACAAGCTGCGTGCCATTGACATTGGTTTCGATCGTTCGCACCGGGCTCTCTACAATCAGACGCACACCGACTGCCGCCGCAAGATGTATGACCACATCAGCTTCGTCTACCAGTTCGGTGAGCAATTGCTTGTTCTCGATCGAATCAAGGAAATATTGCATACGATCGTACTGTTTCAGGTGTCGGATATTTTCCATGCTACCGGTCGAAAGGTTGTCGAGCAATAAGACCTCGTTTCCGCGCGAAAGAAGTAATTCCGCCAGATGAGATCCAATAAAACCCGCCCCGCCGGTGATCAGAAATCGCACTGTTCCTCCTTAAAGTTTCTCGTCGTGTACAAAATCATTTTTCTCTTTGGATAAGCTCAAACCCGGGGAATCAGTCAAGGGCCCCTTTAGGCTTCCCTGTTCACCGCCGTAGGCGTAGGGATAGTAGCGATAGGAATAATAATAATCGGGCGCTCTTGAATCCACCGCGTTCAGCACTACCCCCAGCAACTGACATTTCACACTCGCTAAGAGCTCACGAGTTCGCGAGAACGCCTCTTTGGGGGTTTCACCGCTCCTAACAACGAGTACGACACCATCAGCTTTTACCGAAATGATCACTGCATCTGTCGCCGCCATAATCGGGGGAGAATCGATCACTATGAATTTGTAAAGCTTTCGCAGCTCAGCAATGGCATCGGCCAGTCTATGAGAAGACAACAAATCAGCAGGATTGGGCGGGATAACCCCGGTGGTGATCGCGGAAAGGTTAGTGATCGCTGGGTGGGGGGTGACCACCAGTTCCAAATTCGAGACTCCCGCCAAATATGAACTTAACCCCTCAGTCTTAACATCCGTCAGACCTAGAGCACGCGCGACACCGGGCTTTCGTAAATCAGCATCGATGATGACCGTGCGATCGCCTAGTTGCGCCAGAGTAACCGCTAGGTTGGCCGCCGCCGTCGTCTTCCCCTCGCGAGGCAAAGCGCTCGTTACCAGAATCACTTGGGGGGGGTGATCAGCGCGAGACAGCAATAACGACGTGCGAAGAGCCCGGAAAGCTTCTGACATTTGGGATTTGGGCAGCGTGTGAGACACTAGTTCCACACGACTCTCATCACCATTCCTCGCCTTCATCCGTAGCAATTTGCTTTTCTTCGGTTGTCCATTCAAACTGACAAAAGCTGGCACAACCGCGAGAGTGGGAAGCCTGGACAACCTTTCAACGTCATCTGGTGTTTTAACCGTATTGTCCACGTACTCGCGCAATAGCGCGAGCCCAATTCCGCCGACCAAGCCTACGAGAAAAGCCAGCATAACATTTCGTGTTTTGTTGGGGCGCGAAGGATACGAAGCCACTGTCGCTGGGTCGATTACACGAATATTCGTCGAACGGAGGCCCGCCGAGATGCCCGCCTCTTTTAGTTTCGTCAACAGTCCATCGTAAAGCTGCTTATTTGCCTCTGCCTCGCGTTTGAGGATATTGTAACGGACGAGGCGTTCCGCCATCGTGTTTGTCTCGGCTTTTTGCTTCTCGAGCGCCCCGCTAAATAACTGCTCGCGTTGCCGAGCCGCGCGATAATCATTTCCTACTTGAGCGACGATGGTCTTCTTTTCTTTTTCTAAGAGTTGGTCTATCTCTGTAATCTGCGCCCGTAGACGCTGAACCTTGGGAAAGTTCGGACCGTATTGGTTTAGTGCATCTGCGTGGGCCGTGGCGACCTCTTGCCGTTTAGCCAAAAGACCTTTCATTCCATCGCTTTCGCGCAAACCAGGCAAAGCATCGAAGTTGCCAGACTGAACGAGTTGGTAAACCGCTTCTTTTTTCATCCGCTCGCTTTGAGCCTCGGTCAACTCTTTATTTATCTCCCCCAGGCGCTGGGTCGTAATGCTTTGTTTTTCATCTATTGTCCAAATTTGATTTTGACGCTCGTAGGCAATTCGCGCATCTTCCGCCTTCTCCACCTTGAACTTTAATTCATTTAATTGGCCTGCGAGCCAAGAAGACGCCTGAAGCGCAGCTTCATATTTACTGCGAAAGTTTTGCTCGATAAAGTTATCGATATGCGCGTTCACGATCCTTGATGCCAATTGCGGATCGGTTGACTCGAAACTCACATCTAGCAGCCGACTATTTGGCACGCGCTTTACACCCAAGCCACTCAAAAACGTGCCCAGAGCCGGCGGACGCTTCTGGTTTGCGAGACTCCCAGTGAGTAACGCTTCGCTCGCCTTACCCTTATCCGAACCGAACTCCGGTTGATTTACGAGGCCCACGCTTCGAATCGTATGCAACGCCAGGGTCTCGCTTTGTAAGACCTTGGCTTGGGTTTCTATATAAGCTTCCGTATCTTCGTATGCCGCATATGCTTCGGCTCCCTGAAAAGGCAGGATATTAGCGTTTTCCCTGTCGATGGCGATTCGCGCGCTTGAAACGTAAACCGGTTGCATTCGGAACGTCGCAATAGTTACGACTGTAATGACGGCGATCAAGAACGATAAAATTAGCCACTGGTGCTTCCGAAGGATAAGCAGGTAATCAAGAAGGTGGGGTACGCGCGGGGCCACATCCCACGTAGGCATGTCAATGGAGTCGCCATCGACCGCTCGATTTAAACCATTTTCACGCCGCTCTAATTTATTGAACTCGTGCATCAAGTCGCTTTCGTTATCATTTACTGAAATATGAATCAACTATCTGGCAAGACGAAATATTACAGCCCCTGTACCGACCCCCAGAGCAACCTCTGCGATTCGTCGCGCGGCCCTTTTCCCACCGCTGTCAGGAATGAAAACGATATCACCGGCATTCAATTTGGTGTCTTCCGTTTTGTGATCCATCAATCTTTTCAAATCTAAATGCAGTTCTTGCTGTTGACCGCCGGTTTTTCGCAGGATCACGGACTGGCTAGCCTTGGCCGTCGGTTTAGGCCCTCCCGCCAAGGCCATCACCTTCAGCACGCTCATCGCTTCGCGATCGTTCGAGAGCACGAATCCGCCGGGCCGCTCGACTGCGCCCATTACGTACACGATGCCAGCTCGGGGAACGCTGACGATATCGCCGCCCTGAAGCAGCACGTTATACCTCGGTTCGCCGGTTTCGAGCAGGTCAATCAAGTTAATCGAAATAATCGGTGATGCCACATCACTCACCAATCCAGCTTCCGGAGATGAGGCAGGTGCTTGGGAGACGCCCGGAAACGCTGCCTGGTCGGCAGGCGGCGTATCGGGAGCTTTCTTATTCGGTAACGAACCGGAATTTTCGCTAACCGGGGTATTCGTGACGCCTCCTGCTGCGGGCGATTTCGCGTCCGGAAGCTTTCTGGTAATCAATACAACGCTGCCGGCGTCATTCAAGATGCCCCCAGCTTCCGAAAGAACCTCGAGAAGGGTTACCGGACGAACGGCCTGGTAAACCATAGGACGAGCCACGGCCCCGATAACCGTAATGGGATTGCTCTTCCTTTCTTTAACGGTTATGCTCACCTGCGCATGGGTTATAAGACCGCTGGTAGCTAGTATTTCCTCTAATTTTTGTTCAACCTGAATTTCGGTCAGCCCCGCCGCGTGCAACCTAGCTGGGAGCAACGGTAGCGAAATGGTCCCTTGCTCGCTGACTCGCACGTCGCGGCTTAACTCCGCAACGTCAAAGACCTGTATCGCGAGTAGGTCGCCCGGTCCAATGACATAATCACCTTGATGTATTTGCGATAAGGTCGAAAGCTGCCGGATTCGCTCATTGGTTTCTTGGGAGGTTACGAGCTTCTCCTGGGCCGCGGCCAGGGGCGCAAGTAGCAACCCGAGACCGAGGAGCACCGCTCCCCCTCGCAGAAATCGACTGCCCACACACACACGTACCAATAGCATCAGACCGCATTTCCTCTCGTGCATTATACAGGCAGAGTCGAGCTATCAACCAATGAATTCTATCCTGGAACGTTGTCGGATCTAGTGACCTGGCTCGAGCTCTCCTTGCCCCCGACTCTGCAATATCGCTTTCGTGCTATAACTCGTCACCCCACGATTTTTTCTCCAACTTATTACTTCAGCACGTTGCTTGCCGAAATCTAAACGGACCAATTTCCTTGAGCCCGCTGTTCTTTGCAACTGCCCATGCCATCTAGCAATCATGGCGAAAATATGGCAAGCTTGTAGCATGGGAAATAAAGACGCACGAAGACGCGAAGTGAAAAAGCCCAAGAAGCAAAAAGTGAAGTTGGAACCAAACCGTATGACGATTGTCGTAAAGCCGAACCCGCCTTCGAACCGTCCGTGATTTTGTTCCTCTCCCTTTTGCTTGCACCTCGGAGTTCTGCTCCGCCTCGTCCAAGCCCCGGCAACTCCGCGAAGGTCTTCTCGAAAAAAGCCTCACCCCTCACCGTCAAATGTCTCTCCATGCCTCCAATATAGTTCTAAAATCACTCCCTTAAAGCCTTTCAGAATCATATACTTGAAAATCCTTACGAAAGCGGTCCCCGGCCGCTCGGGCCGGGCTGCCTTACGCTGAAGATGGTCCCATTCGATAGTTGCCACAAGGCAGCCAGATACAGACAATAGGATGCCTCGTTAGCTCAAAAACTTTGCTCGACCTTCGACAATACGACTCCTTGGGTGCGGCGCTCCGGGATGCACTCGATCGCTGGCCGAATGAAGTGTGTCTAATTGAAACCGATCGCGGACAGGAAAAAGCGCGCTTCACCTTCCGCCAGTTTAAGGAAGCCGCTTTGCCGTTGGCCAGGGCCCTTCAGGATTCCGGATTTTCCGCGGGCGATCGAGCGGCCATCATCATGACCAATCAGTCCAAATGGCTGATTTCAGCATACGCAATTTTCTTTTGCGGCGCCGCCCTCGTCCCTCTGGATTACAAACTCACTCCAGACGAGCAATGGCAGCTTCTTGAGCATTCCAAGGCGCGGCTGCTCGTAACCGAATACCATATCTGGCGCCTGCTCGCGCAATCCCCCGGGTTCGCTGCGCACCAGCTAAAAACCGTGCTTGTCACGGAAGCGCCGGCGAAGGCTGAACTTTTTGGCGGGCGGCGTTGGGAGGAATTTCGCGGCAACTCCGAACCGCAATTTGTTCCGCGCAAGCGCCAGGATGCGGCCTGCATTGTTTATTCTTCTGGCACCGGGGGACGCCCCAAAGCCTGCGTGATGACTCACGAAAATTATCTCGAGCAGTGCGTCGCGTTGACGTCCCTCTATCCGTTCTGGCCCGGCGTTCGCTATCTCAGTATTCTGCCCACCAATCATGCCATTGATTTCATGGTTGGCTTCATCGGGCCGTTCACTTGTGGTGCTACTGTGGTTCACCTGCGCACGCTGCGTCCCGAATATGTGCGCGAAGCTTTCACGTGTTATCACATCACGTATGTCACGCTCGTGCCGCTCATTCTTAAAAATCTTCGCAGCGGCTTGCAGGCGCGGTTTGACGCATTGCCGCCGGCCAGGCGCAAGCTGTTCGATGCGCTGGTGGCCGTTAATAAATTTGTGACGCGCGGTCGCTCTTTCCCCGCCATCAGCCGTTTGCTTCTCAAACCGGTCCATGAGGCTTTTGGCGGGCAACTGCGCGGCGTCTTTGTGGGTGGCGCCTTCACCGAGCCGGCCACGCTGCAATTTTTCTGCAACTTGGGAATTCCAGTAGCGAACGCTTACGGGCTCACCGAAGCTGGCACTGCCGTCACCGTTAATGATATTAAGACGTTCCGCGCGGACACCGTCGGCCGGCCGCTGCCTGGCATGGAAGTTCGTATCGCCGATCCCGATGCTTACGGCATCGGCGAAGTTTCTGTGCGCAGCAAGACGGTGATGTCGCATTATTTGGACGAGCCGGAATTGACTGCCGAAACAATTGTCGATGGCTGGTTGATGACCGGTGACCTCGGAAGGCTGGATGCCACCGGCCACCTCCAGCTTTTCGGCCGCAAGAAAAATATGATTGTCACCGAGGAAGGTAAAAATATTTATCCCGAAGATATCGAAACGGTTTTCGAGGGAATGCCGGTAAAAGAATTCTGCGTATTTGCGGCGAATTACATCTGGCCGCGGCAAACCATGATCGGAGAACAGCTCGTCATGGTTCTGCATCTCGACCCCGGCCAGCAATTCTCGGAAGTTTTGCGTGAAGAAATTAATGCGCGCAATCGCCGCTTGCTGAATTACAAACGCATCAGCGGACTGGTTCTTTGGGATAAGGATTTCCCGCGCACCGCTTCACTCAAAATCAAACGCAATGTTTTGGCCGAAGAGCTCAAGCAACTCCAACGCTCCGCCTCGGTGATCCCGCTGTGAAGAAGCGGTTCCTCGCCATTGTGAATCCGCAAGCAGGCGGTGGCCGTTGCGGCAAGCTGGCCGCGGTCGGACTCACGAAATTGCGCACTGCGGGACTTTTGCTCGATGTGATTGCCACCACTGCGCCCGGCCACGCTACGCAGCTCGCCACCGAAGCGTATTCCCAGGGCTATCGGCGGTTCATCGCTGTGGGAGGCGATGGCACGGCGTACGAAATTCTCAACGGCGTTTTTCCTCAAGCTCTCGGCGCCGGCTCGGACGCTGCAACCGCTCTGTCGCGGCGCGTCTCGCTGGGCTTTTTGCCGCTGGGAACCGGAAATTCCTTCCTTCGCGATTTCACCACCGGCGGTGCCGAAGAGTCGGCGCGCCCCCTCGTCGAGAACCGTTATCGGCCCTGCGACCTGATTCGAGTTACCCATGCCGAAGGCGAGATTTACTCCATCAACCTCACCAGCATCGGCTTTACTGCGGACGTGGCCGCGCTTACCAACCGGGCATTCAAGCCGCTCGGCGAGCTGGGTTATCTTTTTGGCGTGCTTATTTCGCTCGCGCGGCTTCGCCGCCGCCCTTTTCCTTTTCGATGCGACGGCCATCCGGCCTGGGATCGCGGCCGCTATTTGTTTCTCAGCTTCAATAACAGCAAGTTTACCGGGGGCAAAATGATGATTGCGCCCCTCGCCGATCCCACCGACGGCGCCATTGAAATTGTTCGCTGGGGGCCCATTGGACGCTTCGAACTGATTCGTTCCCTACCTCGCCTTTTCGACGGAACCCATATCGAGCATCCGCTCGCCTCGCGCCTGGCCGCCCATCGCGTTGAGTTTGACATTGACGCTGCCCTTGCCACGATGATTGACGGCGAAGTATTGCATCTCAAACTACGGTCGCTCGAGATTCTTCCCCATGCCCTCGACGTGTACCTATGAAGAATTTCTGGCTGGCTCTTCGCAGCGCGGTGCTCTGGGCGCTGAGCATTATCCATTTTTTTATCCTGGCCCCAACCCTCGTTTTCCTCGGCATCTTTTTGGATCCGCGCAAACATGATTGGCTCCAGCGCGCATTTTGCCGGCGGATTGTTTGGCTTGCTGGCGCAAAGGTTAAGATCCGTCGCGCGCCGGGTTTTGACCCCCAGCGCCCCTCCTTCTTTGTCGTCAATCACGTGAATCTGTTTGACCCGTTCGTGCTGTATTGCGCCATTCCACAATTTGTTCGCGGCTGGGAGCTGGAGTCCCACTTCAGGATTCCTGCGTACGGTTGGCTGATGAAACGATTCGGGAATGTTCCGGTTCCCGATATCGTGCGCCCGTCAGACCTGAAACGCCTGTGGCGAATGACCAAGGACGCGCTCGAGCGCGGCACCAGCCTGATCGTCTTTCCCGAAGCTCGCCGCACGCGCGATGGACATGTTGGGGAGTTCAAGGATGGCGTCTTCCGCATGGCCCTCCAGCTCGATATTCCTATTGTTCCGGTAAGCATCGTTGGAAGCTTCCAGCACCATCAGACCGGAAAGTGGATGTTGTGGCCCGCGACCATTACCGTGCACTTTCACGACACAATCGACCCCCGCGGCCTCTCGAAAAGCGATGCCGCAACGCTCCGCGACCGTGTCGAAAAATTGGTCTCGACCCCTGTGGAAGACCAGCGCTCACAGACAGAAAATAGGCGCACCAACCAGTAACCAGCCTCTTCAAACGCTGGAAGTCTTAATCCCTTCTAACCACATGAAAACAAGGCATTTACACAAGTGAATGCCGCCGCAGGTCCTATCTTAACCGGGTACTAAAGTACCTGAGGTTAGTCCTGTTAGGCCATTTTCACAGCCTAGCCTGGAACGTAAAGTGGTCTTGGAAAAACTACACTTATCGTGGAGTGATGATGCAGCTAGGACGCTACGAAATCCTGGAAACGATTGGCTCAGGCGCCAGCAGCAGCGTGTCGAAGGCTATGGACACCCTGATTAACCGCGTCGTAGCCATAAAAATCCTGCAGCCCGGGCACGGTTCCGATGAATGGCGGGAGCGGTTTTTGCGCGAAGCACGCATTGTCGGGCAACTCTCGCATCCCCGAATCGTCAATCTTTACGATGTGGGGATTGATGAGGCCACCGGCGCTCCTTACCTGGTCATGGAATATATCGCCGGCCAAACCGTGGAACAGTTGCTGGTCGAAGGTGTCGCACAGCCGGACCGCCTTTTCACCTGGGGAGTATCGCTCGCTCGCGCTCTGGATTACGCCCATAGCCATGGGATCATTCATGGAGACGTAAAGCCCGCCAACGTTCTTGTGAATGGCGACGGCCGCGTAAAGCTTGCCGATTTCGGGATCGCTCGGATGGCCACCCGTATATCGCAGACCGGCCGCCTGATGGGTACGCCGGCATATCTCTCACCGGAACAGATTGAAGGCGGTGCTACGGATTCCCGCTCGGATCTTTTCTCGCTGGGAATTATTCTCTACCAGATGGCTACAGGTCGGCGTCCATTCCAGAGCGAAACTGTAGCCGGCGTTTGCGGGCAGATTCTGAAGGCGGCTCCCACTCCGCCGTCGAAGCTCAATCCGGGACTTTCGCCCGCACTTGACCACGTGATTGCAAAGTGCCTCGAGAAGAATCCTGCCAATCGTTTCTCAAGCGGCGAGGAGTTAGCACTGGCTCTGGAAGCAAGCGCACCGTCCAATACTCCCGCGATGAGCGTGATCAAAAAACGTTCTCCGATAGTCCTTCGCGGATACGCGCTGGCAATGAGCCTCCTGGTTTTAGGTTTCTCGGCATCCCTGGCTCATGGCTACCTCGGCCGTACGCTGCGCGTGTCGGCGCCCCCACCGCGTTTTTTTTCTGCGCCTAAACCACCGGAACGCCTTCCCTCTACGATGGTGGCGGCACCTGAGGCTTCCGAATCAGCGATAGTTGCGAAGGTCTCGCCCTCGCGCAAATCACCGCAAAAACTTTCTAAACGATTAGACGATAAAAATCATCTGCTGTTGCCGCTGTCTACGGTTGTGGCCGCGAAACTTTTCCCCGAGCCTGCGCCCTCGGAAATCGGCTCGAAAATTTCAGACGCGGCACACAGGCCCGGCGACGCCCAACTAACCATCGAGATCGCAACGAAATCAATGGATGAGACACTGGCGGTCTTCGCCGATCACAAGATACTTTTTCGTTTCTCGCTTGCCGGAGCGTATGGCGACGATTCCTTGCCGATTCGGAGAGTTTTCACGCTTCCCTCTGGCCCGCACGAATTCACCGTGGGTCTGTATAAAGATGACAAAACGCTGCGCAGCAATAAAGAAGGCTTGGGCGAGCTGCGTAGCGGTGAGAAAAATGTAATGGCCATCCGCGTTGCCAAACACTCCAAGCTCTTGCTCGGTCCCGGGCTGAATGTCACGTGGCCGAGCGGTGTCACGCGCGCTGCGGCGCAACGCCCGTCGCACGTCGCTTCAGGCGCAGCAGTTGGAGGGAAAGTCTCGATGTCTGTATTGCCCGACGAAGGAAACCGCTGAGATATCGAAGCGTCGCTTGCGCGAACGTTGAAAATCGCGCTCCGTGCGGAAGGCTTTATTCCCCAACTCCAGCGATTTAAGCATGCAGCAACAAAATAACGTTACAACGTTAATCTGATTCCAGGAAGTGTTCGGCCCGCGCGCGTTTCCTGCCAAGTGTATAGAATCCGATGGATCACGGTAATCGTTGAGAGGATCGCAATTACCCAAAGAACCGGCGCCATCCGATTAAAAACTCCGCCGATGATCAGCAATACGAGGCGCTCCGGCCGCTCCATGAATCCCACTTTGCATAACGGAATCAGCGATTCTGCGCGAGCTCGCGCGTAGCTGACCATTACCGAGCCGGCTGTTGCTACCGCCGCCAGGATGACGTAGGAAGTCCGCGCGTTTACCGCGTAATAGACCAGCAGGCCCATATAAAGGGCCATATCCGAGTAGCGGTCGAGAGTGGAATCGTAGAAAGCGCCGAATGCGGTCACCCGTTTTTGACGCCGCGCCACCTGGCCGTCGAGCATGTCCAGAAATCCGGCGAAGAAAATAATCGCGGCCGCGGTGCGGAATCGCCCTCTTGCGAACATTACCGCGGCCCAAAAATTCACCAGCAAGCCCAAGAATGTCAGAACATTGGGATTGATTCCGGTAGCCGCGAGCGCTCCGACGATTCGATCGAGCAGCCAGCGGCTGGCATCGCCAATTGCTTTTGTCAGCATGAGGAGGAAGGAGCGAGTATTCCGTCCCGAGGCATCATACGACAGGGGCGCGAGGCTCTCAAGTTGGCCAAAGGAATTTGCGTCACCGGGTGCTGCAGTTCGCAGGGCCGGGAGATTCTTGGATTTTCGATTCTTTATAACGCTGTTACACTCAGTACTCGTTCAAGAGATGCCTCCGCATTCCCTCAACGCGATTTTCTCCACGCACGAAATGAAGCGTCGTTACGAAGTGTGGTTCCTGCGGATAGCTCTCGCCGACGGTTCCGGCGCTTGGTGGATTCGCTATCTGTTTCTGAATCTAGGCCGCTCGTATGGCGGCGGGTGTTCGGGCCAGCCCAACGGCAGCCCGGTGCAAATCTGGGTGGCATGGTTTCCGCGCGGCGGCACGCCGCAAAGTTTTATTAAGGGATTTTCACAGGATGACCTGGAGACGAGCGAGCGTCTGGCATCGCCATTCAGGATCGAATTTTCCGGTAACGGGATGGATGAGAACTCCTGTCACGCGGAATTTGAAATCGAAGGCCATCGTTTTTCTTGGGAGTTGCGTTATCGCTCGACGGTTGGGTACAGCTTAAGCGACAAAGGTTGGATGGGTTTTTCGCGCACCCCGCATTCCGATGCTTTTTTTTCTGGACGCATAACCTATGACGACCGCACGTGGGAAAGCGAATCGCTTGGCTACGGAATGCAGGGTCACAATAGCGGCTATCGGCACAGGCGGTTCTGGACGTGGGCCCACGCCGTGGTGCGTGCTGGCCAGAGCGAAACTCTATCGAGCTTCGAAGCTCTCGCGTGCGAGATACCTTTCCGAAGGCGCTTCCATCGCGCGTTGCTGTGGCATGAGGGGAAGCTTTACGATTTCGGAAGCTTGAAAGTTATCGAGCGCACTACCGACCCGTTTCGCTGGACGGTTCACTGCTCGCGGCGGCAAGACGCCACCACATTGGTGGCGATTCTCGATGGCACCGAAAGCAGCGCCCATCGCATCTCTTACCTCAAAACCAATTGCACCGGCGCCTTCGACGTAATTAACAATTCTTTAGCTTCTGCGAAACTGTATCTGAAGCGCGGCGAGCAAGCGCCGATCGAATTCCTTGCGCCAGGCGGCGCCGCACTCGAAATGGCCGATCCCTCGCGATAGGTTCTGGATTCAGGACGCGGATTTCAATTGCGCGATCACTTCCTTGCGCATGGCCTCGGAGGCTCGCTCCAACAACCCGCTTTTTTCCTCCAGCCAGGAATGCATGCGCGCGGCGTCCTTTCGCGCGAACGTAATTTCTTCTTCCACCCGTTCCGGAGCGGGTCCCCCGGGAATCTTGCGCACCTCGACAAATCGTTTTGCGTCGAGGGCGGCGAGCAATTCAGCAGTCCCGATCTTCAAAGCACGTTTCAGCATTCGTGGAGCAAGTTTTTGCAGTTCAGCGACTAGCTTGGCCGGATCGTACTCGGCACCCACGGCATGAACCGCAGCGGAAACCAGTTGATGCGCCTGGCGGAAGCTAAGCATTTCCCGGCGCACCAGTGTGTCGGCCAGCTCTGTAACCGTCAGAAAGCTCCCCTGAGCGCGCTGTCGCATGCGCTCCGCGTTCACTTGCGCGTGCGCCATCAAGCCGGCAAAAAGTTTCAGTGCGCGTTCGGCATCTGCAAAAACCGCGAAGGCCAGCGGCTGCAAATCATCCTCGCAATCCACGATGTCGCCGAAGGGAGTGTTGTGGACGCTGGTGAGCACTGCTTGTGCTTGCGAAAAAGCCTTGCTGGCAAGAATGCGCGTGTGCTCCAGCGACACAGGATTGCGTTTCTGCGGCATGATGCTGCTGACCTGCACGAAGGCGTCGCTTAATCGCAAAAAGCCAAATTCTTCGGTGCACCATAGCAGAAGGTCCTGTACCAGGCGCCCCAGGTTAATCATGGCCACCGACACGGCGGATGCGGCTTCCGTCAGATAATCGATTGCGGCGATGGCGCCGTAAGAATTTAGTTGCAGACTCTCGAATCCGAGGAGCCGTGCGGTGTAGTCGCGGTCGATTGGGAAGCCCGTGGTGGTGATTGCGCAAGCCCCTAGAGGAGAGCGATTGATGGTGGCAAACGCCGCGCGAAGCCGGGCCAGGTCGCGCCCCATGAATTCGACTGCGGCCATTACGTAGTGCGCAAGAGTCGTCGGCTGCGCGGGCTGCGTGTGCGTGTAAGCGGGCATCAGCGTGTGCGTGTTGCCGGCTGCGATATCCAGCAGCACATCGTGAACCCGCTGCATTGCGGCGGCCACTTTGAGGATTTCGCGGCGCAGCGTCATGCGGTAGAGGCAAAGGTCGATGTCATTGCGGCTGCGGGCGATGTGCATTTTGCCGGCGGCGTCGCCGCAATTCTCGAAAAGTTTTGTTTCTATGTAGAAAAACAGGTCCTCGAAGCCCGCGCCATAGGTAGCTGCGCGAATGGAATCGAGGTTCAGGGACTCAATGGCCTTCAGGCATGCGCGAGCTTCGCCCGCGGACAAAATATCCTGGCGGCGCAGCATGAGCGTGTGCGCGTAGTGGATCTCGAGAAGCGCCGAGAGAAAATACCTCTTGGCGTCCTCGAAGTTTGCGGCAAGAACCGTGTCGGCATAGATAGCGGCGGGAAATGTCTCTTGCGCGGTGGCCGGGGCCGGAGCCTCGACAGCTCGCACGGATTGCGATTTTTTCGTCAGGCGCATGGACCGCAGTTCAGAATGCCCGTTTGTAACCGCTCCACGCGCGCCGGCCACCGCGATTGCACGCGCCGAGCGAAGCAGAAATGTTTACCATCGCAACGCGAGACCAAACTGAACGATGCGCCCTTCAAGCACACCGGGTTTTGGGGGAAAGACTTTGGGTAAACCACCGATCGCTTCTCCGAGCTTGCAAGGGGACTTTTTGCAGTCGTCCACTTTCACTACGGTATTCAACAACGTAATGTTCGGGTGATTGAACAGGTTGTTGACTTCCACAAGAAATTGCCCGCGAACCCGCTCCCACAGGGTTATGAGCGTGCGCGTATAGCGCAAATCTATCTGGTAAATCGAAGGGCCGCGCACGGTGTTGCGCCCGATGAACAGCGGTCGGGTCACGGTTCCCGTTGTGGAGTCACCGTTCAGGGTCTTGTTGGCAGTAACGTTCTGCTGATCTCCGGAGCTGATGTTACCTAGTACTGCGAACAAATTATCGTTTAGCAGGTAGCGGATGACGCGCTGCTCGACCTTTACCTTGGGATCGAACACCGTACTAAGCGTAAACGCATGCGGACGATTGACGGTGCTATTGCCGCGATCGCGCAGGCGGTTGGTGGTGTCCTCGATGGGCAGATTCTGCTCGAAACTGTTCACGTCGGGTGCGTCGCTAATCGTGTGGGAATAGGTGTAAGACGCAGTGACCTGGAAATTGTGGGAGAAACGGTGCTGATAAGTTAACAGCATGGCATTGTAGTCCGAATTGGCGCCCACATCCTGAAGAGTTACGTTATTGAAGTCGGGATTGCTCCGTGTGGTGGAGCTTATTTTATCTGAAAAAATGGGGCGCCCATCGTCAAGCCTTCCAATCGGATTGATCAGGTTAATGTTATGCAGGAACGTCAACTGACGTCCGGCCGTGTGCACGTATCCGAGGGTTAAGGCGTCGTTCGCACTAAGCTCCCGCGTGGCCTGTAGTGTGCCACTGAGAACGTAGGCATTTTTGTAGTCCGGAGTAACAGTGACGATATCAGGCTTAGGAGGAGCTGTGCTGGGAAAAGTTACGGCAGGGAACGCAGGACCGGCACCCGAACCTACGCTGATATTCCTGGTGCGATTCGTCCCGTCCAAGTTCAAAGCGTTGAACCACAGGTTTGTCGGTGAAGCGTCATAATATTTTCCAAACGATGCGCGTACGACCGTTTTTGTGCCCAGCCGCCACGCCATTCCAAGCCGCGGAGCGATATTGCCGTTGGGAATAGTGAATCGTCGAGAAAAAGGGTAACGCGCATTGGAATTGGCATCGGGGCCTCTATAACGGTCGTATCGCAAGCCGTAAGTCAGCAAAAGCGATGGCCGAGCCTGCCAGGTATCCTGCGCGTAAAAACCCCAAAATAATGAGCTATAGCTCAGTCCCGAGGTATCCGTGCGGCTGGCGAAAGTTTGGTAGGCTTTTGGATTGGACCCAGATTTCGCGCTGAGGTAATCGTCTATCGTTCCGAAAGTGTATCGCGCGAAGGAAACGTCGCGCTGGAAATCGTAAATCGCGGCCATGGATGCGCCAAACTTCATCGAATGGGGACCGCGAATGTACGTCACGTTTTCATTCCAATTGGGCACTTTTTCCCGAAAGCGATCGCCGCCCGTATCCGGCGCTCCAAAAGTAGCCACTCCGAGAATTACCACTTGGGGACCGCGGCCCGCCGTCGAACTGGGGAAGTGAGTGTTATCGCGCTTGGCCCAAGATACGCGTAGCTCGTTGAGCAGCGCGGGAGAGATCGTGCTGATGAGCTGCGCTCCGATTACGTGCGCGCGATCCTGGAAGTCCGTTGCGGCCTCCAAAGTATTCAGGGTGCCAACACCCGTGTTGAACGGGAAGTTGTTCCGGAAATAGTTATAGCGGAAAAACATTTGATGACGCTGGGAAATGTTCCAATCCGCGCGTCCATTTACGAATTGACCGTGCAGGATGCTCGGGGCCGTAGCCAGCAGTGCGGGCGCGAGTCCCAACTTATCCCGGTTCGCTGCCGTGATCGTTGTAGACGTCGGCACGCCGCGAGTGAGGTGCTCGTATCCAGCGAAAAAGAAAAGCTTGTCGCGAATAATTCTGCCCCCGGCATTTGTGGAATAGTCGGTAAGCGCCAAGTTGGGCTTGGGTTTGTCGGCGGCGAGCAGGAGCGGCCGAGCAGTGGCATCGACGGACCGGCGAATGTATTGGAACATACCGTGATAGTCGTTGGTGCCGGAATTGGTGATGACGTTGAAGATGTTTCCTGTGGTTCCGCCGAATTCCGGAGCATAGCCGTTTGAAACGGTCTGCACTTCGCGAACATAAACTTCAGAGATGGGGAAGAGGCGCAGCCCGTGACGATCGCTTTGCGTATCCACCATGCCATCCATTTGATAATTGATGCGGTCGAGTTGCCCGTTGGTATTGACGGTGCGCGGAATGCCCAATTCCGCGTTGGGATGGCCGCTGACGCCTGGCTGAAACAGAATCAGGTTGTACGGATTGCGCGAGGTTAGCGGCAAGTTGACGATTTCGCGCTCGTCGATGGTTCGCCCGGTATTGATGCGGGTGGGCTCGATGATCGGGCCGCCGCCGGCCACCTCCACAATTGTTGCGACCTCGCCTATTTTCAATTGTTCATCGATGGCCGCTTCTTTGCCGGCCTCTAGAATAATGTTCGGATGCCGTACGGTTGAGAATCCTTCCTTTTCCACGGTTACCGTATAGGTGCCCAGCGGAAGATTCGGAACCACATAATACCCTTCGCCTTCGGTGGGCACTGTGCGTCGGAATCCAGTGTCCACATTAATCACCGTAACCTTGGCATCCAGCACCGCCGAACCGCCGGGATCGGTGATGCGGCCGCGAATTGTGCCGTTGATGGCCTGAGATTGAGCAGCAACAGGCTCCGCTAGTAAGAAAGCGGAAGCCAGGAAGATGAAGAATGTGGCGAATGGTAGGGCACGACTCCGAAAAATCATGGCCAACTCCTGAACTGAAATTTGCTTGAGTGCGAGCACCCCGCTCGAACTTCGTAATGAAGGTTAATAAAGTTATCGTACGTAGGTGCGCCAAAACTGTCAAGCGTATTCCCGGGAGTTCCTTGGGAATTTGGCGAGTGCGTTGGAACGCTACGCTAGGGCCGCGGCCTCCGCGGTTTTAATCGCCAGCCGGATCGCGCCGTAAAGTTGCGCGTCTGGGCCCAAAAGACTGATTGCCAGCCGCGGCCGCGCGAATTCATTGCGCTCGATGATCCTCCGCGTAGCTTCGAAAAGAGCGGAATGCGTTCCGATTCTTCCTCCGAAGACCACCAGCGAGGAATTCAAAATCAGGGAAATATTTGTGACTGCGTTAGCCAGAATGCGCGCGGACTTGTCGAGCACTTGACGCGCTGCGCGTTCGCCACTCTGCGCGCGGTCAAAGATTCCCGTGGCATGAATGCGGCACGCGGCTGGTCCAGAGCGCTTGTGATTGCGCTGCCGCAGTTTCGTCCAAGCGCTCTCAATTCCTTTTCCAGCGATCACGCTTTCCAGAGATCCAAGGCTATGGACGGACACCGGCGCAGTATCCGTTCCGGGAACCTGAAGGTAACCAATTTCACCGGCCGCCCAGCCTGACCCATGATAAAGCGCGCCATTGACAAAAATTCCGGCGCCCACACCAGTCCCAATCGCCAGAAACACAAAATTCTTTTCACCTTGGGCGGTTCCGCGCCAGCTTTCGCCAAGCGCTCCTAGGTTTACATCGTTTTCAATGGCGACCGGAACGTGGACCTCCAACTCCAGAATTTCGCGCAAAGGTACGGAGTCCCAACCGGACAGATTCGGGGCCGATACGACGATGCCTGACTGCACGTCGGTAATTCCAGGAGCCCCCACACCGAGCGCGAGCAGTTTCTTCGACGGAATCCGGTTGCGGCGCAGTATATCGCCAATCGAGGAAGAGATTAGCGACGCCAAACGCTTCGGGGTGCGCTTATCGCCCAGCGCGGATATTTTCTTCCCCACGATGTTCCCGTTCAAATCGGCAAGGGCGATTCGCAGCGTTGAACCCCCGATGTCCACGCCAATCACGTAGCCGAACATCTCCTCAAATCGCAGAAGCGTGGGCGGCCGCCCCCCGTTGGAAGAACCAAAACCCAAAGTCCGAACTAAGCCGCGCCGCTGCAGATGCGCAATGGCGCTGGATACCGTTGGAGCGCTCAAGCCGGAATGGCGGACAAGATCCGCGCGGGAGCACGGATTGTGCAGGCGCAGCAGGCGCAGAATTTCTCTAGCGTTATCGCCGCGAAGCGATTCAGCCCGGCTGAGGCCAAGGGGTCCTTCAGCAAGGAGAACGCGAAAATCATTTTTAATTTTCCGGCCAGAACGGCCGTTTCTGCGCGGCATACTTTTGGCAACCAGCCTTTTGCTGTGTGCACTAACTTAAACTACTTTACAAAGTCCGTCAATCGATCTGTAAAAAAGTGCTGGGAGCGAAGAGGCAGCTATTCTTGTGTTTGAACCGCAACTCGGAGGTTTTACCGCGACGGAATTGAAATTCCTGGGAGCGTACTGGACACGCCTTGGGGAAGTGACCCCTCCCGCCAAACAGCGTAAATTGCAGGATAAACCAACAGCTCTAATACGAAAGACGTGATGATGCCTCCCACCATGGGTGCAGCAATGCGTTTCATAATCTCGGATCCCGCCCCGGTCGACCAGAGGATAGGCACCAATCCTATGCACATCGTGGCAAACGTCATGAACTTGGGACGCAAACGCTTGGCTGCTCCTTCCACAATCGCTTCGTGAAGCCGCTCTTGCGTAAAGTTCCCCTCCCGTCGCTTTGCCTTATCGTAAGCCAGGTCAAGATAAAGCAGCATGAAAACGCCGGTTTCCGCATCAATGCCGAGCAGCGCGATCACCCCGATCCATACGGCGATGCTCATGTTGTAGCCTAGAAGGTAAACAATCCAAATGGCTCCCACCGCCGAAAAAGGCACCGCGAGTGTCACGATCATGGTCTTCACGAAAGATCGTGTATTGCAATAAAGAAGAAAAAGGATAATCGCCAAAGTAATGGGGATCACTAGCATCAGTCGCTGGCGAGTGCGTTGCGCCGATTCGTACTGCCCGCTCCACAAAATTCCGTAGCCCGGAGCTAGTTTTATGCGATTGCTCAGCTCTCGCATTGCACCCAGGATGTAATCGACCGGGGTTTGTCCGTGGATATCCACGAAGACGTATCCGGTCAGCAACCCATCCTCATCGCGAATCATGGACGGGGCGTTAAGGGTTTGGATCTTGGCGAGTTCTGAAAGCGGAATTTGTTTTTCTTCCCCAGCCGGAATCAACACCCTGCCCAGCGATTCGAGATCGGAGCGAAAATCTCGCAAGTAACGAACGTTTATGGGATAGCGCTCTGGACCGTCGATCACCGTGCTGATGTTTTCGCCCCCGATCGCCGTAGATAACGAATTCTGCGCATCCTCGACGGAGATACCGTACGCGGCTAACGCGTGGCGATCCCAGATCACGTCAAGAAAATATCCCTCGGCCGTGCGTTCAGCGAACACTCTTCGTGTGCCGGGCAGTGTTCTCAAAACGGTTTCGACCTGCCGTCCAATCGCTTGCACTTGGTTTAAGTTTGCACCTTGAATCTTGAGCCCCACGGATATGCGCAAACCCGTACTCAGCATCTCTGTCCGGCCACGAATAGGCATCGTCCACGAATTCGCCAAACCAGGAATCTTGAGAGCTTGGTCCATTTCAGAGACCAGTTGCGGCTGAGAAATGCGATCTGGCGTGATGTGCCGTAATATCGACGATAGCCAGTTTGGCGCCCACGACGAGTACCAGACGCGTGTTTTGCGCCACTGGGACTCAGGCTTGAGCACCACGATCGTCTCCAACATCGATAAGGGTGCGGGATCTGTGGCTGTGTCGGCGCGTCCCGCCTTTCCGAGCACGTGATCCACTTCCGGGAAGCTTTTCAGGATTCGATCGGTGGCCTGGAGAAGGCGTTGAGATTCCGCAATCGAGATGCCCGGCATGGTGGTTGGCATGTACAACAGCGAACCTTCGTTCATTGCAGGAACGAACTCAGAACCAATGATATAAAAGAGCGGCACCGTAAGAAGGACGAGAGCCGCCGCAGCGGCGATTACCTGCCATTTCCAACTCAGTGTCCATCTCACAATGGGATCATAGACCCGCATCAAGCGACCGCTGATTGGATGTTTTTCTTCCTCCCGCATCCGTCCCTCGAAAAAAGAGCCGAGACGATCGCGCAGGCTGAACCGACCCGAGCGTGCCTTAGAGGGACGTCGCTGTGAGAGCAAAATCCGCAGCGCAGGATCCAAAGTGATCGCAAGCAGCGCCGCAACAACCATCGCGAAGGTCTTAGCATAAGCGAGCGGGCGAAAAAGCTTGCCCTCCTGACCATCAAGTACAAAAACCGGTAAAAAGGCAAAGGCAATGACGAGCAATGCGAAGAAGGTGGGACCGGCCACTTCGTGAATGGCCTCCAGAATCACGCGCTTCTGATCGAAAATAGTGCCCGATCTTTCCGCGATTTCCAGCTTCTTATGACACTGTTCCACTACGATGATGGCGGCATCCACCAGGGCGCCACTCGCAATCGCGATTCCGGCCAGCGACATGATATTGATGCTGGTTCCCGTGTACGCTAACGGGACAAACGTGATGCACACGGCGACTGGAAGCGTGACGATGGGAATGATAGCGCTCGGAAAATGCCAGAGGAAAATAAGAATAATAAAGACAACAGTGAGAATCACTTCTAGTAGCGTTAGGCGCGCGTTAGATATTGCGCGACCGATCAATTCCGACCGGTCGTACACCGGCACGACTTTGATGCCTTTCGGAAGGCCCGGTTCGATTTCTTTCAATCGCGTCTTCACCCTCTGAATCACCTCCAGAGCATTGCTCCCTTGGCGGCTGACGACGATGCCCGAGACGACCTCGCCACTCCCATCCATGTCCGCCACGCCTCGTCTAATGTCAGGGCCCAGCACAACCTTCGCCACGTCTTTTATGCGGATCGGCGTACCCTTCACACTGGAAAGAGAGATTTCCTCGATGTCTCGCGTCGATTGAACATAGCCGCGGCCCCGGATCATGTATTCCGCGCCGCCGAGCTCCAGAAGCCTCGCACCTGATTCGTTATTGCCCGCCCGCACCGCTTCGGTCACTCGCGAGAGAGGAATCCCATAAGCCCGCAGGCGATTCGGATCGACATTCACCTGGTATTGCTGCGTGAACCCGCCAAGGGAAGCTACCTCTGCGACACCTGGTATAGCTTTTAGGTAGTACTTCAGGTGCCAGTCCTGAAAGGAACGCAGATCTTGGAGTGTGAGGCGTCCGGAATCGTCCTTGAGAACATACTGGAACACCCACCCCAATCCGGTGGCGTCGGGCCCAATTTCGGTTTTCACATTTTGTGGAAGTTTAGAACTAACGCTGGAGAGATACTCGATGGTTCTCGAACGAGCCCAATAAATATCGGTTCCTTCGTCAAACATCACATAGACATAAGAAAACCCAAAATCGGAAATTCCTCGAACGGTCCGCACATGCGGCGCACCCGTCATCGCCGCCACAATAGGATGCGTGACTTGGTCCTCTATAATGTCCGGGCTGCGGTCCCAGCGCGAAAGGATGGTGACTTGAGTCTCGCTTAGGTCCGGTGTCGCGTCCAAAGGCATACGCGACATCGAATTGATTCCCCAAAGGCAGCAACCAGCGACAAGGGCAAAGATAAGAAGTCGGTTTTTTACGGAAAAGTCGACGATCCGGTTAATCATCGCCTCGCCAGGTCGTCGTTGCACTCCGGTATTTCTTGGCGGGTTTTGAGTTTAAGGAAAGGGGCTGCACACGGCTCATCCGGCTTTCGGAATCGATGAGGAAGTTCCCTGAGGTCACGACGCGTTCACCCTCGGATAATCCGCGGATCACAGTCACTAAGTTGCCGTAGGCGGCTCCCAGCTCCACGGGGCGTGGCTCGAATACACCCGCTCTGATCTCCACATATACAATCTTTCGCAATCCGCTGTCCAGAACCGCGTCTGCTGGAATCGAAAGGCCTGCGGGAATTTTTGTGGTGAATTCCAAGTCTACAAACATGTCAGGCCTAAGAGTAAGTCCGGGATTATCCGCGTCCAAGCGAATTTTTAGTGCCCGCGATGCCGAATCAAACAGAGGCGGATTAATGTTAATGGTTGCATAAAGTGTTTTGGACAATTCGCGCACCGTGACTTTGGCTTTCGTCCCAGGCGGCAGCAATTTCGCTTCGTCCCCGATCAAGTCGGCAAGAATCCACACCTTGTTCAGGTTCGCGATGCGGTAAAACTCGGTACCACGTTCGAATCGCTGCTCGGGCGAAATGTTGCGGGAGAGAACCACTCCGTCGACGGGGGAAACCACGCGGATGTCCCGAGTTTCCTTGTGCGTTGCTCCCAGCTCTTTGATTTGCGGATCGCTCATCCCCAGGGAATGCAGGCTCTCTTCTGCGGTTCGCAAATTAGCCTCGGCGGCTTTGATTTGCTCGCTCGTTTCAACGCCCGGGCGCGGCTGAGCTCGCTCCAGCCCATTGAGTGAAATCAGGTATTGCTGCTCTGCTTTGCGGAATTCGACGCTATAAAATGTTGCCAACACTTCATTTTTCTTGACTATCCGTCCCGGAGGATTATTCTCCAGCGACTGAACCCAGCCCTCCGTTGCCGCCATCAGGCGGTACACGCTGTTGGCATCGGCTTCGACTCGTCCGGTCGTGCGAACCACCCGCGTGCCTGAATTTTTTGTTACCGGTTCCACGCGAACGCCGATGATCTCTTGTTGTTCCGGCCGCACCGAAACAGCTCCAAACGGCAACTGCAGTTTTGCAGCCGCCGCTTCTTCCTCGAACACCGGCTCGAGCGCCATCCCGCAGTCGGGTGCAATTCCAGGCTTGTCGGAGCGATAGCCTGGATGCATCGGATCGACGTAGTATAGAACGTGCTTTTTGTGGGCAGCCTCGATACCTCGGGCGCCGCCAATATAGTGGCCGGCCAGAAATCCCAATAGCGCTACGAGAAGAAAGGCCGCGATTGCATTGCGCTTGCTCATGAGAGTTACCCTTGAAAACGGATTGCAGAGCAGGTGTTGCTTAAAAAAACACTCGCTTGCCTACTCAGGCTTGGTGAAGTGCGAATCCTCTAGCGCGGGGTTTACAATTACTTTTTCAATCTGCAACTTCTCGGTCTCTTTCACCCCTTCCACGGCCGTTTCGAAGAGGTAGGGGATCATCAACCCATTTACGGTTTTGTAGTCACGGAAATATGTGAATACTTTGTGGGGCTTACCATCAAGTGTGCGCGACCCGTCAATCCTTGCCTCTAGGAACGTATTCGCATCGATCCAAATCCTGCGAACCTGGCCGTTTTTCATCGTAATCTTTAGCCTGTAGGTATTGCGCCCCTCGACGTCATCCATTCCTTCCAGCTCGAGTTTGCTGCCCTTTGTAACGTAGTCGACGAGCGGTCCATCCAGGTCTGCCTGGGCCGCGGCTGATTTCATTTCCTCCGCTGTGTACGGTTCTACTTCATGACGCCCTAGAAAAGGCCGCAGTTTCCAGCCATTTGTTCCGTCGTACACTTGAATGGCGGTCTGACCGTTAAATTCAAGCTCCAGGCGGGTCTTGCGGGGACGCTTCAGCTCCATTACAAATGGGAGTTGCACTTTTTTTCCTGCGTCCATCTTTCCGTTCATGGACATTGTCTGCACGGACCGCCACATCGTCAGCCCGCCCCGCGCTGCGACGTTCTTAGCCGCGATCTGCGCCGGTGTGAGCTGCTCGGCAGGTGCGGCGCTTACCCGCAGAAAAACCGCAGAAAAACAAAGCACACTCGCGAACCCGCTCAAAAATAGTCTCCGTAACATAAGGCCTTTTCCTTTCCTGGGAAGAATGCCGTTCAAATTTAATGCACGATTAAGCCGTCTACTCGAAACTCGCCGATCACCACGCTGACGCGATTCCCAGCCTTCACGAATTTTCCTGGATTGCCGAACATCATCCAGTAAACACGGTCATTTTGCGGCACTGGGCTGGTGCGCAGCGGCCCCACTTTATCGGGAGCCGGAATGCTTAATTTCGCGCCGGAGGCCTCGTCGATCAGGTAAGGAGTCGCTGCCTTATCGTTAAGCGCTTTAGCTCGCTTCGCGTCCACCACGCGGTAACTGAATTGAAGATTGAATCCTGAGGAGAGCAGGCGAACCCCAATAATCTCCACGCCCCAAGTGCGCTGAAATCGCATTCCCTCGCGAGAGTGCCAGGTCTCCTCCGACGAGGTCGACGAAGAAGGCGTTGCAGGAGGTTCTGGGATGCCCGCCTGCGGTGCAGCGGTTCGCGACGGGCTATCTGCATGATGCGGAGATTGCGCCCAGGTCAGGGAAACAGTGATGCCGCTCCAGATTTGAGCGTATTAGCTACCATGTGCATACTAAATCCCGGTGCCGGTCAACGCTACGGTGTGGGTACCGGGGGAAGCGGAATCGGTGAGAACCAGCGTCGCTGCCCTAGGCCCCAGAGCCTGTGGAGTAAACGCCACGCCAATGTTGCAGGATAGACCTGGAGCCAGAACTGGGCCGCAATAGGTTATAATCAGTGAGTTAATCTTAAAGTCAATTGTTGCACCCGTGATAGAGATCGAGCTAATTGTGAGTGGTGCGCTGCCCGAATTAGTCAGCATCACTGTCTTAGTTATGGTTACTGGAGCTAGAGTACTAAACTTCTGAGAACCGAAACCCAGCGGCGATGGAAATAGAGTTACTGCGGGTGCTATACCGCTGCCGGTTAACTGTAGCGTGTGGATCCCCGCATTAGCAGTTATCGTTATCGTACCAGCGCGGGGGTATGGGCCGCCTACTGGTGTCAGCGAAACCGTCGGCGTAAACGTCACGTTAATGGTGCAGGTCGAGCCAGCTGCAGGATAGGGCGCTAGGCTCGCTGGTGACAGAAGACACGTATGGCTCGCCAGGCTGAAGTCAGGACCTGCCACCACTATGCCGCTGATTATGAGCGGTGCGCTGCCGGAATTGGTCAGCGTCACCGACTTTGTGACCGTCGTTCCCACCAGCAGCGGACCGAAAGCCAGCGGCGATGGCAGCAGACTTACGGCAGGTGCTATGCCGGTCCCGTTAAGCGATACCTGGTGCGGAGTGCCTGCGGCATTATCAGATATAGATAACGTTGCTACCTTGGCCCCCGTGCTCTTTGGCGTAAATGCCACGGTGATAGTGCAGATACCTGATGGGGCCAAAGTTGCCGTCCCCGTCGGGCAAAGGTTCGTCTGAACGATAAAGTCTGCGCTTAGGAGACTGATTCCGATAATGCTGAGCGGCGCGCTGCCCGAATTGGTTAGCGTCACCGTTTGAGCCGGGCTAGTTGTATTTACTAGCTGGGGTGAGAAAGTCAGCACGGCTGGGCTTAGCGTCACTGCGGGCGCTGTCCCGGTGCCGCTCAGGGCAACATTACGAGGACTGCCGGCAGCCGTATCGGTGATGGTCAGCGTTGATGCCTTCGGTCCCACAGTTGTCGGGTTAAACGTTACGGTGATGGCACAGCTAGTTGCTGGGGCCAAAGTTGCCGTTCCCGTCGGGCAAGTGTTCGTCTGAGCGAAGTTTATGCTTACGAGATTGATTCCAGTGATGCTAAGCGGTCCGCTGCCCGAATTCGTGATGGTTATCGTCTGAGTGCTCGAGGTATTTATCAGTTGTGCGCCAAACGCCAGTGCCGTGGGCACAGAGCTTACGACGGGTGTCGTGCCAGTGCCCGTCAACGTAACCGTATGCGGGCTGCCGCTAGCGCTATCGGTGATGATCAGCGTAGCGGAACTCGGGCCCGTTGCTGTCGGCTTAAACGTCACCTTGATGGTGCACTTAAGGCCGGCTGCCAAGGTCGCCGGGGACAAAGGACAATCGCCATTAATCTGGCTGAAGTTAGCTACGATGTTAGGATCTACGATCGATATTGAGTTGATCGTGAGTGGTCCGGTGCCCGTATTGGTTAGCGTCAACAGGTTAGTTACCGTCGTTCCCACCAATTGATTGCCGAATGCTAGCGGCGAGGGCGCCGGAGTAACGATGGGTGCCGTGCCGTTGCCATTCACCGAAACCGTATGCGGACTGCCGGCAGCGTTATCGGTGGTGGTCAGCGTAGCGGGACGCAGGCCCGTTGCCGTCGGCGTAAACGTTACGTTAATGGTGCAGGTCAACCCAGGTCCCAGGGTTGCTGGCAGGGTCCCACAAGTGTGCGTCTGAGTGTAATCAGGACCTACGATGGATATTGTGTTGATCGTGAGTGGTCCGGTACCCGTATTGGTTAGCGTCACCGGCTTAGTAACGGTCGTGCCTACCAACTGATCGCCGAAAGCAAGCGGCGTTGGCGATAAAGTTTCGCCCGGTGCCGTGCCATTGCCGGTCAGCGCGATTGAGCGCGGGCTGCCGAATGCGGAATCAGTAATGCTCACCGAAGCGATTCGCGTGCCTGTTGCCGTAGGCTTAAACGTCACGCTGATGATGCAGCTTGACGTAGGCCCAGTCCCTGTCGGTAGTGTTGCAGGCAGCGTACCGCAGGTGTTCGTTTGCGCGAAGTCTCCAGCTTGTGCGCCTGCTATGCCGATTGCGCTGATAGTAAGTGGACCAGTGCCGGTGTTGGTGAGCGTCGCTGTCTTGACTCCTCTCGTTGTTGATACGTTCTGGTTGCCGAAATCCAGCGCCGCTGGAGCTAGGCTTACGATGGGTGCTGTGCCTCTGCCGCTCAGCGGAATCGTATGTGGGCTGCCGGTGGCGGAATCGGCGATGGACAGCGTCGCTGACTTCAGCTCCGCCGGAACCTTCGGATTAAACGTCACGCTGATGGTGCAGCTGGCGCCTGGAGCGAGGGTTGTTACTCCGCCGCAGGTTGTGGCTGTGAAGGAAGGGATATTTGTACCCGTGATCGTGATCGAGCTAATCGTGAGCGCGCCGGTACCCGTATTCTTCAACGTCACAGGCTTACTCGGGCTCGTGGTCCCTACCAACTGGTCGCCGAAGTCCAGTGCCGTTGGGGCTAGGTTTGCGGCCGGTGCCGTGCCGTTGCCAGTGAGCGCAACTGTCTGCGGAACGCTGGCGGCGGAATGGCTGATCGTCATAGTAGCGACGCGCGTGCCTGTTGCCGTCGGGCTGAACTTCACGGTAATCGTGCAGCTGGCGCTGGGTCCGGTTCCAACCGGCACGGTTGCGGGCGGTATCGGGCAAGAGTTCAGCTGGCTGAAGTCGCCGGCATTTAGTCCGGTGATAGTGATGGAGTTGACCGTCAGCTCTGCCGTTCCTGGATTCGACACTGTGACCACCTGACCTGCGCTCTGCGTTCCCAACTGGCGCAATTTTTGCCCAGTTGACCGCGGTGCTCATCCCGATGGCAGCTTGTGCAATCTTTTGTGAGTCCAAGATAAGTCCGATTGAGATCTTTAAGTAGTATCTCGCCGCGAGACGCAACCGCAATAAATTCGGATTTGTGACAACTCGCGCAACCCACTCCAGCATGTTTGCCCGCCAGTGCGAAGCCCGTCTTACTGTGGTCCATGGCATCGCGGCTGGGCAACCAATGAATCAGCTCGAAATCCGATCCGTTATGTTCCGAATGGCATTTTGCGCAATCTTTGCTGGTTCCATTCGGATTCACCCAAACAGCATGCATGCCGCGCCGCTGAGCCACGCGTGCGCCAATCTCCGTATGGCATTCCAGACATTTCAATTGCGCCTTGCCACGTCCTAGGTCATGGCACTTGGTACAGTTCGTGGAGCCCGAAAGGAATTGGTGGCTTTTCGAAATTGGCCCGGGTGAGATTTGCGCGTGAGCATGCGGCACGCCCGGCCCTTGCAGTAGGAATAGCAGTGTACCCACACAAGTGAGTAGGCCAGCGGTCCTGAGGTGAAAAATCAGGAATGCGAGTTGTCGACGCATCCGCAGCTTGTTAGCACCGTCTGGAAGAACACTCTATAGAAATTTAATCGGCGGCGAAATGGTAACACGTGACCACTCATTGATTCTTAAAAGTATACGTGCGGAGGCAACTTTACCGGAAAGAGCGACGGCCGATGGCGTGCCGCCCGGTGCTAACCCTCAGATGTGAAGATTGGTCACCCGCACCAGAGTCTCTTGCAGTTTTTGCAGCTCGCGTTCGCGATCATGTTCCTCGCGCGTGCGGTCGTTGAGCGCTTCCTTGAGGAGTTTCAGATTGCGGCGCAGCTCGAGTTGCTTGAGAACCAGGTGACCAAGCGTCTCGAGCGCCTTGTTATGCTCCGCCGTGAATTCCCGCGGCACCACATCGATCACGCAGAGCGTGCCAAGTGCGTATCCTTCTTCGGTGATAAGAGGCGCTCCAGCATAGAAGCGAATGTTGGGCTTGAAGACCACTAGCGGATTATTCCTGAAACGCTCGTCTTTCAGCGTATCCGGTATAACGAATACTTCCGATTGCTGAATCGCCTTCGAGCACAGCGCTACGTCGCGGGGCGTCTGCGAAACCTCCACGCCTACCTTAGCTTTGAACCATTGGCGATTTTCGTCAATCAGCGAGATGAGGGCTATCGGAGTTTTAAAAATGTACGAAGCAAGTTGCACAAGATCGTCGAACGCTTGTTCTGGCTCGCTATCGAGGATCGCGTACTTTTCAAGAGCCGCAACGCGGGCCGAATCATTGCTAGACGCTGACGCTGCCATGTCTCACCTCCGAAAAAGTCTGATCGAGGCGCACGAGCGGGGCCCAGGGCCGAGGTCACATGTGGCCCATCGGAAACGCGATTATAAGCGACACCGTTCGGATGTACTAGGGTGAAAAGCGCCTCCGTCCTATTGCCCCCGATTCTTCCCCAAATACACCCCCCGGGTCGAATTATTGTCATCCCGAACGGCCGCGCAGCCCCACGGTCGTATTCACTGTCATCCCGAACCCGGTCGCGCCTTTTGCGAACGGTGTGAGGGATCTGCTTCTGCCGTTGCTTCTGCCGTTGCTTCTGCCGTTGCTTCTGCCGTTGTCATCCCGAACCCGGTCGCCCGCCTTGCCTTCGCTGTCATCCCGAACCGGTCGCGCCTTTTGCGAACGGCGGTGAGGGATCTGCTTCTGCCGTTGCGTTGCCGCTTATTGCCGTTGCCGTCGCTTGGCCGGTACCTCCTCCGCCAAATCCTCCCACGTGGGGTTCCGACGCTCGATTAGCCAAACTTTCTTTTCCCGCCGCCAACCCTTGATTTCTTTCTCGCGAGCAATTGCCGAGCGAACGTCTCCAAACAGCTCGAAGTGCACCAGCCGAAAGATCCTGTACCGCGCTGTAAATCCGGAAACAAGCTCCTGGCGATGCTCGATCATTCTGCGTTCGAGATTACCGGTGAGGCCGGTGTACAAGTTTCGCGACCGGCTAGCAAGAATGTAAACGCAATACCCTCGCCTCATTTTGCGTTATCCTGCTTTCCTCCCGAACCTCGGCAGCCTCGCCGGTGTCATCCCGAACCCGGTCGCCCGCCTTGCCTTCGCTGTCATCCCGAACCCGGTCGTCTGCTTTTGACGAACGGCGGTGAGGGATCTGCTGCAGTTGTTGCCTCTGCTCTTGCCTCTGCTGTTCCACGCTTGGTTTCGGTGTCCGGTATGCCGCCTCCACCTGTCATCCCGAACCCGGTCGCGCCTTTTGCGAACGGGGTGAGGGATCTACTTTTCTCTTCGCCACTCCGCCCACCGCTACCCATTTCGTCGATGGATTCAACATTGGGGGCGGGAGCGGCCTCGACGGTGAATGAGCCGGAACTGCGAGCGCGGGAATTGTCGATGCGCGGCTGATCGTAAAGTGTTTCTTCGCCCGGAGGTTCTCCCGGCACGCTTTTCCATTTTCTCCCCGTTTCCCATCCGCCTTTACCCCTAAATAACGTACCAACTCGATTCGCGCGAGATTCTATTCCCTCAACGCATCAAATGCCAGCCCGCACTATGAATTTTCTTTAAGAAACAAGGGGACTAACAAAATAGCGGATCGACGCGTGGCGTCGAAGGTCGGGGACTATCTTGAGCGAATCCAAAGCAGCGCTAAGCCTTTCCTCGCGCCGATGCCCTGCCTTCTTTGAAAATCTTCGGCAAACCCGACCGCAATCCCCTTGCGTAGCGTGCCAGAAACTTCAGAATGTGTCACAATCGTTCGCGACGGCCTCTCAACAGGGATCATAAGGATGCGCCCGCGCGACATCATGATAATCGCAACATCATGATAATAATGATGGCGATAAGAAAGTCGACGCGCCGACTATGCAGACCGGAACGGCCGAAGCGAGGCACGCTAACCGTCGGGACACCGAACCTATGTTAATCAATTTGTCGCTAGGCTGAGAGCGATGCCCTCCTCCGCCTCCCGCGAACTTACCGACCAGACCATTGCGGACACTCTCGCCAAGTTCCAAGTCCCCAGCTCCCCCGGCCTGTGCCACGCCATCCGCGACTACGTAGACCTATTACTCCTTTGGAATCAAAAGGTTAGCTTAACATCCATTACTTCGCCGCTCGAGATTCTATCTCGCCATTTCGGCGAAAGCATGTTTGCCGCACAGGCTGTCCCCGATCTCCACGGTCGGCTCGCCGACGTTGGCTCCGGCCCCGGATTTCCCGGCCTGGCACTCAAAATCCTCCGTCCGGATCTAGAAGTCTTTTTGATTGAATCGGTTATGAAGAAAGCCACGTTCCTTGCCGAGGTCACCCGCCACCTTGGGCTGAGCAACGTCAAGGTCGTGGTGAGCCGTTTCGAGGATCTCCGCGACGACCTCGCCCCGCTGGACTTCATTTGCGCGCGAGCACTCGGCGACCGGCCGTCCCTGCTTGCCTGGGCTACGCTTAACCTCAACATTGGTGGCCAGGTCGTCCTCTGGCTAGGCGCCGGCGACGCCAATCAACTCCGTTCCGGTACCGCCACTTCACCCGCGGACGCCTCCACACCCGGCCGTCCCCCAGATCCCGGGACGCGGGACCACGTCGCCTATCGAACCGCACGCGAAAACGCCGCAGATCTGACCACAGGGGACAGCGCCGCTGATAATACTCCCCAAGCAGCCCCCCCCTCAAATCGAGCCCCGGAAGTAACCACATCGTCCCCCGATACCAGCTCGCGGGCCCACCAAGGCGACCCATCCCCTGCTCCGCAATCCAGCCACAAAAGCGCCAACCCCTTTTTATATAATACAGGTATTAACTACAATGTAAACAACGTAGAAGTTGCAGATGCCCCCGCCACCCCGCCCTCTCCCCCGGACCCACGCACCCTGCCCCTGGCCATCCCCCCCAATGCCTGGGCTTGGGATCCACCCCTCCCAATCCCTGAGTCTTTAAACCGCTATCTAATTGTAGGTAAACCGTTTAGGTCGAGATGACCCGGCTCGCAGTCTGCCCGATCCCCCTAGCCCAGTGAAAAGTGTTCCACGTGGAACATCTAGAACAATTGGCAAGGCCACAGGCCGTGAGAGCCGGCCCCCGACGGATCTTCCTTCCACACCCAGAGATGTTTTCCCC
>JRHI01000355.1_pt1 | contig 51639 bp, 60 predicted proteins | sample 215371 | NCBI WGS metagenome assembly JRHI01 (sample SAMN02929681, study PRJNA255918) | sediment metagenome | biome: cave system; feature: Ice Cave; material: Sediment; isolation source: sediment from deep within a dark volcanic ice cave with no known source of... ...
GGGTGGGGGAGGGGGGGAGGGGCGCGGGCATATGATTCGCTCGTCGAACTATACATCATCCGGGCGCGAGATCGCGCCATTGCGTGGATCCGTTCCGCCGTGGCGACCCCGCGGGGCGCCTCAGCAGAGGGGCGGCGAGGAGGCGTAGATCGAGGTGGAGGCGCCCCCGCCGTGGCACCGGATGTCGTCGGCGAACCAGCCGTCGGCAGTGCGCAGCACCGTCAGGTCGAACTGGATGGGGGTGCCGTTGACGGTGAGGTCGACCTCGACGGTGTACCTGTCGATGGCGGGCAGCACGGTGGGCGCCTTGATGCTCACGCTCTGCCACTGGGACTGGCACCGGCACAGCTGCTCGACCCCGCGGATCGGGTGCTGGTTGAGCTGGGCGGCGAGCCGGGAGGTCACCGGGCAGGCGCCGTAGCCGGCCGATCCCATGCTCGGGCAGTTGGCGAAGCCCGACGACGGGTAGAGGTCGGCGGCCACGGTGGCGTCGCCACGCGGGTCGTCGGACGGAACCCGGATCACCCCGCCCTCGGCGGGGGTGGCGGTCGGTGCCGGCGTCGCCGAGGGGGACGGCGTCGGGGTGGGCTGGGGCGTCGGCGACGGCGAGGCCGAGGGGGTCGGGGTCGGCGGTGCGGTGGTGTCGGGCAGCGGTGGGGCGGTGGCCCTGGCGACCCCGCCGGACGACCCGCAGGCGGAGAGCAGCAGCCCGGCGAGGCCGGCGGCGAGGAGGGGTCGGCGGCGTCGCGTCACCGCGCGGGTATAGCAGGTCGGCCGCAGGCCGTGAGAACGGGGGAGGGCGGCGGCGCGGGCTCCCGCGCTATCGTCGAGCCCCCGATCCGGATCAACCCCGCGGAGGACCGACATGGCCGTCGAGGTGGGCTCCGAGGCCCCTGACTTCACCCTCAAGGACGGCAAGGACGTCACCCTCTCCGATCTGCGCGGTCGCAACGTGGTGCTGATGTTCTACCCGCTGGCCTTCAGCGGCGTCTGCACCAAGGAGCTGCACGACATCAGCGCCGCCGCGGACAAGTACGAGGCGGCCAACGCCGAGGTGCTCGCCGTCTCCGTGGACAGCCACCACACCCTCGCCGCCTTCAAGCGCGACGAGGACCTGAAGGCGCACCTGCTCGCCGACTTCCATCCCAAGGGCGCGGTGGCGCAGCGGTACGGCACCTACATGGACGGCATCGGCATCKCCGGCCGCGCCACCTACGTCATCGACAAGGATGGCAAGGTGGTCCACAAGGTGACCAGCGAGGTGCTCCAGCCCCGCGACCAGGAGGAGTACCTCACCGCGCTGGCGGCCTGCCCGGTCTAGAGAGGATTCGGGAACCTGCGGGTGCGGCGGCGCGTCCTCTTCTCCGAGCCCCCACGCCGGGGGCAGGAGGAGATCGACATGCACCGGAAGCTTCTGGCGGCCGCCGCGCTCGCGGGCGGGCTCGCCGTGCTGGGCACCGTTCCCGCCGCCGCCTGCGGGGGGCTGGTCGCCCCGAACGGGGCCGTCCGGCTCGCCCGGGCGACCACCTTCGTCGCCTGGCAGGGCGGCGTCGAGCACTACATGACCAGCTTCGGATACCAGGGCGACGTGCCCGGCCTGGGCTGGATCGTCCCCCTGCCCGCGGTCCCCGACAAGGTGGAGAAGGGCGGCGGCTGGACCCTGCAGCGCCTCGAGCGCGAGACCCACCCGCAGGTCGCGGAGGCCTTCGACGCCCGCCTCGGCGCCGCGCCCGCAGCTGCGCCGGCGCAGGTGCTGCAGCAGGTGCAGATCGACGCCCTCGACATCACCGTGCTGAAGGCAGCGGCCAGGCGGTGGTCGACTGGTGCAAGGAGAACGGCTTCACCCTGCCCGAGGAGACCCGCGCCCACCTGCTCGCCTACGCGGTCACCAGCCCGATCTTCATGGCCGCCAAGTACGACATCGCCGCGGCACGCCAGCGCGGCCAGTTCAGCGGTGACGGCACCCCGGTGCTGATCACCATGCACACCCCGCACCTCTGGGTGCCGCTCGAGGTGCTCGCCAACGCCCTCGACCCGGTGGTCGCCGACCTCTACCTGCTCACCGCCACCCAACCGGCGGCGCCGGAGACCCTGGCTCCGGGCTTCGTCCTCGTCTCCCAGCAGCGGATGAGCAGCTCCCTCCAGCGCGACCTGAGCAGCGACCGCAACATGTCCTGGGTGCCCCAGCAGGGCTGGCTCAGCTACCTCACCCTCAACGCCCCCAGCCCCCAGGTCACCTACGACATGAGCGTGACCCCGGACGGCGGGGTGCGGCTGGCCTCGATGGGCGTCGGCCCGGTGGCGGGGGCGAAGCTCCCGGCGCTGGCCCCGGCCCCGGCCCCGGCCCCGCGGTGGCGGACGCCGCTGATCGCGGGCGGCATCGTCCTCGGCGGTCTGGTGCTCGCCGCCGTCATCTCCCTCGCCGGCCTCCGGCTGCGACGCCGGGGGGCCTGACCCGGAAACCGGTCGGGGGAGGCCCTACCGGGGCTCCCCCGGCAGGTTCTCGATCTCCACGGGGTCGAGGGTCTCGGCGAGGGGGAAGCCGAGCACCCGCGAGTAGAAGTAGAGCTCGCCGTCGAGCGAGCGGCGGATGTTGGCGGCGATGCGGAAGCCGTGCTGCTCACCCGCGAAGGGCACGTAGGCGCAGGGGATGCCCTTGCGCTTCAGCGCCTCGAACATGAGCTCCGCCTGGTTGGGCGGCACGATCCTGTCCTCGAGCCCCTGGAAGAGGATCACCGGGCAGCTGAGCCGGTCCGTGTGGTTGATCGGCGAGCGCTCGCGGTACAGCGCCGCAGCCTCGGGCAGGGGACCGATGAGACGGTCGAGGTAGCGGGACTCGAACTTGTGGGTGTCGCCGACGAAGACCTCGAGGTCGCCGATGCCGAAGTGGCTCGCCCCCGCCGAGAAGGTGCCGCGGAAGGTCAGCGCGCAGAGGGTGGTGTAGCCGCCGGCGCTGCCCCCGGAGATCATCAGCCGCTTCGGGTCGGCGTCGCCGCGCTCGACCAGGAAGCGCGCGCCGTTGGCGCAGTCGTCGACGTCGACCACTCCCCAGTTGCCGTAGAGGCGCTCGCGGTACTCGCGGCCGTAGCCGGTGCTGCCGCCGTAGTTCACGTCGAGCACCGCGACGCCCCGGCTGGTCCAGTACTGGATGGGCAGGCGGAGCAGGGTCGTCGCCGCCGCGGTGGGGCCGCCGTGGGTCTCGACCAGGAGCGGCGGCCGCTCGCCGTCCGGACCGCGCCGCTCGGGGTTCCGCGGCGGGTAGTACAGGGCGTGCGCGGTGCGGCCGTCCTCGGTGGGGAACTCCACCGCCTCCGGCTGGGACAGGTATCCCTGGTCGATCTCCAGGTTGCTGCTGCGACGCAGCACCTCGGTCGCGCCGCTCTCCACGTCGACGTGCACCAGGGCGGCGGCGAGCACCGGGGAGCCGCCGGCGAACACCACCCCACCCTCGTGGACGCGCAGCCACGGGCTGATCTCGGTGAACTGGGTCCGCACCTCGCAGAGCCCGGTCTCGGGGTGCAGCTCGTAGAGCCGCCACTCGCCGCGGGCGGTCGCGGTGCAGACGATGCGCTCCTCGGAGAGGAACGCGTAGGTGGTCCAGCCCAGCATCCAGGCGGGGCGGGCGAACTCCATCTCCTCCGGCGCCAGCGCCTCGAGCTCGCCGCCGCGCCAGCGGTAGAGGTTCCACCAGCCGGTGCGGTCGGAGACGAGGTGGAGCACCCCGCCCGGCGACCATGCCGGCACCGCCACCGACTCGCGGGGACCGCCGGCGACCCGCACCGGATCCCCCGGCCGGCCGGCGGCGTCGAGGTCGGCGACCCACAGCTCGGTCCCGTCCCACGGGAGGTCGGGATGATTCCAGGTCAGCCAGCAGAGGCGGCCGCCGTCGGCGCTGACCCGGGGGGCGGCGCAGAAGTCGGAGCCCCCGGCCAGCACCTCCGGCGGCCCGCCCTGGAGGGGCACGGCGGCGATGCTGTTCACCGCCTCGGAGCCGCCGCCGGTGTGGTCCTCGAGCACGCAGAGCAGCCGCGAGCGGGCCCGGTCGAGGCTGAGGTCGGCGTAGCGCAGGTCGCCCTCGGGGGTGATGGCGCGGGGCTCGCCGCCGGCGTCGCTGCGGTAGAGCCGCTGGTCGGCGAAGTTGGTGAAGTAGAGGGTGTCGCCATCGACGGCGAAGCAGCTGCCGCCGTACTCGTGCACCCGGGTGCGGGCATTCCAGCCGGGCCCGAACGCGTCGGTGACGCCCCCGTCGGCGCGGCGACGCACCACCACCACCCGCCCCTGCTCGGCGGGCCGCGCCTCCGCCCACCAGACCTCGCCGTTCGCCACCTCGATCTGGCCGATGCCGACGGTGTCGGAGACGATCAGCTCGGAGGTGATCGGCGACGGCCAGGAGCCGTAGCGCGCGGTGTGGAGCTCGGTCATGGGGCGGGCCAGGCTACCAGCTACCGCCTCCCACGCCGCCGCGACGAGACCGGCCACGCCCGGAACCCCCTGTGCGACCCCGTCCTGCCCCGCAGCAGCGTCCACCGTCTCCACCCGTGCGCCACCACCCCGGGGAGGACGACCTCCAGGGTCACCAGCTCGGGAAGCTCGACGTCGCGGAGCACCACGACCAGCTCGATCTCCTCGAAAACCGGGTCGTCGCCCTCGGTCTGCTGCGCCATCGACGCACACCTCCCACGCGGCGGTCACACCGGAGGAGGGCCTGAGCGCTGGTTGGCCGGCCGGCCGCCGGAGCGGGGTCGCCAGGCGGTAAGTGTACGATGAGTACACTGGACGTTACAAGCACTTGCTTTTGCTGTCGAATGCACGTTATAGTTCCTCCGATCTGCTCTCCTGAGGGGAGTGCACAGAGAGAGGACGGGGGCCGCAGCGGCCGGCAACGGGGGCGCACGTCCGGCTCCGGGAGGATCTTCATGACGCGGGTGGCCAGCAACGCGGATCCGGACATCGCCTCGTCGCCCGCGGTGGCGCGGGTGACCGTGAATCTGCCGGCCCGGGTGTGGGAGGACCTGGGACGGATCGCCGACGAGTGCCAGATCTCCAAGACCGAGGTCCTACGCCAGGCGATCAGCACCGAGGTGCTGCTGCGCAAGATCCGGAGCGAGGGTGCCGACGTCTGCATCCGGCGACCCGACGGCACCCTCGAGCGGATGGTCTTCACCTACTGACCGGAGAACCGCAGCTCCACCTCACAGCTGCGCAGGACGCTCTCGCAGAGCGAGCGGACGCTCCCGTCGACCCGCAGGACGACCGCCCCGTCCCCGTACCCGATGTGGACGAGGTGGAGCATGAGGTAGATCACCACCCCCAGACCCAGCAGTCTCAGCATCGCCCGGCACCTCCTGTGTCGGAAGCCGTGAGCCGAGTCTATATTACGTATCAAATACGTGCAAAAGAAGCGTAATTGACGTCACACGAACGTGACAGGAACGTGCCAAGGCCCGGGTGCGGTCAGACCGCGCTGATCACCCGGAAGGCCTCGGCGACGCGGCCCTCGGGCAGCCCTCCCTGACGGGCGATCGCCGTGCCCCACTGGCGCATCGCATCCGGGAGGTCCTCCCAGCCGCCCACCTGGCTGCGGTGGCACCGCAGCGCCCGCACCTTGCGGTCGAACTGCTCGGTCACGTCGACCCAGGTGTCCGGGGTGGGGAAGGCCATCATCCAGACCTCCTCGACGGTGTGGGGCTCGAGCCCCTCCTCGAGCAGCTCGGGATGGGCGAAGGGGTTGCGTGCGTCCGGGTAGACGGCCGCGATCGCCGCCACCCCGGCGGCGAGGTGGTCGGGATGGCTGGCGAAGATCCGCTGCCAGTTGCGCTCCGGCGAGGGGATGAGCACCCGCTGGGGGCGCACCCGCCGGATCACCCGGGCGATGTCGCGGCGCACCTCGAGGGTGCTCTCCAGGCGGCCGTCCGGATGGCCGAGGAAGGTCAGGTCGGTGACCCCGACGCACCCCGCCGCCGCGGTCTGCTCCTCGCGGCGCAGCCGGGCCATGTCGGCGCGGCTGACGTCGCGGTCGGAGCCGCCGGCATCGCCGTCGGTGAGGATGCAGTAGGAGACGTCGATCCCCTCCGACGTCCAGGACGCCACCGTCCCCGAGGCGCCGAAGTCGATGTCGTCCGGATGCGCCGCGACGACGAGGATCCGCTCGACCGGAGACGGGGGACGCTGGGCCACTCTGAGGGCTATTTGACCACGTAGGCGCCGTACATCTGCGTCGGGTGCACCGCGCAGTGGAAGTGGTAGGTGCCCGCGGGCTGCGCCGGCACCGCGTAGTCGACGGTCTTGGGGCCGGCGACGGTCTCGCCCTTGAAGAGCTCCTTGGCGTTCTTGTCCACGTCCGGGTCGGCGCTGAAGATCGCCAGGTTGTGGGGCAGCGCGTCCATGTCCTCGAAGTGGACGGTCACCGCCTGGCCGGCCGGCGCCGCCAGGCAGTCGGAGTTGAACTGGGTGTTCTGGGCGATCAGCGTCAGCGTGGTCCCGGAGGGGGTGCAGGTGGCGTTCACGGACATCGCCATCCCGCTGGTGCTCGACATCGACATCGAGGAGCTGCTCGAGGTCCCCGCCGCGGGCGGCGACGCGGAGCCGCCGCAGGCGGCGAGGAGCGCGGCGGCTCCGAATCCGGCTGCCGACCCGCACCTTCTCATCACCGTGTCCTCCACGCCCGGCCGGCGCTGCCACTCCGGCCCGCGCCCGAAGGGTACGCCGCCGGTCCCGAGGTCCGCTGATCGGTCAGACGCCGGCCACCGGCGCCGCTGTGGCGGGCTCGGCGGCGGCGGCGCGGACCGCGGCTCCGCCCTCGTCGCAGATCGTCCGGTAGTCGCAGCGGCGGCATCGCCAGGGCGAGGGATTGGGCGGGAACCCGTGCTCGTTCCAGGCGCGGGAGAGGTCGACGGCGCTGAGCGAGATGTGGGCGTGGGCCTTCCGCAGGGCCGCGCCCTCGAGCACCACCCGGGTCACCTCGGCGGTCTGCAGGTGGTGGAGCTCGACCGCCACCCGGTCGGCGTGGTCGCGCTGGGAGATGGCGACCGCGTAGGCGCGGACCTGGAGGTCGCGGGCGGCGCTGTCGGCGGTGCGCGGCGGGCCGGTCTTGTAGTCGACGACGGTGGGGATGCCGTCGGCGCGCTCGTCGAGACGGTCGAAGCGGCCGCGGACCTCGCCGGCGTCGACACGGAGGGCGAACGGCCGCTCCACCGCTGAGGGCCGGGCCTCGGTCCAGGCGGGGGTCTCGCCGTAGCGGCGCAGCGACTCCTCGCCGTAGCCGCGGAGCGAGCGGTGGGCGCCCTTGGGACCGTGCGCCGCCTCCCACCCCTGGTCCCAGAGCGCCACCAGCCGGCCGGCGTCGACCTCCTCGCCCGCCAGCCGCATCCGCGCCGCCTGCTCGAGCACCGAGTGCACCAGCACCCCGTACCAGGTCTGCACCGAGCCCCGCGAGGGCATCCGGTAGCGGCGGCGGTACTCGTAGCGGCGCGGGCACTCGCGGAAGTCGCGCAGGTCGGCCACCGAGACCTCGACGCCGACGGGCACGGTGCCGCCCCGGGGCCGGGTCCGGGGAGCGAGGGCGGCGGGAACGTGGGGAAGCCGGAGACCGCGGGCCGTCGCCTGGCCGGCCAGCGGCGCCAGGAAGCGGGTGGGCGCCTCGTCGCCGTACGACCGTGGGGAGCGGTGGGCGCGGGTGAGCACCAGCCGGTCGCGGGCTCGGGTGGCGGCAACGTAGAAGAGCCGCCGCTCCTCGTCGACCAGGCCGTCGCCCGGCGGTGGCGGCTCGGGGACGAGCTCGTCGGGGAGGGTCAGCGGCGCGGGGAAGCCGCCCCGGCCCGGCCAGCGCGGCTCGACGCAGCCGCCGACCACCACCACCGGCCACTCCAGCCCCTTGGCGCTGTGGGCGGTGAGCAGCACCACGCCGTCCTCGATGGCGTCGATGGCGGCGACCTCGTCGGCGGCGCCGGAGTCGCGCAGCACCTCGAGGTAGCGCAGCGCGGCGCGGAGCCGGAGGTCCTCGCTCCAGTCGGCAAAGCCGTCGAGCAGCTCGGCGAACTTGTTGAGGTTGGCGCCCGCCTGGACCCGCTCGAGGTCGCGGGTGAGCTCGGCGATGCCGAGGAAGCCGCAGCGCTCCAGGGCGTCGAAGCAGAGCTCGCGGACGTCGGCGGTGAGCGCCTGGGCGTGGAGCGCGCAGAGCTCCTCGGTGGCCCGCCGCGCCGCCGCCGCGTCGGCCTCGTCGAGGCCCTCGACGAGGCCGTCGAGGAGCAGCTCGCAGAGCGGGACCTCGCTGCTGTCGCAGGCGCGTACCAGCGCCACCCGGCCCCGGTTGCTGACACACCAGGCAGGAAGTTGCAGACAGCGGAGCAGCGCCTGGGAGTCGGCGGGGTCGTCGATGGCCCGGAGCAGACCCAGCAGCGCCTTGATCTCCGGCTGGCGGAAGTAGCCGCGACCACCGTGCACCTGGTACGGCACCCCGGTCTCCTGGAGCGCGGTCATCGCGGCGCGCATGTCGTCGTGGCGGCGGAAGAGCCAGGCGATGTCGGCGCCGCGAGTGCCCGCCTCGAGCAGGCGGCGGCACTCCGCCGCCACCGCCAGGGTCTCGCTGCGCTCGTCGGGCGCCTCCCAGAGCTCGACCGCGGCGCCCTCGCCGCGGTTGGCGACCAGCTCCTTGTGGATGCGCGACTCCGGCGCCGCGGCGCCGATCAGCAGCGAGCAGGCGGCGACGATCTGCCGGGTGCTGCGGTAGTTGCGTCCCAGGGTGACGGTGCGGTGGCCGGGACGCAGCCGCCGGAAGCGGTCGAGGTTGGCCAGGCTGGCGCCGCGGAACTTGTAGATGGCCTGGTCGTCGTCGGCGACGACGAGCACGTTGCCGTGGCGCGCCACCAGCGTCTCCACCAGCCGGGCCTGGGCGTAGTTGGTGTCCTGGTACTCGTCGACCATGACGAAACGCACCGCGTCGCAGATCGCGCGGCGCGCCGCCGGGTCCTCGCGCAGCAGCCGCTCGGCGATGAGGATGCAGTCGTCGTGGTCGAGCACCGCCAGCCGGCGGTAGCGCTCCTCCAGCCGGGCGTACAGCTCGGCGCACTCGGCGTGGCGCTCGAGCAGCGCCTGCTCGACCTCGTCGGTGGAGACCAGCTGGCGCCCGCACGCCCAGGCGGCGTACTCCTCGGGGGTGATCAGCTCCTGCTTCGCGGTCTCGATGAGGTGGAGCAGGGGACCGACCAGGTCGTGGGGCCGCAGCGGGTTCCAGAGGGTGCGGGGCCGCATCTCGGCAAGCACCGCCTCCAGGTGGAGCCAGCGCTCGGCGGCGTCGGCGATGTGGAAGGTGGCGGGCACCCCGCAGCGCCACCCCCACTGGCGCAGCACCCGGCGGCCGAAGGCGTGGAAGTTGGTGAGCGGGACCTCGTCGCCGAAGGGCCCGTGGAGCGCCTCGGCGCGCTGCCGCATCTCCGCAGCCGCCTTGACCGTGTAGGTGAGCACCAGCTGCCCGGAGGCGCCGGCGTCGGTGCCGCAGAGCTCGAGGAAGCGCTCGACGATCACCCGGGTCTTGCCCGAGCCCGGCCCGGCGAGCACCAGGCAGGCGCCGTCGCGGTGGTCGACGGCGGCCTGCTGGTCGGGGTCGAGGGGGACCGAGGGCACCGCGCTATCCGGCGCCGGTGCGGTGCGTCACCGGTCGGTGAACGGGAGGGTGTGGAGCACGGTGGGACGGAAGCGGCGGCCGAGCACCTCGCCGGCCGGGGGCGGCAGCGGGGCGCGGCGCACGCACCAGGCGGGGTCGCGGTCGTCGCGGAGCGCCACCAGCTCCGGGTGGCTGAGCTGGCCGCCGGCGAGGCGGCCGCCGTGGCGGACGGTCGCCACCAGCTCGGGCTGCAGCCAGGAGACCCGTCCCGGGGGCACCACCGCGCAGCGGCACGGCGGGGTGACCGAGGCGAGGTCGCCGAGCTGCTCGCGCAGCCAGCCCTCCACCGACGCGGGGAGGTGGACGGCGACGCTGCCGGCGTCGGCGAGCCGGCCGCGGTGCTGCTCGCCGAGGATCAGGGCGCTCACCGCGCCGCCGGGCTGGCGCGCCACCCCGGTGACCACGGTGTCGGCACGGTCCTCCAGCGCGATCCGCAGCCGCTGGGGCGAGGCCACTCCGGCGGAGTAGGTGGCCCCGGCATGCCGGGCCAGGATGGCGGGGAGGTGCTGGCTGGTCGCCGCCTCCGCGAGGGCGCGGCCGTCGCCCGCCACCCACTCCGGGACCTGGAGGTGGGGCTGCCCGGTCACCGCCCGCTCCAGCGCCTGGAGCCGCTCGCCGAAGGGCCGCTGCTGGAGCGAGGCGCCGTCGAGGTGGAGCAGGTCGGTGGCGATGAACACCGCCGCCACCCCGGGCTCGCCGGCCCGCCGTCGGGAGAGCGCCTCGAGGTCGGGGCGGCCGCGGGGGTCGAGCACGGTGAGCACCCCGTCGACCACCGCGGTGTGGCCGCCGAGGGCGGCGGCGACCTCGGCGATAACCTCGGGGAAGCGGTCGCCGACCTCTCGGCGGCGCTCGTCGCGCAGCCGCGCCTCGCCCCCGGCGCCGGCGGCGAGGAGCACCCGGATGCCGTCCCAGTCGACCGAGAAGCGCCAGTCCTCGGCGTCGAAGGGGCCGCTGCAGGGAACCGCCACCTCCAGGGCCACGTCGGCGGGCAGCGCCGGAGGCGGGGGGAGGCTCAGCGGCAGGGACGCGGCAGGCCGGGGGTGAGGGAGCGGGCGCCTCACGACGCCTTGCGGCGGCGAGCGGGAGCCTCGGCCTCGTCCTTGGCGGCCGCCCGGCGGCGTCCCTTCGCCGGTGCCGCGGTGACCTCCGTGGCCGGCTCCGCCTCGGCGGCGGGCGCGGCCTCGTCCCGGCTGCGGCGCGAGGCCTCCACCGACGCCTTGAGCGCCGCCATCAGGTCGAGCGCCCGTGCCGGCTCGGCGGCGGCCGGGGCCTCGGCGGGCGGCTGCTGGCCCATCTTCTCCTCGACGATCTGCAGCAGCGCCTCGCGATAGCGGTCGGTGTGCCGCGCCGGGTCGAAGCTGGCGGTGAGGTTGTCGATGAGCATCGTCGCCATCTCGAGCTCGCGGTCGTCGACCTTCACCTCATCGCCGGGGAGCTTGAGCTCGTGCTGGTCGCGGATCTCGTCGGGCCAGTGCAGGGTGTTGAGCACCAGGCCGTCCTCGTGGAGGGCGAGCCGGCAGAGGTGCTCGCGGTCGCGCAGCGCGATCCGGCCGATGGCCACCCGCCCGGTGCTCTCCAGCGCCCGGCGGAGCAGCGCGTAGGGCTTCGCCCCGACCGCCTCGGGCTCGAGGTAGTAGGCGCCCTTGATGTAGACGCCCGGGTCGATCTCGGAGTCGTCGACGAACTCGAGGATCTCGACCGCCTTGGTGGTGGACAGCGGGACCCGCTCGAGGTCGGCGTCCTCGATGCGCACGAACTCGTCCTTGGCCACCTCGTAGCCGCGCTCCGTCTCCGTCCAGCCGATCTCGCGGTCCTCGTGGGGGCACCACCGCTTCTGCTTGATCGGCCGCCCGCAGGTGGGGCAGAGCATCCGGAAGGAGACGCTCTTCGACTCGGTGGCCAGGTACATCCGTACCGGGATGGCCACCATCCCGAAGCTGATCGCGCCGCGCCACATGGACCTGGGCATGGCCGCAGGATACCCCAGCCGAAGCCGATCCGGACCGCCGCGGCCCCACTTCGTGCCGCTCTCGGCGGGAACTCGGCCGGCCTAGGCGACCAGGGCGTCGTAGGCCTGCTTGAGCTCGGGGTGCCGGAGGAAGAGGATGTGGCTGAACTCCTGGGTCAGCGGGCCGGGGCGGCGGCGGAGGCGCAGGCCGACCTCGTCGGGCTGGCTGTTCGCCTTGCGGCCGTTGCAGCGGCGGCAGGCCACCACCTGGTTCTCCCAGGTGCTCGGGGCGCCCCCGCGGGAGACCGGGACCACGTGGTCGATGGTCAGCTCGGAGGCGGGGCCGCCGATCCCGCAGTACTGGCAGGTCATGTCGTCGCGGAGCAGGAGGTTGCGGCGGTTCGGCCGGAGGGTCCGTCGGGGCACGTGGACGGCGCGGAGGAGCCGGGCCATGACGATCCCCTGGGGGAGCCGCCGCTCACGTAAGGCGGCCTCCGCCTCGCGCTCGGCCTGGTCGTCGAGGAGGGCGATCCGCTCCTTGCCGAGGAGGATGAGGAGCCGCCGCTTGCTGATCACGTTGAGCGGCTGCATCGTCGCACTCAGGAGCAGGACCGCCATGGCTCCGAATTGTATGAGCCGACCGGGCCACGGCTCCGCACTTCCCCTCACATCGCCTCAGGCTCTCTGCGCTCACGCGCAGAATGAAGGGGGGCCTCCCCCACGCCATCAGCACCTGGATTGCGAGTCTTCCCCCTCCGCGGGGCTAGCGAGCGGCCGCAAGCACCACGAAGAGGACGAACGGAACGGCCCCGGCGACGGCGATCCCCAGCCGGAGCAGCGTCCTGCCGTCGGCGGCCTCGCCCCGGGCGCGTCGGCGCAGCCGCTCCTCGCCGCCGCGGCTCACCTCGATCCAGCGCGAGACCCGCACCCCGCCGAGCAGCGCGCTCATCCCCAGGGTGGCCATGCCGAGCAGCAGCGCGGCGTTGCCCAGGCCGGCGACGCCGTCGCCGCCGGCGAGGCGGGTGAGCAACGCGACCAGCGCCGCCAGCCCGACCAGGCCGGCGCCCCCGACCAGCCCCAGCCGCACCGCCTCCGCCGGGCTTCCCGGCACCGGCAGCCGCCTCCGGGTCCGAGCCGGGCCGGGGACGCGCGGACGCCGCTCCAGGGCCGCCACCCGGGCGCCGCAGCGGGCGCAGTGGGTGGCGCCGGGATCGAGCCGGGCCCGGCAGAGGGGACAGTCGAACCGTCCCATCAGCCGCTCCCGGCTGCGGTGGTGCCGGGCAGGTCCTGGCCGCCCTCCAGCACCGGCGCGAAGAGGTCGCCGACCGCCGCCAGACGCTCGTGGATGGTGCGGATGTTCCAGCCGTCGGGACGGAGCCCGGGGTCGTCGAGCTCCTCCCAGGTGATCGGCGTCGACACCGGGGCTCCGGGCGCGGGCCGGAGCGAGTACGGGGCGGCGAGGGTCTTGCCGATGATGTTCTGGGTGTAGTCGATGCGGATCCGGCCGGTGCGCCGGGCCACCGACCACTCCCAGCTGATCTTGTCGGGCAGCACCTGCCCGATCGCGCGGCCGATCTCCTCGACCCAGCCCCGGACGGCGGCGTAGTCGGGGCCGCGGCGCAGCGGCACGTAGATCTGCAGGCCGGTCTGGCCGCTGGTCTTCGGCAGCCCGCGCATCCCCAGGTGGTCGAGCGCGGCCTTCACCAGCCGGGCGACCTGGCGGACGTCGTCGAAGGTGGCGGGCTCGAACGGGTCGAGGTCGAACACCGCCCAGTCGGGCCGCTCGGGAGCGTCGATCCGGGAGTGCCAGGGGTGGAGGTCGATCGCCCCGCTGTTGGCCATCCAGGCGAGGGTGGCGACCTCCTCGGCGATCACATAGGTCACCTCGCGGTCGCCGTGCCAGGTCCAGCGCCGGATCCAGGTGGGGGCGTGGTCGGGGATGCGCTTGCGCCAGAAGTGCTTGCCGTGGATGCCGTCGGGGAAGACCTGCATCCCCACCGGGCGGTCGCGCAGGTGGGGGAGGAGCACCGGGGCGACCCGGACGTAGTGCTCGATCATGTCCCGCTTGGTGTATCCGTCCTCGGGCCAGTACACCTTGTCGAGGTTGGTCAGCCGCAGCCGCCGGCCGCCCACCTCCCACGCGCCGTCCGGGCCCATCGCGCGCAGCCGCTCCAGCGCCTCCTCGATGTCGTCGCCGGGGTCGGGGTCGGGGGCGGGCGCCTCCCGCGGCGCCGGGCCGGCGGCCTCCATCACCACCGCCGCGGCAGGCAGCGGCCGCTCGCGGACGCAGTCCTCGGGGCGGACGTCGGGGCGCAGCCCGCGGAAGACGGGGTGACGCATCGTGCCGGCGGAGGTCCACTCGGTGAAGCGGACGTTGCAGACGAGCTCGGGGCGCACCCAGGTCACCGGCTGGGGGATCGACGGCGGCTGGTCGAAGGGGCTCTGCTCGGTGCGCAGTGGCTCGAGGCGGTGGCGCAGCAGGTCGATCATCGCCTCGTCGAGCCCGCTCCCCGCCTGGCCGGCGTGGATCAGCCGGCCGCCGTCGTCGACGCCGAGGACCAGCGAGCCGATGCTGCCGGTGCGGCCACCCCGGCCGGCGGTGAGCCCGCAGATGACGCAGTCCTGCTCGCACCACGCCTTCACCTTCAGCCATGCGGGCGAGCGCCTGCCGCCCTCGTAGCGGGAGTCGGCCCGCTTGGCGACCATGCCCTCGAGGCCGCGTTCGCGGATGGCGGAGAAGAGCGCCTCGCCCTCCTCCTCGACGTGGTCGGCGTAGCGCACCTCGGCGCTCTCGGTGAGCAGGTCGCGAAGCATCCGCTTGCGCAGGCCGAGGGGGAGGTCGCGGAGGTCGTGGCCGTCGAGGTGGAGCAGGTCGAAGGCGGCGAGGCTGGCGGGCACCTCGGCGGCGGCGAGCGCCACCTGGCGGGCGCCGGTCACGTTGATGCGCCGCTGCAGCCGCTCGAACGAGGGCCTGCCCTGGCCGTCGAAGGCGACGATCTCGCCGTCGACCAGCGCCTCGCGGGCGCGCAGCGCGGTGGCGAGAGCGGCGAGCTCGGGGTAGCGCCCGGTCTCCTCGCGGCCGCTGCGACCGCGGAGGTGGACGGCGCCGTCGCGGACGGTGGCGAGCGCCCGCACCCCGTCGTACTTCATCTCGAAGAGCCAGCCGGGGCGGGAGAACGGCTCGGCGACGGCCACCGCCAGCATCGGCCGCAGTGCCGTGGGCAGCCGCCGCTCCGGGGTCGAGGCGAGCACCTCGGCGAGCGAGCGGGTGGTGGGGGCGCTCGCCCTCCCCGGGTGCAGCCCGGCGGCATCCCAGGTGTCGCCGTCGACGGCGGCGGCGATCTCGGCGAGGCTGCGGCCGGTCTTCACCGACCGGTCCAGCTTCATGGCGTCGAAGCCGGGCACCACGAAGGCGTCTCGCTTCTTGATCAGCAGCCAGTCCCGGTCCTCCTCCGCGGTGGGCCCGGGCACCTCGGCGCCGCGGCGGCGCCCGCCCCGTCCGCCCATCCGCACCAGGGCGAACTCGCCGTGCAGCTTCTGCCCGTCGAGCGAGAACTTCAGGTCGCCGCGGCGCAGCGAGGCGTCGGGGTCCTCGGCGGTCTCGCGGAGCCACTCGCAGGCGCCCGCGTCCCAGAGCTCGACGGTGCCGGCGCCGTAGCCGGAGGGGATCACCCCCTCGAAGTCGCCGTACTCGATGGGGTGGTCCTCGACGTGGACCGCGTACCGCCGCTGCTCGGGGTCGAGGGTGGGCCCCTTGGGCACCGCCCAGGAGAGCAGCACCCCGCGGTGCTCGAGCCGGAAGTCGAAGTGCAGCCGGGTGGCGCGGTGCATCTGCACGCAGAAACGTCGCCCCATCGGCAGCCGCTCCCAGCCGGGGTAGCCGGCGCGGGCGGCGGCGGCGCCCGCCACCCCCTCGCCGCCGCGCGGCTCCGGGGTGCGCGAGAAGTCGCGCTTCCGCCGGTACTCCTCGAGGGGCATGGGGATCCTACAACTGACCGTTGACGGTTTTTATGATATGTTCTATATAGCTATTTGATAGGGTAGAGAGATAGAACAGCCCACGAGGTGATCCGCCATGCAACCCGCAGCGAGGCGTGAGGAGATCCGCTCGGTGGAGCCGGGTGAGCCGGCGGTCGCCCAGGCGGAGCCCACCGTGACCCCGGCGGATGCACCCGTCCCCGGCGACGTCGCGGTCGCCGGCACCCCGGTGGCCAGGCCGGGGGCGGCGGCCGCCCCGGTGGCGGCCGCGCCGGTGGCGCGCAGCGTGCGCCGCACCACCGTCCTCGCCGAGCCGGGATACCGGGCGGTCCAGCTGGTCTGGCTGCTGCTCACCGTCGCCGAGGCGTTCGTCGCGCTGCGGGTGATCTTCCGGGCGGTGGGCGCCAACCCCACGGCCGGCTTCGTCCGGTTCGTCGACACCGTCGCGGGAGCGCTCGCCAGCCCGTTCCACCCGATCGTCGCCGACACCGGGCTGGGGAACGGCGGCGTCCTCGAGGTCGGGTCGCTGATCGCGATGGCGGTGTTCCTCGCCGCCGCGCTGGTGCTGGTGCGGCTGATCCGCATCCTCACCGCGCCGCGGCCGCCCGCCGAGCCCGCCCCCGTCTGACCACGCCTCTACCTTCCGACCGGGCCACCGGGCCCCCGTCCCGGTGGCCCCCCCTCATCCCATCCCGCCGCCGATCAGCCGGCCCACCAGGAAGGTGACCAGCGAGGCGAGCAGGCCGACGATCACCATCTCGGCGCCGCTGCGCATCGGGCTGCGCCGGGTGACCAGGGTCTTGGCCGACCCCACCGCGAAGAGGGCCAGCGCGGAGAGGACGCAGGCGATCACCAGCGCGGTGGTGCCGGAGGTGAACAGGAAGGGGACCAGAGGCACCGCGGCGGCGATCGCGAACCCGCCCCCCGCCCAGGCGCCGTCGGCGACCGGCGGCGGACCCGGGTCGAGGCTGAGCCCCAGCTCCTCGGTGACGAGGACGTCGAGCCAGTGGTCGGGATCGGTGCAGATCCGGCCCACCAGCAGCTCGACCTCCTCCTCGCTGAAGCCCTTCTCCCGGTAGATGCGCCGCAGCGCGTCACGCTCCTCCTCGGGGGCGTAGGCGATCAGCTCGGCGGCGCGGCGCACCTCCTCGGCGACGACCTCCCGCTGGGACTTGTTGCTGAGGTAGGAGCCGGCGAACATCGAGGTGCCGCCGGCGAGGATCCCCGCCACCCCGGCGAGCAGGACCACCCGCGTCGAGGACGCCGCGCTGACCCCGCTGATCAGGCTGAGGTTGCTGACCAGCCCGTCGTTGAGGCCGAAGATCAGGTCGCGCAGGTACTCGGCGAAGTAGGTCCGGCGGGGCCGGCCGGCGGCGCTGGAGGCGTCGGTGCGGCCGCTGAGCCGGGCCGCCGCCCCCTGGTGGAGGCGCTCGTCGGGGACGATGCGGCCGGCGATCGCCCGGGACTTGGCGTCGGGGAGGAGCCGGGCCTGGCGCATGTAGTCGAACTTGCCCCGGGCCTCGCCGCCCTCGATGAGCGAGATCACCGCGCCCAGCCCGGCGGCGCGGGCGAGCAGCGGCAGGGCCATGTCGCGGAGGTTGGGGCGGAGCCGGGGGATGCGCTCGCCGAGCTCCTCGAGGCGCTCGCCCCAGTGGTCGGCATGACGCAGCTCGTGGCCGGCCATCTCGAGCAGGGTGGCCTGGGGCTCGCCGTTCTCGGTGGTGGAGGCGAGGCGGCGATAGAGCCGCGCCGAGCTCATCTCCTCCCGCCAGTTGCGGCGGATCTGGGCGATGAGCTGGCGCCGCTCGGCGTCGGTCATCGCCTCGGTGTCGAGCTGGCACTCCCTCTCCGCCGGGGGTTCGGCGCCGGCCATGGGGGGCAGGGGTCGACTCCTCGTGGAATGGGTAGAATCAGGGCAAGTCACAGTGTCTCACGGACGCCACCACGTGCCGTGACGCACCCCCGACCCCCGCCGTCCTTTTCGCGGCACGCAACCGGAGCACCCGACCCTCTGATCGACGACAGCGCACGTCCCGACGACCTCACCCCAACCCCGCCCGCCAGCCCCCCGAGCGAGGGCGGCGGTGGACGCTCCGCCGCGTCGGCGGGCCATACCGAGGACGGCTACGGCGCCGCCCAGATCCAGGTCCTGGAGGGCCTCGACCCGGTCCGCCGCCGTCCCGGCATGTACATCGGATCGACCGACACCCGGGGGCTGCACCACCTCGTCTACGAGATCGTCGACAACAGCATCGACGAGGCCCTGGCCGGCTACTGCGACCAGATCGTGGTCACCCTCCACGCCGACAACTCGGTGTCGGTGCTCGACAACGGCCGTGGCATCCCCGTGGACATGCACCCCACCGAGAAGCGCTCGGCGCTCGAGGTGGTGCTCACCAAGCTCCACGCCGGCGGAAAGTTCGGCGGCGGCGGCTACAAGGTCTCGGGCGGCCTCCACGGCGTCGGCCTCAGCGTGGTCAACGCGCTGAGCGAGCGGCTCGACGTCGAGGTCTACAAGGACGGCAGAGCGCACGTGCAGACCTACGTCCGCGGCGTGCCCCAGGGCCCCGTGGCGGTGGCCGGTCAGACCGACCGGCACGGCACCCTGGTGCGCTTCTGGGCCGATCCGCTGATCTTCCCGGAGATCTCCTTCAGCTGGGAGACGGTGGCCACCCGGCTGCGCGAGCTCGCCTTCCTCAACAAGGGCATCGCCATCGTGCTCCGCGACGAGGCGAGGGAGAGCGCGCACACCTTCTATTTCGAGGGCGGCATTCAGGCGTTCGTGAACCACCTCAACGCCGGCCGGAACGTCGTCAACCAGAAGCTCTTCTACGTCGATCGCGAGATCGACACCACGATGATCGAGATCGCCCTGCAGTACCAGAACACCACCTTCACCGAGCACGTGCTCGCCTACGCCAACAACATCCACACCGAGGAGGGCGGCGCGCACGTCACCGGCTTCCGCAGCGCGCTGACGGCGACCCTCAACAAGTACGCCCGCAAGGCCTCGCTGCTCAAGGACAACGACGCCAACCTCAGCGGCGACGACGTGCGCGACGGCCTCACCGCGGTGCTGTCGGTCAAGCTGCAGGAGCCCCAGTTCGAGGGTCAGACCAAGACCAAGCTGGGCAACAGCGAGGTGGCGGGACAGGTGTCGGCGGTGCTCAGCGACGCGCTGATGCAGTTCCTCGAGGAGAACCCCGGCGACGCCCGCCGCATCGTCGAGCAGTCGCTGACCGCGGCGCGGGCGCGGCACGCCGCCGCCCGGGCCCGCGAGCTGGTGCAGCGCAAGTCGCTGCTGGAGTCGGCGACATTGCCGGGCAAGCTGGCCGACTGCAGCGAGCGCGACCCCGCGCTCTGCGAGATCTTCATCGTCGAGGGCGACTCCGCAGGTGGCACCGCCAAGGCGGGACGCGAGCGCCGCTTCCAGGCGATCCTCCCGCTGCGCGGCAAGATCCTCAACGTCGAGAAGGCGCGCGCCGACAAGATCCTCGCCAACGAGGAGATCAAGAACCTGATCACCGCCCTGGGGGTGGGCTTCGGCGAGAACATGAACACCGAGCGGCTGCGCTATCACCGCATCGTGCTCATGGTCGACGCCGACGTCGACGGCTCCCACATTCGCACCCTCCTGCTGACCTTCTTCTGGCGCCACCTGCAGCCGCTCATCAAGGCGGGCAACGTGTTCCTAGCCCAGCCGCCGCTGTACGCGCTGCGCAAGGGCAAGACCGTCGAGTACGCCTACAGCGACGCCGAGCGCGACACCAAGATGAAGGCGATCGGCGGCAAGATCGAGGTTCAGCGCTACAAGGGTCTGGGCGAGATGAACGCCGTGCAGCTGTGGGAGACCACCATGGACCCCGAGACCCGGGTGCTGCTCCGCGTCGACGTCGAGGACACCCTGCGGGCCGACGACATCTTCGACCGGTTGATGGGCTCGGATGTCGCCCCCCGCAAGCGCTTCATCCAGACGCACGCCAAGAGCGTGCGCAACCTGGACATCTGAGCGGGGGCATGGGCACGAGCCAGGACATCACCGTCGCCGTCGACGCCATGGGGGGCGACCACGCTCCCGACGCGGTCGTCGCCGGAGCCGTCACCGCAGCCGAGTCGCGGGGCTGCCGGGTCATCCTGGTGGGCCGGCGCGACGCCGTCGAGACCTCGCTGCGCCGCTGCGTGCAGCCGCCCGACCTCGAGCGGGTCCGCGGCCGCATCGAGATCGTCGACGCGTCCGAGGTCGTGGAGATGGACGAGCACCCCGCCCAGGCGGTGCGCGCCAAGCGCGACTCGTCGATCGTCCGCGCCTGCGAGCTGGCCGCCCAGGGCCGCGCCCAGGCGGTGGTCAGCGCCGGCAACAGCGGCGCGGTGCTCGCCGCCGCGCTCTTCACCCTCAAGCGCATCCCCGGGATCGCCCGCCCCGCCATCGGCGCGCTGCTGCCGGGGCTCGACGACGCCCGCACCTTCCTGCTCGACGTCGGCGCCAACGCCGACGTCCGGGCCGAGTGGCTGGCCCAGTTCGCGGTGATGGGCAGCGTCTACGCCCGCACCATGATGGGCGTCGCCGACCCCCGGGTCGCGCTGCTCAGCAACGGCGAGGAGCCGGGCAAGGGCTCGGCGCTCATCCAGGCCGCGCACCCGCTGCTCGCCGCCGCGCCGATCCGCTTCACCGGCAACGTCGAGGGCCGCGACCTGCTCAGCGGAGCGTGCGACGTCGCCGTCACCGACGGCTTCACCGGCAACGTCGCCCTCAAGACCGCCGAGGGGGTGGGCGAGTACCTGTTCGCCGTGCTGCGCGGCGAGGCCAGGACCAGCCGCCGCGCCATGCTCGGCGGCCTGCTGCTCAAGCCCCGGCTGCGCGCGGTGCGCGACCGGGTCGACTACCGGGCCACCGGCGGCGCGCTGCTCCTCGGCGTCGCCGGGGAGGTGGTGATCGCCCACGGCCGCTCCGACGCCACCGCGATCGACAACGCCGTCGGCGTCGCCCGCACCGCCGTCCAGATGAACGTCAGCGGCACCATCGCCGCCGCCATGCCCCGCGAGGCGGGCACCCCCGCACTCGCCGCCACCACGGAAGACCAGTCATGACCGTACTGCCCCCGCACCAGAACGTCCGCCCGATCGAGCTCGAGCAGGAGATGCGCTCGTCGTACATGGACTACGCGATGAGCGTGATCATCTCGCGTGCCCTGCCCGACGTCCGCGACGGCCTCAAGCCGGTGCAGCGTCGCATCCTCTACGCGATGCTCGAGCAGGGCATGACCGCGGGGGCCCGCTACCAGAAGTCCGCGGCCATCGTCGGCGAGGTGATGAAGCACTATCACCCCCACGGCGACTCGTCGATCTACGACACCATGGTGCGCCTCGCCCAGCCCTGGGTGATGCGCTATCCGCTGGTCGACGGCCAGGGCAACTTCGGCTCCATGGACGGCGACCCGCCGGCGGCGCACCGGTACACCGAGGCGCGGATGTCGCCGATCGCCATGCAGGTGGTCGAGGACTTGGACAAGGACACGGTGGACTTCGTCGACAACTACTCGTCGACCACGACCGAGCCGTCGGTGCTGCCCGCGCTGCTCCCCAACCTGCTCGTCAACGGCTCCAGCGGCATCGCCGTGGGCATGGCGACGAACATCCCGCCGCACAACCTCACCGAGGTGTGCGACGGGCTGATCCACCTGGTCGACGACCCCGAGGCGACCACCGAGGACCTGACCAAGATCATCCGCGGCCCCGACTTCCCCACCGGGGGGATCATCTACGGCCGCGACATCGCCACCGTCTACGGCACCGGCCACGGACGCATCGTGATGCGTGCGCAGGTCGAGTTCGAGGAGTCGCGCAACGGCCGCGAGCAGATCATCGTCCGCGAGCTTCCCTACCAGGTGAACAAGGCGCGGCTGATCGCGAACATCGCCGAGCTGGTGAACGACAAGAAGATCGACGGCATCAGCGACCTCCGCGACGAGTCCGGCCGCAAGGAGGCGGTGCGCATCGTCATCGAGCTGAAGTCGAACGCGCGCCCCCACACCGTGCTCAACAACCTCTTCAAGCACACCCAGCTGCAGACGACGTTCGGGGCGATCATGCTCGCCCTCGTCGACGGCCGGCCGCAGGTGCTCGGCATCAAGCAGCTGCTCCAGGAGTACATCGACTACCGCCGCGACGTGGTCACCCGACGCACCCGCTTCCTGCTGAAGCGCGCGAGGGACCGTGCCCACGTCCTCGAGGGGCTGATGAAGTGCCTCGACCATCTCGACGAGGTGATCCGCATCATCCGCGGCGCCGCCGACGAGAAGGCCGCGCGCACCGCCCTCGAGACCCGCTTCGAGCTCACCGAGCGGCAGTCGAAGGCGATCACCGATCTGCGCCTGGGCCAGCTCTCCCGGCTCGAGGGCGACCGGCTCCGCCAGGAGTACGAGGAGCTGATCAAGGAGATCACCCGGCTGGAGGACATCCTCGCCGACGTCCGCAAGGTCGACATCATCCTCAAGGAGGAGCTCACCGGGCTGCGGAAGAAGTTCGGCGACGCCCGCCGCACCGAGATCCGCCTCGGCGACGTCGAGCTCAACGAGGAGGACCTGATCCCCCAGGAGGAGGTCTTCGTCACCCTCACCAACCGCGGCTATGTCAAGCGGATGCCGATCACGACCTACCGCGCCCAGCATCGCGGCGGCCGCGGCGTGGTGGGCGCGAAGCGGTCGACCGACGAGGACTACGTCGCCCACTCGACCATCGCCAGCACTCACAGCGACATGCTGTTCTTCACCAACCGGGGCCGCGTCTTCAGGCTGCGCACTCACGAGATCCCCGACGTGAAGCGGCAGGCCAAGGGCATGCCGGTGATCAACCTCATCGAGCTCGACCAGCGGGAGCGGGTGACCGCGCTCATCGACATGGAGTCCTTCGGCGAGGAGCAGTTCCTGGTGATGGTCACCAAGCTGGGGCAGATCAAGAAGACCCCGGCGGCGGCGTACTCGGCGGTGCGCCGCAACGGCCTGATCGCCATGAACCTGCAGGACGACGACGAGCTGAACTGGGTGCGGGTCTCCTCCGGCGGCGACGAGGTCATCGTCGCCACCCGTCAGGGGAAGTGCTCGCGCTACTCCGAGCGCGAGGTGCGGCCCACCGGCCGCGACACCCAGGGGGTGGCGGCGATCCGCCTCCGCGACGGTGACGAGGTGGCCGGCTTCGACATCGCCCAGCCGAACGGCTACGTGCTCGTGGTCACCGAGAAGGGCTACGGCAAGCTCACCGCGGTGTCGGAGTACAACTCCAAGGGCCGGAACATCCAGGGCATGTACACCATCGACCAGACCAAGCTGTCGAAGATCGGCGAGATCGTGGGCATGCGGGTGGTCGAGGACCTGTCCGAGGAGCTGATGGTGATCAGCACCCAGGGGCAGGTGATCCGCATCCCGCTCGAGCAGGTGCGCGTCGCCAACCGCCAGACCCAGGGCGTGATCATCATGCGGCTCGCCGACGACGATCGCGTCGGCAGCATGGCGGGGGTCGGCTCGCCGGGGGCCCTGGACGCTTGAGGCCTTCGTAGGGACGCGGCCGGCCGGGGGCCCGGGAGCCTCTCCGAGCTGAGAGGTTGCTCGGGCGGGCCGAGAGCTCCAGGGGCCTGCGAGGTTGTTCGTGGCGGGTCGCTAACGGTCCGGTATCGGGAGGCGGATCGGGGATGGGGGTGGTTCGGCGCCGAAGGGCTCGAGCCGGCCGGCGGCGGTGGCGGCGAGGGTGCGGGCGCCGGAGTGGAGGTGGGAGAGCTCGGCGGCCTCCTCGATGGCGTGGAGGCGCTCGGGGCCGAGGCGGCGCAGCGCCGCGGCCAGGGCCCGCCGGCTCGGCGGCGCGGTGGCGGCGACCGTGGTGGTGCGACCCCAGCGGGCGAGGCGTCCGGAGAGCTCGGTGAGGTGGCCGGGGACCGAGGCGGGGCGGACCAGCAGGCTGGCGGCGTCGAGCAGGTCGCCGGCCCGGCGGTGGCGGGTGGCGGAGCCGGCGAGGCGGAGCAGGGTGCTCGGCCGTCCCGAGACCAGGTCGCCGGCGTGGCCGGAGACGTCGAGGGCGCGGTGGAGCAGGGTGCTGCCGGGCGCGGCCCCGGTCTCCAGCGCCCGCAGCCCCAGGCGGCCGGCGAGGGCCAGCGGTTTGGCAAGGACGAACAGGTCGCAGACGACCGCGAGCAGCACCCCGCCGGCGAGGACGTGGTCGCTGTCGTCGACGCCGGTGACCACGCTCACCGCGAAGGAGGCGGCGGCGCGCAGTGGGTGCAGCAGCCCGGGCGCCCCGGGGAGCCGGCTCAATGGCCCCGGCACCGGCCCGAGCAGGAGGTCGGTGAGAACGGCGTGCAGCCCCCGGCCGTCGAAGGTGGTGCCGAGCAGGTGCCAGAGCAGCGCCACCGGCGCCGCCACCGGCCCGGCGGCGCTGAGCAGCCCTCCCAGCAGGCTCCCGGCGCCGGCGAGCAGGTGCGTGGCACCCTGGGCGACCAGCGCCAGCGGGGTGGCCACCAGCCGGGCGAGCCGGTGGCCGGCGCCGGTGTCGGCGTCGCGGGGATGGTCGAGCTCCCACTGCAGCTGGCGCACCACCTCCGGGGCGTCGACCAGGGCGATCCGGCGGTGCCCCGCGGAGGAGCGAGCCGGGCCGCCCGCGCCCGGGGGCAGGAGGGCGGGCGAGATCCGGCAGGCCCGGAGCGTGCCCGCGGCCACCAGCCGGGTCTCGCCCGGCCCGGGAAGGGCGTCGAGGAGGCGGCCGCGCTCCACCTCTTCGAGGCGGCGGGTGTCCGGGTCGAGGATCACCGCGGTCACCGAGCCGGTGAGCATCCCCACCCGCCACCGCGCTCCTGCGGTCGAGGCCGCCTCTCGGTAGAGGAGCAGGTCGCCGGGCTCGGGGACGTCGCGTGGCAGGGCCAGATCGGGCCCGCAGAGATCGGCGAAGAGCAGGGTGGCGGGGTCGAGCGCACCCGGCCGGGCGTTGGCGGCGAGGTGACGCCGCACCCCGCCGAGCGGTGCCCCCGCGCTCTCCCAGGCGGCGATCACGGCGTCTCGGTCGGCGCTCGCCCCCGCCGCCGGACCGGTCCGGGCGCGCATCGCCGTGGCCGCCGCCTCCTGCGCCGGGGCGGCCGCCCGGGCCGGGCCCGCCCCGGTGAGCAGTGCCGCGCCGAGGGCGGCGGCAGCCAGCCCGGCGGACGCGGCGCGCCCCAGCCGGCGGCGGGCGGCGGCGCTCATCCGAGCCGGGCCGCCGCCGTGGCCCGGGCGGCGCAGAGCGCGGCCGGCCGGGGATGGCCGGCGGCGCAGAGACGGTGGAGCAGCGGCAGCCGGCGGGCGACCTCGACGGTGGCCACCGCCACGATCCGTCCCGGCGACGCCTCGGCGCCGCGGTCGCGGGGGTCGGGGCCGAGCACCAGGTCGACCACCTCGGCGCCGTTGGCGCGGGCCACCCGCTGGGCAGCGCTGCGGACCACCGCGCAGGCCGGCGGCGTGTCGGGCTCGTCCGGCAGCCGGCAGGCGGTGCGCCGGGCCTCGAGGGCGATGCTGAGGTCGTCGCTCCCGGCGCCGGCGGCGAGCTCGGCCTCGGCCGCGTGGGCGGCGGCGGCCGCCGCCTGCTCGGCCCGGGCGTCGCCGGCGGTCACCGCCACCACCTCGCCGGCGCCGATCCCGGCAACGGCGAGCAGCCAGCAGCCGAGCAGCAGCAGCAGGCTGGAGGCGCCGGCGGGGGCCCGGCGGCGGCTCAGCACGGCTCCTGCCGCATCGTCGCCGAGGCGTGCGCCGCCAGTGGCGAGTCGGGTCCGGAGGGCAGCCCGGGAAGCAGGATGCGCGGCGGCAGCACCACGCTTGCGGTCACCAGCACCCCGCCGGCCGGGTCGGTGGCGGTGGTGAGGGAGACCCGGGCCGCGGCCGGGCGGGGTCGCCGGCGACCGCGGCCGGTGCCGCCGCGCGGTGCTCGCACACCACCGCGTGGCGGACCAGCTCGCGGGCGTCGCTCGCCGCCCGGGCGCGGTCCTCGACGAGCGCGGCGCCCTGGAGCAGGGCGGTGACGACCACGCCCAGCAGGGGCAGGCCGGCGACCAGCTCCAGGGTCTCGGCGCCGCGCTCGCCGGGCCTCACGGCTGTCCCAGCAGGCTCTGCAGGTGGCGGAGCAGCAGGGCGCCGAGGCCGCCCCCGGCGTTGTGGTCGGCCCACACCGAGGCGGCGGTCATGGCGCTCACCACGAAGGAGCCGAGGCCGATCCACTCCAGCGACTGGGCGCCCAGCTGGCGCCGGAGCCGGGGGCGTCGGGGACGCGGCGGGGAGGTCGGGGTGACGGGACGCATCGGGTAGTGCCTCCAAGGTTGTGTGGTTCTGCGAACACACAGAGAGGCTAGCAGGTGGGCGCGCGGCAGTCAACGCTGAGGAGTGGTTCTGCCATGACACAACCGAACGCGGCGGCTACGGGGCGGGCTCGTCCTCGCGCAGCGGCTCGCGGAAGATCAGCACCTGGCAGGGGGCGTTGGCCATCACGTAGGGGCCGGTCTTGCCGACGTGGAACTCGCCGAAGCGCTCCCGGTACGGCATCCCCATGATCAGCAGATCGGCACGCCAGGCCCGGATCTCGTCGACGATCGCAGGCCCCACCTCACGCGCCTGGAGAAGCTCGGTCTCCACCTTGACGTCGAGGTCGCGGCCCACCCGCTCGGCGGCGTCGAGGATGCGCTCGGCCCGCTCCATGTCCGCCTCGGGGACAGCGTCGAGGGGGAGGCTGCGCTTCACCACCAGGATGCTCACCGCGTAGACCTTGGCCCGGTTGCGGAGCGCGAACCGGCAGGCCAGACGCACCGCCTCCTCGTCGGTGGAGCTTCCGTTGACGGGCACCAGGATGCGCTTGGCGGCGAATCCGTGTGGCGGCGACATCGGCGCAGGATGCTACCGGATGCGCCCTCGTGCCCACCCCAGCATCACCGGGGCACGGCGGCGCGCGGACGGCCCGTAGAATCGACCTCATGAGGGTCGTGATCGTCGGCTGTGGCAGGGTCGGCTCCCTGCTCGCGCTGCGCCTCGCCGCCGGGGGCCACACCGTGTGCGTCATCGACGAGAAGCCGTCCGCGTTCGAGCGTCTCGGCGACGACTTCAGCGGTGAGATGGTGGTCGGCAACGGCCTCGAGGGCGCGACCCTGCGCCGCGCCGGCATCCAGAAGGCCGACTGCTTCGCCGCGGTGATGCCCGGCGACAACCGCAACCTCATGGCCGCGCAGCTCGCCCGCGAGATCTTCAAGGTCAAGCGCGTGATCACCCGCATCTACGACCCGATCCGCGCCGCGGTATACCGCGAGATGGGCGTCGAGACGATCTGCTCGACCGTGATCAGCAGCGGACTGATCCACGACTACCTCATCGACGGGGTCAACCGCGCCGACGCGGTGGCCGGCGCCGGAGGACGCACGTGAACCAGCGCAACACCCCCTACGTCATCGTCATCGGCGGTGGCAAGGTGGGGTACCACCTCGCCCGTCACCTGCTCGACCGCGGCTACGAGGTGACCCTGGTCGAGAAGGACAGGGTGCGCGCCCAGTGGCTGTCGCACCAGCTCGGCTCCTGCAGCATCATGGTCGGCGACGGCGACGAGATGGCCTTCCTCGCCACCACCGGCATCGAGCGCGCCGGCGTCGTGGTCGGCGCCACCGGCGACGACGAGGACAACCTGGTCGCCTGCCAGCTGGCGAAGCGGAAGTTCAACGTGCCGCGCACCATCGCGCGCGTCAACGACCCTGAGAACGTCCGGCTCTTCAAGGCCCTTGGCATCGACGTGCCGGTGTCCGCGACCGAGCTGCTGATGGGTCTCATCGAGGCCGAGCTGAGCGGCTCCGACGCGGTGAAGGGCGTGGCGGTGAAGGCCAGCGGTGCCACCCTGGTCGACGTCGCGCTGCCCGAGCTCTCCTCGCTGGTGGGCCGGCACGTCGCCGACATCCCCCTTCCCGAGGGTGACATGGTGGTCTGCATCGTCCGCGACGGGCGGCCGGTGATCCCCCGGGCCGACGTCGAGATCCAGCCCGGCGACGAGCTGATCATCTACTCCACCACCCTCGACGTCGACAGCGTCCGCGAGCTGGTCACCAGCTGATCACGGTGCGCCGCGTCGCCTATCTCGGTCCGGAGGGGACCAACTCGCACGACGCCGCTCTCGCCCGCTACGGCGAGGGCGCGGTGCTGGTGCCCGCCGGCGACATCCCCACGGTGGTCGCCTCGGTGACCGCCGGCTGCGTCGACGAGGCGCTGGTCCCGATCGAGAACAGCACCGAGGGCAGCGTGACCGTCACCCTCGACATGCTCATCGCGGGTGACGCGCCGCGCATCGCCGGAGAGATCGTGCTGCCCATCCGCCACCAGCTGGTGGCCCGGCCGGGCACCGCGCTCACCGACATCGAGCGGGTGGTCTCGCTCGGCCAGCCGGCCGCGCAGTGCCGCAGCTGGCTCCGCGAGAACCTCCCCGGCGCCCAGGTGTTCCCGGCGCTGAGCACCGCCGCCGCGGTGGCCTCCTGCGTCCACTCCGGCCGGCTCGCCGCCATCGGCACCGAGGCGGCGGCGCGCCTCTACGGGATGGAGGTGATCGCCGCCGACATCCAGGATTCGGTGGATAACGCCACCCGTTTCGTCATCCTCGCCCGCGACCGCCCCGGGCCCACGGGGCGCGATCGCACCTCGCTTGTCTTCGCCTTCCACGCCGACCGTCCCGGCTCGCTGGCGTCGGCACTGCAGCCGTTCGCGGGCCGGGGGATCAACCTCACCAAGATCGAGTCACGGCCCACCAAGGCGGCCCTGGGGGCCTACTGGTTCCTCATCGACTGCGAGGGTCACGAGGACGACGCGGCCGTGGCCGACGCCATCTCCGAGGTGCGGGCCATCACCGTCGGAATGCGCGTCCTGGGCTCCTATCCACGCGCCGACTGAGTGCGCGGGCACAGGCGTATCCGCCGACCGTGGCCACAAGCGAGCGGCAGGCCGGCACCCGGGGACTGGCCCCGGTGAGCTGTCAGGCAGCCTTGCCGATCTTGAAGATGGTGGTGCCGCACGTCGGGCAGACGCCCTTGGTGGCCGGCTTGCCGTTCTTCATGGTGATCGCCTGGGCATCCTGGATCTCCACGGACGTCTTGCACTTCAGGCAATAGCCGTTGACCGCCATCGTTTCCTCCTCAGAGGTGGCACGAACCGGGCTGCCGGCCTCGAGCCACCACGATCGCCGGTATTCTAGGCACGAGATCGATCCCGTGTTGCCGAAGCCCCCCCGAGGCGGTCAGCCGCGGATCGCCCGGGCGGCGGCGAGACGGGCCGCCAGGGCCCATTTGTCGCGCCGGGTGGTGGACACCCGGCCGGCGAAGACGTCGTGGCCGCGCGCGGCGAGGCGGTCGAGGATGGCGGCGTAGGAGCGGGCCGCCACCGCGATGGGGAAGCGCGCCTCACGGGGCAGGAGGGGCAGACCCGTCGCCCCGAGGGCGTAGAGCTCGGCGGCGCGCCGGGCCACCACCGCCACCGCCAGCCGGACCCCCGGGGTGGCCCGCCGGTCGAGGAGGGCCGCGTCGTCGCAGCCGGTCAGCGCACAGACGTCGGCGGGCAGGTAGACGCGCCCGCGGGCGAGGTCCTCGTCGACGTCGCGGCAGACGTTGGTGAGCTGCATCGCCGACCCCAGCGCGGCGGCGGCGTCGCGGGCGGGGACGGGGTCACGCGCCCCCAGCAGGCCGGCCATCACCAGCCCCACCGAGCCGGCGACGTCGAAGCAGTAGCCCTCCAGCTCGGCCATGGTGGCGGGCCGGTGGTGGTCGAGGTCGGCCCGCAGCCCGCGGATGACGATGCGCAGGTCGTCGACCTCGAGCCGGCGACGCTCCACCACCTCGGGGAGGATGCGGCGCACCGGGTGCGAGCGGTCGGCGGGCATCCCCGCCTCCAGCCACGCGTCCCAGTCGTCGAGGACGGCGCGCACCCGCTCTCGCCCCATCCCCGCCGGGGGCTCGTCGACGAGGTCGTCGAGCAGGCGGTAGTACGCGTACACCACGGCGACGTCCTCGCGCACCTGGCCGGGGAGGAACAGCGCGGCGAAGGAGAAGGACCGGGCGTGGACCCGGATGATCCGCCGGCAGCTGCGCAGGTCGTCGCGCCGTCGCGTCCGCTCAGCGGCCATGCCCCGCCTCGGCGGCCACCCGCTCGGCGACCAGGCGGGCGCCGAGGAACACCATCGGCACCCCTCCGCCGGGCTGGGTGCTGGCCCCGACGAAGTAGAGGTTGTGCAACCGCCTGTGCCGGTTGGCGGGCCGGAAGATGCCCACCTGGAAGAGGTCGTGGGCGATGCCGAAGGTCGAGCCGCGGCGCAGGTTGTACAGGTCACGCCAGTCGTCGGGGGTGACCATCCGCTCGGTGACGATGCGCGAGCGCGCGTCGGGGATGCCGAGGTGGGCGAGGCTGTCGAGGGCGTGGTCGCGCAGCCGGGCGGCGTCGCCCTCGCGCCAGCGCGGGCCGGCGTCGGTGCCGGCGCAGGGCACCAGCACGTAGACGCAGTCGTGGCCCTCGGGCGCGAGCGTGGGGTCGGTGCGGGTGGGCACGTGCACGTAGAGCGCGGGGTCGTCGGGCACCCCGGGGCGGCGGAAGATGGCGTCGAAGTGCCGGTCCGGGTCGGCGGGGATGTACACGTTGTGGTGCAGCAGGTCGGGTGACACCCCGCGCATCCCCAGGTAGAGCATCAGGGTGCTGCTGCCGTAGCGCAGCCTCTCGAGTCGTGACCCGCCATAGGGTGCGCGCACCGACTCGTCGAGAAGGTGCTCGTACGCCCAGGGCAGGTCGGCGTTGCAGACGACGATGTCCGCATCGAGGTGGCCGCCGCCGGCGAGCGTGACCCCGGTGGCGCGGCCGTCGCGGTGCTCGATGCGGGTCACCTCGGCGCCGGTGCGCACCTCGACGCCGTCGCGCTCCAGCACCTCGAGCAGCGCGATGACGATGCGGTACATGCCGCCGCGCGGATACCAGATGCCCTCGGCCAGCTCGGTGTAGGGGAGCAGCGCGTACACCGCGGGAGCGTCGCGGGGCGCCAGTCCCAGGTACATCGACTGGAAGGTGAAGGCGATCTGCAGCCGCGGGTCCTTGAAGTAGCGCGCCGCGTGGCCGCCGAGCCTGCGCAGCGCGCCGGCGTCGAGCAGCCGGGGAAGGTTCCCGGGGCTGAGGAACTGGCCCATGTGGAGGAAGTTGCGCTCCACGAAGCGCTCGCGCGAGATCCGGTACTTGTAGGCGGCGTCGCTGAGGAAGCGCAGGTAGGCGTCGCCGGCGCCGCGCTCGATCGCCTCGAGGCCGTCGCGCAGCCGCTGCAGGTCGGAGGTCACGGTGAGCTGCGCGCCGCCGGCGAAGGTGATGCGGTAGTTGGGGTGCATCCGCACCAGGTCGAGGTGGTCGTCGAGGTGGCGTCCGCAGTCGGCGAACAGCGACTCGAGCACGTCGCGCATCAGCAGGATGGTGGGGCCGGTGTCGAAGGTGAAGCCGCCCTCAGACCAGGTGTCGCAGCGGCCGCCGCAGCGCTGGTTGCGCTCCAGCACGGTGACGTCGTAGTCGAGGTGGCGCAGCCGCAGCGCGGTGGCCAGGCCGCCGAGCCCGCCACCCACCACCACGGCGCGGCGGCGTCCGCGCACCGGGGTCGCGGCGGCGCTCTCCGGCGCCAGCGTGGTGGTCATCGCGCCCTCCCGATCAGGCGCAGCGCGCGTCGCACCGCGGGCCGCATCTCCGGCGCATTGAAGAGGATCACGCTCTGCGCCACCATCAGGTCGGTGAGCAGGAAGAACAGCGCCTCCTCGATGGGGACGTTGCCGAGGTAGAGGCCGACGACCCGGTCGCGGTGGATCGTCCAGATGCCCTGGGAGAGCGCCACCGCGTCGCTGCCGACCAGGTAGGCGGTGGGCAGCAGCGTGCCCAGCAGCAGCGGCGCCAGCCGGCGGCGCAGCGCCGCGTGTCCCGCCACCCACTGCAGGGCGATCACCGGGAGCGCCCAGGGCAGCAGCAGCCCCAGGTAGGTGAGGTGGCCCCACATCAGCGGCGCGCCTCCCACCGCCGCCACACCGCGGCGGTGACCAGCCCGGCGAGGATCACCTGGAGCACGTAGAAGCCGTACTCCTCCAGGGGCACGCGGAGCACCGTGCCCCCGAGCACCCGGCCTGCGGGATAGGTCCAGACCCGCTCGACGATCAGCACCCGGTCCCAGGGCGCGGTGTAGAGAATGGCCAGCCCGATCACCACCGGGAGCTGCCAGAGCAGCGCCCGCCGCAGCCGCCGCCGCTCGAGACCGAGCATCAGCAGGATCGGTGGGATGAGGAAGAGTGCGAGAAATTCGAGGTAGGTCACGGGGTTCGAGGAATGGTACGTAGCCGGGGGCCAGGAGGATACGTGGTCTCCAGACCGGCCGGCGGCGGCCTCCGGGCGCTGCTTCCCGGCGCCCTCTGCGCCGCCGTGGCGGCCGCCGCGGCGCTGCTCGCGCGCCGCCACGCCGCCGCCCTCGAGGAGGTGCGGCCCGATCCCGCGGCCGGGGCCGGCCCGGCCGTGGACGCGGTCGTCCCCGCCCGCGACGAGGCGGAGCGGATCGGCGCGTGCGTCGCCGCGCTGCGCGCCCAGGGCCCGGGGGTCGGGGTGACCGTGGTCGACGACGCCTCCGCCGACTCCACCGGCGCGCGGGCCGCGGCCGCCGGGGCCGAGGTGCTCCGGCTCGAGGGGCCGCCGCCGGGCTGGCTGGGCAAGCCCCACGCCTGCGCCGCCGGCGCCGCCAAGGGGAGCGCGCCCTGGCTCGCCTTCGTCGACGCCGACGTGACCCTGGCCCCCGGCGCGCTCGCCGCGCTGGTGGCCGCGGCGGGGCGGCGGGAGCTCGCGGCGGTGTCGCCGCTGCTCCGCCAGCGCGGCAGCGGCGCCGCCGACTCGCTGGTGGTGCCGCTCGCCTTCTGGCAGTACACGGTGGGCCTGCCCGGCGGCGGGCAGGGGGGAGGGCGGGGCATCCTCAACGGCCAGTGCGTGGTGGTGCGCCGTGACGTCTACGAGAGCAGTGGCGGCCACGCCGAGGCCGGCGTCCGCGCCAGCGTGGTCGAGGACTCCGCCCTGGCCCGCCTGCTGGTCGGCCGCGGCGCCCGCATCGCCCTGGTGCGGGGCGAGGCTCTCGGCGAGGTCCGCATGTACCGCGACGCCCCGACCCTGCGGGCCGGGTTCGGCAGGAACGCCGCTGCGTTCCTCGCCGCCGACCCCGCCCGGGGGCTGCTCGTCGCCGCCGCCGGCATGGCGATGTCCGCCGTCCTCCCCCTCGCCCTGGGGGCGCTGCGCCCGCCGCGCCGGATGCGCCTGCTGGGGGCGGCGCTGGCCTGGGCCCCGCCGGCGGTCGCCCTGGCGCCGCGCTACCGCGCCGCCCGGCTCCCGGCCGCGCTCGCCCTGCTCCACCCCGTCGCCGCCTCCGCGATGCAGCTGATCGCCGTCGAGTCGCTGCTGCGCGGCCTGCTCCGCCGTCCGCCCCGCTGGAAGGGGCGGCGGCTGCGCTGACCCGTGTACGCTGCCGCCGCCATCGAGACTCCGCCCACCTACCGGGTGCCGCCACGCATCCTCCTCCGCCTCGGCCGCGCGATGCTGCGCCGGGGTGAGGCCAGCCTCGTCCGCGACGTCCGCGAGCTGATCGCCTCCACCCGCCCGGCGCCGCTGCTCACCGGCGCCGAGAACATCCCCGAGGGCGGCCCCTTCGTCGCCGTCGCCAACCACTGCCAGCGCCGCGGGCTGTGGATCGGCATCGCCTCCTCGCTGCTCACCGCGGCGGTGGCCGACCGCCGTCAGGGGGCGCCGCCGCTGCACTGGGCGGTGGTGGGCGAGACCCGGCTGTGGGAGGGGCGCGTCCCCGTCCCCGGCACCCGCTGGGCCTACCGCGAGGTGGCCCGCTGCTACGAGATGGTCACCCTGCCGGCCGCCCCCGGGGAGGTGGCCGGACGGGCGGGGGCGCTCCGCCGCCTCGCCCGGCTGGCCCTGCCCCCGCCGCGGGGCCGGGGCGAGCCCGTGGCCCTCTACCCCGAGGGCGAGCGCGGCACCGCCGCCGGGCTGGTGGATCCGCTGCCCGGCACCGGCACCCTGCTCCGGCTGCTCGCCGCCGGCGGGGTGCCCGCGCTCCCGGTCGGCTTCGCCGAGGAGGAGGGCCGGCTGCGCTGCCGGGTGGGCCGGCCCTTCCGGCCGGAGGGTGACGGCGGCGACGCCGAGGCGGCGGAGGAGGCGATGCGGCGGATCGCCGCGCTGCTCCCGGAGCGGATGCGCGGCCGCTTCGTGGCGTGGGACGGCGAGACCGCGGTGGGAGCCTGATGGCGCGCTGGGGCCGGGCGCTGCGGCTGCTCCCCGCCGGCGCCGTGCGGGTGCTCGACTGCGGCTGCGCCTTCGGCTTCCTCACCCGGCGGCTGGCGCGCCGCCACCCCGAGGTCGCCGGCATCGACCTCGACCCCGGCTACGTCGCCCGCGCCCGCCGCGCCGCGCCCGGCGCCGACATCCGCCTCGGCCCGGTGTCGCGGCTGCCCTGGCCCGACGGCCATTTCGACGCCGCCGTCTGCCTCGACGTGCTCGAGCACTGCCCCGACCCCGCGGCCGCCGCCGCCGAGCTCGCCCGGGTGCTCCGCCCCGGCGGCGTCCTGGTGGCCAGCACCCCCCACGCCGGGCTGCTCGGCGGCGCCGACTCGCTCAACGTGTACGCGCGGCTGCGCCCCGGCGCCGACCCGCCCACCGACGACCCCTCCTGGCGCGAGCGCCCCCTTCACCGCCACTTCACCGCCGCCGAGCTCGCCGCGGTGCTCGGGCCCGAGTTCGAGGTCGACGCGGTGCGCTACAGCGGGCTGGGGCTGGCCGAGCTGCTCAACCTGCCGCTGCTGCTCGCCACCCGGGGCGTCTCCCGCCGGCTGCGCCCGCTCTACGCGGTGCTCCAGTACGCCTACTTCGGCCTCTACGTGCTCGAGGACACGCTGCCGATGAACCGGGCCGGCTACCACCTCATGGTGCGAGCGCGGCGGCGCTGACCCCGGCGGCTCAGCCGGTGGGTGCGCTGCCGAAGAGGGCGCCGAGCTCCTGGAGGCTGATCGTCCCGGAGGCGGCGGGGGGGGGAACCGTGATCGGCTTGCCGTAGTCGTAGAGGTGGGTGGAGCCGTCGGTGCCCACCTTGAGGACGCCGCCGAGGCCGGGGGTCGAGCGGCCGGCGAGGGTGGCGAGGCGGTCGAAGTCGAGGGAGACGTCGGCGATGCTGGCCTCGCGCACCAGCGACCCGGAGGCGCGGTCGACGTAGAAGGTGACGTCGGCGCGGTCGTAGTGGACCGCCTCGCTGATGCTGCCCGCCAGCCCCGACGGCGCTCCCAGCCCGCTGAACAGTGAGCCCAGCAGCTTGGTCGAGAGCGTCGCCAGGTAGCCGGCGTCGAGGACGCCGTCGAAGCGCTCGGTGTCGACCCCGTCCTGGGTCGACCGCCCCCGGTCCCTCAGCCCGCTGATGTGGTCCGCGTAGTCCTGCACCTGGTGGGTGGAGAAGGTCTCGGCGAGCCCCTGGAAGAAGGGTGCCTCCCTGTAGTCCTTCCCGTCCGGCGACACGAAGACGGTGCCGTCGTAGAGCACGATGTGGATCCCCGACCGGGTGTCGGTGGTGAGCACCCCGCCGAGGCGCTTCGCGCTCTCGACATCCTCCCTGATGGTCTGGTGCTGGGAGCGGTTCCTCCCGAACCCCTGCTGTGCCATGGCGGAGAGGCGGGAGGCGTCGAAGGTGATGGTCTGCGCGGTGTCGACGCGGAAACTCCCGGCGGTCGAACGCGACGCCGCCCGGCTCACCGCCTGGGCGGGGCTCACCCCGGTGAGCGCGTCGCGGCTCTGGCCGCAGCTGGCGAGCGGCCCGGAGAGCACGGCGGTGACCGCGGCGGCGGCGAGCGGCGCGCGGCGCAGGGCCATGGGCCGACACTAGCGCACCGCCGCCGCCGGAGTCCGCGGATCTCCAGGTTGGCTCATCATGGGTGCATGAGGGGGACGCGATGAGCCGGATCGACGCCGCCGCGGCGCCCGCCCCGGCGATGCCGCCGGGGCCGGCGATGCCGGTGGCGGTGCAGACGCTGCTCTGGATGTTCCGCCCGCTCCCCTTCATGGAGCGCTGCCGCGCCCGCCACGGCGACGTCTTCACCGTGCGGCTGCCACTGAGCGGCGGGGTGGTGAACATCTGCGACCCGCAGCTGATCCGCACCGTGTTCGCCGGTCGCGGCGACCGGCTCCACGCCGGCGAGGCGAACGTCGTGCTCCAGCCGGTACTGGGCTCGCGCTCGGTCCTGCTGCTCGACGGCCCGGAGCACATGCGCCAGCGCAAGCTGATGCTGCCCTCCTTCCACGGCGAGCGGATGCAGCGTCACGGGCCGCTGATGACCGGGATCACCGAGCGCCGGGTCGCGGGCTGGCCCGCCGGACGCCCCTTCCCGCTGCGGCCGGAGTTCCAGGAGATCACCCTCGACGTCATCCTCCGCGCCGTCTTCGGGCTCGACGAGGGCGAGCGGCTCACCGAGCTGCGCGCCTCGCTCAGCGGCCTGCTCGCCAGCGGCCGCAACCGCCTGGCCATGCTCCCGCCGCTGCAGCGGCCGCTCGGCGGGCTGAGCCCCTGGGCCCGGCTGATGCGCGCCCGAGCGGCCTGCGACCGGCTCCTCTACGCCGAGATCCGCCGCCGCCGCGCCGCGACCGACCTCGCCGAGCGCGACGACGTCCTCTCGCTGCTGCTGCTCGCCCGCGACGAGCAGGGGCGGGAGATGACCGACCAGGAGCTGCGCGACGAGCTCATCACCCTCCTCCTCGCCGGCCACGAGACCACCGCCACCTCGCTGGCCTGGCTCTTCGACCTCCTCCTCCACGAGCCCGCGGCGATGCGCCGGCTCGAGGCGGAGGTGCTCGCGGACGGCGGCACCGCCTGGCTCGACGCCTGCATCACCGAGGCGATGCGGCTGCGCCCGGTGGTGCCGGTGGTCGCCCGCCGGCTCACCGAGCCGCTCGAGCTCGGCGGCTGGCTGCTGCCGGCGGGGAGCTACGTGGCGCCGAACATCGTGCTCACCCATCGCCGCGCCGACATCTATCCCGAGCCGCTGCGCTTCCGTCCCGAGCGCTTCCTCGACAGCCGCGCCGACAGCTTCGCCTGGCTGCCCTTCGGCGGCGGCATCCGCCGCTGCCTCGGCGCCGCCTTCGCCACGTTCGAGATGCGCACCGTGGTGCCCGCGGTGATCCGCGGGGTGCGGCTGCGCCCCGCCGCCCGCCGCCCCGAGCCGATCCGCCGCCGCGGCATCACCCTGGTCCCCGGCCGCGGCGCCCGGGTCATCGCCGAGCGCCGCTGAGCCTGCTCAGACGCGGCCGGCGAGCGCGGTGGCGAGCTTCACCAGCTCGTCCTGAGTGACTCCCTTGTGGGAGCTGCTGAGCACCGCGAAGGTCGCACCCCGGCAGAGGTAGACGGCCACTCCCAGCCCGCCCGGCCTGGAGAGCCTGGCGTCGTCGCCGATCCCGGTGAGGGGCGGGCCGCCGGACTGCTCGACGTCGCTGCGGGCGGCGGCGGCACTCTGCCGCACCTCCACCCGCACGGTGAGCACCGGCACGCTGGCGCCGCCGCCGGTCGGTGGGTAGGTGCAGAACGAGCCCAGCTGCGGATCCGACCGCGGGCTCGCGGTGACCGCCCCGGTTCCCAAGATCGACTGCACCTCCGCCGGCGAGAGCAGGCGGCAGGCGTCACCGAAGTCCTTCGCCGGGCCGACCTCGATGCCCTGCGGCGTCCGGGAGACGGTGCCGGGGGTCGGGGTCGCGCCGCTGTCGCCGCTGCCGCAGCCGGCGAGCATCGCCACCAGGCCAGCCGTGCCGAGCGTCCGCCTCGCGTTCACGGCTAGTCCAGGTGTCCGTGGAGGAACTGCACGGTGCGCTCCCAGGATCGCTGCGCCGCCTCGGCGTCGTGCACCTCGGGGCGGGTGTCGTTGCCGACGCAGGCCTTCACCTCGGGCCGCAGCGAGGCCAGGAAAAGGGCGAGGCCGCCGCCGCCCTCCGGTGTCGCCGGGTAGCCGGAGCAGGTGTGCCCGTTGCTGGGGAAGGTGATCCGCTCGCCCACCGCCGTCCTCCTCGCCTCGATATGTTGCGTCCGCGACCGGGGGGAGGATAGTGCAGGCATCACCCACCGGCGTGCGTTGTCCCAGTACCGCGCGACGGCATACGATCATCGCCTCGGGTCAGGAAGGGGGACGCGGTCATGAGAGGACGGCTGGTCGCGGTGCTGGCGCTGGTCGGCGCCGTGGCGGTGACCGCCACCGCCGGCGGCCCGGGCGCCCTGGCGAAGGCGAAGAAGGTCAAGCCGGGAACGTCGTTCACCGTCTGGGTGCAGACCGTCGACTCCTGCAAGCAGGCGCTCCCCGCCGCCGCCTACCAGCTCACCGGGGGCGGCGCCACCCGCACCGCCCAGGCCCCCCCGGGGAGGAAGAGGACGATCGTCCCCACCGCCGCCTGCCCGCTGCTCCACGGGAACTTCACCGGCCTGGCGGCGGGCACGTACACGCTGACCACGACCAGGACGCCGCCTCCGGACAGGTCGGATCCCGAGGGCTTCGCCCCCTGCCAGGGCGGCAGCGCCTGCCGGTCGCAGGTGGCGACGATCACCGTGTCCGCCTCCGGCGCGGTGCAGGGCGCGGTGACCGACGTCTATCCGGACGGGGTCAGCGAGATTTTCCCCTCGGCGTCGAGCTTCTTCGCCGCCACCCCCACCGACCCGGTGGTGTTCCACGACTTCGGTCTCGCCGCTCCCGGGTACGCGCCCCAGTGCGACGGCGACTCCGACGCCGACGACCACCTCACCGGGAACATGCGCGGTCATTGCGGCTACCCGGAGGCCGACGAGGCCGCCGCCTGCCAGCCGTATCCGTGGAGCTGCTCGATGCCCGCCACCAGGCTCTAGGATCTAGGCTCTGGTGATGGGACCCTTGGCCCCCTCCCACTCGAAGGCCAGCAGGGAGACGGTGAGGGCCGCCGTCCAGAGGGCCAGCCTGCGCACCAACGACATGGCGATGCTCCCGTGAAGGGTTCGAGGTCACGCAGGATCCTCCGCCACCGGCCGCAAGCCGGCCGCAAGACCGGCGCAGGCGGCCGGGTCAGCGGGACGCGCGCAGCTCCCGCCGCCAGACGAAGCGCAGCCCCGACCAGTCCTCGTCGAGCGCGGCCACCTTGGTGTCGACCAGCCCGCAGGGGAGGACGTCCTCGCGCAGCCCGTTCTCGGTGATGTCGCTGCGGTGGCCGGCGGCACGGCGCGGCCAGGCGATCCAGAGCGAGCCGTCGCGGTGGATCGCCTGCCGCAGCGCCGGAAGCTGCTCCAGCAGCACCGTCCGCTCGCGGAGGAACGCGAGCACCACGTCGTGCGCGCCGTCGAGCAGCGCGACGACCGCGACGCCGTCGGGCAGGTCGGGGATCGACCAGCCCGGCGGCGCGTCGACGAGTGCGACCGACGCACCGGGGCGGATCCCGAGCTTGCGCGCCAGCGGCGTGCCCGAGTACCCCGCCATGCGGCGACCGGCTACGAGGCCTGGGCCGCGTGCTCCTTCCGGTACTCGTCGATGAGGCCCTGGGCGACCTGCGGCGGCACCTCCTCGAAGTGGGAGAACTCCATGGTGTAGCGGCCCCGTCCCTGGGTGACGGCGCGCAGGTCGATGGGGAACGTGTACATCTCCGACTGCGGCACCTGCGCGGTCACCTCGGAGCGGCCGTCGCCGGTGGGGTTCATCCCCGCCACCCGTCCGCGGCGGCTGTTGAGGATGCCGATGGCGTCGCCCATCAGCCGCTCCGGGACCACCACGCGGACGTTGACCACCGGCTCGAGCAGCACCGGCCTCGCCTCCTGCACCGCCTTGCGCATGGCGATGGCCCCGGCGGTCTGGAAGGCGATGTCCTTGCCGTCCACGGGATGGGTGCTGCCGTCGACCAGGCGCACCCGCACGTCGACGATCGGGTAGCCGGCCACCGCCCCCTGGGCGAGGGTCTGCTTCACCCCCTTCTCCACCGAGGGGCGGAACTGCTGGGGGATCGAGCCGCCGAAGATCTTGTCCTGCCACTCGTAGCCGCCGCCGCGCGGCAGCGGCTCGATCTCGATGGTGCAGTCGCCGTACTGGCCGGCGCCGCCGGTCTGCTTCTTGTGCTTGTGCTGCACCTTGGCGGTGCCGGTGATGGTCTCGCGGTAGGCGATCCGCGGGGTCGAGAGGGTGGCGTCGACCCCGTAGCGGCGCTTGATCCGCTCCAGGGTGACGTCGAGATGGGTGTCGCCGAGGCCGTGAACCACCTCCTCGCCGGTGGCCGGGTCGCGGCCGAGGGTGAAGGTGAGGTCCTCGTCGGCCTGGCGGGCGAGGGCGCTGTGGATCTTGTCCTCGTCGCCCTTGCTCCGCGCCGCGATCGCCATCGTGTAGGCGGCGGGGGGATAGGCGATCGGCGGCAGCTTGACCGGCGTCTCCCGGGCGCAGAGGGTGTCGCCGGTGGCGGTGACGGCGAGCTTGGTCACCGCCCCGATGTCGCCGGCGGGGATGTCGCTGGCGGTGACCACCTGCTTGCCCATCGGCCGGCCGAGGCCGCTGAGCCGCTCCTCCTGACCCTTCTGCGCGTTGAACGGATGCGAGTCGGCACGCATCGTGCCGCGCAGGACCCGGAAGTAGCTGACCCTCCCGAAGGGGTCGGATGTGGTCTTGAAGACCTGGGCGACGAGCGGGCCGTTGGGGTCGCACTCGATCTCGACCGGCTTGCCGGCGGCGTCGGCGCCACTGTGAACCCGCTCCCTCGGGGAGGGGAGGAAGCGGTTGATGGCGTCGAGCACGGTGCTGGCGCCCTTGAGCAGCGGCGATGCGGCGAGCATGATCGGGATCAGGCTGCCGCGCAGCGCTGCGGTGTGGAGGGCGCCGTGGACCTCGTCGACGGTGAGCTCGGTGCCCTCCAGGTACTTCTCGAGGAGGGCGTCGTCAGTCTCGGCGGCGGCGTCGACCAGCGCCGAGTGGGCCCGCTCCACCTCCTCGCGCATGTCCTCGGGGAGGGGCACCTCCTTGCAGCCCCCCTGCGGGTCGAACTCGTAGGCCCGGTCGTCGACGAGGTCGACGAAGCCGCGGAAGCTCTCGGCCGAGCCGATCGGCACGGCGACGGCGATGGCCCTGCGCCCCAGCTGTTCGCGGAGGGCGTCGACGGTGGCCTCGTAGGCGGCGTTCTCCTTGTCCATCTTCGTCACCACCACCAGCGCCGGCATCCGCGCCGCGCTGATCCGCTCCCAGGCGAACTCGGCGCCCACGGGAACGGTGCCGCTGGCGCCGACCACGAGCAGCGCGGAGTCGGCGGCGGCGAGCGCCTGCACCACCTCACCCGCGAAGTCGGGGAACCCGGGGGTGTCGAGCAGGTTGATGCGCACCCCGTTCCAGTCGCAGTGGGCGACCGAGGTGGTGATGCTGATCGAGCGCCGCTGCTCCTCGGGTTCGAAGTCGAGGATCGAGGTGCCCTGGTCGGTCGAGCCCAGCCGCGCGGTGGCGCCGGCCACGTGCATCAGCGCCTCGCAGAGCGTGGTCTTGCCGTCGTGGCTGTGCCCCAGCACGGCGACGGAACGGATGCGCTCGGGCGTGGGCGACGACATGCGCGACTCCTCCCCACCAGGACACTTTCGGACGAGAGCGCACATGGTAGCCACTGGCTTCCGTTCGTTCCACCCACAACGTGAGCTTGCGCCGCGCTTGCGGCCGGGTTGCGCCGCGCTCCCACCCTGACCCCGCCGGCGCCGCCTCCGGAGGCGCACCACGAGGGACGTGAGATGAGCGGATCGAGGGGGCTCCGAGGGCTGCGCTCCCGCCCCGCACGGGTGGGCCTGGCCATGACCCTGGCGATCCTGGGGGCGGCCGCGACCGCGGAGCTGACCGCGGCCCTCGTCGCCCAGGCGCCGGTGCCGATCCGCGCCGCCGTCCCCGCGGCCACCGTCGCCGACCCGAGCTGCGGCGGGCTGATCACCCTGGTCTGCGGCTCCGAGAGCCACAACGAGACCTAGTCGAGCTCGAGCGGCGGGACCCAGTCGGTGTCACGGTCGAGCGGGAGCACCGGGCACTCGGCCGCCCGCACCGAAGTCGGGCCAGGCGCTCGAGGCCGCCCTCTCCTACCGCGGTGCCGGGCCCGCCTGAGGAACGCCGGCCGGCCGCTCGACCGCGGCCTGCAACCACTATCGTTGCGGGCGCGCCATGCCCCGCATCCCCGTCGCCACCCTCTGCGCGCCGGTGGTCGCAGCGCTGACCGCATGCGGGTCGGCCGCGGCCCCGACCGTCCACTGCAGCACTCCGATGCGCTCCGATCCCCCCAGCCCCAGCGCGGTCGCCGGGGTGGTGGGCTTCGCCGCCGACCGGGGCTGGCTGGTGGGCGCCGGGGCGATCGCCTTCACCGCGACCATCCGCGGCCCCGCCCGGTTCCGGGCCGACTGCTCCGGCCCCCTGCAGGTTGTGGTCAGCGACTCCGCCGACATCCACGTCTTCTCGGCGGCGCCGCCGGCGGTGCGGGGGGTGCCCTGTGGGGCGGTGAACCTGCCGGTCGGCCGCTCGGCGGAGTACGAGCTGAGCTGGCGGGTCGACCCCAGCCTTCCCTCCGGCCTGTACGAGGCCACCCTCGTCCTCGGCGACCAGCCCGCCACCACCCTCCAGGTGCGGCTCGGCCTGCCCGACCCGGTCTGCCGCTAGGTGTTCTGGCGCTCCGCGACCACCAGCAGCGTCTCCGACAGGCCGGTGGCGCGATAGCGGGTCCAGCCGTCGTGGACGGCGCGGACCCGCAGCCCGGCGCGCTCGAAGAGCGCGGGCACCTCTGCGAGGGTGGTCAGCCGCCCGGTGGTCTGCTGGACGGCGACGCTGCCGTCATCGAGGATGCCGATCTCGCGGAGCACGAAGGTCCGCCGGCGCTCGTCGTAGAGGGTGTCGGTGAGCAGCAGGTGGGGGCGGTCGGACACCAGCGAGCGAGGGACCACGTCCCAAGCGGTGATCCGGCCGGGCGGCTGGTCGGGCCGCACCCGCAGCTCGGCGACGAGGCGGCCCCCCGGGCGCAGCGCTGCCGCCAGCCGGCGCAGCACCGCCGCCTGCTCGCGGCGGGGGAACGCCTCGAGGATGAAGTACACGAGGATCACCGCGTCGAAGTCGCCATCGCCCTCCAGGCTGCGCAGGTCGGCGCGGCGGAACTCGGCCGCGACCCCCGCCTCCCGGGCGAGGATGCGGGCGTGGCGGAGCACCGGCTCGCCGGTGTCGACGCCGACCACCTCCCAGCCCATGCGCGCGAGGCGGACGGCGTAGAGGCCCGGACCGCAGGCGGCGTCCAGCACCCGTCCCGGCGGCGGGGCGATGAGCCGGGCCAGCCGGGCGACGTGGCGCTCGATCACGGGGATGCGGCGGCTGGCGCCGTCGTGCCGCTGGTCGAGGTGCTCGCGGAGCAGCCGGCGGCTCATCACCGGGTCGCCCCAGTCGAGCTCGGCCGCGGCGTCGAAGGCGGTGGGGAGCCGCGGGATCGCGGAGGGACGCAGCCGTCGTCTCATGCCCGCGTACGGTAGTACTCTCGTTGCGTGACGCCCCCTCACTGGTTGGTGCTGGTCGCCGGAGCGCTGATCGGCGGCTATCTCGTGGGGACCCTCCCGGTGGCCTGGCTGGTGGTCCGCCGGGGTCGCGGCGTCGACCTCCGCCGGGCCGGCCGCGGCCAGGCAGAGGCACTCGACGCCCTCGCCGTCGGCGGCTTCCGCGCTGCCGCCCTCACCGTGGTTCTGGAGCTGATCAAGGGCGCGGTGGTCGGCCTGGGGGCGCGCGTCTACGACGGCGACCCGTGGTTCGCCGCCACCGCGATCGCCGGCTGCGTGGTCGGCGACGCCTTCCCCATCGGCATCCGCCGCGGCCGCCGCGGGATCGTCCCGCTGGTGGCTGGGGTGGTGGCGGCGCTGCCCTCGGCGTGGTGGGCGGGGCTGATCATCGCCCTCCCCGGGGTGGTGGTCCTCGGCCTGCGCGGCCGCGCCTTCGAGCAGCTCGTCGCCCTCTGCGTGCCCCTCGGGCTGCTCCTCGGCACCCGCGACGCGCGCACCCTCGGGCCTGCGGCGGTGATCGTGCTCGCCCTCGTCGCCCGCAACCGGGTGCGCATCCATCAGCGCCGCGAGGCGCGGCGCCGGACCGAGCTCGGCGGCGCCGCCGTGCCCCTGGTCGTCGAGCCACCCCGGGGCCCTGGTAGGCTCCCCGATTCGTGAGCGGCGGCATCGGCGGCTTCGTCCGGGACTTTGTCGAGAATCGCGGCCTGGCCGCGGTCTTCGGCCTGATGGCGGCGGAGTCCTGCGGCATCCCCTTTCCCAGCGAGGTGATCATGCCGGTCGCAGGCGCGGTCGCCGCCGGCGCCCTGGCCGGGGGAGCGCACCTCGGCCTGGTCCCGGCGATCATCGCCGGGGCCGCCGGCAACCTGCTGGGTTCGATCATCGCCTGGATCCTCGCCGCCCGCTTCGGCGAGCCGCTGCTGCTCGGCCCCGGTCGCTACCTGGGCATCTCCCGCTCCCACATCGAGATGGCGGACCGCTTCTTCGCGCGCCGCGGGCTGCTCGCCGTGTTCCTCGGCCGGATGCTGCCGGTGATCCGCACCTACATCTCCTTCCCCGCCGGCCTGGCCCGGGTGCCGCTCGTCCCCTTCTCGGTGCTCACCTTCGTCGGGGCCCTGCCCTGGTGCGCCGCCCTGGCGATCGCCGGCTACGAGGTGGGCGCCAACTACGACAAGGTCTCCGGGCCGATCGAGAAGGCCGCGATCGTGCTGGCGGTGCTGGTCGCCGCCGGGGTGATCGCCTGGATCGTCCGCGGCCGCAGGGCCGGCCGCACCGACGGCTGAGCCAGGCTCAGATGGCGGCGCTGGGCGGAGGGGTCACCGTCACCGGCGCGCCCCAGTCGCTGAAGTCGAAGGTGGCGTTGCTGACGGTGGGGCCGCTGCCGGCGCCGGCCTGACCGCAGTCGGCGCGGCCGCCGGGGGTGGAGGCGGCGTGCTGGACCACCCGGACCAGCCGCGGGGTGCCCGAGACGCTCACGTACACCGTGGAGGGGGAGGCACCCGGCGCCTTGCCGTCGTCCTCCAGGGCGACGACCCGCTGGCCGTCGACGGTCGACACCGCCCCCCTGGTCAGCCCGCCGTGCTCCAGGCGACCGCAGCGGACGGTGTTCGCCAGGGTCAGCGAGCGGGCGTTGGTGGAGAGGTCGGCGGGAGCGGTCAGCCAGGGGCCGCTCTTGCTCTGCGAGGCGTAGACCTTGTCCGGCGTCACCACCAGGTAGATCGACGCCCCCCGCGTGGTGACGGTGATGCTCGCAGCGTTCTGGGTGTCGAGGACGTCGATGCGCTGTTGGATCCGGTGCTGTCCACCTGGTGGCCGGCGATGTGCACCGACTGCTCCTTCGCCATCGCGGTGAGGAAGTCGTCGTAGATCTGCTGGGCGCTGCGGGTCTCCTCCGCTCCGGCGGTGGGGGTCGCGGTGGTCGACCCCGAGGAGCCGCAGGCGGTGAGCCCGGCGGTGACCACCAGGAGCAGGCGCAGCGGGCGGTGACGGCGGTTGGTCATGTGCATCTCCGTGATCGAGCCGCATGGTAGCGCTGCGGTCCCTGGGGTCCGGAAGCCTGGTGGATTGGGGTGTTCGCCCCATTGACCGGTGCCGTCGTGCGGCCCCAGGATTCGCCCGGAGATGCTGGGCCCCAGGGACGTGCCGAGCGGCGACGCCAAGGCCGTGATCGCCGAGGTCCATCTTCTCTACCCCGCCGTGTACCGGCGCTTCCAGGCGTCACGGCAGCGCATCCCCGGGTCCGACGTCACCCCCCGCATGCTCGGTCTGCTCCGCCTCCTCGCCGTCGTCGGCCCGCTCAGCGTCGGCGAGCAGGCGGGCCACCTCGGCCTCAGCCGGGCGACCGCCACCGAGCTGGTCGACCGGCTGGAGAGCAAGGGTCTGGTGGCCCGGATCCGCGACGGCCACGATCGCCGCCGGGTCATCGTCTCCCTCACCGAGGCGGGCCGCGCCCGGGCCGCGGCCCACCCCGAGGTGCTCGCCTGCGACGAGCTGATCCGTGCGGTCGAGCAGATGAGTCCCGCCGACCGCCGCGCCCTGATCGTCGGGATGCGGGCGCTGCTCGCCGCCGCCGAGCACGTCGACGTCGCGGAGATCCGCGAGGAGGTCGGCTAGAGGTCCGGCGGCGGCGGTCAGCCGAGCGGGATGATCTCCACCAGCGTGCCCTCGGGCACCCGGCTGCCCGCCGCCGGCAGCGCCACCAGGCAGTCGGCGAGCACCATCGAGCGCAGGATCCCCGAGCCCTGGGCGCCGGTGAGCCGCACCCCCGGCGGCCCGCCGTCGGGGTCGCGCTCCAGGATTGCCCGGTGGAAGGTCTCGAGCCCCTCCGGCTTGTCCATCGGCTCCAGGGTCAGAGCCACCGAGCGGGGACGGTGGGGCTGGGTGGACCCCTGGAGCGCGAGGATCGCGGGCCGGGCGAAGAGCTCGAAGGTGACCTGGCTGCTCACCGGGTTGCCGGGCAGGCCGATGAAGGGCACCCCGTGCACCGAGCCCACCGCCAGCGGCCGGCCGGGTCGCATCGCCACCCGCCAGAGGTCGAGCGAGCCCATCTCCTCGACGACCTCGCGGACGTGGTCGTGGTCGCCGACGCTGACCCCCGCGCTGGTCACCACCAGGTCGCAGCGGGCGCCCTCCTCGAGGAGGCGGCGGAGGTCGGCCACGGTGTCGCGGGCGATGCCCAGCCGCACCGGGTCGCCGCCGGCGTCGCGCACCGCCGCGGTGACCGCCACCGAGTTGCTGTCGACGATCTGGCCGGGCCCGGGCTCGCGCTCCGGCTCGACCAGCTCGTCGCCGGTGCTCAGCACCGCGACCCGGGGCCGCCGTCCCACCTCCAGCCACACCTCGCCGAGGGCGGCGCAGGCGGCGAGGTCGCCGGGCCGAAGCCGGCGGCCGGGGGTGAGCACCTCGTCGCCGGCGCGCATGTCCTCGCCGGCGAGGCGCACGCTGCCGCCCTGCGGCGCGGCGACACGGATGGCGACGCTGTAGCGGCCGTTGTCGGTGTCCTCGTGGCGCACCACTGTGTCGGCGCCCTCGGGAAGCGGGGCCCCGGTCATGATCCGCATCGCGGTGCCCGCATGCAGCCGCCGCGAGGGCACGGTCCCCGCCCGCGACTCGCCGCGGACGGGGAGGACGGTGGGCTGCTCGGCGGACGCCCCGGCGATGTCGGCGGCGCGCACCGCGTAGCCGTCCATCGCCGAGTTGGCGAAGGGTGGCAGGGTGCGCCGGCTCACCACCGAAGCGGCGAGCACCCGGCCCAGCGCCTCGGCGAGCGGCACCCGCTCGCTGGGCAGCGGGGTCAGCGCGCCGAGGATGCGGGCCTGCGCGCCGGCGACGGAGAGGGGGGCGGCCATCGGGGGGAGAGGATAGGCCGCTGCGTCCTCAGACCGCCCTGCCGACGGCCTCGAGCGGGTTCGGCGGCAGCGCCGCCACCGGTGAGCCGGTGGCGGCCGCCCGGAGGGTCGGGCGCAGGCCGATCTGCGTGCCCATCGCCCCTCCGGCGCAGGCGCCCACGGGGATCGTCCCCCAGACCAGGAAGCGCATCGAGGCATTCATCCGCCCCAGCAGCCGGGCCGGGGTGATCGCCTGGCGCAGGCTCACCTGGGTGATGTTGTAGGCCACCCCGCCGATCGAGCCGGGCACTCCCGATGCGATCAGCCACCCATCGGGTGTGCGCGCGGGGCGAGCACGAGCAGCAGCCACGCGGGCGCCGCCAGCCAGCCGCGAGTTGCCCGCGACCAGCTGCTCACGAATCACCAGGGCGGGAAGGTACGACCCGCCTCCGCGCCATCCGGTCGACCCACACGCCGGCGGGGAGCCCGAACAGCAGGAGGGGGAGGAACTGCAGGGTGGCGAGGAAGTCGCGCAGGCGCCAGAGGCTCATTGGGCGGATCATCCCACCCGCGTCCCCGAGCGCCCCCGCGTGTCTGTATCGTGGCGACGCAATCCCCCCGTTCCGGAGGCCGCCGATGCCCGCAGGCTCCCCCCTCCCGCCCGCAGCCCGCGCCGAGCTCTCCGCGCAGCTGCGCCGTCTCTGGCCCGGCCGTCCCGGTCCGGTCGCGATGGCCCGGGTGGACGAGCTGCCCGCCGGGGTGGCGCTTCGCACCGGTCCGGCGACCTCGGCGTGCCTGTTCTGGCGGGAGGCGGAGCGGGGCGTCTTCGCGGTCGGAGCCGAGCACGGCACCTGCCCGATCGGCCGCATCTCCCAGGGGTTCACCACCGAGCTGCCCACCGCCGACCAGCTGATCGGCACCATGGTGGAGACCGGCTACGTCGATCCCGCCGAGGTGGCCTCCCTGCCCGCGCTGCCGCTCGGGCACGCCGCGATCGTCTACGGCCCGCTCGCCGACATCCCCGTCGATCCCGAGGCGGTGCTGCTGGTCGGCCTGCCTGAGCAGCTGATGATCCTCGGCGAGGCGCTGGGCGCGGCGCGCCTGGACGGCGCCGGCCTCACCGTGATGGGCAGGCCCACCTGCGCGGCGGTGGCCGCGGCCATCCTCCTCGACCAGCCGCGGGGCTCGCTGGCGTGCGTGGGGGCGCGCATCTTCGCCGACTTCGAACCCGGCGAGCTGCTGATGGCCATTCCCGGGTCGATGCTGGGACGGCTGGCCGCCGCCCTGGAGCGGACGGTCACCGCCAACGCGCGGGTCGGCGAGCTCGACATGGAGCTGAAGCGCTGCCTGGCGGGAACCGCCACGTCGGGCGGCTGAGCCGGAGGGGCGCGAGACGAACTCGCGACGGCTGCCACCGCCCCTGCTCGCCACCATCCTGTGGGCGACCCCGGCCGTCTCGGCCGCCACCCCTGCCGCCGGCGGCATCGGCCTCGCCCCCGCGCATTTCAACCCCGACAACCCGGCGACGCGGGCGTACTTCATCCCCACCGTGGCGCCGGGGGCGACCTTCTCCGACGGCGTGATCGTGAGCAACAGCGGCTCCGCCCCGGTCGATCTCCGCATCGACGCCGTGGACGGACTGACCGGCGTCACCTCCGGGGCGGTCTACGCCAACCGGCAGGACCCGGTGCGCCGGTGGGGTGGCTGGGTGAAGCCGCAGACCCCGCTCATCACCGTCGCTCCGCGGACCCGCACCACGGTCGGGTTCACCGTTCAGGTCCCTCCGGACCCGGGAGACCACCTCGCAGGGGTCGCCTTCGAGGACGCGCACCCCACGACCTCGGGGGGCAGCATCGGCGTCACCACCGTGATCCGCTCGGTGATCGGGGTCCTGGTCAAGGTCCCGGGCGCCGCGGCGGTCCATCTCCACATCGACGGCGTGGCGATCCAGGCCCTGCCCGGTGCCACCAGCCCCTCGGTGGTCGTGACCCTGGGCGACGACGGGGCCGCGCTGGGGAAGCCGGTGCTCAGCGTCACCCTCGACGGCCCCTCGGGGTACCACCGCACCGTCACGCACCAGCTCGACACCCTCCTTCCCGGTGACACCATCCCCTTCCCGCTCCCCTGGCCCGACACCCTGGCCGCCGGTGACTACCGGGTCTCGGTGAGTGCGACGGAGGCGAGCATGCCGGCACCGGCTGCCCTGGCCACCACGAGCCGGCTTGGTGCGACGCTGGTCGCCCCGCAGGGCGGCGGGGGGGCAACCCCCGCGGTGGCACCGGCGCCCTCCTCCGGCGTGCCGCTGCGGGTGTTCGTGGCCGCGGTCGGCGCTGCCGTCCTTTTGGCGATCCTGGGGATGGCGCTGGCATGGCGACTCGCGCGGCGCCGGTGAGGGCGCGGCGCTCCGCCCTCGTCGCCGGCTGCGTGGCCGTCTGCGCCGTCGCCGCCGCGCCCGAGGCGGCGCTGGCGGGGGCCTCGCTGTCCTCGGTGCCGGCCACGGTCAGCTTCTCCCTGACCCTCAACGGCCAGGACCAGACCACCACCGCGACACCGTCGGTGAGCGTCACCGACGGCGATCTGGTCGCCGGCGGCTGGAACCTCACGCTGAGCACCACCCAGCTCACCACGGCGGGGGGCGCCACCATCGCGGACGACCCGGCGCACGGCTTCACCGCGCACGTGATCACGGCGGTGGCGGTGGGCTCCTGCTCCGGCGCCTGCGTGCTGGCCTCGGCGCCGACCAACACGGTCACCTACCCGGTGGCGATCAAGCAGGACAACGTGGCGGTGAAGTGGTTCAACGCCGCCGCGGGAACCGGGACGACCGGCGCCCTCGGGGGATCCTGGCCGATCACCGCGACCCTGCGCCTGGGCATTCCCGCCAAGACGAGGGCGGGCAGCTACACGGCGACGGAGACCTACTCGATCACCCAGGGCCCTTAACCGGTCTTTACATTCCGTGGCGGAATGGAGATGCCCAGACAGGGTGATCCGTTACCGAGCGGTAGGACACTCGGTGCAGTCGGAAGCGGCAGTGACCGGAGTTGCAGACAGCTCCCTGCCGGCGCCGCCCGCCGCTCACCGGAGACCTTGATGTCCCACCGCTCGAGACTGCTGGCGCTGGCCGGCCTTGCCGCCGCCGGCGCCCTGACCCTGGCGCCCGCCAATGTCTCCGCCGCGAGCACCGCCGCGACTGCGACGATCAGCCTTGGCACCTTTGGCTTCGTCACCGGCTCCCCCGCAGCCACCGTCTCGTTCGCCGCCACTCTGACCGGCCTCGACCAGACCACCACCGCGACGCTCCCCCTCGACGTCAGTGACGCCACCGGCTCCGGGGCGGGCTGGAACGTCACCGCAACGTCGACCCAGTTCCTGGTCGCCGGCCATACGCTCCCCACCACCGCGACCAAGGTGACGGGGACGCCGGCCAGCGCCTGCGACACGAACTCCACCTGCACCCTCGCCACCAACGCCATCACCTATCCCTACACCCTTCCCGCCGCCGCCGTCACGGCCCCCACGGCCACCAAGCTCTGGAACGCCGCCCTCAACACCGGCATGGGCAACCAGACGGTGACGCCGACCTTCACCGTCAGCATTCCCTCGAGCACCTTCGCGGGTGCGTACCTCTCGACCTGGACGATCTCGCTGGTGAGCGCTCCGTAGCTCCCGGCTCACCGGTCCGCAGAGGCCTCGCCGCGACCGCGGCGGGGCCTCTCGCGCGTCTCCCTCCCTCTGCGCCTACGCTGTGCGCATGACCACCTCCCGGATGGCGCTGATCACGGGGTGCTCGTCGGGCATCGGCCAGGCCACCGCAGCCCGCCTCGCCGGGCGCGGCTGGACCGTCTACGCCACCGCCCGGCGCCCCGAGACGCTGACCGGGCTGGCCGCGGTGGGCTGCCGGACGCTCGCCCTCGACGTCACCGACGAGGCCTCGATGCGCGCCGCGGTGGCCACCGTCGAGCGCGAGGCCGGCGGGATCGACGCCCTGGTCAACAACGCGGGCTACAGCCAGGGCGGCGCGCTCGAGGAGGTGCCGCTCGAGGAGCTGCGCCGGCAGTTCGAGACCAACGTCTTCGGGCTGCTGCGCATGGCCCAGCTGGTGCTCCCCGGGATGCGCGCCCGGCGCTCCGGCCGGATCGTCAACGTCGGCTCGATGGGCGGCAGGCTGACCTTCCCCGGGGGCGGCGCCTACCACGCCACCAAGTACGCGGTGGAGGCGCTGAGCGACGCGCTGCGCTTCGAGGTCGCCGGCTTCGGCGTCGGCGTGGTGCTGGTCGAGCCGGGGCTGATCCGCACCAACTTCGGCACCACTGCGGTGAGCAGCCTGGAGGCGCTGCCGGAGGGCGACGGCCCCTACTCGCGCTTCTCCTCCGCGGTGACGGCGACCACCGCGGGCGCCTACGCGGGGCCGATGGGCCGGGTGCTCGGCGCCGGGCCGAAGGCGGTGGCGCGGGTGATCGAGCGTGCCCTGACCGCGGCGCGGCCGCGGCCCCGCTACGTGGTGACGGTGGGGGCGCGGGTGATGATCGGTCTCCACGCCGTGCTCCCGGACCGTGCCTTCGACGCCGTCCTCGCCCGGCAGTTCCCCCGGCCCGGAGCCTAGTGGCCTCCGGCCGAAATTCGTGACCCATCAGGCGGCGAGCGGGTCT
>JRHI01000356.1_pt1 | contig 51628 bp, 57 predicted proteins | sample 215371 | NCBI WGS metagenome assembly JRHI01 (sample SAMN02929681, study PRJNA255918) | sediment metagenome | biome: cave system; feature: Ice Cave; material: Sediment; isolation source: sediment from deep within a dark volcanic ice cave with no known source of... ...
CGGAGACTACGCCACACTCAATTCCTACCAACTCCGCGACGGCACCCACATCGTCATCGGTGGCACTCTTAAGATGGCGCTCTGAGTGAACCGCCCGCGCCGCGTCGCACCGGAATGCGGCCAGTTTCACGTTTCCGAGCGATGCGACGCTGATCTCGCCGTCGAAGTTTTGTCTGTGGGGTGTGCTGAAGTCATGGGCGACAAACGTCTTTGTCGTCTCCTCCCGCCAATAGGCGAGCCGGTCGCGGGGGTGCACCTTGCTTGTCGAAGAAATGACCTTCATCAGCTGAGTGCCGCCTCAGTCAAATTCTGAGTTCCTGCTCAGTCGAATATGGATGACTTAAATTACGCGGACCCTGCTCAAATGGAAGAGGGGCCTGGTGGTGTGACCAACTGAGTTTGTCACGGCGCCATGGCAAATTTCGCGCGTGACAGCTATGCCCTCGTGAAGTGCGAGCTCGCGGAGTTCAAGCCCGAAGCATGATGACAGACCCTCGGTGTGTTGGCCCGCTCACGTCAAGCATAAGCTTCACGTCAGCGATCATGACTGCGGTAGTTTCGAAGCCCAGTTGCAGCTACCCGCCATATCGTCGTCTACTCTGCATGCGCATTTTGGTCTCCACACGGAGACATCAATGAAGCACTACGTTCGAGTTTGCCGACCCCGTTTCGAGATCGCCGTTCTGGAGATCGATGCTGATGACGACGACCAGGCGGAGGACATGGCAGTCGGCCAGGCCACCAAGCTGCCTGCGGCGGGATGGCATCTCTTGTCTTTCGATGACGAAGCATATCAGCCGCACGTCGAGAGCTGCCACTCCGAGCACACGATCGACGCGAACGTGGAAGACGAGCCCGGGGAGCGCGAAGAGTACATAAAAGAACTCCAATCGCCCGAACGAGCTGAGGCGATGCACTGCGTCCGCTATCTATTGCTCTATGCCGATGTCGGCACCGGAGAAGGTAGCGTGATCTTCGAGCCATGGTTTCCGGTCGGTGAACCGCAGCTGCTCGAGCACGATCTCGCTGGCGATTGGGTTCGGGAACTCGAGGCCATTCAGGACGAGGGCCTCGAGAACTTCGAGGATTTCGCCGCCGGCCTGGCCGAAGAGGAGAATACGGCCGAGGAAGCGAAGCCGGACCACCTTCGACCAATCATCATCCCTTTTCCGTCAGCGTCTGAGGATCTGGGCGAGGGAAGCGAGGATCGACCGGATCCCCGTCGCTACAAAACCTCGATCCCAGAACTCCGCGCGATGGCTCTTTCCGGTGAGCAGTTTGATGACGTGCGCGCCTGCCTGACGAGCATCGACAAAATCCTATCGAAGCCGCAGACCGTCTCAATGCGCGTGGAGCTCGCCGCCGCATTGTTGGCGCACGCATGCTCGGCTGGCTATGGCAGCGCGGCGGCTCAGGGGCATCCGGAAGAAGGACAGATGCGCTACGATGTCTTCGAACGCCTCGCAATCCTGCGAGCGCGAGAGCTGTTCAGGCAAAAACGTGCCTGACCTGCGGTAGCGCTGGGCGTTGCGGGACGGGGTCGCCTGGGCGCTGCGCCGCTCGATCCTTCTCTCCCTACTCGCAGGGGACCTGCAGGGTCTGACCTGGGTTTGGGAAATATCTCGAACAGAGGACCGGGTGTGAGGTTGCCGCTTGTTCCGCCTGTACCGCGACAGTAGCGGGTCGTGCAAGCTCAGTGGGGCGAGGAGCGCTGGCGATTGAGGAATTCTCAAGGTCCGCGACGGTAGCCGATCGTGCAGGCGCAGCGGGGCTAGGAGCACTGGCGATCGAGGAGTTCTCAAGGTGAAGGCTCGGTGCAGGGCTGCCACCCTCCACCGCGGCGATAGCGGATTGCACCGGCACTGCGGGGCGATACGCGCCGGCGATCGAAGAGTTCTCACGGTGCAAGTCTGCCTTGTCCGGTTTCCAAGTCAGCACAGCAATGGATGAATTCTCGTTTGCGTGGCTCTTGGCCGGCGGCGCGGTTTCCGCAGCCTTTGCGTCATCGTCGGAATTTTGCCTCTGCTGGCGCCGCGGCCTCGCCTCCTCATGGTAAGATCGCGCCCTCGGACGGTATTCGCGAGGCGGGGGTGCAGAGTGAAGTCCGGGTCCGAAAGCTCCCGGTCCGATAGTAATGCCGAAACCAATCCCACCTGCCGAGGCCGCAATGGTGCTGGCCAAAAGAAAAGTCCCAGAAGCTAGTATGGTTACTCTGAGCATGATGAATACTCCCGGCTTCCCGCGAGGGTGACGAAGTTCATCGCCAGGCAAATTACCCTACCACCCAGCGACCTTGTGGTCCATCGTACAGACGGGCGCTCTTGATGCTGGGCGGCTAGTCGCTCATTGTGTCTTCTAGTCGCTGATCGCAGCGCCGTACACCACGACATCCCGGCCGGTTTGTTCACACTTGAGCCCCAACGCGTTGATTATGGCGCGGAGCTCCTTGCCGAGCTCGGCTGGCGGCAGCTTTTCGTCTCCGCACCAATCGTTGTAGCGGGCGTGCAGGGAGCGGAGTGAAGCCTGTGCCGATGGATCAGGCTTCAGAACCTCGCGCAGGAAGAGTGCGACGTGCTCACGCTTGTTGCGCGGGCGTGGAGGCAGGATTTCGACTTGATGAGAGGCTCGGCGAGATTGGGACTGTCCTATTCGCAGGGGCTGATCCGTTGGGCGGGCCGTCTCGTTCTCGGCGCCGATCTTCGTCTCTCGCCGCGGGTGCAGAACCAGGCCTATGGCGAGAGACCCGCCAAGGATGCCTAAGGACCGTAAACCCACCAGCACGAGCTCCCAGGCCCATGGCGCGATCCCGAGACGGTCTGACAGCGGTGTCGCCGACCGCGGTTCAGGCAGTCGTGCTAGGGCCTCACGAGCTTCCTTCAGATCGAGTTCTGCCTGCTGTTGGCCTGCCAAAAGCAGCTTGGCGCAGTTGGATGCGCAGTCCTTTTTCGCCGCCTCGGAAATAGCGGCCGTGTCGGCATCCTTCTTCGCAGTTTCGGCTCGACGGAGCCGTGACGCAGCCGCAGAGCGATCCGCGCGCATCTGCGCTACAGGTGCAGCGATCGCGTCGAGGCTCGCCACCTCCCGGTCCGCATTGATCAGCACCCAGTAGGCTTCGCCAGCGAGGATGAGAACCGCGAGCAGGATGGCCTGCCAATGGCGCCCCTCATTGAAGCAGACGCCCACGAACGCCATACCGAGTGCGAGCAGGACGGCAAGCGCGATGATTAGTGGCGCGTCGCGCGAACCATATCCTCCGGCGTGCATGACATTGGCATGTGTTGCGGCAGCAATAACACCGGCAGCGGCGATGAAGACGAGAATGCGAATAGCGCTAGGCATCGGGCGTCACACCCTTCTGCTTCGCGAGTTCTGCGATCGCTGCTTCGACAAGATCGGCCTGTGACCAGTCGTTGGCCTCGCAAAGCTTCTTCGCCAACGATTGCGTCAGTTCGGTTATGCGCACGTTGAACTGGTGCGCTCGTACCGGCCCCCGGCGGCGCCGGCCGTCGTTGGGGCGCATGGCGGTCATCCGCTCTGCCCGCGCGCGCTTCTCGACGTCGGTATGCGTCCCAAAGCCGCCGAGGAGCGCCTCGAACTCGCTGCCATCCTCTTCAGGCGTGCTCATGTGGCACCCGCTTTCCCTTACGCGTGGCGGCCTTCACCTCGTTCCACAGTTCGGAAATCTCCTCCTCCGAAGCAGACTTCTTCTGGCCCTTGGCTGGTCTTTCGAGCTCGGGCCCCGTCTTGCCGGAGGTGAGAGCGGCCAAATACGCAGCGCGGTGCGTCACGATCGTCTTGGCGACGGGCACGGCGGCAGCGAGCAAGTAGTCGCGCGCGCTGAGCGTCGTCTTCCAGCGCGGCTCCGCATCATTGATGACACATAGATGCGGGGTTCCAGCCTCACGGGCCATGACAACCGCATCCTCGCTGGCGATTAAATCCAAAGCGCTAGCGCGCAAGGGCACAACCGCGAGGTCGGCACGCTCGATGGCATCCAGGATGGTGGCGACGAATGCGGGAGGTGTGTCGATGAACACCCAATCCCAACCATCGAGCTCGAGCGCCTCCACCGCGTCCGTTGCTGTCTCGGCGCCGGTGAAGATCCGTGGGTTGTCGCTACGCCCCCGGCGCTTCCACCAGGCTGCTAGCGATCTCTGCGGATCAAGGTCGACCATAGCAACGCGCTTGCTCTCGCGCGCGGCGCGAACTGCTAGCGCGCTAGCTAGCGTCGTTTTGCCAACACCGCCTTTGCTGGAAACCACCGCGATAACGCGCATCGCTGCCCTCCCCGCCAGCGAATGCTAGCGACAGAGCAATGCTAGTGCGGTGCGCGACTAGCACCCAACGCATCTAGCAATTCGAGAACCTAACGGAGCTAACGGAGCTAACGAAATGAACCCCTATACGTCAGCGCCCGCATTGCGCGAAGCTAACGGATCTAACGGAGCTAACGGAGAGACCCCCTATACATTTTGGGAGGCCAAGGTGGATCAACCCTGCGCTTAAGACCCTGGCCGCAGCCTGGTTGATCACGTGCGCGGCGGACAAGGCGGGGTGGGTGTCAAGTCACCGCAGGCTACGTGCTAAACTTCTTCGTTTGGCTTTGCCGAAAGCGAAGCTGCGATGGTCCCCAGCGGAAGATGAAGCGCAACGACGCCATCCTTGCTGACGGGCAAAGGCAGAAATCCGAACTTCTTGTAGGTAGCCGCGACCCGTTCTGTGAGCGCGTGAACTAGTAGAGTGCGCGCGGCGACGTATTTTGCGGCCGCGAGCGTGCGCTTCATTGCATCCTGTAGCAGATGCCTGCCGATGCCAGCATTTTGCTCAGTCTTTGTTACGGCGAGGCGGGCCAGCACGATTGCGGGAACCGGGTCCGGGGTGTTCCGGCGCAGGCTCGACGTGCAATCGACGTGGGCGACTGAGCCAGTCGCTAGCGAGTAGAAACCGACTACCTGCTTTCCTCGACAAACGACGAAAGTATTAGCCGTGCGCGCCGCAACGGCTTCCAGTGCCCTCTTTTTGAGCCACACGTTGAGAACTTCCTCCCCACAGTCGAATCCGGAGAGGACATGCCCAGCACGAAGAGGAGCCGGCTTCGTTAACTTTGCGGGCTTCTTCGCGCTGGACTTCGCCATCAATCTTCCCACGGAGCCTTACTAGCCATGAGAGCCACAAGCGCCTTTGTGGGGAGCGCCGGCGCCTCCAAAGCCGCTTGAAAGTCTGCCCAAGCTGCGTCGGAAAGCGTGAAATGCGTCTGGCTCAATAAGACTTCCTGCGCACGCAAGCGTGCGCTTTTGATCATGAAATCTGTCCGATTCTCACCAATCACGCCACGGGCGCGGTCGATCAGAGAGCGGTTCTCGTTATCAATCCGCAGATTGATGGTGCTGGATGCAGGCGCCTTGTGAGCAGCCTTGCTCTTCTTGACGCCTGCTGTCGGGCGAGAGTTCGTGGGTCGCCTCAACGTGGCTGTCTGTGCCATGGCATCCTCCTGTGTATACGCTGTACCTACGTTTCTTTTATCTATTATTCGTATACACGATGTCAACACGATTAGTTTCACATCATTGTGCGCAGAGCTGTCCTGCCTCGCGGTCCCGCGTCGATGCGATGGCCACATATGCAACTGAAAATTGCTTTACGGGCATGCGACGCGCCAATTGACACGTCAGAACGCCTCCGCGGCCTGCGAAGTCGGTTCGCCGGAAGCAATACTTTACGATGGTTGGTAGCAACCCCGCGGCGCGCGTCTGATTTCAAGCCCCTCGCACGGCATGAAGATGGGCCGCAGGCGTTCCGCTGGGGGAACCCGCGGAACGTGGCGCCTCGCTAACTTATTGAAATCAATGGCGCCCCAGCGTGGATGAAACTGATAACTACGTTTCCGCGGGAGCGCTATGATATTCCAGCCGACACCGCGCAAGTGCGACCGCGAACATCCGGGGCCCGCCAAAGCTACTACGACTATTCTGGTCAGGCTTTGCGCTATCAGGCTCGCTGTGCCTCCAGGTCCTTGCCCACCTTCGGCATGAAACGGACGTAGACGAGTTCACTCAGAAGCTCGACCAGCGTCTGTGTGACGATGACGGCTGGGAGGGCCGGTATAGCACCAGGAACAGCGAGAACGAGCGGCAGGACCACAGGGAAGCCCGCGTTGCGGCGCTGAACGCAATTGCTCTCGAGCCCGCTGCGGACAGGCGAAACAGCGCCCAAATTGCCAAACGCACTAGTGGCGCCAGAGCGGACCGGCCGCATGCATCCTGATTCAACAAATAGATTGTTCAATAAGTTGCCTGGTTCGACGCGGGCAGCTGCATCGCCTTTCCTGCCAGCTTTTCGCGCGCTTCGTTCAGTCCTTTGAGGCTGGCGAGTGTTTCACGCGGCCTCTTCGTCGCCACGCCGACTAAAAGCGCCTCGATCAGACCGAGCGTGGCGGTGTGCATGCTCAGCATATCGGCACGCCCTCGCGCGACGGGAAGGACGAGATCGACGCGGCGTCGCAGCGTGGCGGAGAGCGTGTCCGTCAAGAGAAGCGAGCCCGCGCCGTGCCGGTGGATTTCGTCGAGGAGGACGGCAAGTTCCGTATAGACCCGCCCGTAGGCAAAGCTGACGACGAGGTCGCCCTTGCGCACTTTTCGGAGATCGTCGGCGAACAGAAGCCCGGTATTCGTGAGACTTGCCGCGTCCAGACCGAAGCGCGCGAGTTGGATGACTAGATAGGCCGCCATGGCGCTGGACGGCCCGAGGCCGAAAACCAGTATGCGCCGGGCTCCGACGATGCTGTCCACCGCCTTCTCGAACTGATCGGGCGTGATCGTGCGGCGGAGACTTTCGAGGGACTCGATGTGAATTTTCAGTGTCGTCTCGAAGGCCACGGATAAGCTCGTGCCCACCTCTCCGAGCGTTCGCGTCAGCCGCTCGGCCGGAGAGAGCGAATGGCGCAGCTCGTCTGCAAGTGTCCGGCGCAGGTCGTCCAGACCCGAAAAGCCGAGAGCCTTGGTCGCGCGCACGATGGTGGCGTCGCTGGTTTGCGCCTTCGCGGCCAGGGCGGCGGCGGAAGCGATGAGCACCTCCTCGCGGTTCTCCTGAAAGAACCGCACCACCCGTTTCTCAGCGGGGCTCATTCGCTCGGAGCGCTCCGCAACTCTCTCTTCGAATGTCAGCGCCACGGTCAGCGGGCCTTTCTTGACATATATCGCATTCACTACAATAATAGTAGCTAAATGTCGTAAATACTACAACAGCCTGGAGAGTGATGATGGATGTGGCGGCTTGGAGCGTGGCGGCGCCAGCAATCGGATCGGCTTTCCTTGCTTCGCTGGTCGAGGTGGTGGAGGCATTTACGATCGTTTTGGCGGTCGGCACGCTGCGCGGCTGGCGGCCGGCAGCCCTCGGCACGGTCGCGGCTCTCGCCGTCCTCGGCATGCTGATCGTTTTGCTGGGCCCAGTGCTCGACCGTGTCCCCCTTCATCTTCTCCAACTCGTCATTGGAGTGCTCCTCCTCCTGTTCGGGATGGGGTGGCTTCGCAAGGCAATCCTCCGGGCGGCCGGCACAATCCCTTTACATGATGAGGACGCCATCTTTGCATCCGAGTCGGCCCAATTGGCGGAAGCTGCCGGTCAACGCCGGACGTCGCTCGATTGGATCGCCGGTCTGACCGCGTTCAAGGCGGTCCTGCTTGAAGGGCTCGAGGTGGTGTTTATCGTCATCGCCGTCGGCGCCGGCCGTGGCCTGCTGTGGCCGGCAGCTTTCGGCGCGTTGGCAGCGTGCCTTGCCATCCTCACAATCGGCATCATCGTCCATCGGCCGCTAGCCAAGGTCCCGGAGAACACGCTCAAGTTCGGTGTCGGCGTCATGTTATCCGCGTTCGGCGTGTTCTGGACGGGGGAGGGACTGGGCATCGATTGGCCTGGTCAGGATATCGCCTTGGTGGTCTTTGCCGCTCTCTTTCTCGGCGTCGGGATCGCAACCGCATCCGCGCTTCGACGTCCGACGGTGGAGGTCGCGCGATGAGCATCATTGTCGAAGTCGCCAAGGAACTCCTCGGCATGTTTCTCGCCGATGCCCGGCTCACGACCGCAACGTTGGTGCTTGTTACGATCGTAGCCGGCCTCGTCGTCGCGCTGCACCTCGAACCGCTTGTGGGTGGATCTGTGCTCCTTCTCAGCTGTCTCGTGATCCTCGTCGAGGCAGCCGTTCGCGAAGCGAAACGTCGAAGCACCTCATGATCGCGTTCATTCAATCAGGCAGCCACACGAGGAGTGCGGTGCGGATCATTGGCGGTGTCGCCCTGGCCCTAGCCCTCTCCGCCGGAGGGTATCTCGGAGCGCTTCAGCTTACCGGCAATTTCCATCCGGTCGTACCGGGGTTGCTCTACCGGTCGGCGCAGCCGACGGCGACCGACATCGCCGGTTACCGGAAGACCTACGGCATCAAGACGATCATCAATCTGCGCGGAGAGAATATTGGCTCGCCCTGGTATGACTCAGAGATCGCCGAGGCGAAGCAGCTCGGCATCGCCCATGTCGATTTCGGCATGTCGGCCAGACGCGAGCTCACCCAGGCAGAGGCAGCCGATCTCATCGCGATACTCGAACGTGCCGAGAAGCCCGTGCTCATCCATTGCAAAGCGGGCGCTGATCGAAGCGGCTTGTCATCCGCCCTCTACGTGGCCGCTGTGGCTAAGCTCGGCGAAGGGGCCGCCGAGCAGCAGATATCGATCCGATACGGACATATCTCGCTTCCAGTGAGCGCCACTTATGCGATGGACCGGACATTTGAGGCTCTCGAGCCGTGGCTTGGATTTCCGGATTCGTGAATCACCCGCCTCTGGAGTTGATCGCCGGCAACATGGCCGCGGACATCGTTCACGTCGGCGAGGTGCCCAGCATCTTGTGCCGATCGAACTGCCAAAAGTGTATTCTGGCACAGTTAACAACCGGTTTGTGGTTGTCCCTGGCCGGATGCGCCACAGGCCCGAACGGCCGGTACAGCCCCTGAAAGGAGCGACGCTTCCATCTTCGCCGGCGAACCGTGCAAAGCGTAGCTTGCTTCGTCGCGATACGTCAACGATTGAACGGAGTGACCAGTTCGCCGCACATGAGCCGCGTGTCCACAATCGCTTCCCGGTCGGTCACGATAGACTCCGTGCAGCGAACGAGCAGCAAATCTTTCCGCAATAAATACACGTATTCGTATTTGGCGAACGGCGAGATATGCCTGATGAAGGTTTCGCGAATCTCGAAGCCGTCGGAGAGATATTGCGACAGGCTCTTGGTACTTCCTTTCCACTGATCTTGAAATGAAGCAGCGGAGGCGATCGACAGGATCGATGCGCCTGATATCGCTAGTGCCAACTTTACCAAAACCGGCCATGGTTCGCCCATCTCTGGTCCTCGCTTTTTGCGTTGGGCTCCGGATGAGCAGATCCTATCACCGGCCCGGAGAACGACCGACAAGTCTTACCAAATCGTATGCTTTCCGAAAGGACACGGCGAAGAGCGTCTTTTAGACCAATCGCAGTCAACCGGTGCGCCTCCAGCCCCCCGCTCCTGCGGGCAACTGCCCCTGAGCGCTGGCGAGGCAGCCACGGCGTTCGCTGGGTCTTCAATACAGCGGCACCGATCGATAAAGCACCGATTGGCATTCTCCTTTGAAGGAGAACCGGTGAGATGCGCATTTTGGTCGTCGAAGACGACCCCAAGATCGGTCGATTTGTCATCGAAGCGCTGAAACAAGCTGGCTTTGCCGTTGACCACGCCGACAACGGCGACGATGGGCTTCACCTGACGCTGAGCGCACCTTATGACCTCGCAATTATTGACATCATGTTGCCGGGGTTGGGCGGCCTGGAGCTGATCGGCGAACTGCGCAGCCGGAAAGTGATGATTCCGGTCATCATTCTCAGCGCCAGGAGGTCCGTCGACGATCGCATAGCAGGCCTCCTGCGTGGTGGCGATGATTACATGACGAAGCCCTTTTACTTGTCGGAATTACTGGTGCGGATTCACGCCCTGATCAGACGCTCTACCAACGTCGTCGAGCCCACGCGCCTGATCGTCAACGAACTCGTTCTGGACTTGCAGAGCCGGGAGGTTAGGCGCGGTGGCCAAAACCTTGCCCTCCAGGCTCGGGAGTTTTCGTTGCTTGAGCTTTTGATGCGCAATGTCGGTCGTCCCGTATCGAAGACAATGATCCTGGAGCGGCTCTGGGACTACAATTTCGATCCCCAAACTAACGTCGTCGATGTTTTGGTGTGCCGGCTGCGCAACAAGATCGACCACGAGTTTACCAACAAGATGATCCATACGATCCGGGGCGTTGGATATGTCCTTAAGAGCCCTTAGCGCGCTCCGGAGAGCGACCGGATTCCGGCTGGCGCTGATGTACTCGGCGTTCTTTGTTGTCGGCACTTCCGTTCTTCTTGCTTTCGCGTACTTCCTTTTGGCGGAGTCCCTGCAAGGCCGAGATCGTGACAGCATCGATGTGCGGCTGCGCCAGCTAGCCGCTCAGTACCAGGCAACGGACCTGGCCGGGCTAAAAAAAGCGCTCGCTCTCGAAGCCAAGATTCGCATGGCGAACCCCTATTTCATTCGAATTGCGGGACCGCGGAATACCTTGGTCTTCATGGAGATTCCCGACCGGTGGGCAGACTTCGATTTGTCCCCCCTGGAGCGGGCCGCTCTGATCGCACCAAGAGCGTTTGTTCTTCTGCCGGCAGCGGACGATGAAGCGGTGCTGGAGGTTGCGTCTCTCCGATTGCCAGACGGTTCGATCCTACAGATCGGCAAGAGCACGGAAGAGCGGGACGAAGTTCTGGGGCTCTTTGCCTGGATCCTCGCCGGGGTCGCGATCCCCGTGCTTGCTATCGGCATTGTCGGCGGAGCGCTGCTGGCGCTCCGCGCTTTGCGGCCGATTCGGGAGCTTATCGAGACCATTCGATCGATCGACTCCGGGGCCATGGCCGCCCGTGTGCCGATTCGCCAGACAGGCGACGAACTGGACGAGTTGGCGCTGCTGTTCAACGGCATGCTGAACCGGATCGCAACGCTGATCGAAGGCATGCGCGGTGCGCTCGACAATGTTGCGCACGAACTGCGCACGCCAGTGACGCGAATGCGCGGCGCAGCAGAAGTCGCGCTCCAATCGGACCAGACCCCGGAAATCGCCTGGGAAGCTCTGTCCGATTGCATTGAGGAGTCGGACCAGCTCCTAGGGCTCCTAGACGCTCTCATGGACATCTCGGAAGCGGAAGCCGGTACTCTGACGCTCAAGCGGGAGTCCCTGAATATCTCAGCGTTATTGGAGGCTACCGTCGACCTCTATCGGCACGTCGCGGACGAAAAAGAGATTCTTGTTTCGGCGGTAGCGCTGGAGGACATCTGGTTAGTGGCCGACCGCAGTCGCCTGCGGCAGGTCATGGCGAACCTGTTGGACAATGCGATCAAGTTCACACCGAAGGGCGGGCGAATTCAGCTTGAGGCATGCCGTCGGAATTCGGAGGTGGTAATCAGTATCGGGGATACCGGCATAGGCATGGCACCCGAGGAACTCTCGAAGATCTGGGGTCGCCTCTATCGCGGGAGCCATGGGCGCTCGGAGCGTGGGATGGGACTGGGCCTCAGCCTCGTCAAAGCGATCGTCGACGCCCACAAAGGGCGTGTTGAGACGTCGAGCACGCCGGGCACGGGCTCCACGTTCAAGGTAATTCTTCCTGCAGCATCGATCGTGGATCGCTTACAGCCCCCGGCCTCGCGGGTGGAGCGTCCGGCGATTTAATGCTGGTGAAAGGTTGCTGCAATCTTCGGCAACGAGCATGCCCCGGTGAAAGGGCAAGCACTTCTCTTCCTACAGCGGCGCCCCGAGCGGCGGGTGGGATGGAAATCAGAGCAGCCCTGCAATCCACCAAAGGAACATCGACCATGAATGAGAAACGAGCGATCAAGATGACGCTGAGCGCCGTCGCCTTCGGCGCCAGCCTGTTTGGCGGCGCCTATGCGGCGGTTGGGGCGGAGACCCAGCCCGCCTACGAGTCGAGCATCAAGGTCGGCAACCAGAACGAAGGGGAAAGCGGAGAAGCCGCCATGCTTGCATCGCTGGCCAAGATCGATGCGACGCAAGCGACCTCGGCTGCCCTGGCTCAAGTCCCTGGAACCGTGCTCATGCTCGCGCTGGATAACGAGAACGGCAATCTTGTCTACAGCGTCGAGATCAAGACGGCCAGCAACGAAATCCAGGATGTCAAGGTCGATGCCGGCACCGGTAAGGTTCTGGGGGTAGACGCTGGCGGCGAGGACAATGGCGACGACGAGGGCGGCAACGAAGGGGGAGGTGCTGAGGAAGGCGAGGGCGAGAACAGCGAATAGCCCCGATCGGAAATTGAGCTCCCTTGCGAAATTGGTGCCGCCCTTGGTGGGCGGCATCATTGTGTTTTGGCGTCCGCGCAATGGGTGGCGCCCAATGCGAAACAGGAATTTTCGTGCGGGTCGACAGCCAGATCCGAACTGATCGCTCACTAGCGAGAGCGCGCCAAACAAAAACCCCGTGACGTGCTGCAAAGGCCTCTGACACGCGAAAACACAATCTCATACAATCCGTAAGGCGCGGGCAAAACGCGCGTCGACCCGGCGAGGCGTGAATAGAGGGAGCTTTCCGATTTTTCCGCTATATGCTGTCTGGCAAGTTCCCGTGGCGAGCGTAAGAACATCGCCCGACTTTCTTCAAACCCGCCAGTGGAAGCACTTCGGCATGAGAATTTTGGTCATCGAAGACGACAAGCGCACATGCGAATATATCGTGGCGGGACTCTCGCAATCCGGCCACGTCGCGGATGTCATCGCGGACGGCCGGGACGCATTGGCCTTCGCCACACGGGAAAGTTTTGACCTCCTAATTGTCGACCGGATGCTGCCGGGGCTTGACGGACTTTCGTTGGTACGAGCGTTGCGGGCGGCCGGTGCGAAGATGCCCGTCCTGTTCCTCACCGCGATTGGCGGCGTCGAGGACCGAGTCGAGGGTCTTGAAGCGGGAGCCGACGACTATCTTGTCAAGCCGTTTGCCTTCTCCGAACTGCTTGCGCGGATCAACGCTCTTCTGCGCCGCCCGCCGGTCCAGGCGGAGAAGACTGTCCTGAAAGTTGCCGACCTTGAGCTCGACCTGATCCGGCGGATTGCCAGGCGGGCAGGCAAGGCTATCGACTTGCAGCCGCGCGAGTTCACTCTGCTCGAAGTTCTGATGCGGAATGAAGGCCGCGTGGTCACGCGAACCATGCTGCTTGAGCGCGTCTGGGATTTCCAGTTCGACCCCAAGACCAGCGTTGTCGATACTCACATCAGCCGTCTGCGGGCGAAGATCGACAAGCCGTTCGACGTGCCCTTGCTGCACACGGTCCGTAACATCGGCTACAGCCTGCATGCACCCCGCTAGGTTCTTGAAGAGCACGCCGTTTCGGCTGGCGCTGACCTTTGCGGTCCTTTTCATCGGCTCGTTTCTCCTGGCAGGTGTCGCCGCCTACGTGACGATGAGGGACGATCTTGGCAGCCGTCTCGATCGGCAGATCCTGGAAACCTTCACCGGATTCGAGGGACTGTACGAGAGAGGCGACACAACGGACATCATTGTATCAGCGATCGATCGCATGGCACGCGCCAGCACACGACACGATCGTGTCTACCTAATCGAGTCCTCCACCGGATCACCGCTCGCCGGGAACATCGCCAAAGCGCCGCCGGTCGAGGGATGGTCGACACTGGATGCGCCTACGCTCGGCATTGCAGAAGATGACCTTCAGTTTCGCGTCTATTCGGCGCCAATCGGTGAACTGCGGGTCACGGTCGGTGCCAGTCTCGAGGCGACTAGCGAGGTCCTTGAGACAGCGCTGTCGACGTTCGGTTGGGCAACGCTAGCGGTTCTGGGTTTCGCAGTTGGCGGCGGGGCGTTCCTCGCGTCGCGGCTGCAGAGGCGGATCGACCTTATTGCCGGAACCATGGATGCGATCGGCGAAGGTCGGCTCGACGCGCGAATCCCGATTACCCGCGCCAAAGATGATCTCGATCAGCTTTCGGTTCAGATCAACGCCGCGCTCGATCGTCTCAAGCGCCTCATCGAAGGCATGCGTCAGGTAAGTTCCGACATAGCACACGACCTCAAGACACCGATCAGCCGTCTTTACATAGTGATCGAAACGATGCTCGAAGGCGCGGCCGCGGGCAAACCCGATATCGCAGGGCTCTCCGAGGCCCTCTCGGACGCGAAGCAAATCAACGACACCTTCGACGCCCTTCTCCGGATTACGCAGATCGAAGCCGGAGCCCAGCGCTCGCGCTTCACCGAAGTTGATCTTCTCTCGATTCTGGACACCGTGTTCGACGCGTATGAGCCGGTCGCCCAGGAGCGCGACCACGCTCTGTCGCTCACCGTGGCCCGAGATCATCCGGTCAACATCTTCGGTGACCGGGAACTGCTGCTCCAGATGCTCGCCAATTTGATTGAAAACGCAATACGTCACTCGCCTGCCGGTACCCTCATCAGACTCAAAGGCCACGGGTCGACGAATGAACGGGGGCCTCAAGTCATAGTCTCGGATACCGGACCCGGCATTCCGCCTGCCGAGCGTGAAAAAGTCTTCCAGCGGCTCTATCGACTGGAGAAGAGCCGGACGACACCGGGGTCCGGCCTGGGCTTGAGCCTGGTCAAGGCAATTTCCGACCTTCATGGGGCCTCGATCACCCTCACAGACAACAACCCGGGCCTCCGCGTATCCATAGGCTTTCCCGTGCGGCCTGACTTTGGCCCGGTGCCGCCCACGTGACTGCGTTGTTGAGCAACCTCGTCGACTTCATCGGGGCCCATCCGGTCGTGGCGGTTGTCGTGGTCTTTCTCGTGTCGGCTGGCGAGGCCGTTTTCGTGGTCGGGCTTTTCGTGCCGAGCACCGTCGTCCTCGTCGGAGCCGGAACGCTGATCGGCATGGGTCAACTGTCGTTCTGGCCGAGCTTCATTGCGGCCAGCCTGGGCGCCACCGTCGGCGACGGCCTCTCCTTCTGGATCGGCCACATCCACAAGGATCGATTGAAGCGTATCTGGCCGTTCGCGCGGTACCGTGCGCTCATTGACCATGGCGAGCGATTCTTTCTCCGCCACGGCGGGAAAAGCATTTTCATCGGCCGCTTCCTTCCGGGCGTGAAGTCCGTCGTACCGGTTATCGCGGGCATGATGGGCATGAGCGTCGCCCGATTCGCGACCATTAACGGTGTGTCGGCTCTCGCCTGGTCTGCGGCCCACATCGTCCCCTCCATCGCCCTCGGCCGCGGAATCTCGGTGTTCGGGTCGGGAAACCCGAGACTCGTCGCGCTGGTTCTGATCGTTTTGATGCTTGGCCTCGCCGCTTGGTACTTGCTGAAGCTATCAATTGTTTGGCTTGGACCCCGCGTTTCCCGTCTGCACCGGGTTTCGGTCGAAAGCTTGGAGTCGACCCAGTCTAGTCCGCTCCACCTCGCCCGCCGCGTTCTTATCAATGACGGCGGGATCGTGGTCGCGATGGCGTGGAGCGTCGCCGCGCTTCTGGCGGCCTTCGGATTTGGCGCGCTTCTGCTCAATCTGCTGTTCGAGCCGGAACTCATCGCCGCCGATCACGCGATCAGCAATTTCCTTCAGTCCCTGAGGAATGGTCCGGGCGACGCCGCAATGGTGGCGATCACCATGGTGGGCGACAGCGTCGTTCTCACGGCTCTCGCAGTGGCTCTTGTTGCGATGCTCGCCGCGTATCGACAATGGCGAGTGGGCGCCGTGGTCTTTATTGCGGTCCTCTCCGCGACGGTCTTTGTGCCACTCATCAAGTCAGCCCTGCATCGGGCGCGGCCGGCCGACCTCTATGCGGGTGCGGAAGCTTTCAGCTTCCCGAGCGGGCACGCTACCTTGTCGATGACCATCTTTGGACTGATCGCAGTTATTCTCGCCGATGGTCGGTCGGCACGCGCACGACTGGCGATCTACGCGTCGGCGGTCGGCCTGGCGGGTGCGATAGCAATATCTCGCGTTTACTTGCGAGCGCACTGGCCAAGCGACGTTGCCGCCGGCCTTCTGTTCGGCGCCGCCATCGTGTCGGTGATCGGCTTCCTGCTCCATCGCTATGCGCCTCGAATCCCAACAATGAAGTTCGCGATAGGGCTCGGCCTCGTGTTCCTGCTGGCTTATCCGATTGATCTCGCGCGAAGCTATGCGAGCTGGAGCATTGCCTACGCCCCAAAAGAGCAATCGAAGTTCGTGAGCAGCGCGGATTGGTTGCAATCGGATTGGCGATCTCTTCCAGCCCAGCGCATTCAGCTTGATGGGGAGACCGGCGAGCATTTCATAGTCCAGACCGACATACCTCCGGCGCAGCTCCTTGCGATTCTGGAGGCTGCGGGATGGCGGGCATTTCCACTTCCGACGCTCGTCGAAGAGATCGCAGTTCTGGTGCCGTCACGCACACCTTTTAGCGATCAATTGCCGCTGCCAAGTCTTCACGACGGGCGTGCCGCGATCGTTGTCCTCGCCAGGCAGTCGCCGACCGACATTCACAAGCGACTGGTCCTGCGCTTTTGGACGAGCGGAACAGTGGCAGGTTCCTCTCCGACGTCGCCCGCGCCGATTCTGCTCGGATCGATCACAGCCGAGGTCGAAGATCCATTTCTCTTTGGGCTTACGGGCATCGAGCCGTCCGACCTGACGATTGGGGAGCGGACAACGCTTGGCCACCAGCTCGAGGCCACCCTTGGTGCTCAGTCGGCGGTCAGCGTGTCCCGCCTCGGGCAAGAGCCGTTCCTCGCTTCACTTCGCTGAAGCACGCGAGCTGGCTTGAGAGCGGTCGGCCTGCGCGGTGCGGTTTCCTTACGAATCCGTATGGACCCCGCAAAACCCTGACAATGGGTCTGTGCGATCGGTCTCCTGCCGTCGGCGAAGGCCGACGAAGACAGGAGACGATCATGAACGCGAAGGTATCGAGGCTGGCTTTGGTTCTGGCGAGCGTCGCCGCATTCGGCGGAATGGCTCAGACGAATGCCGCCGGTGCAGTGGAAAAGCCGCTGCCCGCGGTTGAGCAGCCACTGACGCCGGAACACAACCCTCCCGGCGACATTCCCGACAATCAACTATTTATCAACTATGCATCGCCGTTGGGCTTCAGCATCCAGGTTCCGGAGGGCTGGGCGCGGCAAGATCGCCCCGATGGAGCGGTATTCGCCGACAAGTACGGCAGGATCGCGCTGACCGAGGTGCCGGCACAGTCGGCCACCGATGTGGCCGCGGCAAAGGCCACGCTTGTTCCGGACCTGGAAAAGTCGCTGCGCGCGGTGAAGGTCACCAAGGTAAGCAGCGTAACGCTCCCCGCCGGCGCGGCCATTCTCATCTCCTACGGCTCGAACTCCGACCCCAATCCCGTCACCAACAAGGCCATCCGTCTCGAAAGTGACCGCTACTACTTCTGGAAAGGCGGAAAACTCGCGATCCTCGACATGTCCGCGCCGGCGGGCGCCGACAACGTCGACCAGTGGGATCTCATGGCCAAGAGCTTCCGGTGGCAGTGATGGCCACCGTGGCGGCACAGGACCTCTATCGCTTCTTCCATGCGCGTGACGATGAGACCCGAGCGCTAAGGGGTATCAGCTTCTCGGTTGATCCCGGCGAGTTTGTGGCGCTCGCTGGCCCGTCGGGCAGCGGAAAGTCGACGCTACTCGCCTGCCTTGCCGGTCTGGACGTCCCCGACGGCGGTCAGGTTGAACTGATGGGCGAGCGTATCGCCAGGCTGGATGAAACCGCCCGTACAAAGAGGCGCGCTCGGCACGTCGGCATGCTCATGCAATCCCGCAACCTCGTGTCCGACCTGACCGCCGAGGAAAACGTCCGCCTGCCCTTACTCCTCGCCGGCCAGAAGGACGACGGCCGGGTGATGCGACTTCTCGAAACGATGGGCGTTTCGGCTAGAAAGCTGGCGCTTCCCGGCGAGCTCTCGGGCGGTGAAGCCGCCCGGATCGGGTTGGCTGTGGCCCTTGTGCTCGACCCGGAACTCGTGCTCGCCGACGAGCCAACGGCGGAGGTGGACGCGGAGACCGAGGCTCATCTGCTGGCGACCTTGCGGCGTCATTGCGATGCGGGAGCCGCCGCAATCGTCGCCACCCACAGCACGGCGTTGGCGAATGCCGCTTCGCGCGTGATCCGGATTGCAGATGGGAGGATCGTCGATGACTCGGGTTCTCGTTGAGGCAAAGGGTGTCAGCCGGCGCTTCGGTAACGGGGAGAGCGTGGTCGAAGCTGTTCGGGCCGCGGACTTCATGGTCGAGGCCAGCGATCAGATCGCCCTCGTCGGCCCATCGGGAAGCGGAAAATCGACGCTCCTCAATCTTGTTGCTGGGCTCGATGAAGCGACCGGTGGCCTGATCACATGGCCCGGCATCGGCGATCGCGAAGCGTTGCGCCCGCTGGCAATCGGTATGATTCATCAATTCTCATCGCTCGTTCCAACTCTTTCGGTGGCGGAGAATGTTGCGCTCCCGCTGCGCCTCGGCCATCGCCTCAACGATGCTGTATTTATCGCTGAGGCCATCGCCGCGGTTGGTCTCACCGCGTTGGCCGATCGCATGCCGGGGGAACTATCGGGCGGCCAGGCACAGCGCGCGGCGATTGCGCGCACGCTCGCCCATCGGCCGAAGCTGCTGATCGCCGATGAACCGACCGGACAGCTAGACCGAGCGACCGGGCAGGCAGTTCTTGACGCCATCCTGGCGCACGTCTCGGCAAGTGGGGCCGCAATCCTGATCGCAACCCATGATCCTGCGGTTGCGGCCCGCGCAAAGGTCATCTGGCACCTCGATCACGGCAACCTCCAAATCCAGACGGCGAAAGTTGCAGCATGACCATCCTGTCTCTTTGGCTTAAGGGCCTGTTTAGAACCACGCTCGGGCGCATGACGGCCACGGCCATCGGAATCGCGATGGCTGTCGGACTCATGCTGGTCCTCGCGATTTTCGTCGTCTCGGCCGGCGACACGATGACCGCGCGTGCCATCGCGAACGTCCCCGTCGACTGGCAGATCGAGCTTGCCGTCGGCGCCGACCGATCAACGGTCGAAAAAGCCCTTACCGATAGTGGGGTCGCCAAGACCATTCGAGCGGTGGAATACGCCAAGGTGAATGGCTTCTCGGCATCAACCGGCGGAACCGAACAGGTCACCGGCGCGGGACAGGTGGTGGGACTACCGCCGGACTACCAGACGGCATTCCCTCGGCAAATCCAGCTCCTCAGCGGGTCGGGCGACGGACCGCTCATTTTCACGCAGACGGCTGCCAACCTGCATGTTGGTCTCGGTGACACCGTCACCATCCAGCGGCCGGGCATCGGACCGACGAGTGTCAAGATTGCCGGCATCGTGGCCATGCCCAACATTGATTCCATCTTCCAGGCCGTCGGGGTGCCGGCCGGGATGGCGCCACAGTCACCGCCCGACAATGTCCTCATTGTGTCGGCCGCTCAATGGCACGATCTGTTTGACGCCCAGAGAACCGCGCGGCCGGACTCGGGGCGCACACAACTCCACCTGCTGCTCGACCGCGCGCAGCTGCCCCACGATCCGGTCGGCGCCTACACGGTCGTCCGAGAAATGGCGAACAACGTGGAGGCCCGCGTCGCCGGCAGCGCCGCGGTTGCGAATAATCTCGCGGCCCGCCTCGATGGCGTGCGAGGCGACGCGCTTTACGCCAAGGTCCTCTTTCTCTTCCTCGGTGCGCCCGGCATTGTCCTCGCGGTTCTGATTACCGTCGCAATCACCAACGCCGGCGCGGCACGCCGGCGGAGCGAGCAGGCACTTCTCAGAATCAGGGGAGCAACCTTGGGCCAGATTCTGTCCAAGGCCGCGGTCGAGGCCGCGCTCGTCGGCATTAGCGGATCCGCGCTCGGCATTGCCTTGGGCTGGTTGGCACTCGGCCTGATTGGTACCAGCCTCGCCGGTTCCAGCCTTCCGGCATGGGCGTCGATTGGCACCTTCTTCGGCTTTGCCATCGCAATGGCGACGGTGCTTCTGCCCGCCAGCCGCTACGCCTCGCACGTCACAGTCAGCAGTGTGCGAACGGGCCTTGATCAGTCGCGATCCCGGCTTTGGGAACGGCTGTGGCTGGATGTTCTGTTGCTGTTGATCGCGGGCATAGTCTTTTGGCGCGCCCAAGGGGCCGGCTACCAGATCGTCCTCGCTGCCGAAGGAGTTGCGCAAACTTCCGTCAGCTACGAAACGTTCCTGGCGCCGCTGGCGCTCTGGGCGGGTCTCGGCCTTCTTTGGGTGCGGCTGACGCGACGCAGCCTCATTGGTGCACCCTCGTTGCTCCGCAAAACCCTGGCGCCTGTAGCAGGCGACCTCGCACCAACCGTCGGTGCGTCGCTTTCGCGCCAGGCGGCGCGGCTCTCACGAGGTGTCGGCCTACTCGCCCTTGCAACGGCATTCGCGATCTCGATTGCCATCTTCAACATCACTTATGACGGTCAGGCCCGCGTCGACGCAGAGCTTACCAATGGCGCCGATGTCAATGTCACTGGCACGACTGCCGATCCGGCCGGGGCAAGGCTCGCGCAGATCCGGGGCGCCCAAGGAGTAGCGGCCGCCCAGCCGATGATGCATCGCTACGCATATGTCGGAAATGACCTGCAGGATATCTATGGGATCGATCCCCAGGCGATCGGCGAGGCGACGACCATCGCGAATGCTTACTTTGTCAACGGAGACGCGGCTTCGACCCTTAAGACACTTGCTGCCACGTCGGACGGTGTTCTGGTCTCGGAGGAGACGGTCAAGGACTTCCAACTACAGCCCGGCGACACGGTCAACCTTCGGCTCCAATTCGCCGGCGATAATCAGTATCGTAGCGTTCCATTCAAGTTCGTCGGGATACCCAAGGAGTTTCCGACGGCGCCCAAAGACTCTTTCCTTGTCGCCAACGCAAGTTATCTCGCGAAGGTGACCGGTTCCGGCGCCGAGGAGGTCGTGCTGGTGCGGGCCAGGGATCCGCATGTGGCCGCGCGTAATCTCCAGACTCTTTTTGCTGGCGATACGTCCCTCAAGGTCACCGCCCTCGGGGAGGTGCAATCGCTGATCTCGTCGAGCCTGACCTCCGTGAATCTCGGCGCGCTAACGAAGTTGGAGCTCGCCTTCGGGCTTCTCCTAATAGCAGCGGCCGCTGGCTTGGTCCTCGGTCTTGGCTTCGCTGAAAGGCGCCGCACCTTCGCGATCCTCACCGCGTTGGGCGCAAAGCCAGGGCAGATCGGCGCGTTCTTGCGCGGAGAGGGTTTGCTCGTGACGGTCGCCGGCCTTGTTTTCGGCCTCCTGACCGGGTTTGCCGTTGCATCGATGCTGGTAGTCATGCTCACAGGCGTCTTTGACCCGCCGCCGGAAACGATCACGATCCCGGGTGGGTACATCCTCTTCGTAATCCTCGGAGCAATGGCTGCTGCGACCGCCGTCACGGTTGGCTTTGGGCGACTCCATCGCCGACCTGATATTGTGGCCTTGAAGCCGGATTAGGACATTGACCGAAATGATGCCGGTCGACGGGCACCCGCATGCCCACGTTCCTTGCCCATCGGTTCTTCGCCTCCGCCATCGTCAAGCAGCTCGTGAAACGTCTCCTAATGCTCGCACCACGCCTGAGGGAGGTTGCCCTTCACGACCACTTGGCTGGGCTCATGGCGCCCACGCCGTGGCCGAAGTGTTTGGTGTCGTCGAAGCCCACGCACAGGGTTTGGCACGCTGGTTCCTTGGTTCTCCAATGCGTCACGCGCAATGGAGCGATCTCAAAGGCAAGGGGCGGTGGATACCGGTAGGTGCGGCACCAATTGCAAGCGCGACCTCTCAGCCTATCTGACAGCGCTGAGCTGCAAGGGCGGAAAGGGTATGATCCTGTTTCTCGCAGCCATCCTCGGGCTCTCAGTTGTCATCGGCTCGGCGGCTATGCACTACGAAGCGATACGGCGAATGGACCGATACGCTCGTCGAGCGACACGTCCATATCCGACGCTCCTGGTGGTCATCGGTAGTCTGGTCACCGTTCACCTGCTTGAGATCGGCGCTTATGCGTTTCTATTTGCGCTTTCGGCCGGACCTCTCGGGTTGGGTGCCTTTGAGGGTTCCTCGGCAATATCGCCGATGGATTTCTTCTACTACGCAGCGGAAGCTTATGCGTCACTGGGTTATGGGGACGTATTCCCAACTGGCGGGATGCGCCTGATCGCCTCTATTGCTCCGCTAAACGGTATCGTGCTGTTAGCGTGGTCTGGGTCGTTCCTGTTTTCTTTGGTTGAGGATTGGCGCAATCGCAGCGGTTGAGCGAACACCCAGACCAGGACCGACGAAGCGAGCCTTCATTCGGCGTTCCACGCCTCACGAAAGCGTATGCTGACCGTCAGGCACGAGCGAGTTGTGCCACCTATGTCTCCTATCAGGGAAGGACATGGAGTCCTTCCCCAGAAAAACGGAGAAGAGACATGAACCCGCGCAACAAGCTGCTCGCCCCCGTGGTCGCTTTGTCGATCGTCGCGGCTACAGCCGGCGGCGCCTTTGCCGCGAACCACAACGCCAACGACGAAACCAACGATCAGGCCGACGTGCAGACGATGATGCATGCCAAGGTGACCCTCGCCGGGGCCATCCAGGCCGCGGAGACGGCCCAAGGCGGCAAGGCGCTCAGCGCTTCGTTCGAAATCAACAACGGACAGCCGGCCTACGAGGTCGAAGTCGCGATGGCGGGGGGCAAGTCCGAGGCGGTCCTCATCGACGGCCAGACTGGGAAGGTCCTGAAGACCTTGACCGACAACGAACAGGGTGAGAACGGCGAAAACGGAGAAGGCGAAGCCGACTAGTCGATCAGTTCTCGCTTCCTTTGGAAGGTCCGCGTCCTTGAACGCGGGCCTTCGACTGCTCGTTTCCTCAATGTGCGGTTTGCTCCGTAGCGCGGCGGAGACGCTAAAATGAATGACCAAGTGAAGCTGCTTGCCGAACAGCTCTTGCACACGGGCTTCGACAGACTCGAAGAACGCGACCGACGCGTACTCACGCGGATAGCCAAGCGCGTCCATATCAGTCGCGATATCGATGCCGAGTTTGAAACGAAGCTGACTGTCGGAGAGCGGCTTGCAGACAAGGTCGCAGAGTTCGGCGGCTCCTGGACCTTCATCATTATCTTCGGCCTGGTCCTGGTTGCTTGGGTCGTGTTCAACAGCGTAATCCTGCTCACGGGAGCCTTCGACCCGTTCCCGTACATCTTTCTGAATCTTATCCTTTCAATGCTCGCCGCAATTCAGGCACCCGTGATCATGATGTCGCAGAACCGTCAGGCCGCGAAAGACCGGTTGGCCGCCGCTCACGACTACGAAGTCAATTTGAAGGCCGAACTTGAGATCATGGCTCTTCATGACAAACTGGACCAGATCAGAAACGAACAGATCGCGGGTCTAATCGCGTTGGCAGAAAACGGCTGAGGCCGACTTTTGTAGGGGAGCAAGCTGCACGATGACGCAGACCTTCGAGGCGGAATTGACCGTCGGACCCAAGGCAATCGATGCCTATAGCCGTCTCAGCTACACGATGTGGTTCGCGTTGGGGTTTGCACGCTTTTCGGCGATCGACAATTGCCTGCGCATCAACAAGGGATGCGGACTTCCGTCCGGTACCGTGCAAATCATCGATCAGTTCGGAAATCCTGCACTGTGGACGGTACGCGAGGCCTCCGGTGTCCTCTGGATATCGAAGGACAGAGGTCCGGCACTGCTTGAACACGAAGGTTATGTGCAAATCATCCGCACCTTCGATGGACGTATATCGCTGCGGCCATCTCCGAGCCAACAACGCGGTGTAACAGCTATTTGAAGTCGGCCGCCGTCTCGTGATCCTGAACGACAGGACGAAGCACGAGGATGCGGGCCTTGGTCGCGCAGTCCGGCGGCGCCTACGCCGCCGCATCGAGCGCCGGCATAAACCGCCCTTTTCCGTTTCGGCCTTCGCCGACTGCCTGTCTTAATACGCCACAGCACGATGGCGCGCGGTTTTGGTTGCACCGCGCACCGCGAGGCGGCTTCTTTGCGGCATGACTCAGAAGCGGCGACACGTGCGCCGGGTCCTGCCTGTCTGGTTTGGCGCTCCTGAAGACCTGTTCGATTATGCGCAGCCGGCCGCACCTCGTGCGGGCGGCTCGCGCGCGTGTTCGGACAAGCCGATCAAGGTGACAGACGACTGGCCCGAGGTTGTGCCGATCACTGAAGCCGAGCTGCGAGTGATGGAAGGCCACTTCGCCGAGGAGCTTGACGCGATGTTTGGGCCGCGCGCCTAAAGCACGAATGAAAAGGGCTTGAATTGTTAGTCTATATGACGTACATTGTAGGGAAATTCGAGCCATGCTAGGAGCGCCCCAAATGCCGCGCAAGCAGACTAAGATCGAACGGGAGACTCCCAATCGCGTCGAACGTCTTGGATTCCGTCTCGACGAAGAGACGAAGGACCTTATCGAGCGGGCCGCCCATCTGTCGCGGCGCAAGGTCAGCGATTTTTGCGTGACCGCGCTGACCGATACCGCACGGCGGACGATCGCAGAACATGAGACGCTGGTACTGTCCGATCGCGATCGAGCCGCGTTCTTTGACGCGCTGGTCAATCCGCCTGAGCCGAGCGAGCGGTTGGTCCGCGCTCTGGCCGAGCACAAGCGCCGGGTCGCTTCCTGAACATGGCGACGCCTCGGCCAGATTTGAGGATCGAGGCGCTGGCGTCGCATCACGACCGGGCCGGTTTCGCTTGCGGTGTCGATAGCCTCGACCGTTATCTCCGCACACAGGCTAGCCAGGATGTGCGGCGCAAGGCGAACGGAGTTTTTATCCTCGTCGAGCCGGCCAAGCCGGACGTCGTGCTTGGTTACTATACGCTTTGCGCGACCAGCTTGGCGCAGGGCGATGTGCCAGCCGCCGCGCGCAAGCACATTCCACGTTATCCGCTCGTCAGCGCCACGCTGGTCGGGCGGCTGGCGGTCTCTGAAGCGCGGCAGGGCGAGCGCCTGGGCGCGATGCTCCTCGCCGACGCCGTGCGGCGGGCCTATGCGAGTGCCGCGACGGTGGGGTCGTCAATGCTGGTGGTCGACGCGATCAATGATCGCGCCGCCGCCTTTTATGAAGGAAACGGCTTCGTGCGGTTGCCGGAGTCGCTCCGGCTGGTGTTGCCGATGCACGCGATCCAGCGATTGGTGGAACCATGATCGACGCAGCACCTACCCCTGACGGGACGCCCACGTCTGCGGTTGCGAAGGCGGCGCTCTATTTGCGTGTTTCGACTGGACGGCAGGCGGAGAGCGATCTCTCGATCCCCGATCAGCGCCGGCAGATTACGGCCTACTGTGTTGCCAAGGGCTGGGACGTCGCGGCTGAATTCGTCGAGCCGGGCAATACCGCCACCGATGATCGCCGGCCGGCGTTCCAGGCGATGATCGACGCCGCGTTGGTGAAGCCGCCGACCTTCACCGTCATCATCGTTCACTCCTTCTCGCGCTTCTTCCGCGATCAGTTCCAGTTTGAGTTCTACGTTCGCAAGCTGGCCAAGAACGGTGTGCGGTTGATCTCGATCACGCAGGACCTCGGCGACGATCCGATGAGCGTGATGATGCGTCAAATCATGACGCTGTTCGATGAATACCAGTCGAAGGAGAACGCCAAGCACACCTTGCGCGCCATGAAGGAGAATGCGCGGCAGGGCTATTGGAACGGCGCTTTGCCGCCGATCGGCTACCGTATCGTCGCCGCAGAGCAACGCGGCGCAAAGATCAAGAAGAAGCTGGAGATCGATCCGATCCACGCTGACACTGTGCGCCTGATCTACAGGCTGGCGCTCAACGGCGACGGCGACAGAGGCCCGATGGGTATCAAGTCGATAACCACCTATCTCAATGAGCGTAGCATCCGCACCCGTGATGGCGGCCGCTGGGGTATCGCCTCGGTGCATCAGATCCTGACGCGCACGACCTATATCGGCCAACACCGCTTCAATACGCGCGATCACAAGACCCGCAACGCCAAGCCCGAGGCGGAGCACGCGGTCATGGAAGTGCAAGCGATCATCCCCGAGGCCGAGTTCGAGGCCGTGCAGGCCGCGCTGAAGGCGCGCAGCCCGCAATGGATGCCGCCCCGGGCGGTCAGCGGGCCAACCTTGCTGACGGGTATTTGCTTCTGCGCGTCATGCGGCGGGGCGATGACGCTACGCACTGGAAAGGGAAGTCGGTATCGCTACTACACTTGCTCGACGAAGGCGCGACAGGGCGTGAGCGGGTGTCGCGGCCTTACGGTGCCGATGGACAAGCTGGACCGAGCCGTCGCCGATCACTTGGAATGGCGCCTGCTCGATCCGTCGCGCCTGGCGACGCTAATGGATCAGTTACTTGTGCGTCGTGACGAGTGGAACGAACGTCGGCGCGGACATATCGCCGAGCTGCGAAAGCGCGCGGCGGAGGCCGAGGCAAAGTTGAAGCGTCTATATGACGCGATCGAGAACGGCGTCGTCGATGTGTCCGACCCATCGCTGAAGGATCGTATCGCGGAATTGGCGGCAGTTCGCGATCAAGCACAAGCAGATGCCGAGCGCGCGACGGCAGCCGTGGAGCGCTTGGGCCCAGCGATTACCCCGGACAGTTTGCGGCGGTTCGCGCTGGCTGCGAGGCGCAAGCTTCGGAACGAAGATGGAACATATCGCCGCGACCACCTACGGGCGCTAACGCAGCGTGTTGAAGTGGTCGACCCGACCGAGATTCGCATCCTTGGATCGAAAACCGAACTGCTGCGGACACTTGTCGCCGCGGCTGGCGTAGAATCGGCGGCTGCTGGCGTTCGCAGTTTTATACCGAAGTGGCGCGCCCGAAGAGATTCGAACTCCTGACCCCCAGATTCGTAGTCTGGTGCTCTATCCAGCTGAGCTACGGGCGCTTATCTGCGTTTGATGCGGCCCGCAGAGGGCCAACGGGGAGCAAAAGCCCATCCCGAAGCCCGCAACTACTAATGGGTAGCGCTTCCGCGCGCAAGGGGTGCCCCGAGCCCCGCCAATCCTTGCACCGTTGCCCACCGGCGCCTCTCCGCCTTACCCGCCGCCGTCCACCGTCCCGTCATCGCGGTCGTCCCGCACCGCCGGGGCCTCAAGGCTTGCGTGATGCGTGCCGCGATCCGGGATCTCGAACCGGAACGCCGCACCCGTCTCAGAATCGACGAGCTGCAGGTGCCCGCCGTGCACGCCGACGATCTCCGCGGCGATCGCAAGCCCGAGCCCGGTGCCACCCTTGCGCTGCGAGCCGGTGAACGCCTCGAACAGATGGTCGCGCGCCTTTTGCGGCACGCCGGGGCCGTTGTCGCGTACCTCAACGAACACGCGCCGTCCCTCACGCCACGCCTTGATGCGGATCTCGCCGTGCGGGACGTGACCGGGGGCGTGCTCGCGTTGGCCCTCCAGTGCTTCAAGCGCGTTGCGCACGAGGTTGCTCAGGATGCGGAACAGATGGTCGCGGTCGGCATCGATGCGCAGCGTGTCGCCGATGTCGAGCACCCAGTCGATGCTGCCCTCGCGCGGCAGCCCAAGCGCGTCTCCCACCTCCTCGGCGAGCGGCTTCAGGAGCAGCAGCTCGCGACGGGGAGCCGCCTCCTCCGCGCGCCCGTAGCGCAGCGTGTCGTTGCAGAAATTGATAGCGCGGTCGAGCGAGGCGATGAGCTTGGGCGCAAAGCGCTGCACGGTCGGGTCGGGGATGACGGTGAGGCGATCCGACAGGAGCTGCGCGTTCGCGAGCATGCCGCGCAGGTCGTGGTTGATCTTGCTCACGGCGAGTCCGAGCTGCGCGAGCCGCGTCTTCTGCAAGAGCAAGCCCGAAAGCTGGCTCTGCATCTCGCTCAGCTCGTGCTCGGCGGTGCCGATCTCGTCGCGCCGGCCCGACGGCACCATGACGCGCGAGGGGTCCTCAGGGTCCTGGCGGAAATTGACCATGTTGCGCGTGATCCGCATCATCGGCCGCACCAGCAGCCGGCTCAGCGCGAAATAGACGAGCGCGGCGGTGCCCAGCGAGATGACGATCGACACGCCGAGGATGCTCAGCGCGTAGTCCTCCATCGCCTGCTTCAACGGAGCTTCCGGCATCACGATCTCGATGAGGTCGTCGGGGTCGTCGCCGTTGCTGCCGACGACGCGGATGGTGCGGCCGTCGGGCGCGAAGAATACCGCGATGGCGTCGCCGATCTGCTCGAGCCGCAGGCCGATGTCGCCGAACGCGCTCGCGGGCCGGTGGCGCAGATCGTAGAAGGCGTCGATGTGCATCTGCGGATCGACGGGCAGCACGAGACGGCGCACGCCGTTGCGGCGCGCGGCGACCGCCTTTACCTGGGCTGAGCGCAGCATCTCGGCGCGCAGGCCGGAGGGGACGTCGCCGCCGGGAAACCCTTCGGCTGCAAGCGTTGCAAGCTGGGCAGCCGTCAGCCGCTCGTCGAGCCAGCTCAGGCGGAAGTTGGCGACCGACGGCAAGAAGATCAGGATTTCCGCCAGCATCACGAAGGCAGCGGTTAGCAGCAGCAGCTTCGCAGGCAGCCCCACGTCACCCCAGCGGAAGCGCTGCAGCCGCGACCAGCCGGGCAGTGCCAGGCGCCGCAACTCCGCAACCGACAGTAAATGCCGCGCTTCCTTATTGTTATCGCGGAGCACGCGTTTCCTCTCGCAGCCGGGCTCCTAGCCGAGGCGGGCGAGGAAACCGATGACCTTGCGCACCGTGGGATCGCTGGGTGCGGTCGCATAATAGCGCTCGGCGACGCTTTTGTTTATCTCACTCAGCGTGGGGAAGGGCGAAATCCAGGTCGTCATCGCCTTGATGTTGAGCTTCTGCGAGATCGCCAGGGCCCACATCTGGATGAGCTCGCCCGCTTGCGCCCCCACGATGGTCGCGCCGAGGATGCGGCCGCTCTTGGCCGTCACAACCTTGATGTGGCCGACGGTCTGGTGCTCGGCCTGGGCCCGATCGTTCTCGTGATAGGGCCAGCGCAGCACGTTAATCTTGCCAGCCGACTTTGCGGCCTCGGTCTCCGACAGGCCGGCGTGGGCCAGCTCGGGATCGGTGAAGGTCACGCGCGACAGGAGGCTCGGATCGACCTTCGCCGGTTGCCGGAACAGGATGCGGCGCATGACGATCCCAGCGTGATAGTCGGCGACGTGGGTGAACTGGGCGCCGCCGGTGCAGTCGCCGATGGCGAATACGCGGCGGTTCGACGTCTTGAGGCCCGCGTTCACTTTGATCCCGCGGTTGTCGTAGCGGATGCGGGCGGCCTCGAGCCCGAGGTCCGACGTCGTGGGCTTGCGGCCGGCCGCGAGCAGGAGGTGGCTGCCTTCGACGACGTGCTTCTGGCCGTTGAGGCTGACGTGGACTCGCACGCGCCCGAGGCTCGATTCGATGCGATCGACCGTAGTGCCCTCGTGGATGTTGATGCCCTCGGCCGCGAGCTGATCAAGCACGACCTTGCTCAGCTCCGGGTCCTCGTTGGCGAGCGCCTTCGCCGCTTCGAGCACCGTGACGCGCGAGCCGAGCCGGTGGTGGGCCTGCGCCAGCTCGAGCCCGATCGGGCCCGCGCCGATGACGATGAGATCGTGCAGCCGCTGCTGGTTGTCGAAGATCGTCTCGTTGGTGAAGTAGGGGACGCTGTCGAGGCCGGGGATCGGCGGTACCAGCGGGGCAGAGCCGGTCGCCAGCACGAAGCGACGCGCCTTGATGCGGTATTCGCCGGCAACGACCGTCGACTTGTCGATGAAGCGGGCGGCGGCCGGGATCACGCGCACGCCGAGCCCTGTGAAGCGCTCAACCGAGTCGTTGGGCGCTATCGCCGCGATGACACCGTGCACGTGGTTGTGCACCGCGCGTGGATCGATTTCGGGATCGATACCGGAGATGCCGAACACGGCCGCGGTGCGCATGGCGTGCGCGCGCTTGCCGGCGGCGAGCAGGGCCTTCGACGGGATGCAGCCGTAGTTGAGGCAGTCGCCGCCCATCTTGTGGCGCTCGACGAGCACGACCTTGCGTCCGAAGGCGGCGCCGGCGGCCGCAACCGAAAGGCCGCCCGGGCCGCCGCCGATGACGCAAATATCGGCAACAATGGTCTCGGTTTCAGGGTTCACGACGGCGCCGGGCGCCTCCGTATTGGGGCCGTTGGCTTGCCTTTTGACTTGCATTGGGCGCGATCACCTCGTCCTGAACGGCACGGTGGCAGGTCTGCCATTTCCGGTGGAAGGTCACATCAGAGATTTGGCGGGAAGGCGTTGATTAAAGGGGAAAGGCCGCTCGTTGACTTGCATGAAACCACCCCGTATAAGCGCCCGCAATCCTGGAAACGTGGGCCTTTTGCCGACGGCGACCGTGACGCTCGACAATCTTCGCGTCGGGCAATGGAGTTGTGACGTGAAGCGCACTTATCAACCGAGCCGGCTCGTCCGCAAGCGGCGGCACGGCTTCCGCAAGCGGATGCTGACCAAGGGCGGCATGCGGGTTCTGACACGCCGGCGAGCCAAGGGCCGCAAGCGGCTGTCGGCCTGAGCGCGTGATCAATTCCGGCCGGCGAGCCCGTTCCGCCGCGGAGCGCAGCCTTCGGTGGGCGGGAGCCTTGCGTCTTGGCACTCTCAACCCTCAAGAAGCGCTCCGAATTTTTGGCGGTCCGGAACGGCCGGCGCTGGAGCAACTCATCCTTCGTGCTCGAGGCCCGCTTGCGGCCCGAGGACGCGGCCGGGCCCTCGGGAGCCCGGTTCGGGTTCACCGTATCGAAGAAGATTGGCGGCGCCGTGGTGCGCAATCGCGTACGCCGGCGCCTGCGCGCGCTCGCCGCAGCTCTGGCCCCCGACCAGGTACGGGAGGGCTACGACTACGTCCTGATCGCCCGTCCGGGTGCGGTGGAGCGCGCTTATGGCGACCTGAAGGCCGACCTGGAGCAGGCGCTCGCCCGCGTGCATCAACCACAATCTGCGAAAGGCCGAGCGCGGAAACCCGAATAAGGGCCCAAATGGCGCTTCCCAAGAGTTTCCGATTTGCGAAGCCCGCCTCATCCGCTATTGCCACGGGCGCACGGGCGCACGATCTGACCTTGCGCGCCGCGTGCGATGCACATCGCTGGCCTGCGGCGAAAGCTCACGACGGACAAGGACGGCTGTAGGCCGGCTAGGGATGCAGCAAGACCCCGATCAATACAAAAACCTGATCCTCGCCGTGGTGCTGTCGATGGCGGTGCTGGTCGCGTGGGAATACTTCTATGCGCGGCCGCAGGAAGCCAAGCGGCGGGCGCAGGAGCAGTCGCAGCACGTGACGCCTCCGACGGCGACGCCAGACAGTGGCGTCCCATCGCCCAACGCCACGCCGCAGGGAACGGTGCCGGCCGCGGGGCCGGCTGCCGCGGCGCCGCAGACGCGCGAGGAGGCGATCGCAGGTTCTCCCCGGATCCCGGTTGAGACGCCCTCGCTCAGAGGCTCGATCGCGCTGAAGGGCGGGCGCATCGACGACCTCGTGCTCGTGCGCTACCACGAGACCGTCGACCCCAAGAGCCCCAACGTCACGCTGTTCTCGCCGACCAACAGCCCGCAGCCGTATTTCGCCGAGTACGGCTGGGTGCCGCAGGGCGGCGCGCAGACGAAGCTCCCCGATCGCGACACGCTGTGGACCGTCGAGGGTCAGCCGACGCTGACGCCCACGGCGCCGGTGACGCTGCAGTGGGACAACGGCCAGGGTCTCGTCTTCAAGCGCACGCTCTCCATCGACGACAAGTACATGTTCAAGATCGTCGACGCGGTCGAGAACAAGGGCACCGCCGAGGTGTCGCTCGCGCCCTACGCACGCATCCGCCGCGAAGGCACGCCGCACGTCCAGGGCAACTGGATCATGCACGAGGGCCTCATCGGCGTCATCGGCGAGCAAGGCGAGCAGAAGAGCAAGTATACAGCGGCGGTGGATGACGGGACCCGAACCTTCGAGCCGGCAACCGCCGGCTGGCTCGGCTTCACCGACAAGTATTGGGCCTCCGCCCTCGTCCCCGACCAGAAGGCCCTCTATCACGCACAGTTCAAAGGCTGGCCGGAGAAACCGGGCGAGCTGGCTGCTTACCAGACCGACTACCTACGCGACGCCGTCACTATTCCTCCGGGTCAGACCGCGGCCGTCGAGGACAAGCTCTTCGCGGGCGCCAAGGAAGTGAAGGTCCTGCAGGCCTACGAGGTGAACGAGGGCATCAAGCAGTTCGATCTCCTGATCGACTGGGGCTGGTTCTTCTTCATTACGAAGCCGCTCTTCTACCTGATGGAGGCCATCAACTCGGTCGTGCACAACTTCGGCGTCACCATCCTCATCCTGACGGTGCTCGTGCGGCTCGCGTTCTTCCCGCTTGCGAGCAAGCAGTACGCTTCGATGGCGAAGATGAAGAAGCTGCAGCCGCAGATCGAGGCGCTGCGCGAACGCTACAAGGACGACAAGACGAAGCTGCAGCAAGCGCAGATGGACCTTTATCGCGACGCGAAGGTCAATCCGATCGCCGGCTGCATGCCGGTGCTGCTGCAGTTGCCGGTGTTCTTCGCGCTCTACAAGGTGCTGTTCATCACGCTCGACATGCGGCATGCGCCGTTCTTCGGCTGGATCAAGGACCTGTCGGCGCCCGATCCCACGTCGCTGTTCAACCTGTTCGGGCTTCTGCCCTATCACGTGCCGGAGTTCCTCCACATCGGCGTGTGGCCGCTGCTCATGGGCATCACCATGTGGCTGCAAATGCAGCTCAACCCGCAGCAGGCCGATCCCGTTCAGCAGCAGATCTTCAGTTGGATGCCCGTGATCTTCACGTTCATGCTCGCCTCGTTCCCGGCGGGTCTCGTGATCTACTGGGCCTGGAGCAACACGCTGTCGCTCACGCAGCAGTCCTACATCATGAAGAAGCAGGGCGCCGAGATCCACCTCATCGCCAACCTGAAGAGCAAGCTCGCCGCGCTAACCAGTGCGGGCGGCCTCGTCGGCTCGGCGGCAAAGCAAATGATGCCGCGCAAGAACGGGGGCGGGAGCGCGTCCGACCATAAAGCCGGCACGGACGGCAAGCCGCCGGCCAAGGACAAACACCGCACCTAGCGGTTGCGCAGAGGCGCGAGGTCTTCATGGCGGAGCTGGACCCATCCTTGCTCGCGGCCGGCGACCGCCTGTTCGAGCGGCCGTGGGAGATACTGAAGAGCGCGCCCGGTCTTGCGTTCCTCCCTCCCGCCGACCGCATCGAGATCGCCTTTGCCGGCCGCTCCAACGTCGGCAAATCGAGCCTCTTGAACGCGCTCGTGCGCCAGGGCGGCCTGGCGCGCACCTCCAACACGCCGGGGCGCACGCAGGAGCTCAATTTCTTCCAGGCCGCCGATGCGCCGCTCTATCTCGTCGACATGCCGGGCTACGGCTTCGCCAAGGCGCCGAAGGAGAAGGTCGCGGCGTGGACGGCGCTCGTCTCCGATTACCTGCGTGGCCGCGTCACGCTCGCGCGTGTGTTCCTGCTCATCGATGCGCGCCATGGCCTCAAGCCGCCCGACCTCGAGGTCATGAAAATGCTCGATACCGCGGCGGTGTCTTACCAGGTGGTGCTGACGAAAGCCGACAAGATCGGCGCACACGAACTCGAGAAGGTCGTCGAAGCCACGACCGGGGCACTGAAAACGCACGCGGCTGCCTATCCGGGCGTGATCGTCACATCGTCGGAGAAGGCCCTCGGCGTCGGAGACCTGCGCGCAGCGATCGCCGGCATCGTGGCCGAGCGCAGCTAGCGCCCGCAGCGCTTCACTTGTGGATCAAGCGGGAGAGGATCTGCCAGCCGGCGTCGAAGGCGCCCTCGCCGAACCTCGCTATCAGGCCGCCGGCTACAGCGGCGACGACCCAGCCGAAGCCGCGTGCGAAGGAGCGCCCGTAGTTGGTCCTCACGCGCACGCTGATGACCTGATCGGGGAGCGCGGTCTCCGCGATGATCCCATCGGCAACGGCGCGCCCCGAGATCACAAGCTGCAGCCGCTTCTTGCCTTTCTCGCGCGGCGTCACGTGCCAGCGCCAGCTCGCGAAATCGTCCGCCGAGAGCGAGTGCGTCCCGTCGATGAACTGCGTCTCGGGTGAAGCGCTCTCGATGAAGAAGCCGCCGTCCGGCGCACGCAAGCTCACCGACATCACGCGCGTGATCTTGATCTCGTGCTGCTGGGCGGCGCCTCCACCCCGCATGCCTTCCGATAGGTTCTGCACGTCGGCACGGGCGATGCGGGCCTCGACCAGCACCGGCACAGCGACGCGCATGCTGCGCGGGATGTTCTCGACGAGCTGGCCGACCTCGGCGCGCACACGCGCTCCCGCGGGACGCGCACCCTGCGGCGCTGAAGGCGTCCGGCCCGCGCCCAAAGGCGGGGGCGGGGGAGGTGCGCGGTCGCCGCCTTGCTCGAACCGGCGCGCGCGCTCGGCAAGCGTGGGGCGGTGATCGGCGGCGGCTCCGATGCCCTCGACACGTGGACGCCGCGTGTCGCCGGAGCCTACCCCCGGCAGCTCGGGCATGACATCGGGCCAGGGCACCGAGGAAGGTTGGCGCGCGGACGGAACCGGCGGCAGGCCAGGCGGCCCGAACGCGGGAGCAGCGAGCTTCCGATCGAAGTCGCGCAGGGCAGGTGCTGGCGAAAAATCCGGCGCGTCCGGAAGCGGAAGCGGCGGCGGAAAGGGAGCGGACGCCGGCATCTGTGGAGGCTGGTCCTCGTAGCCCGCTTCTTCGACGGACTGCGCCTCGTCGAGCCCCTCGTGGGCTGGTTGGTAGTGCGGCTCGTTGCCGATGTTCCATTCAGAGCCGCCCGCGCCTGGCGCGATGGCCGCGGGCTGTGCCTCCTCCACCTCTTCGAGAGGCTCGCCGATCTCGGCGTAAACCTCATCGAGGTCCGGCTCGAACTCAGGCTCCGGGGCCGGAGGCGGCGGGAGTACAGCCTCGGCCTGCGGCGCGGGGTACACCGGCCCTCGCGTCCGCGCCTGCACGCGCTCCCGCGCGTTGGCGAGGATGTCGCCGGCGGTCGCCGGAGCCGGAGCGGTAGCCGGCCGGCTTGTCTGAAGGGCGCGGATCGCGCCTTCGAACGTCAGTCCTTGCGCGCGCATGAAGTGCGCCGCGGGGCTCTTGCCGTCGCCGATGATGGCCGCGAGCACGATCGCGCCGTTGATTTCCCGTCGCTTTCCCCCGCGTGCAGCAGCGGCCGCCGCCTCGAGGATGCGCAGCAGGTCCGTCGACACCACCGGATCGAACGTCTGCCCGTGCGGGGCCACGCGCCGTTCGACGCCAGCCAAGTAGTCCGCCACCTCCGCGCGCAAACGCGCTACGTCGATGTTGCTGGCAGCCAGCACCAGGGCTGCGTCCGGGTCGTCGCACAACGCCATCAGCATGTGCTCGAGCGATACGTCTTGGTGGCCCTGTGCGCCCGCATAGTCGACGGCCCGCGATACGGTTGTCGCGAGGCCGGCCGACATGGAGATGCGGCTCAGGTCGTCGGCAATCATTCAAACCTCTCCCCGGCGGCAACCGATCGCCGCCCAGCCTACCTCCTGCCGGGCGTTAACGTATCGGCACCGCCATGGCAGGTATACGGGCGCGCAAGCGCGTTGCGCTACCACCGGATTGTGGGGGAAATCCGTTGAGGTCGCGCGCCTTGGCGGTATAAGAGCGGACAATCGGTTGCGGGGACATCCATTTTGTCGCGCAGCGCGGGTTAACCGGCGGAAGCGGAAGCGCAAGGCCTGAGCATTGAGCATGAAGACGAAATCGCAGCCGCAGGGCGGGGCGGCAGAGGCCGAGCTTTCGCCGCACGTGCAGGCGCGCATCCTGGCGGAGGCGCTGCCGCACCTCATCCGCTACGACGACCAGACGGTGGTCATCAAGTTCGGCGGCCACGCCATGGTCGATGCCGCGCTGGCCGACGCCTTCGCGCAGGACGTCGTCTATCTGAAGCAGTCGGGCGTGAACCCCATCGTCGTGCACGGCGGCGGCCCTCAGATCGCGGCCATGCTCAAGAAGCTGCACATCACGTCGGACTTCGTGCATGGGCTGCGCGTCACCGACAAGACGACGGTCGAGGTCGTCGAGATGGTGCTCGCCGGCCAGATCAACAAGGACATCGTGTCGGCCATCAACCGGCAGGGCGGCAAGGCCGTGGGCATCTGCGGCAAGGACGCCAACCTGATGATCGCCCGCAAGATCACCGAGATGCCGGATCCGGAGTCGAACGTCGTCAAGGCGGTCGACATCGGCTACGTGGGTGAACCCGTCGAGGTCAACCCGCACATCGTGGAGGTGATCTCCGGCTCCGACCTCATCCCCGTCATCGCGCCGATCGGCGTGAGCCGCGAGGGCGAGACGCTCAACATCAACGCCGACACGTTCGCGAGCGCGCTCGCCGCCCGCATGAAGGCGAAGCGGCTCCTGCTGCTCACGGACGTCGAGGGCGTACTCGACAAAAACAAGGAGCTCGTGCACGAGCTTTCGATCGAGGAAGCGCGCGCACTCATCCAGAGCGGCGCCATCTCGGGCGGCATGATCCCCAAGATTGAAGGTTGCATCGAGGTGGTCGAAGCAGGCGTCGAAGGCGTCGTCATCATCGACGGGCGCGTCCCCCACTGCGTGCTGCTCGAGCTGTTCACCACCCACGGCGTCGGCACGCTCGTGTGCAGCGCGCGGCAGAAAGCGCGGGCGCAGGCCAGATGACGGCATCCGGACAGCGCCGAGCCCTGCAAGCCACGGAGCAATCCGAGGCCGCCAAATCAAAGCGCGGCTTTGCCGATACCGCCACCTGGATCTTCGACCTCGACAACACGCTCTACCCGGCACAGTGCAACCTCTTCGCCGAGGTCGACCGGCGCATGGGCACGTTCATCGCCGAGTATCTGGACGTGCCCTTCGAGCACGCCCGCTACCTGCAGAAGACCTACTACCGCCAGTTCGGCACGACGCTTACGGGCCTCATGCAGGTGCACAAGCTCGAGCCGCAGAGCTTCCTCGACTACGTGCACGACATCGACCTCTCCCCCGTGCCGCAGCTGCCGGAGCTGGCGGCCGCGGTGGAGGCGCTGCCCGGCCGCAGGCTCATTTTCACCAACGGCTCGCGCCGCCACGCCGAGCGCGTCGCCGAGAAGCTCGGCGTCCTCCACCTGTTCGAAGACATCTGCGACATCGCCGCATGCGAGTACGTGGCCAAACCCTCGGCCGACGCCTTCAACCGCATGATAAAGCGCCACGGCGTGGCCGTGCGCGAGGCCGCAATGTTCGAGGACATGCCGCACAACCTCGAGGCCCCGCACGCGCTCGGCATGACGACCGTGCTTGTCCATTCCGACTATGTCGACCACCCGGCGCAGCTGCAGATGCGTAACTGGCGCGAATTGCCCGACCATATTCACTACGCAACCGATTGCCTGACCACGTTCCTGCGCTCGGTCCGGGGTGCCCCGGCGCCCTGAAACCGATACGGCCGGCATCCGTATCCTGAATTGTGATCACGATGACAAAGCCGCCCGCCGCCGATCTTTCCGACCTGCTGGCCCGCGTCGCCGCGCGCGACCGCGAGGCGTTTACCGCGGTCTACAAGGCGACGTCGGCCAAGCTGTGGGGCATCGTCGTGCGCATCCTGCCGCGCCGCGCCATGGCCGAGGACGTGCTGCAGGACGTCTACGTGCGCATCTGGGAGCGAGCGGCAACCTTCGACCCCGCCAAGGCGTCGCCCATCACCTGGATGGCAACCATCGCCCGCAACCGCGCCATCGACGAGGTGCGGCGGCGGACGCCGGTCTCGATCGAGGACGCGCCGGAAGCGCTCGAGGTCGCGGAGGAGGGCCTGAGCCCGGCCGACCGCGCGGAGGTGAGCCAGGACCTGCGCCGCCTGCAGGAGTGTCTGCAGGGGCTCGACCCGGAGCGCCGCGAGATCGTGCTGCTCGCCTACTATAACGGGCTCAGCCGCGACGAGCTGGCGAAGCGCTTCGCCCACCCCGTGGCAACCATCAAGACCTGGCTGCACCGCAGCCTGGCGCAACTGAGGAAGTGCCTCGGCTCATGACGAACGGTGAGGACATCGACCTGATCGCTGCGGAGTACGTGCTGGGCACGCTCCCCGCGGGCGAGCGCGCGGCCGTGACCCTGCGCGCGTATAGCGAGCCGCGCCTTGCCGAGGCCATCGAGGCCTGGGGGCGCCGGCTCGGCCCGCTCGTCGAAGCGATCCCGCCGCGCGAAGCGCCGGCGACTGTTTGGCCCGAGATCAAAGCCCGTATCGATGCGCTCGAGGAAGTTCTCCTGACGCCGAAGCAGCTCACCGCTCAGATCGTCGGCATCAAGCGCCGACTGGGCCGCTGGCGAGCGGCGGCGGTCACAGCCACCGCTCTGGCGGCTTCTCTGTTGCTCTTCGTCGGCTATCGCGAAATCGTCCATCCGCCGGAGCGGACGCTCGTCGCCGTGCTGCAGAAGGACGCCCAATCGCCGGCGTTCCTCGTATCCGTCGATCTCGACCGGCGCCTCCTGACCATCCGCGCCGTCGCCGCCGAGCCGCAGCGCGGCAAGAGCTACGAGCTGTGGCTCGTCAACGACGAGCTGAAGACGCCGCGCTCGCTCGGCATCGTCGGGGACAAGCCGTTCACCGTGGTGGGGCCGCAGCTCGCGGGCTATTCGCCGAAGGTCATCGAGGATGCGACGCTCGCCGTCAGTCTCGAGCCCGAAGGCGGCTCGCCCACCGGACAACCGACCGGTCCGGTGCTGTTTGCGGGAAAGCTGCTGCAGGCGACGAAGTAAGGTTTCACTTCCGCGAAAAAATAATTTGCCGACGCAACGCGAAACCGGCCCTCGCACCCTCCGTAACTTGGCCAGCTCCCACACGGAGCACCAAACCCAGATCGGAGGACTACGCCGTGCACTATCTCAAACCACTCGCATCCTCGGCGCTGTTTCGCGCTACAGCGATCGCGTTCGTCGTCACCATGGGCGCCGTCGCCGCGACCCCGAGCTTCGCCGAGACAACCGTGACCGTCGGCGGCGCGCCGATGTATCCCTCGAAGAACATCATCGAGAACGCGGTCAACTCGAAGGAGCACACGACGCTCGTCGCTGCCGTGAAGGCTGCAGGTCTCGTCGACACGCTGTCGGGCAAAGGTCCCTTCACCGTGTTTGCTCCTGTCAACGAGGCCTTCGACAAGCTGCCGCCCGGCACCGTGCCGATGCTCTTGAAGCCGGAGAACAAGGGCAAGCTCACCGACATCCTCACCTATCACGTGGTGCCTGGGCGGCTGACGTCGCAGGACCTCTGGTCGATGGTCGACAAGGCGGGCGGAACGGCCGAGCTCAAGACCGCCAACGGCCAGTCGCTGTGGATCAAGCGCGTCAACGATAAGCACCTCGCGGTTTGGGATGCGCACGGTCACGCCGGCCGCATCACGATCTCGGACGTCATGCAGTCGAACGGCGTCATCCACGTCATCGACAACGTCGTGCAGCCGAACTGAGCTTGCGCGTCGAAGCGGGGAGCGGCCTTGCGCGGCTCCCCGTTTGCCTTTTCAGAAGACGAGCTTCGCGTGCCTGCCGGCCCCGTCTGCCGCGGTTCAGACCCCGTCAGAACATCGGCAGCGCGCGGGGAGAACGGGCGGGAGGGCTACTGCCACGGGCTCATCCCGTCCGGTCTCGCGCGTTTGCCGCTTGACATCCCGTGCCGCCTCGTAATACTTAACCATATGGTTAGCTTTCAACCCGCAAAGCTCGATCGCACATTCTCGGCGCTGGCGGACGCAACGCGACGCGCGATCCTGCTGCGGCTGTCGGAAACCCCCGAGCTGACCGTCAGCGAGCTCGCCAAGCCGTTTCCCGTCTCGCTGCCCAACATCATGAAGCACATCGGCGTGCTCGCCGACGCCGGCCTCCTAACGCGCGACAAGACAGGCCGCAGCGTGCGCTGCCGGCTCAGCGCCGCGCCGCTGGAGGAAGCCACGCAGTGGCTCCATCGCTACGAGAAGTTCTGGACCGAGCGGCTCGATGCACTGGGCCGCTATTTGGAGAGTGACACATGGCAGCAACCCTCGAAAAGCCGAGCCTCAGGTTCAAACGCCACTACGCCGTCCCGGTCGAAAAAGTCTTCCGCGCGTGGACGGACCCGCAAGCGCTGAAGCAGTGGTTCGGACCCAGCAACGATGGTCAGATCCTCGTCTCGGAGACCGATCTCAAGGTTGGTGGCCGCTACCGTATCGTCATGCAGATGCCGAGCGGCGAGCAGCACCGCGTCGGCGGCGTCTATCGCGAGATCGTTCCCAACGAGAAGCTCGTCTTCACCTGGGCGTGGGAGAGCGCGCCGGAGCGGGAATCGGTGGTCACGGTACAAATGAAGAGCGCCGGCGGCGGCACCGACATGAGGCTCACGCACGAGCACTTCTTCGACGAGGCTGCCCGCGACCGCCACCAGCACGGCTGGGATGGAACGATGGAGCGGCTGGGGACATACCTGTCCCGATAGGATCAATCGACACGATAGGCAGAGGAGATTGTCATGAAGCTCTATGGATTTTCCGCCTCTCCGCGAACCTGGAAGGTGCGGGCGGTCGCGGCCCAACTCGGCATTCCGCTGGAATACCAACAGCTCGATGCCTTCAAGGGCGAGAACCGTACGCCGCAGTATCTTGCGCTCAATCCCACCGGGCGCACGCCGACGCTTGTCGATGGCGATTTCGTGCTGTGGGAGTCCGACGCTATCATGCAGTACCTCGCCAGCAAGACGCCCAACACGCTGTGGCCCGACGACCCACGCACGCGCGCCGACATCATGCGCTGGCAGAACTGGCAGAGTGCGCATTGGGGCAGCGACGCCTGCATGCCGCTCACCTTCCAGAATCTGGTCAAGGGCATCTTTGGCCTCGGCGCCCCCGATGCGGCGGTCGTAACGAAGGCAACGGAGGCCTTCAACAAGGAGGCGTCCGTCCTCGACCAGCATCTCGCCAAACGCGAATGGCTCGTGGGCCCCGGCCCCACGCTCGCGGACTTCACCGTTGGCTCGTATCTCTTCTATGCGAACGAGGCCAAGCTGCCGGTTGCGGCCTACAAGAACGTCGGCCGCTGGTTCGAGCGGCTGTCGGCGTTGCCGTGCTGGGCGGAGACCGCTCCGCCGCCGCGGCCGGCCGTGGCGGCCTGAGCCGAACGCAAAACGAAAGGGCGGCTCTCGCAAGCCGCCCTTTGCTAGTCCCCCAGCCGTATCTGCCTTAGCGCGTCGGCACCGGCTTCTCGCCGCGGTAGTCGTAAAAGCCGCGCTGCGTTTTGCGGCCGAGCCAGCCCGCCTCGACGTATTTCACGAGCAGCGGGCAAGGCCGGTATTTGGAATCCGACAGCCCCTCGTAGAGAACCTGCATCACCGAGAGGCACACGTCGAGCCCGATGAAGTCGGCGAGCTCCAACGGCCCCATGGGATGGTGCGCGCCGAGCCGCATCGCCTTGTCGATGGCCTCGACCGTGCCGACACCCTCATAGAGCGTGTAGATCGCTTCGTTGATCATCGGCAGCAGGATGCGGTTGACGATGAAGGCGGGGAAATCCTCGCTCACCGCCACCGTCTTGTTGAGGCTTTCGACGAAGCGCCGCGTCGCCGCGAACATCTCGTCTTCCGTGGCGATGCCGCGGATCAGCTCGACCAGCTCCATCAACGGCACCGGGTTCATGAAGTGCATGCCGATGAAGTGCTCGGGCCGGTCGGTGGTGGAGGCGAGCCGCGTAATCGAGATGGAGGAGGTGTTGGTGGCGATCAGCGCCCGGTCGTTCAAATGCGGGCAAAGCTCGGCGAAGATCTTGCGCTTGATCGCCTCGTCCTCGGTCGCTGCCTCGATGACGAGGTCGCAATCGCCGAAAGCTGCGAAGTCGGGAGCGTGGCTGATGCGCTTCAAGGCCGGCTTGACGTCGCCTTCCTTGATGAGGCCCTTCGAAGCCTGCCGCCCCATGTTCCGCTCGATCGCAGCCACGGCGTCCTCGACGGCCGTCTTCTTCAAGTCGTTGAGCGCGACGGAATAGCCGCCGAGCGCGATCACATGGGCGATGCCTGTCCCCATCTGGCCGGCGCCGATGACCCCTATCTTCTTGATGACCTGGGGAAGCTTCACTTCCCCTTTTGGCTTTTCAGCCGATTTGACCGCAACGTTCATGACCGCACGTCCTTCTGTCCCCGAGCTATTATTTTTTCCCCGCTCTACTCAGCCGCTCTTCTTCAACTCCGCCTCTAGCTCCGGCAGCGCCTGAAAAAGATCGGCGACGAGTCCGTAGTCCGCGACCTGAAAGATCGGGGCCTCGCTGTCCTTGTTGATCGCAACGATGATCTTTGAATCCTTCATGCCGGCGAGATGCTGGATCGCGCCCGAGATGCCGACCGCCATGTAGAGGTCTGGCGCCACCACCTTGCCGGTCTGGCCCACCTGCATGTCGTTGGGCACGTAGCCCGCATCGACCGCGGCGCGGGAGGCCCCGACCGCTGCGCCGAGCGCATCGGCGACAGGCTCGAGCAGCTTCTTGAAATTCTCACCCGACTGCAGGCCGCGGCCGCCGGAGACGATGATGCGCGCGGAAGCAAGCTCCGGCCGGTCCGATGTCGTGAGCTCCGCCTTCGAGAAGCTTGAAAGCCCGACGGGAGCGGGCGCGACAATGGTCTCGACCGCCGCCGATCCGCCCTCGGGCGCGAACGGAAACGCCGCGATGCGCACCGTGATGACCTTCTTGCCGTCCGACGACTGCACCGTCTGGATGGCGTTGCCGGCATAGATCGGCCGCTCGAAGGTGTCCTTCGACAGAACCTTGGTGATATCGGAGATCTGCATCACGTCGAGCGCAGCGGCGACACGCGGGGCGATGTTCTTGCCCGACGACGTCGCCGGAGCGACGAGCGCGTCGTAGTTGGCCATCAGCGGCACGATGAGCGCCGCTACCTCCTCGGCGAGCCCATGCTCGAACTGAGGCGCATCGGCGAGCAAAACCTTGCCGATGCCCGTGAGCTTGGCGGCGGCCTCGGCCGCCGGCTTGGCGCCAGAGCCCGCGACAAGCACGTCGATCGTGTCGCCCAGCGCTGCGGCTGCCGAGAGCGCCTTGCCCGTCGCCGGGTTCAGCGCGCCATTGGTGTGCTCCGCCAGCAGAAGGATCGCCATCGTCAGAGCACCCCGGCTTCGGTCTTGAGCTTGGCGACGAGCTCGGCGACGCTGCCAACCTTGACGCCGGCCTTGCGGCTCGCGGGCTCGGCGATCTTCAAAACCTTGAGCCGCGGTGCGATGTCGACGCCGAGGTCCGCGGGCTTCTTCACGTCTAGGGGCTTCTTCTTCGCCTTCATGATGTTCGGGAGCGAGGGGTAGCGCGGCTCGTTGAGGCGCAGGTCCGTCGTCACCACTGCCGGCATCTTGAGTTGCACCGTCTCGAGCCCGCCGTCGACCTCGCGCGTGACCGAGATGCTGCCGCTCTCAATCGCGACCTTGGAGGCGAAGGTGCCCTGCGGCCAGCCGAGAAGAGCTGCCAGCATCTGTCCGGTTTGATTGCAGTCGTCGTCGATCGCCTGCTTGCCGAGGATGACGAGCTCGGGCTTCTCCGCGTCGACGATGGCCTTCAGGAGCTTGGCGACGGCGAGCGGCTCTACAATCGCGCCCTCCGGTGTCTCGACGAGGATGCCGCGGTCGGCGCCGATCGCTTGCGCGGCGCGGATCGTCTCCTGCGCCTTCGGCGGCCCGACGGAGACGACGACGATCTCGGTCGCCGTACCCTTCTCCTTCAAACGCACTGCCTCCTCGACGGCGATCTCGTCGAAGGGGTTCATCGACATCTTGACGTTGGCGAGGTCGATTCCCGATCCGTCGGGCTTTACCCGAATCTTGACGTTGAAATCGACGACCCGCTTGACCGGCACCAACACCTTCATGCCGTCCTGCTCCCGACCGCGCGGCGCTATGCTGACCCGGACTGGAGCGGTTGTGCAGCGCGATGAATCGTCGCCATTTCCGCGCGAAAAGCCCCAGGTCGCAGCGCTTATTGCCTATTCGCAAGTGCGAAGGCAACGTACGAGTGCGGCCGGGGCAAGTCAATTGGCGCCGCCGGTTAACCCTGTCCGGTAAAAGGGCGCACGTGAGGCCGGCCGCACCAAGCCCCGGCATGGCTCAGGCGAGCCGCGTGCCCTTGTCAAACAGCGGCACGCCCGGGCGACGCAGCACCAGGATCAGCGCCGCCCCGGCGAGAAGCCCGCCGATATGGGCCCACCAGGCGGTGGGGCCGGCAGCCGATACGGCGACCATCACGATCTGCAGCACGATCCACAGGCCGAGCACGAGACCGGCCGAGATGCGCAGCGGGATGAACTTGAAGGCCAGTATCCACACCCCGACGCGGGGGTGCAGCATGAGGTAGGCCGCAATCACGCCGGCGACGGCACCGCTGGCGCCGATCAGCGGCAGGTCGGAGTCCGGCACCATCCACGCGTGGAAGAGGCCCGCGAACACGCCGCACGCGAGGTAGAAGAAGAGAAACTTCGCGTGTCCCATGGCGTCCTCGACGTTGTCGCCGAATACCCACAGGAAAAGCATGTTGCCGAGCAGGTGGAAGATGTCGGCGTGGAAGAACATGTAGGTGAACAGCGTCGCACCCTCGACGATGTGGACGCTATCCTCCGCGGTCGGCAGCGGCGTCGAGAACAGACTGCCGGCCATAAGCGCGCGCGGCGTGACCCCGAAGCTGCGGATCGCGCCCTCGTCGAGCCCCGAGACCTCGAAGATGTAGACGAGCACGTTGACGGCGATGAGGGAGATCGTGACGTATTGATAGCGGATCGATTTCAGCGCGTTGTCGTCGCGGAGGGGGATGAACACTGGGGCCCTGCTGCGCTCTAGATTGCTGATCGGCTACCGGTTCTGCCCCGGCACCCACAAGACATCGCTCTTGCCGCGGTCGTTGGCATAACGGCCGGCGACGAACAGAAAATCCGACAGGCGGTTCACGTACTTGAGCGCCGGCTCGGCGACGACCTCGCCCGGCTGCGCCGCAAGCTCGACCATCAGGCGCTCGGCCCGGCGGCACACCGTGCGCGCGACATGCAGCGCGGCGGAAGCCGGCGAGCCGCCCGGCAGCACGAAGGAGCGCAGAGGCTGCAGCTCGGTGTTCATCTCGTCGATCTCGTCCTCGAGCCGCTGCACCTGCGCTTCGCTGACGCGCAGCGGGTTCTGCTTTCCCTTGCGGCCGTCGCCGTCGGGCACGCAGAGGTCGGCGCCGAGATCGAACAGGTCGTTCTGGATGCGGATGAGCTTGCCGTCGAGACCGGGCAGCGCGTTGCCGAGGTGCACGCGGGCCATGCCAATCGAAGCGTTGGTCTCGTCGACGGTGCCGTAGGCGGCAATGCGCAGCGCGTGCTTGGGGACGCGCTCGCCGCTGCCGAGCGCGGTCGTGCCTGCGTCGCCGGTGCGGGTGTAGATCTTGTTCAGAACGACCATGCGCGGCCTATGAGATCGTCATGCTCTGCCAGCATAGCGCAAATTGGGGCGCTCGCATGCCTGAGGGCGGCAAGCCCTCGCCATCAGCGGTAGTGGACGAAAACGAAAAGCATGATGATGACGATCGCCACCGCCTGCAGACCGACGCGCCAGCGCATCAGCGTCTGGCTGCGGCTCGAGTTATTGCCGCGCGTGAGGTTCCACAGGCCCAACAGCAGCACGATGACGACGGCCGCGACAGCGACCGTGACAAAGTGGTAAAGGACGAATTCCATACGCGTTCGATCTCCGTTCTATGATTGCTTAGAGCTTTCCCGCGGCCCCCGCAAACCGTATCTCTAAACCATGTCGGCACGCGTCCCGGCGCCGCAAGGGATTGGCAAGGCGCCCGGCGCCATAATTGCCGCAATCGTCGCTTCTGTTGCCCGCATCGCCAAATCGTCGGGGCCAAATCGTCGGGGAAAGACCGCCTTTGAACCGAGCGAGACTTGCGAAGCGGACCCGGTCCCTGCTCGCCGCCGCGGCGCCCGGCGCAGCCTTAGCTGCCGCCGTTATGTTGCTGTCGAGCAGCGCGTTCGCCGAGACGGCGTCGACCGCCGAGGATGCCAAGAAGAAGCTCGAGAGCCGGCGCATCGAGCTCGAGAGCGTCAAGAGCAAGGCCAAGGCGCTCGAAACCGACGTCGACGCCATCACGGCGGAACGTGAGAAGCTCAACAAGCGCCTCGTCGAGACCGCCGACCTCGTCAAGAAGAGTGAGGGCCAGCTCACGTCCATCGAGGGACGCCTGGGCGAGCTCGGCGCGCAGGAGAAGATCCTCAGGGGCTCGCTCAACGAGCGCCAGGACCAGATCGCGAAGCTCCTGTCGGCGTTGCAGCGCATGGGCCGCAACCCGCCGCCCGTCCTGATCACACAGCGGGAGGACGCGCTCAAGATGGTGCGCAGCGCCATGCTGCTCGCCGCCGCTTTCCCGCAGCTGGGCAACCAGGCCCGCGCGCTCGCCGCCCGCCTCACCGAGCTTTTGCGTGTGATGACGGAGATGCGCGCGCAGAGCGAGCAGTTGCGCACGGAGACCACGCGGCTCAACGATGCGAAGACGCGTCTCGCCGGGTTGCTCGACGCCAAGAAGACCTCACTCGACGAACGCCAGGGCGAGCTGAAGCGCATGCGCATGGTCTCGGCCGAGATCTCCGAGAGCGTTACCGATCTCAATGAATTGATCTCGAAGCTCGATCAGGCCGTTAAGGAAAACACCGGGCTCGGCGCCTACGAGAAAGAAAACAAGGATAAGACCGCCGCCGCGCCGCCATCGGCTGCACCTGACACCAAGCCGCAGGCGGGCGCCGCGCCCGCCACGGCGCCGGCTACAGTAGCCGACGCGAAGCCGCAGCCACCAGCCGCCGCGCCCTCCACAGCCGGCAAATCAACCGAGTTCGTGGAGCTATCTCCCGGCACGGCGCTCGGCAGTCCGGGCCGCATCAAGCCCGAGATTGCCTTCGCAGACGCCAAGGGGCGCCTCACTATGCCCGCGCAAGGCCGGCAGGTATTGGGCTTCGGCGAAAAGACGCAGTACGGGGGACAATCGAAGGGCCTTGTGCTCGAAACGCGGCAGGGCGCCCAAGTCACGTCACCTTGTGATGGCTGGATCGTTTACGCTGGCGAGTTTCGCAGCTATGGGCAGCTCTTGATCATCAACGCGGGTGGTGGCTATCATGTGCTGCTTGCGGGATTATCTCAGATTGACGTACAACCGGGACAGTTTGTGCTTGGCGCAGAGCCGGTTGGCACGATGAACGGCTGGACGCAGCAAGCTCAGCCGGCGGCCACAAATAGCGCCCCAGTCCTATATATTGAATTTCGCAAGGATGGCACGCCCATCGACCCAGACCCATGGTGGGTTCAAGGTCATCAGAAGGTACAAGGATGATGCGCAAGACGGAATTCGCGTTTTGGACGTTCCTGCTCATGACCGGCCTCGCGGCCGCGACCACGCTGCTGAACGTGACGCGATCGTTCTCGGCGACCTCGTCTAACTCCGAGCTCTACCGACAGCTCGATCTCTTCGGCGACGTCTTGGAGCGCGTGCGCTCCGACTACGTCGATAAGCCGGACGATCCGATGCTGATCGAGAGCGCGATCAACGGCATGCTGTCGTCGCTCGATCCGCACTCCTCGTATCTCAGCCCGAAGAACTACCACGACATGCAGGTGCAGACCCGCGGTGAGTTCGGCGGTCTCGGCATCGAGGTCACGATGGAGAACGGCGTCGTCAAGGTCGTGTCACCCATCGACGACACGCCCGCTGCCAAGGCCGGCCTGCAGGCGAACGACCTCATCACACACCTCGACAATGAGCAGATCGTCGGGCTCACGCTCGAGCAGGCGGTCGAGAAGATGCGCGGCCCCGTCAACTCGCCGATCACGCTGACGATCGTGCGCAAGGGCGTCGACGATCCCTTCGACGTGAAGGTGATGCGCGACATCATCCGCATCAACGCGGTCAAGGCCCACAACGAGGGCGACGTCGCCTACATCAAGGTGACGACCTTCAACGAGCAGACCCACGCCAACCTCGTAAAGGCGATCGAGGAAGCCAAGAAGACGATCGGCAAGGATCTGAAGGGTTACGTCATCGACCTGCGCAACAACCCCGGCGGCTTGCTGGATCAGGCGATCGCGGTGTCCGACGACTTCCTCGAGCAGGGCGCCATCGTGCTGACGAAGGGCCGCAACAACGAGGAGACGCAGCGGGCGCAGGCGCACCCCGGCGACGAGACCGACGGCAAGAAGGTCGTCGTGCTCATCAACGGCGGCTCCGCTTCGGCCTCCGAGATCGTCGCCGGTGCGCTGCAGGACCACAAGCGCGCGACCGTCATCGGCACGCGCTCGTTCGGCAAGGGCTCGGTGCAGACGATCATCCCACTCGGTAGCAATGGCGCGATCCGGCTGACAACGGCACGCTACTACACGCCGTCGAACCGCTCGATCCAGGCCAAGGGCATCGACCCCGACATCCTCATCGAGGAGGAGCTGCCCGAGGATCTCAAGGCCAAGGCCGCCGCCGAGAAGACGCGCGGCGAGGCGAGCCTGCGCGGGCACTTGAAGAACCCCGACAAGGAGGAGACCGACGAAGAGGCGCAGAAGGAGCTCAAGGAGAACTCCGGCTCGTCGGCCTACGTCGCCAAGGAGCCCGAGAAGGATACCCAGCTCCAATACGCTCTCTCCTTCCTGCGCGGCACTGCCAAGGACGCCAAGACCGCGGGCGCCAGCATCGAGGCCACCCAGCCCGACGCCGCCAAGGACGCTAAGGAAAAGGCGAAGAACTAAGGGCGGTTCCTTCTCGCTCGACGCAATGGCACACGAAATGGGCGCCCGCTGCGGCGCCCATTTCTTTACCGGGACCTCGACCAGCAGGGTGTAGGCCCAGCACATGAGCCGCGACGTAGATCCCAGCAAGCTCGGCTACCGCCCCTGCGTCGGCATCATGGTGCTCAACGCGCGGGGCCTCGTCTGGCTCGGCCGCCGTGCGGACGCTCCCGGAGAGCCGGAGGGGCCGGGCTCTTGGTGGCAGATGCCGCAAGGGGGCATCGACAAGGGTGAGGACCCGCGCAAAGCGGCCCTGCGCGAGCTCCACGAGGAGACCGGCATCCGCAGCGTCTCCATCATTGCCGAGACGCCTGGCTGGCTGCGCTACGAGTTGCCGCGTGACCTCCTCGGCAAGGCCTGGGGCGGCAAGTACCGCGGCCAGGAGCAGAAGTGGTTTGCCGCGCGCTTCCTCGGCTCCGACAGCGAGGTCGCGATCACCCCGCCTGCCGGCCACCAGGTCGAGTTCGACGCCTGGCGGTGGGTGCCGCTCAGCGAGCTCGTGGACCTGATCGTGCCCTTCAAGCGCGACGTCTACCGGCAGGTGGTCGAGGCCTTTGCCCCCTATGCCGTCCCCAGCACGACATTTCGGTGACAGGCCCACCCTAATTTAACAAATCAACGACATAGAATTGTTGGATTTTCGGCCTATTGTCGTATTTGATTCGTCTGTGGATAACTTGTGAACAACCTGCGCCGAGCCCCATGACACTATCCGTGTCACTGACACAAACGTCCGGAGCCCGGCTGCCGCTGCGCCCGTGCGCCGGCATCGTCCTGTTCAATGCCGAAGGCCGCGTCTGGCTCGGTCGCCGCTGCCCCAAGTGGGCTAGATACCCGCAGGACTACGTCGACGGCCACATCTGGCAGCTTCCGCAAGGCGGCATTTCCAAGGGCGAGCTGCCGCTCGCGGCGGCGTTCCGCGAGCTGCGCGAGGAGACGGGCGTATCGAGCGCCACGCTCATCGCCGAGTTTCCTGGCTGGCTCTCCTACGAGCTGCCGCACGATCTGCTGGGCGTCGCGCTCAAGGGCAAGTTCGCGGGCCAGAAGCTGCGCTGGTTCGCCATGCGCTTCACCGGCAACGACGACGAGATCGACATCGTGGCCAACGGTGCGGGCAAACCCGAGTTCGAAGACTGGCGGTGGGCGAGTCTGGAAGAGATGCCGCGGCTGGCGGTCACGTTCAAGCGGCCGGTATATGAGGCCGTGGCGGAACAGTTCGCCGAGTATGCTCAGCCCGTCGGCGGGCAAACCGCGGCTTTGATCGACGCCTGAGCGGTCAGCTCACCAAAATCATCGCTGGAGGAAATCAGGCGGCCTTCGCCTGCAGCCGCTTCAGCACGTCGATCAGCATCTCGGCCATGCGCTTGGACTGGTCGTCCTTGGCCTCGGCGAGTTCGGCTTCCGCGGTACGCAGTTCGGCTGAGAGCCGCGCCGCATCGAGCTCGTCGACGGCGACCGCGGTCTGCGCCAGCACGGTCAGGCGCTCGGGGTCCGCCTCGGCAACGCCCTTCTTGACGAAGATCCGCTGCTTGCCCTGCGCCAGCGTGATCTCGAGCACACCCGGCCTTAGCGTGGAAATGACCGGCGCATGCCCGGCGAGCACGGCGAAATCGCCTTCCGAGCCCGACACCACCACCTGCTCGGCGGCGGCCGACAGAAGCAGACGCTCAGGCGTCACCAGCTCGAAACTAAACGTCGCAGCCATTGTTCCTTACGCCTCGTCGTCATCAACGCCGTTGTCGCCGCCGGTCTTGGCGCGCACTTCTTCCACCGTCTGCTGCTGCTTGCCGCAGAACGGGCAGAAGAACATCGGGTGGTCGACCATCCCCGGCTCGTCCTCCTGCTCCAGATCGATGAGGCCGACGGACATGTAGAGCACGCCGTCGTCGCCCACCGTGAGCAGGGGCTCGAACTCCTCGCCGCTCATGGCGTCCTTCAGCTCAGCGCAGCATGAGCCGAAGCTCGTGCCGGCCACGCCCTTGCCTGTCTGCTCCCCAGCCATCTGGGTGTCCTTTCGTGGATGCGCCTCGCGGATGCACTCTCGATGCAGTTACGCCGCCTCGGCGAGCTTCTCCGCCTTGGCGATCGCTTCGTCGATTGTGCCTACCATGTAGAACGCCTGCTCGGGCAAATGATCGTAGTCGCCGTTGCAGAGGCCCTTGAAGCCCTTGATCGTGTCGGCAAGGCTGACGAGCTTGCCGGGCGAACCGGTGAACACCTCGGCGACGTGGAACGGCTGCGACAGGAAGCGCTCGATCTTGCGGGCGCGCGCCACGATCATCTTGTCGTCCTCGGACAGCTCGTCCATGCCGAGAATGGCGATGATGTCCTGCAGCGACTTGTACCTTTGCAGGATCTGCTGCACCTGGCGGGCGACCTGATAGTGCTCCTCGCCGACGATGCGCGGATCGAGCATGCGCGAGGTGGAGCCGAGCGGGTCCACGGCCGGATAGATGCCCTTGGCGGCAATATCACGGTCGAGCACGGTGGTGGCGTCGAGGTGGGCGAACGATGTCGCCGGTGCCGGGTCGGTCAAGTCGTCGGCCGGCACGTAGATCGCCTGCACGGAAGTGATCGAGCCCTTCTGCGTCGTGGTGATGCGCTCCTGCAGGGCGCCCATATCGGTCGCGAGCGTCGGCTGGTAGCCGACCGCAGAGGGGATGCGGCCCAGCAGCGCCGACACTTCGGAACCCGCCTGCGTGAAGCGGAAGATGTTGTCGACGAAGAACAGCACGTCCTGGCCCTGGTCGCGGAA